>Ga0206107_1000071_pt1 | contig 106594 bp, 86 predicted proteins | sample 2B0metagenome_FD_148652 | JGI IMG/M metagenome (GOLD analysis project Ga0206107, IMG submission 148652) | Enriched microbial communities from leaf-cutter ant dump, University of Wisconsin, Madison, United States - 2B0 | ecosystem: Environmental > Terrestrial > Nest > Insects nest > Nest dump...
CGCCGGGGTTCATCGACTATCTGGCGAACAGTTGCTGGAGCGTGGACAACTACGCGTGGTGGCAGGGTGCAGCGATCCACGCGCACGGGTTCAACGATTCGGTCTCGGCTCCCTTCGCTTCGGGGGTACGGGATTCGGTGTATGGTCACGACCTGGTGCAGCCGCGGCAGGTGCCGGCGCTGGGTGTGGAGACGGTGATCGCCGAGCGACCGCGGTACCTGACCTCGTTCGTCTTCCATCGCGGCAGCGATCAACTCTACATCGACAGTGGCTGGACCAATCGTGCCACGTCCTATCGGTTTAGTATGACGTTGAAGGTTGAGGATTCTGTTATCAGTAATCCTTCTATTGACCCTGCTGACATCATCGCCTACATGATTCTACGTGGTCGGGTTTGGAAGAATCAGAATCGCGAGCACGCTGATGATGCACTCAATCCCGTCTGTGGTTGTTATAGTGCCTTCGATACCATCGCGATTACTAAACAGATGTACACCGACGCTTCAATCGGTACTACTGGCTACCGCGAAGTAGGGAAGACGCTCGACATGGTGCGCAACCGCACCGGCTACCGGCACGACAGCGTTCTGCTCACCCTCTGGACCGATCCCGCCGGTGGGCGCGTGCTCGCCGGTGGCGGCGGCGATCCTGCGGCCACCTACGCCACCTTCACGGACGTCCAACACATTGTCGATTCCCTCAAGCAGTTCGGTCCCGTCGGCACCGGACGCACCGGCCTCCAGATCATCGACACGCTCAGCGATTCCATCGTGGACTACGTTCACGGCGGGTTCGTCGGCCCCTGCCGGGCGCGCCGCACCGTCGTCACCGCCGTCCGCATCGACACCGTCGAGCAGTACCACACCCTCATCTGGGGGGATGATCCCGGCAAGCCCGAGTGGCTCTACGGCTATCATGTCCCCTTCTTCCCGGATGTCTTCTCCAACCCCGCCGATAGCCTGAAGACGGCCACCCTCCGCGCACGCTGCCGCGAACGCTGGGCCAGCGGCGACTTCGGCGACACGAACCAGGTCCGCCTCTATCCCTCGAATATCGAACGGAGCGACCTCGACATCGGCGTCTACTCCACCGGCCGCGTCCCCCTCTGGTTCGTCGGCACGCGCGTCAGCATGGACCTGTTCGACAGCCTTCGCGCCGGGCGCTTCAGCGGCAGCATCGCCGCGCTGATGAACGATGTGGCCACCGATCCCAACCTCACCCGCCTTGTCGCAAAGGTGGCGAACGTCGATGAGCCGGGGAACTCCCACTACCACGCCATGGGCCTGATCGCCCGGCAGATGCAGGCGGCCCTCTACAGCCCTCTGCTCCGCGACACCACCCGCCGCCTCTGGAACAACCTGCCGAGCGACGGCATCGGTATGCGGCTCTGGTCGGGCGACCTCGACTCCACCGCCTACAAGAGCACCCACACGATCTCGCGGCAGGACTACTCCGTGGGGATCTACCCCCGCCGCACGCCAATCTTCTACCTCAACCCCGACAGTATCGCCACCACGCCCGGCAACGTCAGCCACGACTCGACCAGCACCCACAACAACACCTTTGCGCTGAAGCGTGGCTTCGCTGCCGCCGCCGACATTCGCATCGACTCGGTGCGCTCCTACGCCGACAACACCTGGATCTACGACTCGCTCTCCCCCGACCGCACCCGTGCCTCGCGGAAGATCGCCTACAACACCGCGCAGGAGTACGACGACTACACGCGTTCAATCCAGGAGGAGTGGGGGCGCTTCAGCTTCTCGAAAACCGACAATGCCGTGGTGCAGCGCGGCGGAGTGATTCCAACGCTGGCGCGGATGGTCGATGCCGCAAAGGTGCACCTGCGCCGCTTCAGCCCTCCGTCAACCATCTGGAACGAGGTGCCGCCGTCGATCAGCGCGCCGATCCCCGAGACCGAACGCCACTGGCGGCGCGACGAGCCGGGGGGGTACTATCGGACAGATTTTACCCTGATCGCAACGCCGGAGGAGATGCGGTGTCATGCGTGGCTCAGCCTTGCCTGTGGTGCCGACGGTGTGGGCTACGCCGATATGTCGTGGGACGGCAGCAACATCGGCGTCTACAATCAGGCCGATGGCGATCACTCCACCGAGTACGGGGTCCTCTACTGGCCCGAGGAGGAGGACATCAAGTATTGGAGTTCCCACGACTCGCTGGTGCGGACGCAGCCCCGCACCTGGTACGGTCACCGGAGCCGTTCGGCGGCGGTGGCCGAGGTCAACCGGACGCTGAAGCGGCTGGATTCGGCCGTGCACCTGACGAAGCTCGTCTACCGTGGCGACCAGATCTCCATGCACGACCAGAACGACAGCCTCACGCGCATGCCGATGCTGTTGCAGGTCCGCACCCAACTGGCGCGCAGGGACGATACGAGCGGGGGCGGCGGGTTCCTCGACTCGCTCCAGACGGGAGTGCCGGTGTTCGATGCGGCATCCAGCACCTACCTCGAAGTCACGCACTGGTACCCCGGTTCGCCCAACATCCGGGAGCAGCGGGAGGGGGGGCGATTCCTGCTCTTCGTCAACCGCCGCACCTGGCCGGTGGATCGCCGCCGCTACTCGCAGTGGGCCTTGAACTTCGCCGCCGATTCTCTGGGGGATACGGCGCTCAACACCGGCAGCGCCACCGGCTTCGGCGCCATCGATGTGCGTCGCCCGGTCGTTCGGCTCAAGAACTCCACAACCATCCTCGCCGACTCGATGCTCGTCGAGAAGGTGCTCGATACCGCATGGCGGCGGACGGTGGCCGTCGGCGACACAGTGTCGCTCGACTGGCTGCTCCCCGGCTCCGGGGAGATGTACCGGGTTACCCCGGTGCCGAGCGGCGTCACGGCGCAGAGCGTCGCGTGGAACAACGCCGTCCACGCCGAGCACCTGGGTCCCGCCGCTCTGGGAGTTCGCGTCGTCACCTACGAACGCGACAGTGCCGTCTACCTGCGGCTCTTCGAGCCGCGCGATGGCTGGCAGGAGGAGCTGCTCGTGAGTGACCCGCTCGATACGGTCGTGATCGGTGGCGTCCGTCGCGGGAGCGCGTTCCATCCCACGCTCGCCTTCTGTCGCAGCGACGATCTCCCCTCGCTCGCTCGCCGCCAGCGTCTGCTCATCGCCTGGGAACGTCGTGACACGAGCGGAGCGCGCACCATCCAGGGTCGCCTGCGTGAGATTACATGGCTCGGCAACGGCGCACTGAACCACAAGGCCGACGACAGCGTGGTGCTCACACTCTCACCGCCGGCAACGCTCGATTCGGGCAATGCGCACCATCCTGCGGTCTGTGGCGTCTACGGCGGCTGGCTCCTCTCGTGGGGCGGGTTCTCCACGGGCGTCAACCTCCTGGCCGTTCGCGACGGCTTCAGCAGCACCACCGGCGCGCCGAACAGCGACGACACCCTCGGCGTCCACGGCGTCGCCCGCCAGCTCGCACCGACCGGACTGGGACAGGTCCGCACCTGGGGCCGCTGGCCCACACTCGCCGCGGTTCCGCTCTGGCAGGAGATGCGTGCCGGCACCATCAGCTGGGTCGGCGGTGCTCCCTTCCCGCCCCTGGTCAGTCCGTTCCCGCCCGGCGTGCCGGTGCCCAACGGATTTGGTCCCTCCAACGCCTACGTCCCCTTCTGGACCGCGCACCTCGCCTACCAGCAGGGAGGAGCCAGCGAGGCCAGCGGCCAGTGGATCGAGCACCACGTCGTCGGCGTCGAGTTCCTGCCGGTGACAACGCCGTTGCAGTCGCCGCCACCGATCCACCTGGCGGTGCAACAGCCGGAGCGCGTCACCGGCGGCATGACTGCCTGTGCCTTCCTCCACCCGTCGATAGCTGCCGACAGCGAGCGCGTGGGCGTGGCCTTCGAGGTCCGCAACGGCTCGATCTCCACCGCGCTGCGGTTCCGCCCGGCCGTGGCAGATCGGGACACGCAGCAGCGGTTCGACCCGTGGACGACGCCGGTCTACCAGTGGTCGGACTACCGCACTGTGCGCGATCCACGGCTGCGTCTGAGCCAGCCGGTGGCGCACCGCTACGAGCGACCGAGCGTCACGGAGTTCCCCGCGCGTCCGCGCAGTGCGCTTGCGGGCACCTACGAGGGTGCGCTGGTGTGGCAGTGGACGAACGCCCCCGACGGCAGGAAGCACGCGGAGAAACTCTACCGCTTCGGCTCGCAGGGGGTGGACACGATCCCGGACGGGCACGATCCAACGATGGTGCTGAACGCGACCGAGGGATCAACCCGGACCAATGCGTTGACTGCCTCGGGCGTGCTGCGCCGGGAGCCGGACACCCTCTGGCGTCTGCGCTCCGATGGCACCAGGATCTGGCCGTTGACCATGGAGAACACGTCGTTTGCGCGCAGCCGCCTCTTCACAGAGCCGCCGTCGGGTCAGAGTATCGTCTCGCGGTTCAACGTCTCGCGGTTTGCGGACTATACGGTGGAGTGTGTGCCGTCGCAGCCGGTCACCGCAGGGTTCCTGACGCAGACCATCGTTCCCGGTCCGCCGGGCGGTGCGCCTCCGCCGGAGCTTGGCCCGCCGTTCTTTGGCCCGCTCGACTCGACGGTGCAGGTGGTGACGGTGCTGAACCCGCAGCAGGTGATCTCCACCGCCGTGTTCCCAACGCAGATCGGGTCGTTGCAGGTGGTGCAGTTGTTCGCGGTAGACTCGTCGATGAGCGAGTGGCTGGTAGAGCAGGACACGCTGGGGGGAAGCGGCACGGCCGATATCGGAGCGGTGCTGGAGCTGATCCAGGACAGCACCGGGGCGGTGTTGTGGCGGGGCGACACGCTGTGGGCGCGGGCACTGGTGGATACGGCCGTCGTGCGCCAGGTGATGGTGCCGCTGAACCTGCTGGGGACGACGCCGGGGACGTCGGTGCGGTTGTCGATGCGTCCGCTGGTGACGAAGGGGTTGCTGCCGCTGGAGTACGATGCGGGGTGGACCTTCTCCGACAGCACGATCAGCGCCGGGCCGCTGCTGCCGAAGCGTGTGCGGGGAGGGGAGGGTGCGGAGGATGCGGCTGTCTTGTCGGTGATCGTTCGTCCGAATCCAATCCGTGCTGGCAGCGGGGAGGTGGTGATCCGTGCAGGACAGGAGGGTGAGGTCGTTGTCGAAGTGATGGACGCGAGCGGCAAGCCGGTGGCCGACCCGATGCGGGTGATGGTCCAGGGGGAGGCGCGTATTCCGTTTGATGCCTCGGCACTGGCGGCTGGCAACTACACCGTGACGCTGCGGCAGGGGAGCCGCAGGAGTTCAACGCTGCTCGTGGTGATGCAGTAGCCTTGTGTGGTTGAGGCGAAGCAACGCCCCCGGTCCAGTGATCCTGGCCGGGGGCGTTTGCCTGCCTGGAAGTAACGTTATCCGCCCAGTTTGCGCATCAGCAGCCCGCTGGCGAGCTTGGGGTAGAAGTAGGTGCTTTTCTGTGGCAGCACATGCCCGGCTGCGGCCACCTCGAACACCTGCTCCAGCCGTGTCGGGTTCATGAACACGGCGAGCTGCGTCTCCGGGTCGGCGTCGAGCGCCAGCGTCTCCTCCACACTCTTCGTATAGCGGAGATAACGCTGCGCCGCCTGATCCTCCTGCGAGATGCCGAGGAGTTGATCGAAGATGAGGTCGTGCAGGAGCGTCACGTCGAGCGAGCGAAGCGCCGGTGGAACGACGCCGGTGAGTCGATTGTCGAGCGAGGGTGTGGCTGGGAAGCTGACCAGCACATTCTGCACGCGGTCGTGCAACAGGTAGCACGGGTACGCCGTTGTTGCGTGCAGCTTTGCCAGACCGTCCTCGACGCTCTGCACCGGAATGAGCTGTGCGATGGGCGAGAGCCGTGCAACCAGTCCCTCGAAGGAAAATTCCGGCACGCCGTGAAGAGTGCGATAGGTGGGGAGGAGAACCAGACCGGGGTCGCGCACCGTTGAGACGTTCATCACGATGAAGTCCGCCGGGTCGTTCCCGCTCGTGCCGCGCTCCCGCCGGTAGTTCAGCGCGGTCTCGTAACGGTGGTGCCCGTCGATCAGCACGACCTGTTCGTCGCGAAACGCTGCGATCATCCTCGCAATCCATTCCGGCGCATCCACGCGCCACATCTCGTGGCGGATGCCTTCGCTGTCCACGGTATCGAGAACCGGAGCCTGTGCCATCGCCGCCAGAATCTCCTGCTGGATCGTGCCGCTCGCGTCGCGAACCACGCCCAGAATCGGTTCGAGCTGCGCTTCAGTGGCGCGGGTCAGCTCCAGACGATCAGCCTTCGGTCCGCTCAGCGTCCTCTCGTGCGGCAGGATGATCCGTTCGGCAAACTCGTGCAGGCGCACCGCCGCCATGATCCCTGCTCGAACCATCATCTGCCCCGTCGCGGGGTGGAGGAAGTGTTGACGGTAGGGATAGAGCGCGGGGCCTCCATCCTCAACCAGCGTTCCGTCGGCACACCACTGGTGGAACAGCGCTGCCGCGTTCTGGTAGGACGTGGGGGGCGTTCCCTCGGGCAGCGTCAGGTGAACGATATTGTGCGGTTCCTGGCGGAGCGCTGCGAGCTTCCCGCCGCTGAGCACGTCGTAGGGGGGAGCGATCAGCACGCCGGGATTGCCTGCCGAAGCTGCATAACGAAGAGCGTTGAACGGTTGAATCTGGGGCATGGAGTTCTGTATGATGACAAGAGAGAGCGATGAGGTTTCGCGCCACGCCGCACGCGTTGCGCCCGATGTGTGGGGTGCTCTGCGGCGCTGGGCCGAGGGGAGCACCCGCAAGTTCCCGTGGCGTGTGTCGGCACGGGGGGAGCGCCGCCTTCGCCGCGATCCGTGGACGGTGCTCGTGAGCGAGATCATGCTCCAGCAGACGCAGGCCGACCGTGTTGCCGTGCGTCTGCCGGAGTTCCTTGCACTCTTTCCAACACCCGAACGCCTTGCCGCTGCGCGGCGCGACGAGGTGATTCGCGCGTGGCGGGGGATGGGCTACAATAACCGCGCGATCCGCCTGCACGAGGCAGCCAGGAAGATCGCCGAAGAGTACAACGGTGCAGTGCCGGGGGAACTCTCCTCGCTTCTCGCGCTGCCGGGTATCGGACGGTACACCGCCCACGCCGTTCTCAGCTTCGCGTTCAACATGGATGTTCCGGTGGTGGATGTCAACATCCAGCGCACGCTCTCGCGGCTTTTCCACCGCTGCCACGCCGCAAACGTAATGCTCCCGGAGCCGACAGTCGAACGGCTCGACGCAAAGATTGTGCCGGATGGTGAAGGAGCCGCGTGGCACGAAGCGCTGATGGATCTCGGTGCCACGGTCTGCACCGCCCGTTCGCCGAAGTGTCGTGAGTGTCCCGTGGGGGAGTGGTGCCTGTCGATGGAGAGGATGGGAGCAACGCTGTTCGATCCCGCTTCGGAGCGGATCGAGCCAGCCGTGCTTGGTCTGCCGCGACGGCTGTGGCGTGGTCGGGTTGTGGAGCTGCTGCGGAATGTGGGCGAAGGAACAAGCGTCGCCGATCTGGTGGGAACGCTCTCCGAGACTCACGCTCCCGGTGGACTCGACGAGCTGAATTCCGCCATGGCAGACCTGCTCGGCGGATTGATGCGCGATGGTGTCGTGGAGCGTGTGGGCGTTGGTGAGCCTGGAGGCGGCACACTGTTGCCGGGCGATCTCGTCCGCTTGCGGCGGTAGGGTTCTGGAGAGCAGAGGGAACTCTGCCTAGTTCATCCAGGCTTTGAGGCGCTCGAGCGCCACGCGAGCAACGGTATAACCCGATTCGCAGCCGATGGCCTTGCCGTACTCCTCGCGGGCGCGCATGAAGTCGCCGAGGCGCTCCATCACGCGACCAAGATTGTAGTGGGGGTAGTGCCGGGCGTCGTAGCGGGGGGCTGCGCACGCCTGTTCGAGCCAGACAATCGACTCTTCCAGCTTGCCGAGACTTATCATGTACGCGCCGATGTCGTTGTAGGGATTGCCGTACTCCGGGTCGAGGGCGATGGCCTTGTGGCACTCCTCGATAGCGCGGTCGTAGTCCTCCCGCATGCTGTAGCTCCAGCCGAGGAAGGTGTGCGCCTCAGGCGTTGGCAGCGCTTCGAGCGAGCGGTGGTAGAGCGCAATCGCCTCATCGATGCGCCCGGCAATCTGGGCGTCGTAGGCGCTGCGGAAGAGGCGGCGTGCCTCGGAAAGAAGGGATGTACTCATTGCGGTTCCAGGCTGGAATAACTACCTCAACGTAATCAACGAAGTCCATAGCGCTTGCGTACGACCCACTCCAGTGCCAGTAACGCCAGCACTACGGCCAGGAGCCACGGCATCGTGCGGAGTGAGTGCTCGCGGCGCGTTTCGAGCGACCGCTCAACGAACGTTGGTGAACGGAGCACGGCCTCGACGATACTGTCGGCCTGCCGCGTTGTCAGGAACCGTCCCCCGGTGCGCGCGGCGAGTTCGCGGAGCGTTGGTGCGTTCATCGACGGTTCGCGGAACTCCAGTGCCAGCTCACCGATATCGAATCTGCCACCGTCGCTCCCGATCTGTGTCCCCCCCTGCGTCGCTTCGCCGTTGAAGCTGTAGTCTCCGGGGGGAAGCCCGCCCAGCGATCCCTCGTAACGTCCACCCCCGGCAGGGGAGAGACGAATTGTCTCCCGCCGTCCCGCCCCCTCGATGCGCACCGAGAGGATGGCGTCGTCGATTGGACCCGTCCCCTCATCCACAACACTTCCAACAAGCCGGAGAGTTTCACCGGCGGCATAATGCTGCCGAATACTCCGAATCCGCACGCGCTTGCGCTCGTCCGCGCTGGCAATCCACCCCGTTGCTCCCGAGACGAACGAACGAAGCACACCGGAGGGATGTTCCCCCCGCTCCGCACGTATTCCCTCCTGCAACAGCTCCCAGCGGTACAGTCCGTAGCCAGCCACCAGTACGGATCGCGTGCTGCCGGCGCTCCGCGCTACGATAAGGGGTTGATCGGTTCCCGTGCCTGGTTGTGCCGTTGCGAGCACTTCGGAGCCGGGACGGGGAAAGAGTTCGGTGGAGCCGATGAAGAGGGGGGGGAGCGATCGCCAGGCCGTGGGGTCGGGGGCACGCAGAATCGGGCTGCGGGCCGCATCAACTCCGAGCTGCGCCTCGGCCGTTGCTTCTCCGGTGCGCTCGGTGCCGATGGTGACAGGCAGGGCCGACTCGATCCGGCGCAGTCTGGCGAAGTCAACGGAGCGACCGAGAACCGCAAAGGTGGAGAGTGTGCCGCTCTCCGCCTTCGAACGAAGGAGCGAGAGAACGGCATCCGTTGTGGCTGCGGTGGGGAAGTCCACCGTGATGACGCCATCGAGGCCCGCGAGCGTTCCTGCGTCGAGCGAGCCTTCAATGAAGCTGCCGTCAGGTTTCTGTATCCTCGTGGTCAGCACTATCTGCTTGTCGCCAGCCAGCGCGCGGCGGATCGCGGAGACGTCGGCGCTTGGCGTGCCTGCAACGAGCAGGAAACGCTGGCGGCCCGAGCGAACGCGGATATACGCGCGCGAGGTGTTGTTGCGCTCGGTCAGTTCTCCTGCGGTCCGCTCAACCGTGGCGGTCAATCCCACCGTTCCCTCGCGCCGCGGTGTGTAGGAGAAATCGACAGCGTAGCTGCTGGTGCCTGCCGCAAGGGTGATCTGTCGCGTGCCGATCACGCCGTCATCGTCGCGCAGCGTCACCGAGGCTGTCCCCGCCGTGGCTGCTGTTGCGCGCACGCGCACCTGCACCGGCGTCGGCACGCCGATCCAGGCGATGTCGTTGACGACGATATCCTCGATTGCACGGTCGGGAGGCTCGACGGAATCCCCGCACGCAACCACCACAACGGGAATCCCCAGACCCTCGGCACTCAACAGCGGGGAGGCACCTGCCGTGCTCCGTCCATCCGTGATCAGCACGAGCGAGCGGACGTTTGCGACACGGAGCGAGTCTGCGGTGGCGGCCATTACCCCTTCGAGCGATGTCACGCCACCGCTGAATCGAATCGAGTCGAGGAGGGCGGGGTCGAACGTGCGCGTGCTGTCGGCGAACGCGATGAAGCTCGCCGACTCGCGAAGCGGCGTTCCCGCAAGCTGCCGCACGATTGCTCGTGCCTCGCGGAAGCGGGCGGAGTCCAGACCGGGAAGGGTCATGCTCTCCGAGCGGTCGAGCGCAACAATTGCCCGCGGCTCCTCGGCTCTGGTGCCGAGCATCGTAATGATCGGCTCCAGCAGGAGCAGAAGGAGCAGCGCCAGGCTTGCAGTGCGGAGCGCCACCAGCAGGCGCCTCCTGCCGGGCGTTATCGCTGGCCGGGTTGATCGGTAGATCCACCAGGCCAGACCCCACGCTGCCAGCACCAGCAGAAGAGCAATCCACGCAGGCGTGGCAAGAACAATCGAAGTTTGCTCCACGTGGGGTCAGGAATGAGGAGCGAGGAGTGAGGGACGGCGAACCGGGCCTGAAGCGCCTGGAAGGCACTGTGCGCGATGGGGATATATCATGTGGTTCATGGAATTTGAGAGAAGTCGCCCGGCACCTGTCGCGTTCCCTGCCCATCCTCAATCCGTGACCCCAACACCTGCGCTTGAATATAGACTGATTCACCCGCGCAAACGGAGCGGCGTATCTTCGGCACGTGAACGCTACTCCTGTTATCCTCGCCATCGAAACCTCGTGCGACGACTGTTCCGTTGCGGTCATGCGTGGCCGCGCCGTCCTGTCGCACCTGATCTCCTCACAGTGGGAACACACGAAGTGGGGGGGAGTGGTTCCTGAGCTTGCCTCGCGCGCCCACCTGCGCACCATCGGCGGCATGGTTGTGGAGGCGCTGCGCGAGTCCTCGGTGGAGGGGATTGATGCCGTGGCCGTGACCGTGGAGCCGGGGTTGATCGGCTCGCTGCTCGTTGGGGTGAACGTAGCAAAGGGGCTTGCGGTTGCGCGCGGTGTGCCGCTCATCGGCGTCAATCACATCGAGGCGCATCTCCACTCGATTCTCCTCGACCATCCAGATCTGGAGTGGCCGTGGCTCGCGCTCGTCGTCTCCGGCGGGCACACACTCCTCTACGCCTGCACCGAACCGGGAGACTACACCCTGCTCGGTGCTACGCGGGACGACGCTGCGGGGGAGGCGTTCGACAAGGGGGCAAAGTTGCTCGGACTTGGCTATCCCGGTGGTCCGATTGTGGATGAGCTTGCGCAGTCAGGGGATCGCACGGCCGTTCGCTTCCCGCGTGGACTGCTCTCGCCCGACTCTCTCGACTTCAGTTTCAGCGGTTTGAAGACGTCGCTGCGCTACCATCTGCGCGATCACTACAACGGGTCCGCCCCGGATGGGGGGGCGCTGAACGATCTCTGTGCCTCGTACCAGGAGGCGATTGTCGACACCCTTGTGACAAAGACGCTGCGCGCCGCCGGGCGCGCCGGACTCGAACGGATCGCGGTTGTTGGTGGCGTGGCGGCGAACAGCAGGTTGCGGAGGCTCATGGCCGAGCGCTGCGCGGCGTCGGGCAGAACCAGTTATACCGTCTCGCCGATTTACGGCACCGATAACGCCGCAATGATCGGCCTCGTTGGTGCAACGCGGTTCGAGTCTGGAGCCTTTACGCCCATCACCGTCACCGCGCGCGCCTCCTCGATCCGCGCTGCACGGCGGTAGGCTTCCCTTCCGAATCCCCCCTGTCTCTCCCCCTGACTCCTCAACTCTCTACCTCGCCATGCGCCCTGGTCCGGTCTCGATCTTTCTCCTCCGCCATACGCGGGAGCTTGTTGGCGCGATTCTCGACCGCCCCGGCTATCCGGCTGACCTGACGATGCGCCGCTATCTGGGGGAGCGGAAGTATCTGGGTGGGCGTGACAGGCGGACGATTGCTTCGCTCGTGTTCCACACCCTGCGCAACGTCATCCGCTTCGACACGATCATCGACCGGAACACGATCCGCGAGGAGGACGAAGACGCTGCGTTCGTTGCGCTCGCGCTGCTCGACTTCGACGCGCTGCCGGATGACGAGGAACTGACGCGCGGGCTTGGATTGCACGCCGGTCGCATCCGTTCGCTGCGGACCTCCTATGCGGCGTTTGCCGAGTATATCGTCACGCTTCCCCGGACCGAACAGCTCGCCCTACGGCACAGCATCCCCCTCTGGCTCGTTGACATCCTCGACGAGGAGATCGGCGAGGAGATCGACGATGCGCTCCGTGCGCTCAACTCCGAGGCGCGCACCACGCTGCGGGCCAACACACTCCTCTGCACGCGCGAACAGCTCGCTGCGGTGCTCGGCGAACGGGGCATCGAGACGGAGCCGGGAGAGCTTGCGCCCGAAGCGCTCTACAGCGAGGGACGCTTCTCCGCGGGACAGGTGCCGCAGTTCAAGAGCGGGTGGTTCGAGTTGCAGGACGAGGGGAGCCAGTTGCTGGGCCACGCTGTTGACCCCCGACCGAACTGGCGTCTCTTCGATGCGTGTGCCGGGGCGGGCGGGAAGGCACTCCACCTTGCGGCGCTCATGCGTGGTCGCGGGGAGATCGTTGCCCACGACATCAGCGAGCGGCGAATGATGGAGATGCGCCCGCGCCTGCGGCGGAGCGGAGCGCAGAATATCCGGGTGATGCAGCACGACGCGTATCTCGACCGTCGCGAGGAGATGCTCGACACGTTCGATGCCGTGGTGATCGACGCGCCGTGCAGCGGCGTGGGAACGCTGCGGCGCAATCCCGGATTGCGGCTGACGCTGACGCCCGACACCGTGCGCCGCGTTGCGGAACAGCAGCGGATCATTCTCAACGAGTATGCCGAACTGGTCCGTCCGGGTGGGCGACTCTTCTACATGACCTGCTCGCTGCTCCGTATCGAGAACGAGGAGCAGGTGGATCATTTCCTCGACCACCATCCCGACTGGAATCGTGCGCCGCTGGCGTTCGATCCGTCGCTCCTCAACGAGCGTGGGGAGCTTCGCCTCTGGCCCCACCGCCATCACACCGACGGTTTCTTCTGCGCCGCACTCGTGCGCGGCGCTGCATGACATCGGCCACGATTCTGGAACGATTCTCCCGTATGGTTCAACGCTCCGTGCCGTTCGACTCTTCTCCGTCAGCGCGCCTCCTTCGCCAGGGGATGTGGTGGGGATGCCTGCCTGTGCTCGTCCTTCTGCTTGCCGCGTGCGCGACACGCGCGCAGGTGCTTGCCGGAATCGACGTTCTGGAGCGTGATGACTTCAGTGAGCTGGAGGGGCAGCGTGTCGGGCTTGTCGTCAACCAGGCGTCGCTCACGCGCGATCCTCGGCGTTCCACCATCGACGCGTTTCGCTCCACCGAGCGATGCAGGCTCGTGGCGCTCTTCGCGCCCGAGCACGGGATCGACGGTGCCGACCTTGCCGGGGAGCATGTGGGGGAGCGGTACGACGCGCGGCTTGCGCTCCCCGTTCGTTCGCTCTACGGCGCAACGCGTCGGCCAACGCGCGAGATGCTGCGCGACATCGACGTGATGGTCGTCGATCTCCAGGATATCGGCTCGCGGAGCTACACCTTCCTCTCGACGATGATCCGTGTGATGGAGGGGTGCGCCGATGCGGGGGTGCCTGTGGTCATCCTCGACCGTCCCAATCCAATCGGGGGTGACGTTGTTGACGGCCCCGTGCTGGACACGGCCTATCGCTCGTTCATCGGCATCCTTCCAATTCCCTACGTCCACGGCATGACGATGGGCGAACTTGCCACGATGGCGAACAGCGAGGGCTGGCTGGAGGGCGGGCGCCGGTGTAGCGTTCGTGTGGTACAGATGCGAGGATGGCGGCGGGCGATGCGCTGGCGCGAGACGGGGCTGACGTGGATTCAGACGTCGCCCCACATCCCCACACCCGAATCCGCGTTCGGCTACGCGATGACCGGGCTGGTCGGCGAGTTCGGTGTGGTGAACATCGGCGTGGGAACGACGCTGCCGTTCGAGCTTGTTGGCGCGCCCTGGCTCGACGACGTCGCTCTCGCGGATCGACTCAACGCCAGCGCGCAGCCCGGAGTCTACTTCCGTCCAACAGCGTTCAAGCCGTTCTACGCAATGTCCTCTGGAACGCTCTGCCGTGGCGTTCGGGCGTTGCGGCTCGGCGAACGAACCGCTCCGTTCACAACGGCGGTCACCATTCTTGCCACGCTGCGCGACGTAGCGCCGGACAGGGTGCGCTACGCCACGCTCGACAGTGCCAAGCGGCAGATGATCACGAAAGTGTGCGGCTCTCCGCAGATCCTTGATCGTCTGGTGGCTGGCGCCAGTGCCGGGGAGATCGTTCGGGAGTGGGAGGAAGGACTGCGCCGATTCATTCGGTTGCGGGAGGAGTACCTCCTCTACGAGTAGGAGGTCCCAGCAGCAGGCGGCCGAGTCGTGTCCGGTCGAGCACGAGGGCTGTGAGCAATCCGAGCAGGATGCCCGCGCCATCTGCCAGAAGATCGAGCAGATCGCTGGATCGGTTGGGGAGCCAGCCCTGCACAACCTCGATCAGAACGCTGAGGGCGAGGGCATAGAGAACTGCACTGAAGATCTCACGCCTCCGGTCGTGCGCGCCGCGCTGCCAGCGAACCGCTCGAATCGTCAGCACCACCACGGTCGCCATCGCTGCGCAGTGATTGATCTTGTCACCGAACTCGAACTCTCCTGTTGGCATCGTCGGCGGCGGCACGACGCTGAGCACGCCGATCACGGCCGTCACGCCGAGGAGCGGCACCCAGCCCGGAAAGGTGGTGTACCTCACGGCGTCTCCTCCAGCGCGCGCCGCGCCGCTGCCACCGCTTCAACGATCCTTCCCGCCGTCACGCCGTTCACCCCATACCGACGTGCCGCACGATCACCGGCGCCTCCATGCAGGTGCACTCCGAGCAGTGTGCCGGACGTCGCGTCGTGCCGCTGTGCAATGCAGGCCCCGATCATTCCAGCAAGCACGTCCCCCGATCCTCCCGTTGCCATGCCGGGATTTCCCGCTGAGGTGATCCAGCTTCTGCCGTCGGGGAGAGCAACAACGCTGGGGGCACCCTTCAGAACGCAGAGCGCGTTCGTTCGCCGGGCAAGCTCGCGTGCGTACTCGACGGGCGATGCCGCAATTGCGGCATGTGCAGCTCCAAGCAGCCGTGCGGCCTCGCCGTAGTGAGGGGTAACGACCAGCTCACACTCGCCGGGGCGTTCGCGAAGCTTCTTGGGGTTTCCTGCAAACCCGAAAAGGCCGTCGGCGTCGAGCACCACCGGTGCCGTTGTGCCTGCCAGCACCGTTCGTACCAGATTCTCCGCTTCGTCGTTCCTTCCCAGTCCCGGTCCAAGCACCACCGCCGCGCTCCGTTCCAGCAGTTCCTTCAGTCCCTCTTCAGCCGTGCCGAGCATGATCTCTGCCGGAACAGGGGGCCAGGGGAGAGCGTGATGGGTTGCGTGCGGGGCAACCAGACGCACCACTCCCGCGCCACAGTCCCGTGCTGCCGATGCCGCCAGCACTCCTGCACCGCGCATGCCGGGAGCGCCGCCAATCACTGCCACGAGGCCGCGATCGTACTTGTGGCGTGTGCGGGTGACGGGGGGGAGGAGCGCGCGTGCTGTGGCAGCGTCCAGCAGACCAAGGGGAGAGTTGCGATAGAGTGCGGGTGGCGCACCGATGGGGACCACGACGATCTCTCCGCTGAGGTCTGGACCTCTACCCAGCAGCAGGCCCGGTTTGAGCGCCGCCATGGTTACGGTCAGATCGCACTCCACAGCGTCGAGTCCGGCACTGCCGGTGTCGGTGCTGAGTCCGGTGGGGATGTCGAGTGCGCAACGAAGGCGCGGCGCGGCGCCGTTCATCCAGCGTGTCGCCGAAAGGACCGGCTCGCGCAGTTCTCCCGACGCTCCGGTGCCGAGCAGCGCATCGACGAGCACGTTCCAGTGCGTCTGTTCCAGCGCTTCAAGATCGGTCACGATCCGTTCGGGAGCGAACGAACGGAGGATGTCGAGTTGAAGCTGCGCATCGGGGCTGAGCCGGGAGGAGGAGAGCCACACGGTGATATCGTAGCCGTCGATGAGTCCGTGGCGGGCGAGGGCAAGGCCGTCTCCACCGTTGTTGCCGCCTCCGCACAGCACGAGGATCCGCTCCCGGTGTCCGTCGATTCGTGGACGGAGTGCAAGCCAGGCATTGCGCGCCGCGTTCTCCATCAGGACTGCCGAAGGAATGCGGTGCTTCTCGACCGCGAGCCTGTCGGCCTCGCGCATCTCTGCGGCGGTCAGAATCGGTGTGTGGGGTATGGTCATCGCTGGGCGTTGGGGTCGTCGTAGGCGAGCGTGGCGGCAAGAACGTGCGCGGCACCTGCGCTTTGGAGAACGGCGGCGCAGGCGTCGAGCGTTGCGCTGGTGGTGCAGACGTCGTCGCAGAGGAGGAACGCGCTGTCCGCTGGAAGTGCCCTGCCGAGAACGAAGGCCCCGGCCACGTTTTGCGAGCGTTCCGGGGCGCCCAGCCGGGTTTGTGTCTGCGTTGCCCGTTTCCTGACGAGCACCTCCTCCACGCGCGCAGTGCGCAGCGTCTGTGCAATTCCGGCGGCGATCTCCGCCGCCTGATTGTAGCCGCGTTCGCGCAGACGGGAGCTGTGGAGCGGAACCGGCACGACCGCTGTCGCCTGCGCGAACTCTGGAAACTGCCGGAGCATCAGGCCAAGCTCGGCCCCCATCTGGCGGGCGAGTGTGCGGAGGCCGTTGTACTTCAGGGTGTGGATGAGTTCCTGCACAGGGGAATCCACGGCAAAGGTCCACCGTGCGGCGATTCGTTCAATGTTCCCGAGCCGTGCTCCGCGCGCTGCGATCAGTGCCGTGAGTTCGTTCGGGAAGGGGGCGGGAGGAAGGAGATCGAGGCACTGCGTGCAGGCACCCTGGGCAACGCCGACCGTGGTGCCGCACAGCGGGCAGAGCCGCGGGGCGAGCGCGTCGAGGGCGGCGTTGCCCAGTCTTGAGAGGAGCGTTGCCCGGTTGCTCATCGTTGTTGCGGGTCGCGAGGAGGGTGGAGACGGAAGCGGGGTGCAATCGAGCCGACTGCACCCCGCACGATTCCATCATCCGGTTGTTACTTCGCCTTGAACGAGGCGATCATCTGCTCGAACGGTCCCAGATAGGTGTTCTTCTGTGCGGTGAACCAGTACACGGTGATGCGATAGAGCTTGCCGTTCGCCACCATGAAGTAGAAGCGTCCGGTGGTCTCGGCATCGCTCTGGTTGAACACCATCGCCTTCTGTCCGCCCAGCGTGGTGTTCGATCCCGAACCCATGCGGCCCTTGTTGGCGTTGACGATCTCCTCGAGCGTTCCCTTCGCCTGATCGACGTCGACCTGGACGTAGGAGTCGGGACGCTGCCCCTTGAACTGGACCGACGCGAGCTTGCCGCCGCCGCCGGAGCTGTTCGAGAAGTTGGCGGGATAGCGGATCGAGAACTGTGCGTTCGAGAAGTCCTTCATCTCCGCTGCGGGAGGATCGACGAGGTCGCCGCCCCCCGTCACCTTGCCGGTGCTGTCGCGCTTGACGGCGGTCATCATCGCGGGGCGGAAGTTTGCCATCGCGGTGTCGAAGATCGCCTTGTAGCCATCATATTTCCCGAACGCGGCGGTCTCGATGTACGTGACGGCGTCCCCCTCCATCACGTAGCAGCGTTCGGCCTTGAAGTCGGTTTCGCCAACCTGGAAGGAGTAGCTGTACTTTGTGGCGGGCTTGCCACCGATCTGCGTCTGCTCGGGGCCTTGGACCACGCCGGGGTCGAACTGCATCTTCAGGGTGTCGACGCTGCCGGTCATCGCTGCCTGGCCGCCGGTCATTGCCCGAACCTCGATCTTCGCGCCCGTCTGGTCGCCCGGTTCGTAGTTGCGGAAGGCGTCGCCGATCTCCTTGCTGCTGTAGAACGCCGCAACGCCCGTTCCAAACCCTGTTTTCCAGTCGGCGGGGTAGCGGATCGAGAATTTGAAGGTTGCGTCGTCGTAGGTCGTGTAGCCTGCCGGCTTGGCCGGAGGGGTGTCGCCCCCCTTGCCGCAGCCGCCGAGAATGGCTGCCGAGGTGAGGGCGATGGTGAGCACAAGGCGTGCACGGATCATCGGAACTAGCTCCGTTTGTGAACGATGTGAGAGAATGAGTGGAACCGCGCAAAGATAGGGCGTTGTTCAAAAGAGAGAAGGGGGTGGGGCGTTCTTCGATATTCGTTGCCGGGGACGCTAAACTCACCACCGCCTCCTCTGTCGTGCGCGAAACATCTCGATTGGACCTATCATCACAACCTCGTGAGGTCGCCATGTTCCTGAATGGGGTACGCCGTACCATCCTTTGTGTTCTTGCCCTTCTCGCGCTTGCCACGCCCGATCTTCTCGCGCAGCGACAGTTCCCCCATCGCCTGACGCTCGACTCGCGGAGCCTCGATACCCTTCGCACTCCCGACCCAACGCTTCCCAACCGCCGCTATCGTGTCACCGTATCGGGCACCTACTCGATGTGGGAGGATACCGTCAACAGCAGCGTGGACCCGATCTGGATCTACTCCTTTCCAGACGAGGAGTGGGCAAAGCCGGAGTGGCGTCTGTTCCCCGAAGGCTATCCGATCTACGTAGGGGATGATCGGCTGCTCGACGCTCACGGCTTCCGTATCGACTTGAAGCCGATGCCGAAGCAGACGATCGACACCGTCAACCACCGCTACAGCACGATTGTTCAGGGGACCGGACGCCCGCTCAGCTTTACGATTATCGACTGGAACTTCAAGGACTTCATCAAGACCGACGCGCACTCCAACAACTCCGGCACGCTCGATGTGCTGGTGGAGGAACTGCCCCTGACCGAGTGGGAGCTGTGCGCCATCGACAGCTCGGCGTTTCCGAAGATCCGGCTCTCGCTGAAGGTGACCCGCGACAGCGTTCGGGTGGAGGATTTCGCCAGTAACCTCCGGCTCTACGAAAACGGCCTCCCGGTCCACATCGACAGCATCGATTGTGCCGACCGCACGCAGGCGGTGTCGGTGGCGATGCTCTTCGACAGAAGCGGCAGCATGGATGAGTTCTTCGGCACCCGCACGCGCATGGAGCTGGCAATCGATGCAGGGAAGCGGTTTGTGGATTACCTGAGCCTGGGCGACGAGGCGGCAATCTTCTCGTTCAGCAGCAACTATCGCACCGACCAGAACTGGACAGGGGACAAATCGCTGCTGAAGGGTGCGATCGATCAGCTGGAGCCTGATGGCGGCACCGCCTTCTACGATGCGGCCTACCGCGTGCTCGGCACGTCGCAGCAGCGTCCAGCCAGCTTCCGGCGTGCCGTCATCATCCTCAGCGACGGTCGCGACAACCAGTCGGCCCTGTACGGTGGTGTGCAGGCGTCAATCAACCGCGCGCGGAGTGCGGGGATACCTGTTTTCGGTATCGGGATGGCCGCCGACTCGCTCGACTCCCTGGAGCGCCTTGCGGTGGAGACCGGGGGGCGCTTCTACTCGGTGCGCAATCCGAACGCCATCGACTCGGTGTTCAAGAGCATCGCGGACATTATTCTGGAGAAGGGGTGCTGCTCGATCTACTATGTGTCCCCCAACCCATCGCGCGACGGACGCTTCAGGCCGGTGGGAACGGTCTTCACGTACGACGGCGACAGCCTGCCGGGGCTTGCCACAGGCTACACCGCTCCGCAGGGGTCGGGGGTGAACAATCCGCAGAGCGCAATGGTCCGCTCGATACGCATCGCGCCGAACCCGCTCGGCACATCGGGAACGCTGCGGCTGGTGCTGCCGGAATCGGGTCTGCTCACTGTTGACCTGATTGGGTCTGATGGCGCTCTCGTGCGGCAGATTGCGCAGGAGCGGGTGGAGGCGGGTGAACAAACCATCCCCTTCACTGCCGCCGACCTTCCGGCGGGACGTTACTTCCTGCGGGTGCGTGCCGGTGGCGAGGTGGCGTTGCAGTCGGTGGTTGTTGTCCGATAGACGAGGACGTTACGGGGCAGGGGGCTGGGGTGGAGATCCCAGCCCCCTGCCATTGCCGGCCTGCCGGAACGTACAGGCGGGGGAGATGGTTGTGGGGGACGTTACAAGGGGGACACCTTGCGTGTCATCACCCGCCGCACTCCGTACCGCATCCGTCAAGAAACCCACGAAATACCATGCGTATCCGAAATCTCACCGCCCTTCTGGCGTTCCCGCTCCTCTCCGCGTTCGGTGCGGCACTCCTCTCCGGGTGCAAGGAGACAACGACAACCGAACCGCCTCCCCCTGCCGCAACGATGAGCTTCAAGCAGGGCGCACGCTATGAGTACACCACCTACCATACCGCTGCTGCCAACCCGGCCCAGCGCAGCGACAGTGCGCGCCACGTCTGGACGTGCGCGCAGAACAACGCCACCGTGCAGGGGAAGGCGAACGTGGCAATCTACGTTGACAGCATCTTCGGGGTCTCTGGAACGACGGTTCAGGTGATCGACAGCGCCTATATCCGCCAGGAGAGCGGCAACAACGACATCTACCGCTTTCAGTCGCTCGCGCCGGAGCTTGACTTCGGTGGCGTTGCCACTGCAAGCCTCGATCTGGGCCGCCAGTGGATGCACGAGGCCCGGCTCAACGCAACGAGCGCGGGCTGGATCGTGGGTGAGGCGAGCGACACCGTGCAGTACGATCTTGGTCTGCCCGGCCTGGAGGGAATGCGGATTCGTCTGACCGACACCGCCGCCACATCCTCCACGGAGAGCGTGACAATCGGGAGTGAGAGCTTCCAGGCGACAAAGACCGTGCATCGCCTGACGCTGCACATCTCGGCGCTGATCACGCTCCCGGTAGTGGGCCAGACGAGCGTCGGCCTTGCAACCTCCACGCTCAACCGGACGACGTGGACCGTGCCCGAGCTTGGAACGGTGGTGCGCGAAGAGCGCGAGGGGAAGGTGATCTCGCTGGACTATCAGGGGCAGTCCTACTCGCTCCCGGTTCCCGGCTACATGAGCGTGATGACCCAGATCATCGCGCGGGGAAGCTGAGAATCCAACGCGGGGACGTTCCTCCGGGGCTGATACAACCACACCGCCCGATGCAGCGCATCGGGCGGTGTGCGTTTGTGGAGAGCCGTGTGTCCTCTGTGGTCTATTCTTCCGTGTCGGTGTCGAGGGCAAGGTCGCGCGCCGGCGCAAACTCGACCACGAACTCGTGGCCGTGGGCGTCGAGAATCAATTGCGTGTCGCTCTCGCGCATCACGGCGCAGCCCAGCTCCTCCACCAGCAGTCGGCGCGCCCAGGCGATATCGCGCGTCAGCAGACGATGGCCTCCAACGATGTTGTCCTGAAGGAACTCGTCGTTCACCTCGTGGGGAACCGTGCGCAGCTGGACTGAATCGATCGAGTCGCGGAGCATGGTGCGGGCGCGATCGACGCCGACGATCTGGAGCGCCAGTTCAGACTCCACCGTTCGTGTGTCGCGCATCTCCAGGGAGAGGAGTTCCACATCGCGCTTCCGGTTTCCGGTGACCGGCACGGTAACGAGCGGGTAGGCCACCTTGCGCAGCTCGCTGATAAAGGAGCTGAAGTTCCGCTGCTCGATTTCGTGCAGGGCGTTGTCAACCTTTTCTTGGAGCCGCCGAAGTTCCGCAATATCGCGCCCCTGTGTTGGCGAACTCATGATCAGTTCGGAGATGTTGACGTAGAGCGCCGTCTCCGAACTGCGGTCTGCCAGCCAGCGGCGGAAGACCGTGACCGGAGCAAACACGTCGCGGAAGTAGCTGTTGTATCCCCAGGCTGCCATCGCCCTGTCGATCTGGGCCAGCGCATCGCCGATTGTGGTTGCGAAATAGTAGTGCCCCTCGCCGGTATGGAACCGTGTCGTTGGAGAGGAGACGGCGATTGCCCACGCCAGCGGCACCGACTGGCGCTGGGTTGCAATCGCCGCGCCGAAATCGTCGGGCTGGCTGGGTCCGGTAATCAGGTAGGAGTGTGAGAGCATGGCAGGAGTGAATGATGAATGATGGGGTATGAATGGTGTAGGAGGAGGGAAATCTTCGGTCCCCATTCACCGATTCATTCCGAATCGGAAACACCGGAGGGTGACGCAGAGTTCTGCCCGCCGTTCGATGTGGGGAGGGGGAGAAGGAACGATGACGCAGGAGCGTTATCCGCACCCCCTGCCTCGCGGTTCACGGTGCCGCGAAGATACAGCGGGAGCCTGCAGCTTCGAGCGTGCCGGTGGTGCCATCGCGTTGATCGACACACTGTTGCCGGTCGCAAGGGGGTGAGGAGTGTACTTTTGCCGTTCTATGAGCCATCGCACCGACATTCGCAACATCGCGATCATCGCCCACGTCGACCACGGCAAGACCACGCTCGTGGACAAACTGCTCGCACAGAGCGGCACCTTCCGCGCAAATCAGCAGGTTGCAACGCGCGTAATGGACAATATCGATCTCGAACGGGAGAAGGGGATCACGATCATGGCCAAGAACACGGCCATTCAGTGGGAGGGAACGAAAATCAACATCGTCGACACGCCGGGCCACGCCGACTTCGGCGGCGAGGTGGAGCGCACACTCGTCATGGTGGACGGCGTGCTCCTGCTCGTCGATGCTGCCGAGGGACCGCTGCCGCAGACCCGCTTTGTGCTGAAGAAGTCGCTCGAACGCGGCTTGAAGCCGATAGTGGTGATCAACAAGATCGACAGGCAGGACGCACGGCCGCATGAAGTTCTCGATGAAGTCTTCGAGCTGTTCCTGAGCCTTGAAGCAACGGATGAACAGCTCGACTTCCCGGTGATCTACACCATTGCGCGCCAGGGGGTCTCGAAGCGCGAACTGGAGGGTGAGGAGCTGGACCTGACGCCGCTGTTCGAGCTTATCATCGCTCACGTGCCGCCGCCCGATGTGGACCCCGATGCCGACCTGCAGATGCTCGTGGCGTCGGTGGACTGGAACGACTATCTGGGCCGCATTGCGATTGGCCGCGTTGCTGCCGGCACGATCAAGCTGGGGCAGACGATCCACCGGATGGTGGGGGGGGAGAGCGCCGAGCAGCTCCGCGTGACAAAGCTCTTCCTCTTCGACGGCCTGAAGCGCGTCGATGCCGAGGAGGTGGCCGCCGGCGACATCGTTGCGGTGGCGGGGAACGACAACTTCAACGTGGGGGAGACCCTTGCCGCCGGAGATCCGCCCCGCGCACTCGAAGCCGCCAGCGTTGACGAGCCGACGATTGCCATGACCTTCATGGTCAACGACAGTCCGTTCGTTGGTCGCGAGGGGCAGTACGTCACCAGCCGCAACCTTCGCGACCGCCTGATGCGCGAGGCCCGCACCAACGTTTCGATGCGCGTGGAGGAGACCGACAGTCCCGACCGCTTCACGGTGAAGGGGCGCGGAGAGCTTCAGATGGCGATTCTGATCGAGACGATGCGCCGCGAGGGGTACGAGTTCCAGGTGTCGAAGCCCGAGGTGATCCTGCGGGAGAAGGACGGCGTGACCGAGGAGCCGGTGGAGATGGTGGTGATCGACGTGGCGGATGAACATGCCGGCACGGTGATCGACATGCTGGGCCGTCGCGGTGCAGAGATGCAGTCGATGCTCAGCTCAAACGGCATCACCCGACTCGAATATCTCGCGCCGTCGCGCGGGTTGATCGGCTTCCGCAGCTTCTTCATGACCGAGACGCGCGGCACCGGCACACTCCACCAGATCTTCCACGGCTACCAGCCGCTCCGCGGCACCATGCCCCGCCGCGCACGCGGCGTGATCGTGTCGATGGAGGATGGTGAGTCCACCGGCTACGCGCTGGAGAGTGCGCAGGAGCGCGGACGGCTCTTCATCGGACCGGGTGTGCCGGTCTACAACGGCATGATCGTTGGCGAGAACGCGCGCGACGAGGATATCGTGGCAAACGTCTGCAAGAAGAAGGCCCTCACCAACATGCGCGCGAGCGGGTCGGAGGGAGCCGTCCAGCTCGACGTGCCGATCACCTTCTCGCTGGAGCAGTGTATCGAGTACATCGAGGCCGACGAGCTGCTCGAGGTGACGCCGAAGTCTCTTCGCCTGCGGAAGAAGATCCTCGACCACACAACACGGTTGCGCGAGCGGAAGCGTCAGCTTGCCATGGAAGGTGCATAAACGCTTCTGGAGCGTACCTTCGCAGCAAACAGGGTTCTCTGGGATGGTCTCGGAGAACCCTGTTCGCCATCAACCATCACGTGAGGTGTGTTATGAACGACCATCCGTTCCCTCTGGTGCCCGCCGAGCACTTTCGTTCTGCCATGCGCGAGGCGCGCAAGTCGGCAATCCAGCAGAAGCGTGGCGAGATCCGATCCACCGATCTGCTCGTGGGGATGTTGCAGGAGGCTGAAAGTCCCGCAATCCACATCCTTGGTGCCCTCGGCGTCAATCGCAAAGTGCTGCGTGCACAGGCTGTGTCCGCTTTCTTCTCCGGTGCTGCCTCCGAATCTGGTTCCGGGCCTGACCTCCCCTCGGAAATGGCAACAGGAACCATGCCCCTGACCAGGTCCGCCGAGGCGATTGCAAAGGGCGCTGTGGACCTCTACCAGATGATGCAGAAGGGGGCCAGCCTTGGTGCCGAGCATCTTCTCGCAGCAATGGCGGCGCATTCCGAGAGCGAGGCGGGGCACCTTCTTGCCGCCCAAGGTGTGACGTATGAGGCTGTCCGCTCGGAGATCGAACGAATGGGCTGAGAAGGGTATCGGTTCGGGATTCTCCAAGCGGTTGTGGCACCACCATACCGTCCTCTCGGAGAACTTCCATGGATATGCCTCCACTGCCCGTGATGCTGCACACATCATACCATTGCAAGTGACGTGCAGCGGCAATACTGCTGCTTCCCTATCTTTGCCGTCGATTTCCACTCCATCACGCGTCTTGACTGAACTGCCGCCTCTCTCCGATCCGATGTTTGAGAACGACGAAGAACTTGCTGCCGCACAACCTCCCGAATTTCCAGAGACCGACATCGAGACAGACTCCTTCGACGAGGAGGTGGTCGACCAGTCGGCAGAGGAGGAGAAGAAGTCCCGCTCGCTTCAGGTGCTGGGCGTGCTCGGTGCAGTCATGCTCTGCTGTGGTCTGTTCATCGCCGGTGCGGTGAACAGCAGTGGTGACGGGGTTGCACAGGCGGCATCGCCGCCCGACAGTGCCACGGTCCACCGCCAGGTTGTTCCTCCCTCGGCGCTGGTGCTGTCGCATATGCGGCTTGTGGACACGGTGTACACGCTCGACTCCGTCTACCTCAACGTCAACCTGAAGCGGCAGATCGTGACGGTACAGTTCCGCAACGGCACCTACCGCACCTTCCGCATCTCCAGCGGCAACCCAAACATCTCCGAGGGAATTGCAACGCCCACCGGACTCTTCACCGTGCAGAACATGGTGCCGATGGCGATCAGCAAGCAGTTCAACGACGCACGGCTCCATCACTGGATCGGCATTCAGGGAGGGGTGGGGTTCCACGGACTCGATGGCAGCGGCTACTACGGCTATCTCGGTGTGCGGCCCAGCTCCCACGGGTGCGTGAGAATGTCGCGCGAGGAGATCGCGGAGATGTACAAGCTGGTCCATCCCGGTGCAATGATCCTCGTTCACAGCGAGAACCCCGGACGTGTGGTTGCCTTCGCTCAGCCGACAGACACGATGGGCGGGCGCTACATCGACTCCGCCAGCGTCTACAACCGTACACTCGGCCGTGAGCGCCTCCAGGCGTTGATGGAGGGGAACTACTGGAACAGCAGCGAGCCTCCGCTCGTACACCGTGCGGGCCAGCGGCTCCGTTGGGGACTCTCCATCGGTGACGTGCGGAAGATCCCGCGGCAGAAGCCACCGAAGGTCGAGAGCTACGCTGCGCTTCTGGCGACACCGCGCATCGGCGCAGATCGCAGCTATGTCAACCAGTCGGCCTTACTGGTAGAGGTGCAGGAGAGTATCAGCACTTCGCTCGAACGTGAGCGAAAAGCACATCGTGCGGAGAGCGAGAAGCCGGAGTACGGCGAGTAGGTTTTGAAAACAGTAAATGGAAGAGCGGGGCGACCACACTGGTCGCCCCGCTTATCGTTAAGGCTGCTCTTTACTGTCGCTTGGATGCTTCCCTCGCATTAACAGTGAATTCCTCACATTACAGAGAGGACAATACATGTGACGTTCAAATCCTGATCCATCAGGAAATAGAGCATCAAAAATTTCTACAATGCCTTCTCTGCATACTGGACAGTGTACTTTCTTATTGGGCTTTTCAGCAAGCACAATGCCTGCTTGAAGCCAAGCTTCAGTTGTATGCTCTACATTTTTCCTTTTCATGCGGGATTTAGGCACCTTCTACTCCATAAGGAAGTAGGCTCTGGACAAGTTCAGCACCTTTGGGCACATCTCCCTGCTTTTTACTCTCTCGATTACTTCCAAAGAATCGAAAAGATTCTCGTGCCTCACTCCATCTAAGCCAAGTAGATAATCAGATCGACCAAATTCACAATCAGCCCTGACACCGAGTTTTTGATCGCGACGAAGTGGATCAATAGCACTTGAATGTTTGTGTGCTATGATCCCTCCAATGCCTGCACAATCCCTTTTGCAAGCGCTCGCGCAAAGTGGGTCTGCTCGGTCGGGGTGCGGAGCAGACGATTGTCGCCGGGATGGCTGATGTATCCCAGCTCGACGAGCACCGCCGGCATGGTTGTGCCAAGCAGCACGACAAACCCCGCCTCGTACACACCACGATCTCCAAGCGTCAGATCGCTCCTGAACCTGCTGCTGATTGCCCGTGCCAGCTTCCTCGATTGGGCGCATCGGGCGATGCGCCGCCGGTACTCGAAGAGCCTGCGCAGGCTCGCCGCGTCGCGCTGGCCGGAAGTGTCGGGGGCGTTGGGGGAGCGCGGCACGTAGAGTTCAAATCCACTCGCGCCCGAACCGTGCTGGCTCCAGTTGCAGTGCACCGAGATGAACAGATCCGCGTCGATTCGGTTGGCGAGCGCCGCACGCCGGTCGAGCGCAACGTAGCGGTCGTCGCTGCGTGTCAGGATTACCTTGATGCGCGGTCGGAGTTTGAGCAGCTCGGCCTTGAGCTTCCGCACCACCGCCAGCGTCACCACCTTCTCCCGGACACTGTCCACACCAATTGCGCCCGGATCGTAGCCACCGTGCCCCGCATCGATCACCACTGTGTAGCTGCGCTGTGCGCGGGAGGGCGTCGCTGTCGTGCCTGATCGTGTTCGGGCGCGCGCTGCCGTGTCGCTCCTCCGGCGTGGTGTTGAACGTGCTGTCGTTGCCGGCGTGCTGGAGGGGCGTGGAGCGGCCTGAAGCTCCACGTCAACGATGACGCGGCTTCCCCTGCGCTCCCGCACCGCCATCGACTTCACACGCTCGGTGAAGGCTGCATTGATGACGAGGACGTCGCTGCGTTCGATGCGTGCGGTGACCGAGCGCACGCCGGGGCGGAGTCGAGCCGAACCGAGCGCTCCCACCGATGCAGCCACCGGCCGCATCCGTATCTGCGCTACTCCCGTTTTCGTGCGCTCCACCACCACGGTCTGCACACTTCTGCTCAGTGTGACGGTCACGGTGCCCTTCGTGCCACTCCGCCCTACGGTGATGTCGCGCAGGGTCGCCATCTGCGCGTGGAGCGCAGATGGCAGGGCGATGAAGAGAAGGAGGGAGAGGAGAGAACGCACGGGGGGGAGGAGAGAGAGGAGGCCTGGACGGATGGCCTGGTGCAGGTGTGCCACGCAGCGGCTGCGACCACAATGTGAGCAGGAAGGCCAAGTCGCTACGAAACGGGGTGTGGCAGCGAACCCTGCGTTGCTACCGGTAGTTTGTGAACTGCACGTCGATTGGCAGCTCGGCCTCGCGCACTGCCTGGATTGCCGCCTGAAGATCATCCTTCGACTTCCCGCTGACGCGCACCTGTTCGTCCTGCTGCTGTGCCGTCACCTTCACCCCTTTCTCCTTCAACAGCGCAACGATCTTCTTCGCGTTCTCGCGGTCGATGCCGGTGGCAAGCGTGATGGTCTGCCGGGCAGTGCCGCGCGTTCCCTGCTGCACGTCGCCGAACTTCAGGGTCTTCAGGCTCAGGCCGCGCTTGATGAGCCGTGACTTGAGAACATCCACCACCTGCTCCAGCTGGAACTCCGCGCCCGACTCTACCGCGATTGTCTTCGCCTTCCTGTCGAGTGTGAGGGTGCTGTTGGAGTCCTTCAGGTCGTAGCGCTGTGCCACCTCCTTCTGGGTCTGCTGCAGGGCGTTGTCCACCTCCTGCATGTCGACGTCGGAAACGATGTCGAACGAAAATGTTGCTGCCATCGAGGGTTGGGTTGAGTAGGGAGTCGTTGTCTGCTGTTGCCGAGTCCGTGTGGAGAGAGAGCGTCCCACCACGAGAGTATGATGCCGGGAGCCTTGATGCCGCTCCGATTCAGGGTATCGGATGGATGCTTCTGCGGGCGACGCAGGCGGAGCGAATCGCTCCTCTCCACTCCATGATCTTCTGGCAAAGCGCTGCCGGGCAGCGTGGGGTGTTGCCGGATTTGTTAACATTGCGCTGGAACACAAGGCCCGGACCATCTGCTTCATCCCGCGAATCTACACCCGCCCGAGCGTACCTCCACATTTCAGGCGGTGCAGTTCGAGTATCACTTCCTCACGATTACACTTCTATCCGCATCCTCCCATGAATACAGTGGCTGTACTCTTCGGCATGGAGCAGACGTTTCCTCCTGCGCTTGTCGAGGCGATCAACCGTCGCGGTGCCGATGTCCGCGCCGAGTTTCTGCAGACCGGCGGCGTGAAGCTCGACGACCTGGCGCGCTACACGGTCATCATCGACCGCATCAGCCAGGACATCCCCTTCTATCGGGCAATGCTGAAGTTCGCGGCGCTGAACGGGGTGCAGGTCATGAACAATCCGTTCTGGTGGAGTGCCGACGACAAGTTCTTCAACTACGCGCTGGCGCAGAAGATCGGCGTGGCCGCCCCGAAGACCGCCATCCTCCCCACGAAGGACCATCCACCGTCGACCACTGCACAGTCGATGCGGAACCTGATCTACCCGCTGAACTGGGAGGAGATCTTCGAGTACATCGGCTTCCCCTCGTGGATGAAGCCGTTCGACGGTGGTGGGTGGAAGCACGTCTACAAGATCAACTCGGTTGAGGAGTTCTTCCGCGCCTACGACCAGACCGGCACGATCTGCATGACGCTCCAGGAGGATATCGACTTCGAGGAGTACTACCGCTGCTACGTGGTGGGGAAGAAGCACGTGAAGATCATGCCGTACGAGCCGCGCAACCCGCACCACCTGCGCTACCAGGCGGGCTTCTCCCCCTCACCGGAGATGGAGGAGCGCCTCACCCGCGACTGTATCGCGCTCTGCACCGCGCTCGGCTACGACATCAACACCGTGGAGTTTGCGGTGCGCGGCGGCGTTCCCTACGCCATCGACTTCATGAACCCCGCACCCGACGCGGAGCTGAACTCGGTGGGGGAGGAGAACTTCCACTGGTTCGTGGAGACGGTGGCGAGCTACGCGGTGGAACTGGCCGAGCAGGGGCGCAGGGAGCCGAGCGAGTATCGGTGGAGCGCCTTCCTTCGCGGTGGGGAGGATGGCGTGCACGCTCCGGCAGGCAGCGGTGCCGGGCGGAAGAGTGCGGCGCGCAAGGCGAAGTGAACCAGGACGGCCGAGATTATTCAGGAGTAGAATAGAGTATGGCAGTCATCACATCCCTCTCGTCGGGACGGCAGAGCGGTCGCGATCCCTACGAGCGTCCGGCCTTCACGCTGGGCGTGGAGGAGGAATACATGACCATCGACCCGGTGACGCGCGAGCTGCGGAGCCATCTGGAGTTTGAGCTGCTGTCGAAGGGGCGCAGCGTGCTCCAGGAGCAGATAAAGCCGGAGATGCACGGGTCGATGGTGGAGATCGGAACGCGCCCCTGCAAGGACGTGAACGAGCTGTTCAGTGAGCTGCAGAAGATCCGTTCGATCACCCGCCACATCGCCGGTGGAGCGGGGTTGAAGATCGGTGCCGCAAGCACCCATCCCTTCAGCCACTGGGAGACCCAGGAGATTCATCCCGACAACCGCTACAAGGTGATCGTGGAGGATATGCAGCTCCTGGCCCGCTCGCTGCTGATCTTCGGGATGCACATCCACATCGGTATCGAGAACCGCGAGACGCAGATCCACCTGATGAACGAGATGCGGTACTTCCTGCCGCACATCCTCGCGCTCACGACGAACAGTCCCTTCTGGACCGGCTACGAGACCGGCCTGAAGAGCTATCGGAGCAAGGTGTTCGAGCGCTTCCCGCGCACCGGCATTCCCGATCCCTACCAGAACTGGGGGGAGTATCAGTCGTTCGTCGACCTGCTGGTGCGCACCGGGTGCATCGACAACGCGAAGCGCATCTGGTGGGACATCCGCCCCCATCCAAACTTCCCCACACTCGAAGTCCGCATCTGCGACCTGCCGATGACGGTGCGCGAGACCACCGCCATCGCAGCGCTGATCCAGGCAATCGCGGCAAAGCTCTTCGCCCTCTACCGCAAGAATCTCAGCTTCCGCGTCTACCATCGTTCGCTGATCATGGAGAACAAGTGGCGCGCGGTACGCTACGGTCTGGAGGGGAAGCTCATCGACTTCGGACGGCAGCAGGAAAAGCCGACGCGCGACCTGATCCGCGAACTCCTCATGTTCGTTGACGATGTGGTGGACGACCTCGGCAGCCGCGAGCACATGGAGACGATCATGGAGATCGTGGAGAACGGCACCGGCGCAACGCGGCAGCTGCGCGTGTGGAAGGAGAGCGGCAATGACCCCAAGGCGGTGGTGGACTACATCATCCAGCAGACCGAGCGCGACCTGCTCGACGATCCGGCGGAGTTCATGCCGAAGGTTCACCCGCTCAGCAGCGAAACGATTGCCGAGCGCGAGCAGAGCCGGATACCGCCGGGCGCGACGTTGTCGTAGAGAGTTTTTCTGGCAGCAATTCTCCTCCACATGGTGCGTGCCGTGCGGCACACGGAGCACGAACAATCAACAACCAACCCGCATGAATCAGCCTGTCGTTCTCGTCATTGGGATCGCGGTCGGTCTGGTCGCCCTCTCTCTCTTCTTCTATTTCATTCCGGTGGGGCTGTGGGTCACTGCACTCTTCAGTGGCGTCCGCGTTGGTCTCTTCTCGCTGGTGGGAATGCGCTTCCGCCGCATCCCTCCGGCCATCGTTGTCAACTCGATGATCACCGCGCACAAGGCGGGCATTCCGGTCGGGCAGGATCAGCTTGAGAGTCACTTCCTGGCTGGCGGAAACATCCAGAAGGTGGTGACGGCGATGATCAGCGCCGACAAGGCGCAGATCGAGCTGTCGTGGGAGCGGGCAACGGCCATCGACCTTGCCGGCCGCGACGTGCTGGAGGCGGTGAAGCTCTCGGTGAACCCGAAGGTGATCGAGACGCCGCCGGTGGCCGCCATGGCCCAGAACGGCATTCAGGTGCGTGCGGTGGCGAAGGTGACGGTGCGGGCGAACATCGACAGGCTCGTGGGAGGTGCGGGCGAGGGGACGATCATTGCGCGCGTTGGCGAGGGGATCGTGACAACCATCGGTTCGAGCAGCACCCACAGCGTTGTGCTCGAAAACCCGGACCGTATCTCGAAGACGGTGCTGGAGAAAGGGCTTGACGCCGGCACGGCGTTCGAGATTCTCTCGATCGACATTGCCGACGTGGACATCGGTGAGAACATCGGTGCGAAGCTGGCGAGCGACCAGGCGCAGGCCGACCTGAGCGTGGCGCGCGCAAAGGCGGAGGAGCGCCGTGCCGCCGCTGTTGCCTCCGAGCAGGAGATGAAGGCGAAGGTGCAGGAGATGCGCGCCAAGCTCGTGGAGAGCGAGGCGCAGGTGCCGCTGGCCATGGCCGACGCGCTGCGCTCCGGCAAGCTGGGAGCGATGGACTATTTCAACATGAAGAACCTGCAGGCTGACACCTCGATGCGCGAGTCGATTGCTGGAACCGGCAGCCAGCAGCGTTCGGAAGACCAGAAGAGTCTGAGCTGATTCTGCATGGCCCATCCCCTTCCTTCACCCCCCCGCCTGGTCCTGTTCGATCTGGACGACACAGTTCTCGACAACCGTTCTGCGGCACAACACGCACTCCACGCCTGTGTGGGTGAGCGGAGCGACATCTTCGGGACGATCACCGGGGAGCAGGCCTTCGAGCGCTGGGTTGGGATCAACGTCCAACTCTGGAACGACTACGGTCGTGGTGTGCTGAACGAGCGGCAGCTGCGCCATCAGCGCGCCGCGCGTCTGCTTGTGTGGGCCTGCGACACCAGCGGTGCGTGCTACACCGAGTCGGCTGCCAATGAGTTCATGGAGCGGTACTTCGAGCTGTTCATCGCTGCGGCCCGACCGCTCGACGGGGTTCCCGAACTTCTCGATTACCTCCACTCCGAAACCTCTCTGGGTGTTGTCACCAACGGGTTCGCCGACGTGCAGCGTGCGCGGCTCGATGCCGCCGGGCTTGCCTCTCGCTTCGGCCACGTGATAATCTCCGAGGAGGTCGGCCACCGCAAACCGCAGCCCGAGATCTTCCGACACGCGCTCGACCTGTTCGGCGTCCAGCCGGATGAGGCCGTGATGGTGGGGGACAGCCTTGACTACGACATCGCCGGAGCGCACGCCGCCGGCCTTGCAACCGTGTGGCTCCGGTCCGCCGGTGACGGTCGCGACGCAACGGCGGTTGCCACCGCATCGGTCGTCGAGATCGCTGAACTCGCCCAACTCCTTCGCTCCAGCACCGCTCTCCCGCACGCCCTATGAAAGCACTCATCACCGCTGGCGGACGGGGGACGCGACTCCAGCCGATCACGCACACGCAGAACAAGCACCTGATTCCGGTTGCGAACAAGCCGATTCTCCGCTACGCAATCGACGCGGTCCGGGCGGCAGGCATCACCGAGATCGGCATTGTGGTGGGGAGCGACAACGGCGACGAGGTGATCCGCGCGTTTGGCGACGGTGCCGAACTCGGGGTGCGTTTTACCTACATCGAGCAGGAGGCGCCGCTCGGTCTGGCGCACGTTGTCCGCATCTCGCAGGACTTCATCGGCGACAGTCCCTTTGTCTTCTATCTCGGCGACAACATCGTTGTTGGCGGCATCGACCGTTTCCGGCAGGCGTTCGAGGAGGGGGGGCACGACTGTTTCCTGACGCTGTCGCGGGTGCGCGATCCCGAGCGATTCGGCGTGCCGGAGTTCGACACAGCCGGACGCATCGTCCGCGTCCTGGAGAAGCCTGCCGAGCCGATGAGTCCCTTTGCGGTGAGCGGCATCTACTTCTACCGGTCGGCAATCTTCGACGCGGTGAACGCAATCGAGCCGAGCGTTCGCGGCGAGCTGGAGATCAGCGACGCGCACGACTGGCTGCTCCGCAACGGCTACGATGTTGGGCACGGAGAGATCACGGGGTGGTGGAAGGACACGGGGTTGCCGGGTGATCTGCTCGAAGCCAACCGGCTCGTGCTCTCGAAGATGGAGGAGCGAATCGAGGGGAGCGTGGATGCCGAGAGCGACATTGCCGGTGCGGTGGTGATCGAGCCGGGGGCGGAGATCGTTGCCAGCAGAATCCGCGGTCCGGTGATCATCGGCAGCGGCACGCGGGTCGAGAACAGCTACATCGGTCCATCGAGCGCTATCGGCTCCGGCTGCCGTTTGAGCGAGTGCGAGGTGGAGTACTCCATTCTCATGGACCGTGTCTCCATCACCGACGTCGGCGTCAGAATCGAGGGGAGCATCCTTGCCGACGACGCGGAGATCGTTCGTGCCAGCGGACGCCCGCGTGTGCAGCGGTTCATCCTCGGTGAACGGAGCCGGGTGGAGGTGAACTGAGAGAGGAGGGCGGGAACGAGCGGTGTATCCTCCCATACAGCGATGCGTCTCGACATGGCTGCTCTTCCAGCAATAGTCCGGTGGTGCGTTCCGGCACCGTGTGTTCTGGTGGGACTCTGCGGGTGTATGTTCACTTCAATACAGCGTGCCACCTACTACACCACGTTCTCGGCAGCTTCCGTGTCTCTGCGCCCCAACCTCGGATTCGGCGATCTCCACATTGGTCCAGTGGGGCTGCGGCTCGATTGGGTGGAACGTTCACGTGCTGAATCGTCCCGATCCGGCGCTGCGGGCCGCCGTGCCACTCGACACCTCGGTGGTGACGGAATCGCGAGAGTGATTGCCAGCAGCGCAGGGGGACGAGGGAATTAGCGTCCCGCTGCCACGCGCTGCATGAGCTGCCGCCGCGCAATCGGCAGCATCGCCTCGCGGTAGGGGAAGTCGATATCGGTGGTGAAGCTCCACGTTGCGGGGTTCGGCATCGATGGATCTGCGGCGATAAGGTCGAGCTTGAGCGAGGCGGTGGAACGGAACGGCTCCCACGGCACGGTTCGTACGAGGTTTGTGCGGAGATTGTGGTAGCGCTCCCCTTCGCGTACCGTTACCGAGGTCGCGTAGCGATAGACGTGCAGTTCGCCAGCGGCCGGGTCGGGAACGAACGCGTAGCCTTCGGCGGTGTAGGTGGGGAGGATCCCGACCTCTTCGAGTTGAAGGTGTTCGTCGATGAAGTTGTAGATCGTGCGCCCCTCATTGATGGTCGTGGCAATCGCCGGCATCACTGCATCGATGAGTTCGAGGAGCAGGGTTGCCGCGCCGTCGCTGCGAGGATCTTGTGCATACTGGAGCGTCCCGTTCTCGAGGTCAATGCCCACGATCCGTCGCGACCTTCCGCCATCCACGGTGCGCCCGTTTGTGCGGACCGCGACGAGAGTTGCATGAAGTTCGAGAAGCTCGGCGAGTGGTGGATAGAGTCGATTGTGGACGAACTCGGCGTGAATGGTTCGCAGGCCCATCAGAATGCGGTAGTAGGCGGCTTCGGGGTCGGTGGCCCCGGCAGTGAAGTGCTCGATGGTGAGGTGTGCCATGGTGGTATCCCGATTGGTTCGGTGGGTGCTGCGAGCGAGTGTCGTAACCGTCGTCGCTGGCTTGTGCGTAGTTTAGCGGTGCGGAACGTTGCATTGCAAGAGGCTGGACGGTTCTCTGTGTCGTGCATCTTCGCGCGCATCCCACTCATGTCGATCTCACGCAGCATATTCTTCGGAGCGTTTGCTCTCCTGCTTCTGTCGCTCTTCAGGGTGATGGATCTTGTCGCTCCACTGCTGGAGCTTCTTCCTCTGCGCGTGATGGAGGGGGAGTGGTGGCGTGTGCTCAGCTACGCGCTGGTGCCCGCACCCCTTGATGTGCTGGTTCTGGCAATGGCGTTCTCGATCCCCGGCGAGGAGATCGAGGCGATTCTGGGTCGCCGCCGCTTTGGATTGCTTCTCCTTGCATCGGTAATGGTGAACGGGTTGCTCCACCTTGCGGTTGCCGAGGCGGTCGGGGGCAACTTGGTGTTGATCGGGAGTGCCAGCCTCTCGCTCCCGGTACTGGTTGCCTATCTCTATCTCTTCCCCTACAGCGGTGTTCGTGTCTTCATCTTCACGATTCCCGCGTGGGGAATGCTTGCAATTGCCGGTGTGCTTTCGCTGGCCCCTCCGCTGATCGACGTCATCGATGGCGGGTCGCCGCTGCTTCTCCTCTCCGCCGGTCTCGGCTCGCTTCTCCTTGGGCTTCTCTACGCTCACGTACGGTTTCAGAAGTATCCGGTGCTGCTTCGTGCGATCCGGCGATTTTCATACCGCAGCAGGGAGCCGGAGCCACGGAAGCACACAACGGTGATGGCTGGCGTTCGGCAACAGCGCGGGGTGGCGGTTCGTGTGCGCGCTGCACAATCCCACCACTGGTCGCGCGAGGAGGGGGGAGGCGAGAACGACGAGGAGCGAATGAACGCGCTGCTCGACAAGATCAACGAGCGGGGGTATGAGGCGCTGAGCGAGGCCGAACGAACCTTCCTTCAGGAGTATGCGCGGCGACTGTAGCCGTGCGAGCAGATCTTCCCATTGTCAACAACTACGCTGATCTTCCACAGTTCATGGATTCTACAGCAACCGTTCCCCCACGCCTGGTCCGCCTCCGCAACGTTGTGCGTCCGGCGCTCGACGAACATCTCGGCCCAGACGCCTACACGGCACACGAGTACCGCGACGAGTTGAGCCTCACGGTGCCGCGTGAGCGGATCGTTGAGACGCTCCGCTTCCTTCGCGACGACCCGAGGCTGCGATTCGACAGCCTGCGCGACATCTGCGTTGTGGACTGGAATCGGCGCCGTGGACGCTTCGAGGTGGTCTACAACATCTTCTCGATGCCGAACGCGATGAGGATCAGAGTAAAGTGCCTGGTGGAGGAGCGTGACCCACACGTGGAGAGCGCCGTCGCCGTCTACCCTGCGGCAAACTGGTACGAGCGGGAGGCCTACGACATGCACGGCGTGATCTTCGACGGCCATCCCGATCTGCGCCGGATGTACATGCCGGAAGATTTCGTCCACCCGGAGACCGGCGAACCGCTCTATCCACTGCGGAAGGACTTCCCGATGATGGGCATCCCCGGCTCGCTGCCGCTTCCGCCGAAGAATGGATAGGGAGCCGTTCGTCCCTGCTCCCCGGTTGTTCAAGCATGTGCCGGTTCGCACTCTCCGTATGACTACAGAACCCTTGATCTCCCAGCGATGAATATCAACCAGATGGCGACGCTTGAACGCGTCAACGACCTGCGGCAGCGGAAGATCGTCAGCCGCATCCTCGACAAGGACACCACGGTGCTGGCGGACGAGCGCGATCCGCTGGAGAACACGATGGTGCTCAACATGGGGCCACAGCATCCGGCGACCCACGGCGTGCTCCGCGTGGTGATTCGTCTGGACGGCGAGACCGTTGAGAAGTGCGTGCCGGAGCTGGGCTACCTGCACCGCGGCTACGAGAAGCTGGGGGAGGGGCTTACCTACCACGAGTTCCTGCCGCACACCGACCGGCTCGACTACCTCTCGCCGCTGTCGAACAACGTGGCCTACGCGCTGGCGGTGGAGAAGGCCGCAGGGATCGAGATCCCGCCGCGCGCCGCGTGGATTCGCACGGTGGTCAGCGAGCTGGCGCGCGTGAGCAGCCACCTGCTCGCGATGGGCGCGATGGCGATGGACATCGGCGCAATCACCCTCTTCCTCTGGACGATTCGCGAGCGCGAGAAGCTGTACGACATCTTCGAGCTTGTGTGCGGCGCGCGCTTCACCACCAGCTACACCCGCATCGGCGGCGTGGCGAACGACCTGCAGCCGCAGGTGGTGCCGATGATCCGCAAGTACATCGAGGAACTGCCGGGCAACCTGAAGGACTTCAAGGCGCTGGTCAACCGGAACCGCATCTTCGTGGAGCGCGCGCGCGGCATCGGCTACATCAGCGCCGAGGATGCCATCGCGCTCGGCATGACCGGTGCCTGCCTGCGCGGTTCGGGCGTCGATCACGACCTGCGGCGCGACGAGCCGTATCTCCTCTACAACCAGCTCGACTTCGACGTGATCACCTACAGCGAGGGGGACTGCTTCAGCCGCTACCTGACGCGTGGTGACGAGATGGAGGAGAGCCTGAAGATGCTCCGCCAACTCCTTGAGATGGAGCCGCGCTTCCAGGGTCCGACGATGGCGAACGATCCCGACAAGGTGCTCCCCGGCAAGACCGAGATCTACACCAAGATGGAGGAGTTGATTCAGGACTTCATGCTGATCAACTTCGGCACGATGCCGCCGCCGGGAGAGATCTACCACGCAATCGAGGCGCCGAAGGGCGAGCTTGGCTTCTACATCGTCAGCGACGGCACAGGGCACGCGTGGCGGATGAAGATTCGCTCCCCCTCGTTCTGCAACCTGCAGATGCTGGGACCGCTCTGCGAAGGCTCGATGGTGTCGGACGTGGTGGCGATCATCGGCTCAATCGATCCGGTGATGGGGGAGGCGGACAAGTAACCGGCACGCAGCATCCACGGGGATGGCTCGATATGCGTCGGGGCGACCAAGCGGTCGCCCCGACGGCGTTTCCGAAGCGTCCGGTCGCCTTGCCGAGTATTCAGCGACGGACGGTTGGGACCGCCTACTGCTTTGGAGTCCAGCCCTCCTCCAGAGCGAGAATCGCGATGGAGCGGTGAGGGGAGAGAGAGCATGATGATGGAGAGAGTTGATGGATGCTGGAGCAAACGTACTGCCCAGGGAGCACAAATGGTCGTCAAACCGAGTAGCGTGGCTCCCAGAGGATTGCTCTGATCCGAAGAAACCGACGAATCATCACCGGAGAGGTGATCGAAGGGTTGTAGAAGACCGCGATTGTCGCGCGCTTCGACGCGGGAAGGTAGGCCCGCACGCTCACCGTTGCCACGCCCGGTATCTCGCGCAGTCTGTAGCAGTAGACCAGCAGTTCCGCCGCCGAGCCTACGTCGTCGATCTCTGCGTGCACCGCCGCGCTGGCGCTCACCGGCGGTTCCCGTCGGTCCGCAGCAAGCTCGTAGGTGCCAATCCCCACTCCACCTGCGAGTGCGAGGAGGAGGGCAAGGCCGGCAATGCTGCGAAGGATGGAGCGGATCATGGCAGGTGCGGTGGGGCGGTGGACGCCGAGTGCTGGGCAGTATCAATCGCTCCTGCCGCGATGCGCTCGCAGATGGCGCGATTCCCCTGAAGAATGTCGAGTGTTCGCAGCTCGACGGGGGCAACCCAGCGGAGGTCGGCGAACGCACGGTTGGTGATGCTGCCGCTCCAGCGCCGCACCAGGAAGTAGGCAACGCAGAAGGTGCGTCCGTCGGGATAGGTTGATTCCTCGCGGTGGACCTCGCGCTCCACCTCCACATCGATCTCCAGCTCCTCGCGCAGCTCGCGTTGCAGCGCCTGCTCGAACGATTCTCCAGGTTCGAGTTTTCCACCGGCGAACTCCCACGCGCCGGCGTAGGGTTTCCCTTCGGGACGCTGACCGAGCAGGAGTGAGCCATCCCCGCGAACGATGAGCGCAACCGCAACGGCAATGGAGGGTGTCGAGAGATTCATGGAGGAAGGTAGGGATGAGCGCGCTGACTCGTGCATTCCCGGAGGATACGGGGCACACAAAAGTGGCACAACGACGGTGCCGCGAGAAGGGTTACAGAGAAAAGCACATCGCGGGGTTGCACAGCCCCTGCCGCCGGTTGTAGATTCGCCCCTGCTCGACACAATCAACAGACACGCGGGAGTAATTCAGTGGTAGAATGCAAGCTTCCCAAGCTTGACGTCGCGGGTTCGATCCCCGTCTCCCGCTCCATTTGTGGCGGCCACTTCGGTGGCCGCTTTGTCTATCCAGCCACCTCGTTCTAATCCAGACGTCCACGTGGAGCAGCAGTTCCTCTCCCCAGCGCCGGTTGTTCGCCTCGAGAAGGCCTTCGACTCTCCGTTCCGCAACGTGGTGGCAACGGCGCGTACCTGCTATTCCGGGCGCGGCATCGTCTCCGACAACAGCGTACAGCTCGATCTCTTTCCAGAGAGCCGCGACACGCAGATTGCCCGGAGCATCTACGAGGCGGGGCACCACACGACGTTCCAGCACGCGCAGTTCCAGTTCACTCTCGACAACGTCTCGCGCCACTTCCTCTGGTCCTACCTTCACCAGCACCCCTTCTACAACAGTGAACAGGTCTCGCAGCGGTTCGTGCGGGTAAAGGCGGGGAACGTGACGGTTCCACCGCTGGAGGGGCGCGCGCTCGAAGTGTACACCGCAACGGTCGAGCGCCAGCATGCCGCCTACCGCGAACTGATTGAACTGATGACGCCGGTCACCACCGAGGTGTACTACCAGCGATTCCCCTTCCGCAGGAAGTATCCCGACCGCTACACGCGCGACATCAAGAAGCGGACGCAGGAGGTGGCGCGCTACGTGCTGCCGGTGGCAACCTTCGCCTACCTCTACCACACGATCAGCGGGCTGACGCTCCTCCGCTACTGGCGGCTCTGTGAGCTTTTCGACACGCCGCTGGAGCAGCGCATCGTGATCGGCGGGATGGTGAGCGCACTGCTCGAACACGATCCGAACTACCGGATTGTTCTGGAGGAGCCGCTGGCGCTGGAGGAGACGCCGGAGTACCGGCTCTTCGAGCAGCTCTACGGGCAGGGGGGCCGCCCCGCCGACCAGCGCTTCCACCAGCGCTTCGACAGCTCGCTGGGGGGCTTCGTCTCGAAGCTCGTGGACTACAAGGTGAACGCAGAGGAGATCCTTGCAGAGTCGGTTCGGGAGATCGTGGGAGCCACACCCGAGAGTCTCGGCGACGACGACGCCATCCAACTGGCGCTCGACCCCTCGCGCAACACGATTCTGGGGGAGCAGCTTGCGCTGACCACACACGCGAAGATCAGCCGCGCGCTCCACCATCCGCACTACACGTTCCGTCGGCGCCTGTCGCACACGGCGGACAGTCAGGACCAGCGGCACCGGATGACGCCCGGCTCGCGCCCGATTCTTGCGGCGCACATCACGGACGAGCCGGACTACATCACGCCGGAGTTGATCCTCCACGACGAGGCGGTGCGCCGCGCCTACGAGCGCTCGATGGAGGAGGCGTGGAGCGCGGTGGCGGAGCTGAAGCGGCTCGGCGTTTCGGACGAGTTCGCGCACTACCTGCTGCCAAACGCCGTGGCGGTGCGCTACACCGAGTCCAGTGACCTGCTCAACCTGCACCACAAGCACCGAATGCGGCTCTGCTACAACGCGCAGGAGGAGATCTGGCGCGCGTCGGTGGAGGAAGCCCGCCAGATACGGGCGGTCCACCCGCGGATCGGACGCTGGCTGCTGCCGCCCTGCTCGGTGCGCGACCGTGCCGGCACACGCCCCGTCTGCCCGGAGGGGGAGAGGTTCTGCGGCGAGAAGGTGTGGAAGATCGACCTCGAACAGTACCAGCGGATCATCTGAGCGATCGCTGTTCAGTGGCCGGGGGTGGGGACTGTCCGCTGTGAGCAGTTCGTGCCGCGAACGCTGTTACTGAGCTCTCAAATGTTGAGAACAGCCTGATACACTCAATCAGGGGAGGAGCATTTTGTTCCGGCGGCATCCGAGCCTATATTTGCCGGCTCGAAAAACGACGGCGTCAACCGGGTAGGTGGCCGAGTGGTTAAAGGCGACAGACTGTAAATCTGTTCTCTGACGAGTTCGGAGGTTCGAATCCTTCCCTACCCACCCAGGTTTCAGCTCTTTCCCAATTCAGACGGCAGATTCAGTTGCCGGTCAACGCCACATCATCGCCCTGTGCGATGCCACCGCGTTCGAGCGTCCGGGCCATGGGCCGGCGGGACGCAGCCAGCAGGTCGCCTTCGGGCAGCCGCGCGGGAGTTGACGGTTGAGCAAGCACTGCAGGAAGGATGTCTCCATCATCCCCCTGCGCCCGCATCGCCCCGATGCCGGTTGGTGTGCTCGGCCATCTCCTCCCACCACCGTTCCTGTTCTTGATACCGCCGCACACTGTGCGGTCTGCGCTGATGTAGCTCAGTTGGTAGAGCACTTCCTTGGTAAGGAAGAGGTCACCGGTTCAATCCCGGTCATCAGCCCCATATCGTATCCCGCCTGCGGGAGTAACTCAGTTGGTAGAGTCACAGCCTTCCAAGCTGTTGGTCGCGGGTTCGAGTCCCGTCTCCCGCTCTTATATCCGTTCACACACGACTATCGCCTGACTGCCATGCGCGACATCATCACGCTCGAATGCACCGAGTGCAAGCGTCGCAACTACACGACGACAAAGAACAAGAAGAAGCAGTCGGGAAGGGTGGAGTACAAGAAGTTCTGCCCGTGGGATAACAAGCACACCCCCCACAGGGAGACCAAGTAAGGTCGCAGGGCAATGTGGGGTGTCAGAGGAGTGCCGGAGCGGCGTTCCCTTTGATGGTCCACCGCTGGCCTTGCCGCATACGGGTGTAGCTCAATTGGTAGAGCAGCGGTCTCCAAAACCGCAGGTTGTGGGTTCGAGTCCTACCGCCCGTGCACCAGTCACAATCAACAGCGCAGCAATGAGTAAGGATCAGGACAGCAAGCTGGCAGGCTTCTTCGGCGGCGTTCGCGACGAAATGAAGAAGGTTACCTGGCCGAGCCGGGAGACGCTCATGGAGTCGATCCTCGTGACACTGGCAACCTGCGCCATCTTCACGGTCTTCGTCTTCGGGGTGGATTTTATTGTCGCCGGCGCTCTGAAGCTGGTACTGTAGGCTTCTGGCCGCAACCTCAACAGAACTAAGGGATAGCGATGACCGGCAGCGAAGGCTCGATCCAGAAGCGATGGTATGCACTCCGCACCTACTCGGGGCACGAGGCGCGCGTCAAGCAGCTTATCGACAGCGAAGTTGACCGCATCGGGCTGCGCGAGCTTGTGCCGCACGTCCTGATCCCCCTGGAGAAGGTGTACGAGGTGCGCGACGGCAAGAAGCGGACGCGCCAGAAGAACTTCCTTCCCGGTTACGTGCTCGTCGAGGCGGTGCTGAACAAGAAGGTGAAGGACCTGATTCAGAACACCCCGTCGGTGCTGAGTTTCGTGGGGACCAAGACCGAGCCTGCGCCGCTTCAGCCCAGCGAGATCGACAAGATTCTGGGGCGGATCGAGGAGCGGAAGAACGTGGAGACGATTGTCGAGTCGTTCCGCGAGGGGGACCCGGTGAAGGTGATCGACGGACCGTTCAACAGCTTCAGTGGATTCGTCCGCGAGGTGAACCACTCCAAGCAGAAGTTGAAGGTCGAGGTGTCGATCTTTGGACGCAAGACACCGGTGGAGCTTGACTTCACGCAGGTGGAAATGGAACGCTAATTCAATGATGAGTTATGAATGATGGGTTGTGAATGATGATGAGGCGCACGCCGCTCTCTCCGTTTCATAAGTCATAATTCATACTTCATAATTCCACAGAGATATGGCCAAGAAACTTCTCGGAGCCTTCAAGCTTCAGCTCCCCGCCGGCCAGGCCACCATGGCACCGCCGGTCGGCCCGGCCTTCGGTCAGCGCGGACTGAACGGCGCGGAATTCGTCAAGCAGTTCAACGCGAAGACGCAGAAGGACGGCGGCATCATCACGCCGGTGCTCGTCAGCTTCTTCAGCGACAAGAGCTTCACGTTCGTGGTGAAGAGTCCGCCCGCTGCGGTGCTCATCATCAAGTCGCTCTCGATTCCGAAAGGCTCGGCCGAGCCGAACCGCACGAAGGTTGGCTCGATCACCCGCGCACAGCTCGAGGAGATTGCCAAGATGAAGATGCAGGACCTGAACTGCGACTCCACCGAGAGCGCGGTGAGCATGCTTGCAGGCACCGCCCGCTCGATGGGCGTCACCGTCCAGGATTGATTCGCCGAATGATGCATGGTGGGTTATGAACGGGGCAGAGGATTTCTCGCCCGGCCCATCATCCAGTTCCACACTATAGACAATTATGAAGCATGAATTATGAGGTATGAGAGACGGCATGCGCAGGGTGCTCCGCTCCAACTCATCATTCATAACTCATAACTCATAATTCTCCCAGGTTATGAAGCTGAGCAAGCGTTTTACCAAACTCTCCGGCGTTGATCGCGGCACGCAGCTGGCGCTCGACGAGGCCATTCGCACCGTCAAGCGCAACGCCACGGCGAAGTTCGACGAGTCGGTGGATATCGCCATCCGCCTCGGCGTGGATCCGCGCAAGGCCGATCAGCTCGTGCGCGGCACGGTGAGTCTGCCACACGGCATCGGCAAGACGGTGCGCGTCACCGTCATCACGCGCGACGCCAAGCAGGCCGAGGCGCGCGAGGCCGGAGCTGATGTGGTCGGCTTCGAGGACATTCTTGAGCAGATCAAGGGGGGCTGGACCGACACCGACGTGATCGTTGCCACCCCCGATGTGATGGGTGAGCTGGGCAAGCTCGGCAAGATTCTCGGTCCGCGCGGCCTGATGCCGAACCCGAAGTCGGGTACCGTCACGCCGGACGTTGCAACGGCGGTGAAGGAGGTAAAGGCTGGCAAGATCGAGTATCGCGTCGACCGCTCCGGCATCGTCCACGCCTCAATTGGCAAGGCAAGCTTCGCCGAGGATCGCCTGCGCGACAACATCGTCGCCTTCATGGGGAGCATTATGCGCGCCAAGCCGCAGACCTCGAAGGGGAAGTACGTTCGCGGCATCACCCTGTCGAGCACGATGGGGCGCGGCATTCCGGTGACCGAGAGCGAGATGCTCAACGCCGGCGACAAGCACTAGGCTCGACTGACGGCTGCGTTTCGCGCTGGCCAGCCGAGCGCGGAGCTTCTTTAACGATTACGCACTCACGTACCAATAGATCCGCCACCGCGGCCCGCGCGAGCGGGGCTTCTCCCGGAGGCAGGGAAATACTATGAACAGGGACCAGAAGAAGGACCGTATCGACGAGATCGTCGCGCTGCTCGACGGAGCAAGCGGCATCTACGCGGTCGACTACACCGGCCTGACCGTTGCCCAGGCGATTCGCCTGCGGAGCGAGTTCAAGAAAGCCGGCGTGGGTTACAAGGTTGCGAAGAACACGCTGATCAAGCGCGCACTTCAGGAGGTCGGCGGCTACGACGACGTGCTGGAGAGCTTCAAGGGAATGAACGGTCTTGCCGTCGGCTACGACGATCCGGCCGGTCCTGCCCGCGTGCTCAACGAGTTCATCGACCCCAAACTGAACGTTCCGGCGCTCCGCTTCGCGGTGCTGGACAGCTCATACTTCGGCGGTGAGCGACTGAAGGAGCTTGCCTCGATGCCGTCGCGCAAGGATATCCTCGCCGGTATCGTCGGCTCCATTGCCGCCCCAACGTCGGGCATCGTTGGCGCAATCAACGCCGTGATGCGCGACCTCGCCTCGGTGATCGAGGAAGTTGCCAAGCAGAAGGCGGCGTAACCAGGGGCATTCGTCCCAAGTCCCTTGTCACTCGGTGAGCCGCAGCGCTCGCCAGCCGAAGCAGACGGTTGTGCTGCTTCTGGAACGACAGGGGACTCCCGAACAAGACTTTGAACACATCTCACGCACACTACAGGAATTAGACAATGGCGAACATCGAAGAACTCGTCGAAACCATCGGCAACCTCACGCTCGTCGAGGCTGCTGATCTGAAGAAGGCCCTTGAGGACAAGTTCGGCGTCACCGCTGCTGCCCCGATGATGATGGGTGGCATGATGCCGGGCGCCGGTGCTCCAGCCCCCGCTGCCGAGGAGCAGACCGAGTTCACGGTTGAGCTGACCGGTGCCGGTGCCCAGAAGATCAACGTGATCAAGGTGGTCCGCGAGATCACCGGTCTCGGCCTGAAGGAGGCGAAGGACCTCGTCGAGGGCGCCCCGAAGCCGATCAAGGAGGGCGCATCGAAGGAGGAGGCCGAGTCGCTGAAGAAGAAGCTCGAGGAGGCAGGTGCCCAGGTGACGCTGAAGTAGCCCACCCGCACCGCGCATTCTGGCGCGAACTGCACGCTCCCCGGCGCTGGAAAAACGGCGCCGGGGAGAGTTGCGTAGATTCACGCCCGCATCTGCTGCACGAATTCCGCATTTCGGTCGTCTACTGACGGCACTGCTCTTGTGGAGCGTCCGCTTCTCGTGGATTGCTCTCCACCTCGATGGATCGATCACCCATCGTGCATCTGTTCCACACGACCCTGACGCGACCGTGATGACCCGTGGACCTCTCGCATCTGCAGCCTTCCGAGCGAAGCTGGCGTGCGGTGGGTCCATCGGCTTTGTTTGTACCCCGACCTCCGCGTCGCTTCGCGACGCATCACTATCTCCACCGGGAGGGAACCTCACGTGACCACGCCAACCACGAGCACCGAGAACGCCCGCCGCGAAAGGATCACCTTCGCGCGCGTCCGCCCTACGCTCGATATGCCCGACCTTCTCGACCTGCAGCTTGCGTCGTACAACGACTTCCTTCAGGCAGAGGTTGACGCCTCCGAGCGCGGCGAGACCGGACTACAGCAGGGCTTTATCACGAACTTCCCGATCAGCGACGCTCGCGAAATCTTCACCCTCGAGTACATCGACTACCGCGTCGAGCGGCCGAAGTACAACGAGGAGGAGTGCCGCGACCGCGAACTGACCTACGCCGTTCCCCTCAAGGCGCGCCTGCGGCTCTCCAGCCGTGCCGACCGCGAGAGCGACGACTTCATCGAGACAATCGAGCAGGAGGTCTATCTCGGCAACATCCCGCTGATGACGCCGCGCGGCACCTTCATCATCAACGGTGCGGAGCGCGTGGTGGTGTCGCAGCTCCACCGTTCCCCCGGCGTGTTCTTCAGCGACGCGCTGCACCCGAACGGCACGCGCATCTATTCGGCGCGCATCATTCCGTTCCGCGGATCGTGGGTGGAGTTCACCACCGACATCCAGAACGTGATGTACGCCTACATCGACCGGAAGAAGAAGTTCCCGGTCACCACGCTCCTCCGTGCGCTCGGCTATTCGAGCGACGAGGACCTGCTCCAGCTCTTCGACCTGACCGAGGAGGTGGCGGTGTCGGAGCTCGACGAGCGTTATCACGACAGGATGATCGCCGGCGACATCATCGACATGTCCACCGGTGAGATCATCACGCTGAAGGAGCTGCGCCTGACCCCGGAGCTGATCGGGCAGATCAAGGCGACGGGTGCCGAGACGCTGCGCGTCTTCACCGAGGAGGCGTCGCAGGTTGACAGCATCATCGTCAAGACGATCCAGAAGGATATCGCCCGCTCGGAGGAGGACGCGCTCGAGACGATCTACCGCCAGCTCCGTTCGGGCGAGGCGCCCGACCTTGAGACGGCGCGTGGCCTGATCGACAAGCTCTTCTTTAACCCGAAGCGCTACGACCTGGGCGACGTTGGGCGCTACCGCATCAACGACAAGCTCAAGCTCGACGTCCCGCCGGACCAGACGACGCTGACGCGCGAGGATATCGTTGCGATCATCCGCTACCTGATCGACCTCCAGCAGGGGAAGAAGCAGGTGGACGACATCGACCACCTCGGCAACCGCCGCGTTCGCACGGTAGGCGAGCAGCTCGGCGCGCAGTTCAACGTTGGCCTCACCAGGATGGCCCGCACCATCAAGGAGCGGATGAACATCCACGACATCGAGAACTTCACGCCGGCCGACCTGGTGAACGCCCGGACGATCACCTCGGTGATCAACACGTTCTTCGGCACCAACCAGCTCTCGCAGTTCATGCAGCAGACGAACCCGCTGGATGAGCTGACGCACAAGCGGCGTATGTCGGCGCTTGGACCCGGTGGCCTCACGCGCGAGCGCGCCGGCTTCGAGGTGCGCGACGTGCACTACACGCACTACGGTCGCCTCTGCCCCATCGAGACGCCGGAAGGTCCGAACATCGGCCTCATCAGCTCGCTCTGCATCCACGCCCGCATCAACGCCTTCGGCTTCATCGAGACGCCGTACCGCGTTGTGCGCGACGGCCGCGTCACCGACGACATCGAGTATCTGGCTGCCGACAAGGAGGAGGAGCTGGTGATCGCCCCGGCAACGGTGGAGATCGACAAGAAGGGGTACATCACCGGCGACCGCATCCGTGCGCGCCGCAGCGGTGACTTCTTCATGGTGACGCCGCAGGAGATCCAGTACATGGACGTTGCGCCGAACCAGATTGCCTCGGCGGCAGCGGCGCTGATTCCGTTCCTGGAGCACGACGACGCGAACCGCGCGCTGATGGGCTCGAACATGCAGCGCCAGGCGGTGCCGCTCCTGCGGATGGAGCCGCCGATTGTTGGCACCGGACTGGAGCCGACGGTGGCGCGCGACAGCCGTGCGCTGATCGTTGCCGAGCGCGACGGCGTGGTGACCTACGTGGACTCGATGCTGGTGAAGGTGCGCTACGACAGCACCCGCACCAAGGACGAGCAGCTCGTGGCGTTCGACGACGACCAGAACCGCGAGTATCATCTGCTCAAGTTCCACCGTGCAAACCAGGACACCTCGATCAACCAGCGTCCGTGCGTCAAGGTCGGGCAGCGCTTCAAGGCCGGTGACGTACTCGCCGACGGTTGCTCGACGGTGGAGGGTGAGCTGGCGCTGGGCCGCAACCTGATCGTGGCGTTCATGCCGTGGCGCGGCTACAACTTCGAGGATGCCATCGTCATCAGCCGCCGCGTGGTGAGCGAGGACATCTACACCTCGGTGCACATCGAGGAGTACCCGGCCCACGTGCGCGACACGAAGCGCGGCGAGGAGGAGTTCACCCGTGAAATCCCGAACGTCTCGGACGAGGCGGTGCGCAACCTCGACGACAGCGGCGTGATCCGCGTCGGCTCCGAGGTGCGGGAGAGCGACATCCTCGTCGGCAAGATCACCCCGAAGGGGGAGACCGACCCGACGCCGGAGGAGAAACTGCTCCGCGCCATCTTCGGCGACAAGGCCGGCGACGTGAAGGACGCCTCGGTGAAGGCACCTCCCGGTATGCGCGGCGTGGTGATCAACACCCAGCTCTTTAGCCGCAAGGTCGTGAAGAAGGACGTGGACGTCCGCAAGGACGAGAAGAAGCGTCAGGAGGCGCTCGACAAGGACCTCCGCGAGGGTCTTGACGAGTACGCACGCCAGCTCGCCGAGAAGCTCGGCAACCTGCTGGAGGGCGAGGTCTCGCTCGGCATCCGCGACACCGCCAGCCAGACGGTGGTGCGCGCCGGCACCACGCTCCGGGCCGACACGTTCGCCGCAAAGCTCGCCGACGGGTTCGACATCGGCACCCTGAGTGCAGAGGAGCCGTGGGTGGAGAACAAGCGGAAGAATACGCTGGTGAAGAAGGCATACTCCAGCTACCGCCGCGTGGTGGATCTGCTGGAGGACGACATCCGCATCGAGCGGAACAAGGTGGTGAGCGGCGACGAGTTGCAGCCAGGCATCATGCAGATGGCAAAGGTCTACATCGCCCGGAAGCGCAAGCTTCAGGTTGGTGACAAGATGGCCGGTCGCCACGGCAACAAGGGTGTTGTTGCGAAGATTGTGCCGCAGGAGGATATGCCGTTCCTGCCGGACGGTACCCCGGTGGACATCGTGCTCAACCCGCTCGGTGTGCCTTCCCGTATGAACCTCGGCCAGCTCTTCGAGACCGCTCTCGGATGGGCCGGCAAGAAGCTCGGTGTCCGGTTCGCCACGCCGATCTTCGACGGCGCGCGGTGGGAGGATGTGCAGGAGTGGATGGTGAAGGCGGGGCTGAATGCCCACGCCAAGACCGACCTTTACGATGGCCGCTCGGGTGAGATGTTCGACCAGCAGGTGACGGTGGGCGTGATCTACATGCTCAAGCTCTCCCACCTCGTCGAGGACAAGCTCCACGCCCGTTCGATTGGACCGTACAGCCTTATCACCCAGCAGCCGCTCGGTGGAAAGGCGCAGTTCGGTGGCCAGCGATTCGGAGAGATGGAGGTGTGGGCGCTCGAAGCCTACGGTGCGGCAAACGTGCTCCAGGAGATCCTGACGGTGAAGTCGGACGACGTGCAGGGCCGTGCAAAGGTCTACGAGTCGATTGTGAAGGGGGACAACATGCCGGAGCCGAACATCCCGGAGTCGTTCAACGTGCTCATCCGCGAGCTTCAGGGTCTCGGCCTTGAAGTGAAGATCGACTAGCCGTAACTACAGGAGTATACCCGTGAAGTATTCCCTTCTCGCAGTTCCCGCGCTGCTGCTCGCGTTCGTGCTTGCGGCGTGCGGGGATGATGATCCTGTCAATCCGCCTGCAACGGGCGTGTACACCGTGAGTGGCAAGTTGAAGTGCAACAAGGCCACCACGGTTCCCGCCGATGCTCGTGTGCTCGTGGCGTGGTCCGTATCGAGCGGCTCGCCCGATTACATGTACATCTACGGCGAGGGAACAGCGAATATGGCCGACAGCACGTTTCGTGTCACGTTCGACTCGCTTCCCCCTGCCGATGCGCTCAACCGCTACGGTCTGGGCGTGGGGCTGGTGTTCGTGACGACGAACAAGGCAATCGCGGAAGGGAAGTACGTTGGGATGGCGGCCGACTCACTGTTCGAAGGCGCATTTGTGGGTGGGGCGCCCGACTACGCGGTGATCTACATCAACGGATCGCCCGACTCGGTGGCGTTGGGAAGGAGCTGGGCGAAGAAGTTCCAGACGGGCTTCAATACCGGCAAGGGCGTGAGAACGACCGGTACGTTCGAGGAGTTCGAGCCGACACCGGCCACCGGAATCGAGATGATCATCGACGAACTGAGCAATCTCGACTGGGTGAACTGGACCTGATGAGCCGGCACCGTAGCGACGTGTTGGTGTGGTGTGCCGAGGCGCGCAGCAGAAAGTGGTATCGATCACACAGATCATGGTCAAGCTCACCAGCTCGGACGATATCCTGAATCGTTTGAAAGAGAAGGTCTCTATGTATCGGCTTCTTCTCCTCGCTCTGTGCGGTGGCTTGCTCATCGCTGCGTGCGGCAGCACAGCGCCGGAATCGCGCCGAGATCTCCTGATCGGCAAGTGGGTCGTGGTGTCGGCGACGCGCGATGGAGCCACGGCTTCCGAGAACGTCGGCGATACGTTCGACTTCCGCACCGACGACACCGTGGTTCAATTTCGCCGCAGCGACTCGGCCATCATGGTGTATACGTGGAGTCTGGCGAACAACGATCAGGATGTCATCATGACTCTGCGGGGGAACGCCACGCCGATCCACATCGTCGAGCTGAGTTCGACGCAGTTCCGCTGGAGTGACACGTCCAGGGGCTTTCTCTACGAGCAGACCCTGAGACCTGTGCAGTAGCACGGGTTTCCTGAGAGCGAAACCAGAGGATGGGGTGTGCTCCACCGGAGCACAGACGATTTGAAATCAGCAGCTTAGACTTTATACACCCGGAGGACCAACGTGGTCGCACAACAGAACCAGATCGTCGGACAGAACTTCCGACGCATCATGATCAAGCTCGCAAGCTCGGACGATATCCTGAATCGTTCGCGCGGCGAGGTGACCAAGCCGGAGACGATCAACTATCGCTCGTTCCGTCCCGAGAAGGACGGACTCTTCTGCGAGAAGATCTTCGGTCCGGTACGCGACTGGGAGTGCCATTGCGGCAAGTACAAGCGCATTCGCTACAAGGGGATCATCTGCGACCGTTGTGGCGTGGAGGTGACCCAGAAGTCGGTGCGCCGCGAGCGGATGGGGCACATCGCCCTGGCCGTTCCGGTGGTCCATATCTGGTATCTCCGCTCGGTTCCCTCGAAGATCGGTGCGGTGCTCGGCCTTCCGACAAAGGACGTCGAGCGCATCGTCTACTACGAGAGCTACGTGGTGGTGCAGCCGGGGCAGACCGGTCTCCAGGTGAACGACCTCCTGACCGAGGAGCAGTATCTGGACATCATGGCGAGCCTGCCGCCGCAGAACGCCGAGCTTGACGACGAGAACCCGAACAAGTTCATCGCGCTGATCGGCGGTGAGGCAATCAAGGAGCTGATGAAGCGCATCCGCCCGGATGAGCTTGCCGTCACCCTCCGCGAGGCAGCGCGCACCGAGACGAGCCAGCAGAAGAAGGCCGATGCCCTGAAGCGCCTGCGCGTGATCAACGCCTTCCGCGAGCGCCCGGACGAGGAGGGGGAGCCGAACCACCCTGAGTGGATGGTGCTCGACGTGATCCCGGTGATCCCGCCGGAGTTGCGCCCGCTGGTTCCGCTGGAAGGCGGTCGCTTCGCAACGAGCGACCTGAACGACCTCTACCGCCGCGTGATCATCCGCAACAACCGCCTGAAGCGGCTGATGGACATCGACGCACCGGAGGTGATCCTTCGGAACGAGAAGCGCATGCTCCAGGAGGCGGTGGACTCGCTGTTCGACAACAGCCGCCGTTCCAGCGCCGTGCGCAGCGAGAACCAGCGCGCGCTGAAGTCGCTGAGCGACATCCTGAAGGGGAAGCAGGGGCGCTTCCGCCAGAACCTGCTCGGCAAGCGCGTCGACTACTCTGGCCGCTCGGTGATCGTGGTAGGACCGGAGATGAAGCTCCACGAGTGCGGCCTGCCAAAGGATATGGCCGTCGAGCTGTTCAAGCCGTTCATCATCCGCAAGCTGATCGAGCGCGGACACGTGAAGACGGTGAAGAGCGCGAAGAAGGTGGTGGAGCGGAAGACGAACGAGGTGTGGGACATCCTGGAGCAGGTGATCGACGGGCACCCGGTGCTGCTCAACCGCGCCCCCACGCTCCACAGACTCGGCATCCAGGCATTCCAGCCACGTCTGGTGGAGGGCAAGGCGATCCACCTGCACCCGCTGGTCTGTACGGCGTTCAACGCGGACTTCGACGGCGACCAGATGGCCGTGCACGTCCCGCTCAGCTACGACGCCCAGCTTGAGGCGATGCTGCTGATGCTCTCCAGCCACAACATCATCTCGGCGCAGTCGGGCGACCCGATCACCGTGCCGAGCCAGGACATGGTGCTGGGCTGCTACTACGTCACGAAGACCCGTCCGGGAGCACTGGGCGAGGGGAAGATGTTCAGCAGTCCCGACGAGGTAACGGTTGCGCTCAACACGAAGCGGATCGACCTCCACGCCCGCATCAAGGTGCGTATCAAGGGGCAGATCATCGAGACCTGCGCCGGCCGCGTGATCATGAACGAGATCGTGCCGGAGGAGCTGGGCTACATCGACACGCTCCTCACCAAGAAGGAGGTGGCGCGCCTGATCTCGGAGTGCTTCCGCAAGGCGGGACACCTGAAGACCGTGAAGTTCCTCGACGACCTGAAGAACCTCGGCTTCACCTACGCAACGAAGGGGGGCCTCTCGGTGGCGATCAGCGACGTGCTGGTGCCGACGCAGAAGATCACCATCATCGACAAGGCGCAGAAGGAGGTGGACCGTATCCAGAAGTTCTACTTCGAGGGCGTGATCACCAACGGCGAGCGGTACAACAAGGTGATCGACGTGTGGTCGAACGCCTCGAACCGCATCTCCACGCTGCTCCAGCAGGAGCTGAAGTCGGCAAGCGACGGCTTCAACACCTTCTGGATGATGCTCGACTCCAAGGCTCGTGGATCCACGGATCAGATCCGCCAGCTCGCCGGTATGAAGGGGCTGATGGCGAAGCCACAGAAGTCGATGACCGGCGGCGTGGGAGAGCTGATCGAGAACCCGATCACGGCCAACTTCAAGGAGGGGCTGACGATTCTCGAGTACTTCATCTCGACGCACGGTGCGCGTAAGGGTCTGGCCGACACGGCGCTCAAGACCGCCGACGCGGGCTACCTGACCCGTCGCCTTATCGACGTGGCGCAGGACTCGATCATCAGCGAGGTGGATTGCGGCAGCTTCCGCGGCATGGAGATGCGCGCGCTGAAGGACGGCGAGAACGTGAAGGAGCACCTGCACGAGCGCATTCGCGGTCGCGTGGTGCTGGAGCAGGTGGTTGACCCGCTCACCGGCAACGTCATCGTTGAGGCGAACCAGTTGATCAGCGAGGAGGCGGCGCGCGCCATCGCTGAGACCTCCATCGAGATGGTGATGATCCGCTCGGTGCTCACCTGCGAGTCGCGGCGCGGCATCTGCGCGAAGTGCTACGGCATGAACCTGCCGACCGGCAACCTCGCCAACGTTGGTGAGGCGGTTGGCACGATCGCTGCGCAGTCGATTGGCGAGCCGGGCACGCAGCTCACGCTCCGCACCTTCCACACGGGAGGTTCCGCGTCGCTCATCGCGTCGCAGAGCGTGGTGCAGTCCAAGCACGACGGGCGCATCGGTTTCGAGGGAGTGAAGTACATCGAGCGGGAGGACACCGACGCCGAGACGGGGATGACCTCGATGACGCGGATCGTGACCGGCCGTGCCGGTGGCGTCACCATCCTCGACAGCGACAACCGCGTCATCTCCCGCTACGACATCGCCTACGGCTCCACGCTGAAGGTGGTGGAGGGAGACACGGTGAAGAAGGGGGATGTGCTCTACGAGTGGGACCCCTACAACAACCTGATTCTCACCGACCGTGCGGGCACGGTGCGCTACCGCGACCTCATCGCCAACGCCACCTACCGCGACGAGCCGGATGAGCAGACGGGCTATATCACGAAGGTGACGATCGACTCGAAGGACCGCACGAAGAGTCCGACGATCGAGATCGTGGACGAGAACGGCGTGCTGCTCCAGCCCTACGTGATTCCGGTGCGCGCGCACATCATGGTGGAGGAGGGGGACGTGGTGCAGCCGGGAACGATTCTCACGAAGATCCCGCGCGACGTGGGGAAGACGCGAGACATCACCGGTGGTCTGCCGCGCGTCACCGAGCTGTTCGAGGCGCGCAGCCCGCAGATGCCCGCGGTGGTGAGCGACATCGACGGCCTTGTCAGCTTCGACAAGCCGAAGCGCGGCAACCGTATCATCGTCGTCACCTCGCTCGACGGGCGCACCCGCATCGACTACGCGGTCGGCTTCGGCAAGCACGTTCTGGTGCAGGAGGGCGACTTCGTCCGTGCCGGTGAGCAGATCTCCGACGGCGCAATCGACCCGCACGACATCATCCGAATCAAGGGCGTGAACGCCGTTCAGGCGTACATCGTCAACGAGATTCAGGAGGTGTACCGGATGCAGGGTGTGGCGATCAACGACAAGCACATCGAGGTGATCGTTCGCCAGATGCTCGGTCGCGTCCGCATCCTCGACGCCGGCGACACCCGCTTCCTCGAAGGTGACCAGGTGGACCGCTTCAAGTTCCTCGAAGAGAACGAGGAGGTGAAGTCGAAGGTGGTGATCGCCGAGCGCGGCGACAGCCGCTTCAAGGTGGGCACGCTGGTGCCGAAGCGGAAGTTCAAGGAGGTGAACACCGAGTTGAAGAAGAAGGAGAAGAAGATGGCGGTGGCGCGCGACGCCGATCCCGCCACTTCCGAGCCGCTGCTTCTCGGCATCACCCAGGCGGCGCTGACCACCGAGTCGTTCATCTCGGCAGCCTCGTTCCAGGAGACCACGAAGGTGCTCACCGACGCGGCTATCGAGGCAAAGGTGGACAACCTCCACGGCCTGAAGGAGAACGTGATCATGGGTCGCCTCATTCCGGCGGGAACCGGTCTGAAGAACTACCAGACGATTGCCGTCGAGAGCGAGAACGAGAACATCATCGACACCTTCGAGCGGAAGAGCACCACGCGCGAGACGCTCGCGTCGAAGAAGGCAAAGGCGTACGCGTAAGGCGTTGCTCGCTTGATAAACTCTCCGCCCCTGATCTCCAGAAGAGATCAGGGGCGGGTTTGTATGGGGAGCCAGCGTGGAGTGCTGTGAGGTCATCGGTGGATGAACGGAGTCATTCTCCTCACGGACACCCTTCAGGAGCAGCAATGATCAGATGGTTCTCCTCCACGCGTCGTGTGCTCATCGCCTTCCTGACGCTCGTGGCTGTTGGAAGCCTTGCAGTATCAGCGATGGGCTGTTGCGGTGCCGGGTCGGTTCCCGCGACTCTGTACCTCACCAGGCCGGAGCAGTCGCGGCCGCGAGGGGAGTGGGACCGAATCAGACAGGACGTTCTTCCCTACCGCTGGTATCTGCGGCTGATCGGTGTCGAACCTGTCGTGCCCGAGCGGCGTGCAGCTCTGCTGGCCTTGTTCGACAGTCTCGGTCTGGAGGACGTCACCGAGTGCAACCACCCCACGCAGCCCAGCGGTATGGCGAGTGGGTTCTTTATCCTGCAACGGCGGGATGGTGGGAATTTTGATCGAACGAACGACTCGACGCTTCGCGCGCTGCGTCGAGTGGTCTCTGCCGGACCACTGGTGGAGCTGCCGGAGTCGCGAACGCTGGCAATCCTCTCGAACGCGATCAGCGTCAAGTCATCCTCCGGGTTCCCTCGCGATACCGGCACGGTTCTTGGTCGGGAACTGGCGGGGTGTGTCTCTACTTCGATTGGTGGTGACCCCTACATTCTGGCGCTCGACTCCGGCATTGGGGAGGGGGTGAACGATGTTGTCCGTCGATTGCTGGAGGCCCGCTTAATCGAGTGGGGCGAAGTGGTGTGGAACAGCATGTCTCTTCCTGACGTTGGACCTCGATAAGCTTCTGATAGAGAATAATGATGATGCCATGTGCACCCACATCGTGCGGCACCGTGGACATGCTCTGTTCTGCAATCCAGGGTAAGCTCGAAGCGCGGGGGACGCGCTTCCGAAAACTCTGGTCGTGCTCGGCTCAGGAATGGGGGGATGTTTTGTCAGGGACGAGCTTGTCGATCTTGCCTCATTCGCAGTCGGTGTGGAGGGGCACGCCGGAAGGATTGCACTCTACAATCGCCGCGACGGTCCGGTGCTCGTTGTCTTTGGACGGCGGCATCTGTATGAGGGTGTGGGTGCCGAAACGGTGGTGGAGATTGTACGTGCCGCCTCCAGACTCGGCGTCCGCAGTTGCGTTCTTACCAACGCTGCGGGCGGCCTTTCCCCGTTATTGCAATGCGGCGACATCATCCTCGTCGAAGAGACCATTGGAACGATGGTGGAGAGGTACCGCCGGGTGTCGCGTACCGGGCAGTCTCCAGAGTCCTCGCTGCGCACCCTCCAGCGCACTTCCGCTGTTCCTGTCGTGTGCGAACCGTCGGCAACTTCTGCCTGCCTGCGCTACGCCTCGATTCTTGATCGTGCCTGGCGCGCAGGGGTTCCGCTGCGGTCGGGGGTGTATGCTGGCGTGAGCGGCCCCAGCTACGAGACGCGCGCCGAGATCGGTATGCTTCGCAGAATGGGGGCGGATGCTGTGGGGATGTCCACCGTTCTGGAGGCGGAGGAGGCTGCGCGGGAGGGGATGGCGGTGGTGATTCTCTCGCTCGTTACGAATGTCCTGACCGACACCTTCTGCCGTTCACTCTCCCACGATGAAGTGATCGATGCCGGAGCACGTGCGGGGCTGCATATGCGTGGCGCTATCGAGGTGGCGCTCGATGTGCTGCACGGTTCCGTTGGATAGATCGTCCTTTCGTGGTACACTGGTTCCCATGCGCTCTGCACGCTTTCTCCTGGCATTCCTTCTGCTGCCTCTTTGTGGCACGATACTCTCGGCGCAACCAGCCGTGCGCGAGCGCCTGACGCCACGCTCGTTCGTCAGCTCGGTCGACGTCTATTTCTTTGAGACGGCCGTCCTCCCCGACTCTGCAAACCATCCCGAACTTCGAGTCCTCGTTCGCCTGACCTACGACCTGCTCGACTTCCGCCGCACGACGGAGCGTGGCGGCACGCTCTACCGCGCAACGCCGCACCTGTGGATCGAGTTGCTCGACAGCACGGGCCTTACCGTTCGCCGTGTCGAGTGGAGTGATACGGTGGAGACCACCGACTACACCCTGGTGTCGAGCCGGGAACGTATGGCTGCCTTCGAGCGACGAATGGCGGTGAGTCCGGGGAGGTTCCGGGTCTCCTACATCATTGAAGGGGTAAAGCCTTCCACCATCTCTCGCACCACCGATCCCTTCGTCGTCTCCTCGTTTCAGGGACGTGTGCCCGCTCCGGGAACGCCGGTTGTGCTTCGCGCGATCAACGAGCGCAATGTGCGCGCCGCTGCTGTGGACGGTGCCGTTCCGTTTGGTGCGCCGTTGCGGATGTGGGTGCCGCTGGGTGGTGTAAGCCGACCAACGCGTCTCGAATGGTCGCTCCTTCAGCCGTTGCAGCGCGGTGGTCTGCGTTCCGTGGCTGCTGGCGATGCCAGTCGGTTCGAGGAAGCATCGCTTGGACCCTTCGCTACGGTTGGGGACGACCTTGAGGCGCCGATCGTCCGGGCCACCAAACCCGACGGATCGCCGCGACGCTGGGGTGCGCTGCTCGACGCATCAATCGACGACGTGGAGCCGGGACGCTATCTGTTGGCGCTGCACACCGAGAGCGGGGAGGGGGATCGACGCGATACCGTGCCGCTCGAACTAGCGTGGGTTGGGATGCCGCTCTCACTCCGTAGCCCGGACTACGCCATCCGCGCACTGGAGCCGATTGCCACCGATCAGCAGATCGACAGTATTCTTGACATCGAGCGCGACCGCAGGTCCGCAGCACTGCGTGGCTGGTGGCGCCGGTTCGACCCAACGCCGGGCACGATCTACAACGAGGCGATGGCAGAGTACTACCGCCGTGTGGACAACGCCTTCTTCGCCTACCGCACCATCGGTGTTTCCGACGGCGCTGTCACCGACCGCGGACGAATCCACATCCTCTACGGTCCACCGCCCGAAGTCCGTCGCGAAACCCCGACGTCGGGTCCGCCACGCGAGGTGTGGGTGTACCCGCCGCCGGTCGGTCGGCGCTTTACGTTCGTCGACGAGCGCTACGATCGCAACCCGCGTCTGGTGGAGATCGACCCTCCGTTGCCGTAGCTGAACGCAGACCAGCCTCCATCTCTGAAGCGCAAGCCCTCCTCCGATCTCACATCGAAGGAGGGCTTGCTGGTATCTCTCTCTACCTCTACGCGCTGCCAGGTCGCGTTGATATTCGTACAACCCTCGATGGCGAAAGCAACGGCAGCCTGTCATTCCGAGCGGAATCGCGCCGTCCGCCGTTGTGATTCCGCTCGGAATGACAGGCCGGGAGAAGCAGAGACTCCGGGGAATCGCAGACAAGGCTGCCGATTCTCAACACGATCTAGCGTGATCGTTCCTCAAGCTGGCGTGCACGTTCGTCGAGGAGGTTGCGCTCACGCTCGATTTCGCGGCGCTGAATCTCGAACTCGCGCTCGCGCGATTCGCGGTCGAGTTCCTCCTCGCCGCCACCGAAGAGACCACCCACCAGCCAGTTGCTTCGCAGTCCGCGCATGTTCGTTGCGAACTCGCGTCCCGCCGAACCGATCTCGCCGGCTGTGCGGTTGAGCGTTCCCATCACCGCCTCCAGCGAATCGTAGAACGAACGGTCGTAGAGGAGCGCGCCGAGCGATCCCTTGCCGCTGCCGATGTCGTTGACGAGGCGGCGTCCCTCGGTGGTCAACTGATCGATGTTGCCGCTTGCGCGCTGGAGTGTTCCGCCAATAGCGGTGAGCTGGCCGTTCGTGGTCTGGAGCGTCTGCTCGGTTGCCTGCGAAACGCGCAGGAGGCTCGTGTACATCGCATCGTCGGTCAGCAGCTTCCCAATCGTCCCCTCGCCGTGCTGGAAGCGGTAGAAGAGGGTGTCGAGCGACGCGGTGACGCTCTCGGCGTTCTGCACCACGCGCCGCGCCTCATCGACGACAGCGAAGTAGTTCGGCGGCTCGCCGCTGCGGATGTATGCTCCTGCAACAACCTCTGCATCGTTCGGGTCGCCGCTCGACACCTCCACGATCTTGTCGCCGATCAGCCCGACCTGCGACACCAGCGCCACGGCGCTCCGGCGAACGAGCGGCTTGAACTCCGACTCGATCTCCATCTCGCTGTAGACGTAGGTTGCCGTGTCCCTGCGCAGCTCCACCACCTTCACCGCGCCGATCTTGACGCCGTTCATCATTACCAGCGCCCCGCTCCGCAGTCCGTCCGCGCTCTTGAAGCGCGTCTTGAGCATGAAGGTGGAGCTGAAGAGATTCTGCTTGCTGCCGAAGATGAAGATTGCGCCGATGAAGATGGTGAGGCCAAGCAGCGTGAAGATGCCCGCGCTTATCGCCCGTCTGCGTGCCTTGCGGCGGGTAATGTCCCAGTCGATCTCCGCCTTCTTGTCGGCGTTCTCCTGGTCGACGTCGTTCTTCTGCTCGACGGTGTTGCCCTTGTCGGGCGCTGTTTTCCCCGATGTCTGCTCCGCCTTGCGGGGGGCTGCATCCTTTGTGTCTGGGGGAGCAGTCGGCTGTGTCGTTTCAGGCCGTGCAGTTCCGGCGACGCCAGCAGCGTGAAGGCTCGCGAGCGCCGCGTTGGCGTTGTCTGCGGCGGCGCGGGCGTTCTCGGCGGCAACACGCGCGTTCTCTACCGCGATCCGTGCCTGTTCCGCAAGCATCTCCGCGCCGGCGGAGCCGTTGGAGTTATCGGGAGTGTTCATCGGGGAGTTCGTTCTGGAAGTGGGTCAGCACAGGCGTTGAAAGTAGCGAGGGTCAGGTCTGTTCTTCGAGAGTGAAGAAGACTTCGAGGAACTCGTTCTGGCTGTGCCGTGCGTCGTCGACGGTTCCTTCGAAGACGATCTGGCCTTCTTCGATCAGCGCAACACGGTCGGCAACGATCTGGAGGCAGTAGGGGTCGTGTGTCACAACGATGCCGGTGATCCCCAGCTCTTCTTCGAGCTTCACGATCAGCTCGGCGATGTCGCGCGTGGTCTGTGGATCGAGTCCCGTCGTTGGCTCGTCGTAGAGGAGGTACTCGGGTTCGGTCACGATGGTGCGCGCCACACCGATGCGTTTCCGCTGCCCGCCTGAGAGTTCGCTCGGCATTCGGTTCCCCTTGTCGGGAAGCCCAACCTGTTCGAGGTAGTGTCCAACTTTCTCGTGGATCTCCTTGTTGCTCAGGTCGCTCGTCTTGCGCAGTGGGAAGGCCAGGTTCTCGGCCACTGTCATCGAGTCGAAGAGCGCGCCGCTCTGGAACACGTAGCCCACGCGCCGCCGGATGTCGAGGAGCGTCTTCTCGCCTGCGCCCACCACCTCGGTGTCATCCACGCGGATGCTGCCGCTGTCGGCTTCGAGCAACCCCACGATGCTCTTCAGCAGCACGCTCTTGCCGGTGCCGCTGCGCCCCAGCACCACCATCGTCGTCTTTTTCTCGACGTCGAGCGAGATGCCGCGCAGGGGTCTGAGCGTGGGGGAGAAACTCTTGTAGACGTCGCGCAGCTGAATCATCGGGGGAGACGAAAGACGATGGGAGAACAGGAAGTCGGAGTGCCACCATCAACCCGGAATCGCTGTTCCGAAGACCAGGGATGGGCGGCAGTGGAGCACTGGCTAATAGAACCATGTCACCGTCAATTTGACCATGACCATATCAATGAGGAGAACCCAGAGCGACGCTACCACCACGGCGGACGTCGTGGCGCGGCCCACACCCTCGGTGCCGCTCTCGGTGGTAAAGCCCTTGTGCGCGCCCACCATCGCGATGGCGAAGCCGAAGAACGCGCACTTCACCATGCTCGGCACCCAGTCCTCGAAGTTGACGATCCGCACCACGGCGTCGAAGAAGTAGCGGGGGGTGACTCCCACGGCAATCGCCTCGGCGATATAGGCGCCGAAGATGCCGATGGTAATTGCGTAGAGGCAGATCAGCGGCATCAGCAGCGTCATCGCCACAACGCGCGTCACAACCAGGTAGCGGTAGGGGTCGATGCCGATACATTCCAGCGCGTCGATCTGCTCGCTCACCTTCATCGACCCCAGCTCCGCGCCGATGCCGCTCGCAACGCGTCCCGCCACGAGCAGTGCACTGATCACCGGGCCGAGTTCGCGGGTGATGGAGGTGGCAACCATGCCGGGTATGAACGCCGCCGCTCCGAACTTCACCATTGTGGGGCGGGTCTGCATCGCGAGGATCAGCCCCATGATGAAGTTGACGATGGTGATGAGAACCATCGAGCGCGCCCCAAGGTCGTCGAAATGCCTGATGATCTCGCGCCACTCGTACGGAGGTTTGAACACCTCCTTGAAGAAGCGCAGACTGAATCGGGCCATTCCTCCCCACGCCGCCAGCTTCCGTGCGATTGCCGCCCGTAGCTTCCCTTCGTGCGGCTCGTTGATCGTGGGAGCAGAGGTCAGGGCTTCCGGCATTGTGTTCCTGGAAAGGGTAGAGTGGGCGAACGTTCCCGGGATGGGGGAAGCTACCGCAGAAGATGTAAACCCGCTCTATCCGCCAATTGTTCCACGCGCGAATGCTGAGCGCACAGATTGTTCCATCACCGCCTGCCGTTGCCGCTCCGCGATGCAGATCGCTACCGAGCCTGTGGCCGGGTGTGCCCCTGCTATCACTAACTTGCAGCCGCTTGTACTGCCGAGAGCCGTTCCCCGCTCAGCGTACGTGCATTCTTCCGTCGTCCGTCCCATGACTTCCGAGTTCAGCGTTCCAAACCTCGTGACCCTTGCGCGTGTGCTGCTGACGCCCCTGTTCCTGTGGTGCGTCACCAGCGGCAGCACCGTGCTCGTGCAGTGGTCGGGCGTGATCTTCCTCGTGGCTGCCGTGAGCGACTGGTACGACGGGTGGTATGCCCGGCGCTACAACGCTGCCACCGCGCTCGGCAGGTTCGTCGATCCGCTTGCCGACAAGGTGCTCGTGGGAACGGCGCTGATCGCCTTCGCCATCATCGACGTGCTGCCGATCTGGATGGTGGCGGTCGTCGTCGTGCGCGACCTGCTGCTGACGCTCGTTCGGGTCGGCGCGGATCGACTCTCCCGTCCAATTCGGACGAGCCGTCTGGCCCAGTGGAAGACGGCGCTGCAACTGATCTTCCTCTTCTATCTGGTTGCTGCCTGGACGCTCCAGCACATTGCCTGGATCGAGGCGAAGTGGCACAACACCGTGCACAGCCTTCTCGATCCCACGACCATTGGGATCGCGATGCTCCTGCTCACCCTCTTGACGGTGGTCACCGCGGTGCAGTATCTGCACGACAACCGGCAGACCATTCGGACGCTCCTCAATGCTTCGTTCGCCCGCACAACTTCGTAGCGCGGGACTCCCCGTGTGGAAGCAGCTCATCGTGAGCGGACTCTACACCGGGATGTCGCCCCTTGCCTCCGGCACGCTCGCCAGCGCACTCGCCGCCACCGTGTACTTCCTGCCGTTCGGCACGAACCCCTGGTTCCTGCTCGGGCTTGCTGCTGCCGCCTACGGCGTGGGCATTCCGCTGGCACGCCAGGCCGAGGAGGTGATCGGTCCCGACCCCAGCTACGTGACAATCGACGAGTTCGCAGGGCAGTGGCTGGCGATGGCCTCGCCCTTCCTCTTCGTCCACGACCCGATGTGGGCCGCGCTCACCTTCTTCCTCTTCCGTGTCTTCGACATCGCAAAGGTCTGGCCCGCCAGCTACTTCGACAGTTTGCGCGGCGGCTTTGGCATCATGACCGACGACATCGCTGCCGCGGTGTACGCGAACATTCTCAGCCACCTCCTCTGGTTCGGCGTGATCGGTGTGCGGCAGTACTTCGGGCTATAGATCTTCAATCCCCGCATCTCCATGGTTCTTCGCCTTGCCTACAGCCCCGATGCAGACGACGCGTTCATGTTCCGCGCGGCGCTGGAGGGGCTTGTCGATACCGAAGGGTTGCGCTTCGAGCCGGTGACCGCGGACACGCAGAGCCTGAACGATGCGGCGATGGAGGGAGGCGTGGACATCTCCGCCGTTTCGGTCGCCGCGTGGCCCACGCTGCGCGGGAACTACCTGCTCCTTCCGCACGGTGGCTCGGTTGGCTCGGGCTATGGCCCGGTGATCGTTGCCGCCTCCGATGCTGTCACCCTCGATGACCTTCAGGGGTTACGCATCGCAACGCCGGGGCTCCACACTACCGCCCATCTCGTTGCGCGGCTGATCGCGCCCGATGCCCGCTACTCCGTGGTGCCGATCACGCCGTATGAGGCGGTGTTCGATGCGGTGAAGCGTGGCGATGTGGATGCGGGGATCATCATCCACGAAGGGCGGCTCACCTACCCGCAGCACGGGCTGCACGCCGTGGTCGATCTCGGTGCCTGGTGGATGGAGCAGACGGGTCTTCCACTACCGCTGGGTGCGAACGTGATTCGCCGCGCGCTCGGTCCCGACGTGCTCGCTCGTGCCAGCCGCGCGCTCCGCCGTTCGATCCGCTGGGCGCTCGACCACCGCGAGGAGATGATCGACTTCCTCATCTCCCATATCCACCGTCCCGAGGAGGTGGCGACGCCGGAACTGCTCGACCGCTACCTCGCGATGTACGCAAACGAGGAGACGGCGGGCTACAGCGACGGTGCGCGCCGTGGAATGGAGCGACTGTTCGAGATGGGAGCCGGGCGTGGGTTGCTCCCCGTCGGCGTCGCCGCCGAGTTCGTGGAGGATGGAGAGGAGATGCTGCGATGAGCGCGGCGCGAAAGGGGGTGCGCGTTCCTCTTGTTCTCTTCTCGTCGGAGATCGAACGCGACGCGGCGCTCGATATGAAGGCTGCCAGAGAGAGGCCGGAAACGCTGCTCTTCGATCCGGCGGTGCGTGAGAGCGGCATTCCAAGGCCCGATGCCCGTATGGTCGGCGTCTGCGATGTTGGGCCGGTGCAGGCGGCGCTCGGTGCTGCACGCACGATCCGACATCTTCGTCCCTCACGCGTCGTGTTCCTCGGCACCTGCGGCGCCTATCCCGACAGTGGGTTGGAAGTGGGGGCGATTGTTGCCGCGGGAACGATGCTGCTCACCGGAGCCGACGTTGTTGATGGGAGAATGCGGTTGCCGAAGCTGGCGGGCGGTAGACTCCGAACGAACGCTGCGCTCACCGAAACAGTGGTGTCGTCGCCCGGCAGTCCCATCCCGATTGTGCGGGTTGCCTGCACGCTCGGCATCACCGAGCACGACCTCTCCGCCATCGCGCTCTCCCGCATCGCCGATGTCGAGACGATGGAGGTGTACGGGGTAGCGGCCGCGGCAAAGGCCGAGAGGATTCCGTTTGCGGCGCTGCTCGGCGTCACGAACATCGTGGGGGAGGGAGGAGGCGTGGGGTGGCGCGAGAACTATCGCGCCGTGATGCGGAGCCTGTGGCAGAGAGTGGAAGGAGTGCTCTAGCCGGATGGAGCACGACACGGAAGACTACCGACAGCACAAAGGAGCATAGAAGAAGATGCGTCAGGATAGTGGTGCGACACGTCGCGAGCTTGAGCGGATGATCGCCGCGTTCCCCGATCTCCCCGTCGAGGCGATCATCAAGCAGGACATTCTGCGGCAGGGACTCGCCTTCAGCGAAAACGCACTGATGGTTGCCAGCGGCTATAAACCGAAGGATTACTTCATCTTTTCCTTCGACCTTGTCCCCCTCGCCGAGATGCAGGAGCACGAGGCGTATCGGGCACCAGAGGAGATCCGTATGACGGGCGGACCGTACGGTCTGCGTCGCACAATCGTCTCCACCCGCGTTGCCCCCGACAGTCCCTACAGGGTCGAGCTGGTGGAAGGGAAACTGGCGCTGATGTGCGAAGGCACGCTGCTGGCCGAGCTGGAGTTCCCGCCGATCCCTGCCTACTACGGCGCCACACTCTCCAGCGGGAAGAAGATCAGCGAGATTGCCCCGGCCATCGAATGGGGCTACCTGATCTATCTCACCGTCTACCGCCTCTGCCAGTACTGGGGGCGCGACGAGGAGTGCCGGTTCTGCGACCTGAACGAGAACTTCCGCCAGCAGCGCGCGAGTGGACGGGAGTATACTGCGGTGAAGCAGATCGAGGACATCGTCCAGGCGATGGCGCACATCAACGAGCACGACAGCGTCTCGAAGGCCTACACCGTCACCGGCGGGTCGATCACCTCGAACCTGCACGGAATGAAGGAGGGGGAGTTCTACGCGCGCTTTGCCGAGGCCATCGAGTCGCGCTTCGCCGGACGCTGGATACCGAAGGCGGTGGTGCAGGCGCTTCCGCTCGACGAGGTGAAGATGCTTCACAGCGCCGGCTATCGTATCTACCACCCGAACTACGAGGTGTGGGACCGTGAGCTGTTCAAGTGGATCTGCCCCGGCAAGGAGCGCTACGTCGGTCGCGACGAGTGGGTGAAGCGCATTCTTGACGCAGCAGAGGTGTTCGGTCCCCGCCACGTGATTCCCAACTTCGTGGGCGGGGTGGAGATGGCGCAGCCGCACGGTTTCACCGACATCGACAGGGCCGTTGCCTCCACCGCCGAAGGGCTTGAGTACTTCATGAGCCACGGTGTGGTTCCCCGCTTCACTACGTGGTGCCCGGAACCAACGAGTGACCTCGGCAGACAGGTCGGCCCGCCGCTGGAATACTTCGTGAAGCTCCTCTACGCGTGGCGGGAGACGTTCGAGCGGCACAACCTTCCGGTGCCGCCGGGATATGGCAGGCCGGGCGTTGGAAGCGCCGAGTTCTCGGTGAGTGCCTTTATGGACGTGATTCGCGTGGAGCGATTGCCGGAGGGGAGCGAGGTTGTAGAGGCAGAGTAGGAAATTGTTGTGCAGAAAAGAACGATGCTCCGCAGCGCCAACTGCGGAGCATCGCCATTCTGATAGGCTCCCTATCGAGAAGACTGCCTCCGTTGGGCATTACCCTGTGCTCGCGGTTCCAGAGCTTTTCTCCATTACAGTACATTCCCCTGACGCTGAGCGTAGCAGGGGAGAGAGGAGGAAAAGGAAGAAGGAAACAATTCTCATGATGGCGGGGACATCGTGAAGAGAATAGAGAACGGTGAGGTCCGTGTTCGCGAAGCAAGTGACGATGCTCTGTATCGGCGACTGTGAAGGGTGATTCCGTGGTTGTCTACGGCCCGTTCAACCGCCCCGAAGCAGTGTCTGGACTTCCTCGGCAACGCCCGGCGCACACGAGACGCCACTCCCTCCATGGACAGTGCGCTCCCCCTCCCAGCTCGTGAAAACTCCACCCGCCTCCTCCACGATCACGATCAGCGCGGCGGCATCCCACACCGCCATCTTCGGGTCGAGCATGATCTCCGCCGCTCCCGATGCCACGAGCAGGTGGCCGTAGCAGTCACCCCACGAGCGCTCCATTGCCGTGCGCGCTTGCAGGCTGTGCAGTCCACGCTCCTTGTGCGGGTCGCGGGCGAATCCGCGCAGGTTGGTGTACAGGAGCAGGCTTTCGTCGAGCCGTGATCCGCGTCTCGCGCTGATCGGTTGATTGTTCCGGTGCGCTCCGAGTCCCCGACCTGCGCCGTAGAGTTCGCCGAGCGCGGGAATCGAGACGGCGCCGGCGACGATCTCCCCCTCAACCTCGACACCAACCATCGTTCCGTAGAGCGGGACGCCGCGAATGAAGCTTCGCGTTCCGTCGATTGGGTCGATGATCCACGTTGGCGCGTCGGCTGGTCCTGTGCGCCCCTCCTCCTCGCCGAGCACCGCGTGCCGGGGCCATCGCTCGCGAATGATCGAGCGAATCGTGCGCTCCGCTTCGCGGTCGGCAGCCGTGACGGGAGAGTTGTCGCTCTTCGACTCCACGTCGAGCGTTGGGGAGCGAAACCAGCGGAGCGTCGACTCCCCACCGGCGTGTGCGGCGGCAACTGCCGTATCGAGAAGATCGCGGGGGGAGAGGGGCATGGCGGGCTTGTTGTGCGTAGATTCGGCGTATGAGCGACGGAGCACCATTTGGACAGAACGTGATCGGGCAGGAGCGGGCACAACGCATTGTCCGTTCGGCAATTGCTGCGGGCAGGATTCCCCACGCCTGGCTCCTGACAGGACCCGAGGGAGTTGGCAAGGACGCACTTGCCATCGAGATTGCAAAGACGCTCCGCTGCGAGCATCCGCTGGAGAACGGCACGGTGGCCTGCAACGCCTGCCGCGGGTGCGTGACGGTGGCGGCGCTCCAGAACGCGAACGTGCGCTTTGTTTTCGCGCTGCCGGTGGGGAAGGGGGAGGATGGACGGAGCGATCCGCCGCTGCTTCGCCTCTCCGACTCCGAGCTGGGCTTGATTCAGGAGCAGCTGCGGCTGAAGAGCGCCGATCCCTACCACAACATCAGCATTCCGCGCGCGACGCAGATCAAGATCAGCTCGATCCGTGAGGTGCGCCGCGACGTCACCTTCTCCGCTGCCGAACCGGGCTGGCGCGTCGTGATCGTCAGCGAGGCGCACCAGATGGGGAACGAGGCGGCCAACGCCTTTCTGAAGACGCTGGAGGAGCCGTCGCCCAACACACTCCTGATCCTCACCACCTCCAGTCGCGAGGCGATGCTCCCCACGATCCGCTCGCGCTGCCAGGAGATCACGCTCGATCCGCTCGACCCCGCCACCATCGCCCGTGTGCTCGTTGAACGGGACGGTGCCGAGCAGACCGCCGCTGCGCTCGCTGCCCATCTCTCCGGGGGGAGCCTGAGCCGTGCGCGCGAGTCGCTCGCCGGCGATCTTGGGAGCACGCGGCACGACGTCGTGCAGTTCCTTCGGGCCGCGCTTCGCCGCAGTCCGCTTGCACTGCACGGCGAGATCGAGAAGATTATTTCCGGGAACGACCGTGCGCAGGCGGAGCGGTTCCTCTCGCTCCTCTCCCTCTGGATTCGCGATGTGTGGAGCTACCACCTGACAGGGGGCGAGGGGCACGTGATCAACCGTGACCAACTGGACGATATTCGTAGCTTCAATACTAAGTTTGGTGATGCTCCGCTGGAACGGTTGATGGAGCACACGGCCTCGGCGATTGGTGCCGTGCGTGCGAACGCACACCTCGGCCTCACCTTTACCGTGCTCGGTATGCGGTTCGTCGATGCCTGCTATACGCCGGTGCTGCGGTAGCTGCCTTGCGGCATCGTGGCTTCTCCCTATAGATCCCTCTCTCCCATCTGCTCCCCCGAAGGGGAGCATAGCTCGATAGATCCCTATGAGTCGTCGCCACCGTCCCGGAAAGCGATCAGGCAGCGATAGCGATAAAAAACAGGAATCCGGCGCCGCGTCTCGTCCGCTCCACGAGGTTGGTGTCCTTCAGTATAAGGCGGTCGAGCAGTACGAGGAGGCGTTCCAGCCGGTCACGACAACAACGCCCCCTCCGGCGGATCGCGCTGACCTTGCCACCCAGCTCGTGGCGCCGTCGCTGATGACGCGCGAGTCCGACTGTAGCTACGGCTGCGGCACCGACGGCAACTGCGGTACCGACGGCTCGTGCGGAACGGGGGGCTGTGGCGTTGGCTCGATCATCAACCAGGTACGGAACGAGTTCGAGTATACCGACACCCGGCGCATTGTGGAGGTGCAGTATCGCGGTGCGCGGCGCGAGTGCGTGCTGGTGGAGGATGACGATCTCCCCCTGCGCGTCCACGACCTCGTGCTCGTCCGCAGCGACCGTGGCGTTGATGCCGGCTCGATTTCGATGACCGGAACCCTCGTTCACGCAAAGCGCAAGGCAAAGAGAATGAGCGGGGAGGAGCTTCCGGTGCTCCAGCGCAAGGCGACTCCAGAGGACCGGAAGCGGTTCGAGGAGAACCATGCTGCCGAGTTGCAGGCAATCTCCACCTGCCGCGAGCGCATCGAGTTCTTCAACCTGCCGATGCACCTCGTCGATGCCGAGTGGCAGTTCGACCATCACCGCATCACCTTCTTCTTCACCTCCGAGGGACGCGTCGATTTCCGCGAACTGGTGCGCGACCTCGCCTCGATTTTCCGCGCACGTATCGAGCTGCGGCAGATCTCCTCGCGCGATGAGGCGAAGCGCTTCGGCGGGGTGGGCGTGTGCGGACTCGAACTCTGCTGCACCACGCACCTCGGCCGCTACGGGCACATCACGCTCGACCATGCGCGGCAGCAGCTGCTCCAGCCGAACCCGAGCAAACTCTCCGGGCAGTGCGGCAGGCTGAAGTGCTGTCTCCTCTACGAGATCGACACCTACATCGAAGGGCTGAAGCGCTTCCCCGCGCTGGAGAGCACCGTGCGCACCGATGTTGGCAACGGTATCGTTCAGAAGATCGACGTGCTGCGCGAGACGCTCACCCTCTATCATCCCGACGCGGGAAAGGTCGAGGTGCTTTCACTGGTTGAGTTGACCGCGCTGACCGAGCGGAAGGCGGCGCGAGCCGAGCGTCCACGCGAGGAGCGCCCGAAGGAGGAGCGTCCGCGCGTCGGTCGTCGTGAGGAGAAGGGGAAGGAAGGGGAGCGTCGGAACGACCGCAGTGGTGGCAAGGCCCCGGGTACGCCCGATGCGACTTCGCGTCCGCAGGGAGATGCCCGCCCGGCCAGGACGCGAACCGATGATGGCCCCAGCAAGCCGACGGAATGAGCCAGATACAGCGCTCTGTCTCTCCCCGGTCTTTTGTTCCGGGCACTCGTACAACACTGTTGGTTGTCGCTTCCCTCCAGGTTCCTGACAATAGCATGGTGGAGGTGAGGCGATGACAGGAGCCAGCGATCTTCTACCAGCGTGGGCGTGCAGGGTTGGCGTGTTCGGCGGAACGTTCGATCCCGTACACACCGGGCACCTGATTCTTGCCGAACGCGCACTCGACACACTCGGCCTGGACGCCGTGCTCTTCATCCCCGCCCGCGTCCCTCCGCACAAGCGGGATGGACGGACGATCAGTTCGGGGGCGGATCGTGCGGCGATGCTCGCTGCTGCCATCGATGATAATCCTCGCTTCCTCCTCACCACTATCGAACTCGAACGTGATGCCGTGAGCTTCACGCACGACACGGTGGTTGCTCTGCGGGAGAGGAACGCCAAGGCCCGGTTCACCCTGTTGATCGGTGCGGACAACCTCGAACAGTTTGCGACGTGGCACCGTGCCGAGGCGCTCGCGCGGATGACGCCCCTTGCCGTGTGGGCGCGGCCCGGTGCGGTGCTTCCCGCAGAGGCGCTGCCCGGCATTGGCTACACCCGCATCGACGCTCCACTTCTGGAACTCTCGGGAACGGAGATACGGGCCGATGTGGCCTCGGGTCGGTCTGTTCGTTACCGTGTCCCGGAACCTGTACGGAAGTATATCAACGATCATGGCCTCTACCGATAGCAGCCTTACACCCTCGCCACTTCGCCGTGCGCTCGGCGGCGTTGGGCTTCACCTCGTGCTGGGCGTGGTGTTCGTTGGCATGCTCTTTCCGCTCGTCTGGATGCTGGTCATCTCGCTGCGCGAGCGCAACCCCGACCTCAGCGCCTTCCTGCCGCTCCTCTCCGGTCCGTTCACCCTTGGCAACTACAGCGATGTCATTTCGCTGAACAACTTCGGCGTCTATCTTCTCAACTCGGTGTTCGTTGCGGCGGCGGTGACGGCGGGAAACGTCCTCTTCTGCACGATGGTGGGCTACGCGCTTGCCCGCCGACGTCTGCCGCTGAAGGGCTTCTGGAGCGTGACGGTGGTGGCCACGCTGATGATTCCGCCACAGGTGGTGATGGTGCCGCTCCACCGGCTGATGTTCGGCCTCGGCTGGATGGACACCTACTGGGCGCTGATCGTCCCGACGCTCGTTACGCCCTTCGGCATCTTCATGATGCGGCAGTATATCGAGGGGCTGCCGCGTGAGGTGGAGGATGCCGCCCGTATCGACGGTGCGGGGGACTGGCGGATCCTGTTCCGCGTGGTGATGCCGCTTGCGCGGCCGGCGCTCGTCGTTCTTGCCGTCTACACCTTCCTGACTAACTGGAATACCTTCCTCTATCCCTTCCTCTTCACCTCCAGCGACTCGATGAAGACCCTTCCGGTGGGTCTTGCCGCCTACCTCGGCAACCAGTCGATCGACTGGGGGCACCTGATGGCGGGCGCCTCGATCTCGGCGCTGCCGGTGATCGTTCTCTTCCTCCTGTTCCAGAAGCAGATCATTCAGGGCATGACCGCCGGTGCGGTGAAGGAGTAGCTGTGGTGAGCGGACACGTTGACGCTCGCAGCGCCGTGGTGGTGAACCCCGGTGGTCCGCTGCGCGGGGATGTTGCTCCGCCACCGGACAAGTCGATCACCCACCGTGCATGGCTTCTTTCCGCACTCAATCACTCCGCCACCTCGATCATCAATCCCTCCACCGCGGAGGACCCGGAGCGGACCCGTGCGCTCGTCGAGCTGCTCGGGTGCCGGTCTACTCCCGTACAAGGCGGATGGCAGGTCGCGCGGTACACAGAGAACGCTCACGGCAATGCCCCGCTCGCAATCGACTGCGGCAACAGCGGAAGCACGGCGCGGATGGCGTGCGGCTTGCTCGCGGGTGAGAGAGGCGAGTTCATCCTGACCGGCGACGCTTCGCTCTCGCGCCGACCGATGAGCCGCGTCGTGGAGCCGCTGCAACTGCTTGGGGCATCCATCGAATCGGTTGGCGGGCGGTTGCCGATCTCGATCTCCGGCGGGAAGCAGCTGCGAGCGCCATCTGCGCCTGTCGAGGTTGCTTCCGCCCAGGTGTACACCGCCCTGGCCCTTGCAGGGATGCGCACCGCCGGCGCTGTTGCGATTCGCCGCACTGCGCCCATGCGCGACCATACTGCTCGGATGCTGCGTGCTGCGGGCATCACAGTGGAGGGTGATGGAGACGTTGATATCATTCGTGGAGCAGGAATCGACCGGGAGCTTGTCATCGCCGTGCCGGGCGATCCATCGGCTGCTGCCATCCTTGCTGCGGCAGCAACCGTTGTTCCCGGTTCGTCGATAACGATTCATGGGGTTTCGCTCAACCCGACACGTCTCGGTTTCTTCCGTGTGCTTGAACGGATGGGGGGAACGGTTGCCATCGAGGTGGAGGACGACGGAGAGGAGCCGAGCGGCTCCATCCATATCGGTGCCGCCTCGCTGCACGGCACCCTGCTCCATGCCGTGCGTGACCCTGACGTCACCCTCATGGTTGATGAGCTTCCGCTGCTTGCGCTGCTCGGTGCGGTGGCCCAGGGGGAGACGGAAGTACGCGGTGCGCCCGAACTGCGCGTGAAGGAGTCGGACCGGATCGCCGTGACCTGCGCTCTGCTCCGAACATTTGGTGTGGAGATCGAGGAATTGGAGGATGGCTTCCGTGTGCGGGGTCCGCAGCAGTTGCGGGACGGGGGAGCGGTGGACCATGCCGGCGATCACCGGCTCTGCATGATGGCTGGGGTTGCGGCGCTGTGTGCTGAGCGCCCCACGCACATTCCTGATAGCGGTGCTGTTGCCGTGTCGCACCCACAGTTCTGGGAGGATCTTCGTGCGTTGGGGGGGGCGATTGAAGATGTTCCCTCGGTTGCGCCCTAGGATTGTCGTTGCGTATACTACTGTATAATCCTCAGCACATCCTCCTCTTCGGGCATCAACTCGTCCGCGATTGAACTGCGTGGTGCGCTCTTCAGTTGGGCTGCAAGCGTTCCTGCCGCGTAGCATTCGAGCACGCCGGGATGGATATAGCTGGAACGGCACACCGCCGGAGTGTTGCCGAGATGAGCCGCCACCTCCTTTACCGCTGCAACAATGTTGTGCTTCACCGCTGCCTCGCTCTCCGCGGGTGCAAGCCGTTGAAGTGCTGCAAGCGCCGCCACCGTGCCGTGCCACGTGCGAAAGTCCTTGGCGGTGAACTCGCTTGCGGTGGCCTCCTTCAGGTACGCGTTCACGTCGGTGCTGCCGATTGAGTGGGCCAGGCCCGCCTCGTCCACGTACTGGAACAGCTCCTGGCCCGGAAGGTCCTGGAGTGTGCGGATAATGCGTGCGAGACGTTTGTCGTGCAGGTCAACCGCGTGCATCACGCGGCTCTTGCCGCGAAAGTGGAGGTGGATGTGTGCCCCCTCGACCGTAACGTGTCGGTTGCGGAGCGTGGTGAGGCCGAAGCTGCCGTTCGTTCGGGCGTACTCCTCGTTCCCCACCCGCAGCGCGGTGCGGTCGAGAAGCTGCACGATTGCTGCAAGCACCTTCTCGCGCGGCAGCCCCACCTGGGCGATGTCGGCGGCGGTGCGCTGCCGAATCCGTGGGAGTGCCGAGGCAAAGGCAATCATCCGCGCGAACTTCGTGCCGCTGCGCACCTCACGCCATCGCGGATGGTAGCGGTACTGCTTCCGTCCACGTTCGTCGAGTCCCACCGCCTGGATATGACCGTCCGGGTCGGCGCAGATCCAGACCTCGCGCCACGCTGGAGGAATCGCCAGCGAACGAATCCGTTCACGGGTGCGGCTGTCGCGAAGCGTGGTGCCATCGGGAGCGATGTAGCGGAAACCGCGACCGGAACGTCTGCGAGCGATGCCGGGGCTGGCGATGGAGACGTAATGCAGTCCCGCAACGTCGGCAGCCTCCTGCGGCTGAAGCGACGGCGAAGGACTCGATCGCGGTGGCATCCCGTTCCCTCCGCTGCCGGGTGAAGAGCGATGGCGGCGCGTGGTGGCGGCGGAGGAGGGCATGAAGGGTGTGGCAGATGATGAAATACGAGGGAGTCGTGTGTTCCCTGACGATCAACACCGTGGCGCGTGCCGGGCGTTCCCGTTGTCGTGCTGCGCCGCACCCAATGGACATCTGTCATGTCCAGGTTCCATTCACGATCTTCCATTTCATGAGTCTCTGGTTCTCTCCGCTCCTCCTGGCGTTCCTTCTCTGCTGTACCGTGTCCGGCTGCGTAACCGGGAGCGGAGTTGGCGCGCCAGCGTCGGGAACACGTTCTGGCCTGTGGTATACTCCCTCGCGTGTGGCCACCATCAACGGTCTGGCCGTGGGACTGGAAAGCTCCAGTTTCCTGCGGGACACTGCCGGCAACTCGCTGCACCAGACCGTCAACGGGATTTCGGTCGAGCTGCTCGGCGCAGGAATCATCGTACCGCTGGGGCTTCTCGCACCGTTTGGTCCCTTTACCCCCGACCTGTTCGACACAGTCGAGGCGCAGAGGATGTTGAAGAGGTACCGCGCCGAAGTCAACGGCGTTTCGCTCGCGGTGACTGGCCCGTTGGGTCTGGGCACCGTCAACGGCGTCACGCTCTCTCCGTTCAACTGCTGGATCAATCGTGTCAACGGCCTGTCGGCCCATCTCCTCATCAACGACGTTGTGTCGCTGAACGGTCTCGGTCTCGGCGGATTCAACCTGAGCTGGAAGGCGCACGGAGCACAGGTAGGAGTGGGGAACGGAACGCATGTGATGCACGGCCTCCAGGCTGGCGTGCTCTTCAACACCAGCGACTACCTCCACGGCATGCAGATCGGGCTGATCAATCTCTCGCACACAACGCGCGGTGCGCAGATCGGCCTCTACAACTCGGGGGGAAATCTGAAGGGGGTGCAGGTTGGCCTCATCAATCGCGCGGGGAGGGGGTTGACCGGACTCCAGCTTGGTCTTCTCAACATTGGACCTCCCGGCATCTGGCCTCTCCTGTCCGTCTCGCTGTAGCACATTCCCGCGCTCCGTTCTGGATCCATCCGTACGTGGCGGCGCTGTCGACGATAGAGCGAGGGTGAAGCGATCTCTATTGCTTCGCCCTCGTTGCGTCAACGATCCTCTGTCAGTGTCCTTCTTCCGTCGTTATCCTGTTGCGTCTGCGGAAGTAGAGGTAGAGGGGGACGGCGGGGAGGAGCAGGAGCAGACCAAGCGCGCTGTTGACGATCTGCGTCTCCCCTGCGCGGTACTGCTCGACGTCGTTGGCCACCGAGAGCACGACGAAAATGAGCGAGACAAGGACGAAGAGGATTGGCACGGCCGGATAGCCGGGAACACGGTAGGGACGGGGCATCTCCGGGGAGCGGCGGCGCAGGATGAGCACGCCGAGCGCAGCGGCTCCGTAGAACACCCACGCCACGGTCACGAGCATGTCGGTGAGGATATCGAACGTTCCGCTGAAGACGAGAACGATGCTCCAGACTCCCTGCACAACGAGCGCGACGCCGGGCGTGTGAAACCGTGGATGGGCGCGGCCAACCGCCTTCGGCATCATGCCGTCGCGCGCCATGGCGAAGGGGACACGCGCGCTGGCGAGGGTGGTGCCGTTCGTGGCACCGAAGGCGGAGATCATCACCGCAAGCGCGATCCACCGTGCTCCGTCGCTCAGGCGCTGCGCTGCGGTGTCCGCCGCAACGAGCTTCGTGCCCGCCATCACCTCCATTGGGAGCACGTGGGTGTAGGCGAGGTTTGCAAGGACGTAGATGCAGATCACCACGAGCGTTCCAACGATCAGGGCGCGCGGCACCGTTCGCTGCGGCTCGCGCACCTCGCCGCCGATGTAGGTCACGTTCGCCCAGCCATCGTACGCCCAGAACGCCTTCTGGAGTGCTCCGGCAATCGCGAGCGCCACGGCCATCCACCCAACATCTCCCACCGTGATCGCCGCCGCCCTGGGCAGGGGAGTCGTGCCGTCCGCCGTTCCTGCGAACGCGAGGATGATGATCGCCGCGAGCGTTGCAATCTTGATGCTCGTCACGATGTTCGCCACGGTTCCGCCGAACCGCACGCCGCAGTAGTTGACCGCGGTGAGCAGCACGATCAACCCTCCTGCCGCGAGCTTCACCCCGATGTCGTCGAACGGATGAATTGCGCCGATGCCGGGGAGGGTGAGGGAGACCGAGCGCATCGCCTCGCTGGACTCGGGGAGCGTCACAACGCGGCCGAGATACTCACCGAACACGCTCGCCAGGCTTGCAATGGAGCCTGTCTGGATCACGACAATCACCGCCCAGCCGTAGAGAAAGGCGAAGAAGCGGCCGTAGGCGTGCTCGAAGTAGACGTACTGTCCGCCGGTGCGCGGATAGATCGAGGAGAGTTCGGCGATGGTGAGCGCACCGCACAGGGTAATCACGCCTGCCAGCGCCCACACACCGAGCAGCGCTTCCGGTGTGCCGATGCCGTGCTCCAGCAGACCCTGCGCCATCGGCCCCGGCTTGCGGAAGATGCCGCTGCCGATCATCGAGCCGATGACGATCATCGTTGCGGTGAAGGTGCCGAGCACCCGCACGAGCGATTGCCGGGAGGAAGGAGGGGCGTGATCCATGCGGAGAGAGAAAAGAGGAAGAGTGAGCGCCAGCGCGCGCTACTGCCCGATTGCCTCGATCACGCCGGGGGTGAGGTACCACAGCAGCGTGCCGCGCGGGTCGGCGGTGATCCTGTCGAGCTGCACCGCCGTCACCGACGCTTTGCGGAGATCGATGGAGAGCGCTCCGTCGGCAACCAGGCGGCTGATCGTCTCACTCATGTTCGGCTCGTGCCCGGTAAAGAGCACGTGCTCGGCATCCCGTATCTCGGTAATGATCTCCACCGTCTCCGAAGGGCGCACCGATGGGGTGAGGCGATTGTCCTCGACGAGCGCTCCCTCGAACCCGGTTGTTCTCGCCACGATCTCCGCCGTTTGCCGGGCACGACGGTAGGGACTGGTGATGATCGTGTCGAAGTGGAGGTCGAGCCGTTCCAGCGCTCGCGCCACCATCGCGGTGCGGAGCGTGCCGCGCTGCGTCAGGGCGCGCTCGGAGTCGGGACTGCCGAGCTTGAAGTCTTCGGCGATGCCGTGCCGCATCAGGTAGAGGATCATGCGTGTGTCAGGGGTGGAGGGGGAGTGGAATGGTGACCGTTCGAGTTCCCAGTCGGAGGCAGACGAGGTAGAACCCTGCGGGCACGTCGGCTGTGGACACTGGAATCTCGACCTGGTATCCCGTGGATGGGGCGCTGTGGAGTCGGGCTATCCGTCGCCCATCCGTCGTGTACAGGTCGGCCTCGATCCATCTGCCGACCTCGCGCTCCGGCAGGATGAGGCGGAGTGTGTGGGATTGCGGATGCCATTGTGCCGAGAAAGGAGTGGAGGCATCATTGCGCCTCTGTGATGCACCAGTTTGGCGCACCACCGTAAAAGAGTCGCTGACGCGGAGATCTCCAACCAGATAGTCGAGCCGATAGAATCCCTCGTCAGGCGTGAAGATGTAGCTCCACCAGTAGTAGTACCGCGACGGTTCGGTGTGGGGAAAGCTGTAGGTGAAATAGGGAAGCAGGGTGTCGCCGCTCTGCTCCATCCATCGAATCGTGGAGGTGTCGCCGGCGCGCACGCCTGCAAGGTGCGCCCAGAAGGTGATCGCCGTGTCCCGGACCGTGCCGTCGATAGCGACGAACGAACGCTGCACCCGGGGGCGTTCGCGGAGGGTGTCGATGGTGAGCCGGGCGCTGTCCCCGTGATTCCAGGAGAAGAGTCCGTGGTCGATGACGAAGGCGGAGGTGTCGTAGGGCGGCTCGTCGATCCACCAGCGTCGGTCCTGCTCGCGGCCGTTGCATTCACCCCAGAAGGGATCAACAAGGGTGGTTGCGCGCCATACCTCGAAGTGGAGATGGGGGTCGGTGGAGTTGCCCGCGCTCCCCACCAGCGCAATCGGTTCTCCGGCGCTCACGGTGTCGCCGAGGCGAACCATTGCCGACCCGCGCCGGATGTGGGCGTAGTAGCTTACGGTCGAGTCGCCGTGGTAGAGGGCGATATAGTTGCCGTAGCCGAGCGCCAGGTTGCTCTCCTTGTTCCTGTCGAATGCAGTGTCAACCAGCGCGATCACCAGTCCGTCGGCCGCGGCGAGCACCTGGACGCCGCTATCCATCCGACGAAAACTTGAGAGGGCGATATCGGTTCCCTGGTGGCCGTCGTAGGTCTGCAACCCGCAGAACGGGTCGCGCAGTCCAGACGAGGTGTCGTGATCGACGTAGTTGACGACGAACCAATCGGTGTTGCGTTCCCCTTCAACGGGCCAGACGAACCGAACCTCCTGGGCACTCAGCACGGCAGGTGTGAACAGTAGTCCAAGGAGAACGGTGAGCGTGTTTCGGAGATCCATGGAGAAGGGAGAGGGGGGGAGCGGAATCCGCCGAAGCTACGAAACCGTGTGTCATCTTCTGCTCCGTGGTGGCTTCGGGCAGTATCTTCCCCATCGACAATCCATGACACTCCTCTACTTCGGTCCGCTGCGCGATCTGACGGGGACCGGGCGCGAGACGCTGACGCTCGACCCCTGCACTCCTGCTGCGCTGTGGCGTCTGCTCGTTGAGCGCTATCCATCGCTTCAAGATTGCCGTGCACACGTTCAGATGGCTGTGGACCAGGAGATCGTCCAGTTCGATAGCGATCGACTGATCGAAGCGAGGAGCGAGGTTGCACTCCTGCCACCGATGTCGGGAGGATAGGCCGGTGGAACAGCACGCAGCAGCCGAGATAGACGTCGCACTGCTCGACACCCACCGTGGGATGGCCTCCGCCGCAAACGGTCCGCTTCGTCCCGAGTGCGGCGCAACTGTGACGTTCGTCGGCAGCGCGCGCACATCGAGCGCCGTCCGACCCGACGGAGCGGTGATGCGACTACAGTACGAGGCGTACGAGCCGATGGCGCTGCGGGAGATGCGGGAGATTGCGACAGCCGCCGCCGGACGATGGGGACTCCACGCCGTTCTGCTGCTCCACCGCATCGGGATTGTGGAGATCGGGGAGGAGGCAATTCTTGTCCGTTGCGACGCTCCCCACCGTGCCGAGGCGTTCGAGGCGTGCCGCTGGATTGTTGAGGAGGTGAAGCGTCGTGTGCCGATCTGGAAACGAGAGATCTTCAACGATGGGACCATCTGGGTTGAACAACACCCCTAGCCTTCGATTGTCCGGCATCCTGTTCGGGATGGTGCTGCTCCTCTGTGCGCTCATTCCTGCGGGCTGCATCCCTCCCTCGCAGCGCATCCGTCTGGCGAACGACAGCACCGGTCTGCTCCGTCGCGTCTACGACATGCGGATCAGCGGTGCCGATGGCGAGAACACCCCGCCCATCCTCCTGATGAGCGACAGGGGGGAGATCATGCCGGGTCCGGGGGGGAAGGCACTCACGCTTCGCTTCGAGCTGCACAGCGAGCGTGTGCCGAACCTTGTGCTCCAGCTCGTCCACTGCGACAGGAACTGGCGCCCCACCGAGAATGCCTTCGTGCAGGACCCCGTGCGCCTGCGCAGCAACGAATTCCAGATCGAATATTCCCCGCTTGGTGTACGGACGTACACACACCAGGTCTCGATCACCTTCCCCGGCTCCAGCTCCTTCTTTCGCATCCAGCACAGCGGGCACTACCTTGCGCGCGTGCTCGACTACGACGACCCAAGCCAGAAGCTCGGCGAGGTGCGGTTCTTCGTCGTTGAGACGCGCAGCGCCGTTGGACTGAGCATCATCTCCGACTTCTATCGGAGCGGACAAACCGACCTTTCGCAGCAGGGATGGAAGATTCTGGCCGAGGCGGAGACGGCTGCCGGTCTGTTCGGCACGCAGGTGGCGGGGATCGAACTGTACCAGAGCGGCCAGTGGTACGACGGTGTGCGCGCCGGACCCTTCGGTGACGCGATGGAGTTCACTCCGGGTCAGCCCACGATTCGCTGGTCGAACTCGATTGGCAAGATCTACGCCACCTTCAGCAATATTCCTGCGGGGAACGAGCACCGCATTCTCGATCTGACCGATGTGCTCTACTATCCAACGACTGGAGGGGTGATTTCCACCCCGCTGAGCGACCAGATCCGCCGCGGCTTCGATCTGTACGACAACGACGGCTACGCAATCACCCGGCCCGTCCCCGCCTCCGACGCCGACTTCGTTCCGTTCGAGTTCCGGCTCGATCTCCAGGGCTACGAGGTGGACAAGGACATCTTTGTGGTGGGCACCTTCAACAACTGGCGGATACTCCCGGAGTGGCAGCTCCGATTCGATCCAGAGTCGCGTTCCTACAAGGCTCGGGGTCTTCTGCGCCGTGCCGTCCACGAGTACGAGTACCGTGCCGGCACGTGGGATTCCGCCACCGCCACCCTGAAGGGCGCTGATGCTTCATTGCTCGAAGGCAACGTGCGGAAGGCTTCGCCGCTCTATTATGCCTTCGTCGTCTACGCTGAAACCGCGTCGGGGGGATACGACAGGCTCGTTGGTGTGGGAAGCTCGTCGATCAGGGAATAGAAGTCGGGGGGGATGCAAGGCTGGTGCGGGAGAGCCGATGGCCAGACGTGCACGACGACGGGATCAATGTGGCAACGAGGGATGCTCGGCACCTCTCTCTCTTGAATGACAACCGACAAAGGACATATGACCCCCCTCCGTATCGGCGTTGTTGGCGTTGGCTATCTCGGGTCGATTCACGCGCGCCTCTGGAACCAGGTGGCAGGCGTCGAGTTCGCTGGCGTGTACGACAGCGATCCCGTGCGCGCCGAAAGCGTTGCGGGCGAGCACGGCGTAACCGCCTTCACCACCCTCGATGCGCTCCTCGACGCGGTGGATGCCGTGAGCATCGCCTCGACGACGGTGACGCACCGCGATGTGGCGCTTGCGGCAATCGAACGCGGGCGGGGTGTCTTCATCGAAAAACCGATTGCCGCCTCCTCCGGTGAAGCCGAGGAGATTCTCGGTGCCGCCGAGCGTGCGGGAGTTGTGGTGCAGGTGGGGCACGTGGAGCGGTTCAACCCGGCGGTGATGGCGCTGCGCGGACGCCAGCTCCATCCGCGCTTCATCGAAGCGCACAGGCTGGCGCCGTTCCGTCCCCGCGCGACCGACGTTGCCGTGGTGCTCGACCTGATGATCCACGACATCGACCTCGTGCTCGATCTGGTCGGCAGCTATCCGAGCGACGTCCGCGCCAACGGCGTTTCGGTGATCAGCAGCACCATCGACATCGCCAACGCGCGGCTGGAGTTCCCCGACGGCTGCGTTGCGAACCTTACCGCCAGCCGCATATCGCAGCGGCCGATGCGGAAGATGCGCCTGTTCCAGCAGGACGCCTACATCAGCCTCGACTTCGCCACGCCGGAGGTGGAGATGTTCCGCATCATCGACGAGGGGGAGGATGTGGGGGAGACGACGACGCTGCTCGGCGCCATCGAGCAGGGGGACCGGGCGCGGCGGATCATCTACGAACGCCCGTCAGTTCCCGCACTCAACGCGATTGCCACGGAGCTTGAGGAGTTTGCTGCCGCCGTTCGCGGCGAGCGCGCTCCGGCGGTAACGGGCCGCGCGGCAACCGACGCGCTGCGCGTTGCCGAGGAGATCGTGGAGATGATCACGAAGGGTGGGTGATGTGCGCCCTCGCCTCGTGCAACAGATTCGCGTCTCGTAGCTTCGCTTCGGTTCTCTCCCATTGTCCGTACTTCCGTTGTGCGTTTTCAGTTCGATCATCCACTCGTTGACGCCATCGCCGCGCTCGCCCGGCGCGAGGGTGTTCCGCTCTATCTGGTTGGTGGCGTTGTGCGCGACCGCCTGCTGGGGCGCGAGCGGAGCATCGCCGATATCGACCTGACGGTGGAGGGGAGCGGCATCGAGTTCGCGCAGCGTGTTGCGCGGCATTTCCACTCGCACGCGGTGGTCTACGAGCGCTTCGGCACGGCGCTGGTGCCGATTGACGGCAACCACTTCGAGTTCGTTGGCACGCGGCAGGAGCGATATCTGCCCGACTCGCGCAAGCCGATTGTGAGCGAGGGGACGATTGAGGATGACCTGCGCCGCCGGGACTTCACGGTGAACGCGCTCGCCGTTCCTCTGGTCGGCAATGATGCTGGAACGGTGCTCGACCTTTTCGATGGACTTGGCGATCTGGAGCGACGTCTGCTCCGCACACCCCTCGATCCCGTCGTCACCTACGCCGACGATCCCCTGCGGATGATGCGCGCCGCGCGCTTCGCCGCGCAGCTCGAGTTCGACCTCGATCCGCGGTCGCTGGAGGCGATTGCCGACATGCGCGAGCGGATTGGCGTGATTTCGCAGGAGCGTGTGAGCGACGAGCTGCTGAAGCTGCTCTCCGCGCGGCGCCCGAGCATCGGCTTCCATGTGCTCCAGAGTACCGGTCTGCTGGAGCTGATCCTGCCGGAGATTGCGCGGCTCTCCGGCGTTGATCTGGTGCGTGCCGGCGGCATCTCCTACGCGCACAAGGATGTGTTCGCCCATACGCTGCGGGTGATCGACAACATCGCCGAGAATACGGAGAACGTCTGGCTCCGCTTCGCCGCGATGATGCACGACGTGGCAAAGCCCGTTACGAAGAAGTTCGTTGACGGTGTGGGGTGGACCTTTCACGGCCACGACGAGGTGGGGGCGCGCTGGCAGAAGCGCATCTTCCGTCGGCTGAAGCTCCCCAACCGCGATCAGGAGTACGTGGAGAAGCTCGTGCGCCTGCACCACCGTCCCATGGCGCTTGTGGATGATGGTGTCACCGACAGCGCCATCCGCCGCCTGATCGTGGAGGTGGGGGATGACCTCGACGACCTTTTCACGCTCTGCCGCGCCGACATCACCAGCCGCGACGAGCGCAAGGTGCGGCGCTACCTGGCGAACTACGACCGCGTGATCGAGCGCATCCAGAAGGTGCGCGAGAAGGATCGTCTCCGCGCATTCCAGTCGCCGGTGCGTGGCGAGGAGATCATGGCGATCTGCGGTGTTGGTCCCTCGCGTGTGGTGGGAGTGCTGAAGAAGGCCATCGAGGATGCAATTCTCGATGGCCAGATCCCGAACGAGTACGAGCCGGCACGCGACTACCTGCTCCAGATCAAGGACGCGATCCTGGCCGAGCACGGCGTTGCAACGTAGCCGTGGAGTTGCCTGCACAGGCGCGCGCCATCGTTGCCATCTACACCGCCGTCCTGCGCAGCCTCGCCGACAGGGTATCGATCACCATCACCAGCACAACGATCACCAGCAGGATCATCGACACGTCGTGGTACTGGAACTGGCGGATGCGCTCGTTGAGCATGTAGCCGATGCCACCGGCACCGACGATGCCGAGCACCACCGCCGAACGAATGTTCAGTTCGAGCCGGTAGAGGAAGTAGCTGATGAGGTACGGCATCACCTGCGGCACAACGGCCCAGCGGATCGTCTGTGTGCGCGTTGCCCCCACCGATTCGAGCGCCTCCACGGGGCCGCGGTCAATCGACTCGATTGCCTCGGTGAACAGCTTGCCCATCGAACCGATGGAGTGGATGGCGATGGCGAGGGTTCCGGTGAGGGGACCAAGCCCTATCGCCGCCACGAAGATCAGCGCAACGATCAGCACATCGATGGATCGGTCAACGTTGAAGAAGAGCCGCGTGGCGTCGCCGATTGCTGCCGCAGGCGCGACGTTCCGCGCAGCCATAAAGCTGAGAGGGAGGGCGATGGCCGTGGCGATGAGCGTGCCGATCCAGGCGATCAGAATCGTCACGAGCATCTCCCACGCCACTTCGCCGAGGATCGACCAGTTGAGCGGCCACAGTCCGGCGATGAACTGCCGGAAGGCGTCGTTCTCGAAGAATCCACGGTAGATCAGCGCGGGGTTGAACTCGGTCTGCACGCCTGCATAGACCGTGAAGCCCAGGGCGGCAACGAGGAGCAGGGAGCGGAGCAGTTTGCGGGACACGGCAGAGGGGAATGTCAGGGAAGGGGGAGTGCTCGTTCTCTCAGGGATGCGCCGCGTGTGTTCTACATCTCCCGGAGTTCATGGTCCTCGGTGCGGTAGACTTCTTCGACGATCTCCTCGGTGAGCGATGTCGGGGGACCATCGAATACAACCACTCCGCGACGGAACGCGATGACGCGGTCGGCATAGCGGCGAGCGAGGTGGAGCACGTGAAGGTTGACGATAACGGTGATCCCCTCCTCGCGGTTGAAGCGCTTCAGGAGGTCGAGCACCACCTCGCTCAGTTTCGGGTCGAGCGAGGCCATCGGCTCGTCGGCAAGGATGACGCGGGGTTCCTGCGCAAGTGCGCGCGCGATTGCAACGCGCTGCTGCTGCCCGCCGCTCAAACGGTCGGCGCGGTTCTCCACCTTCTCATCAAGCCCCACCTGGCGCAGGTAGCGCCGCGCAATCTCGACATCCTTCCGCGAGAATTGCCCTGTCATTGAGCGGAGCCAGGATGTTGAGGCAAGTCGTCCGGCCAGAACGTTCTGGAGTACGGTCAGTGTGCGAACGAGGTTGAACTGCTGGAAGATGAAGCCAACGCTGCGCCGCACATCGATGAGTGCGCGTCCGTCGATGTGGGTGATGTCCCGGCCCTCGTAGATGATCGTTCCCGACGTCGGCGCAAGGGTACGGTTCAGCGCCCGCAGAAAGGTCGATTTCCCGGCACCCGACAGACCGATCACCGCAACGAACTCTCCCCGCCCGATGTCGAGCGAGACGTTGTGCAGGGCGGTGAACGTGCTTCCGGCAGGGTCGCGGAACTCGACACCAAGATTCCTGATGGCGTACTGTGTCTCGTGCGCAATTGCCCCGATGCCGGACGTTGATGCTGCGGCTTCCACAACGGGACGGCGTCTGCGGCGCGCGCGGATGCTCCGTCCAGCCATCATCCCGATGCCGAGTGCCGCGAGCACGGCAAAGACCAGCGTCGAGATCGTCTCGTTCGCCGTGTCGTCCGTCTCGATCTTCCCGGTGATGTCGAGGTGGAGCATATCGGCGGCGCGGCGGACCGGATCGTAATCGGCGGTGGTGGCCGGCACCATCGCCTCCACGTGGTACATCTGCTTCATCAGCCGCCTCCCCTCGTCGGTGTCGGTCAGCCCCATCACTGCGCGCTTCACCTTCGCGACGATCTCCGGGTGCTTCTCCACCATCCGCTGGCTCGTGGCCATGTTGTCGCCGGGGATCGGCTTCGAGAAGAGGATGACCCGCAGCTTCCCCCGGAACGCGCCGTCACCGAGTTGCGTCCACGAGCCGCTGGACCCCAGCGTGTCGTTGGTGTAGGTGGCACCGGCATCCACACTTCCGTTCAACACCGCAAGCAGTACCGCATCGTGTTTGCCCGCGAAGGTCTGGCGCGCAAAGAACTGGTCGGGGTCGATGCCGTTGTCGAGGAGCGCCGCCTTCGGGAAGATGTGCCCCGACGCGCTCGTGGGGTCCACCCACGCAATCGTTCTGCCGCGAAGGTTGTCGATGGTCCGGTAGGGACCTTCTGCCTTCACAACGATGCAGCCGTAGTAGAAGGGGCGTCCCTCGCGCTCCGCTTTCAGCAGTACCCGCGCATCGGCAATCCGTTCGGCGAAGACGTAGCTGACAGGGGCGAAGAAGGCGAAGTCCACAGTGCCGCCGCGCAGCGCCTCCACAAGTCCGCTGTAGTCCTGTGCCACCCGCATCGTTACCGGCATGCCCACCCGCTGGGAGATCAGCGCGGCAAGGACGTCCGCGTTGCGCTGGACGTTCGACGACTGTTCGGAGGGATTCAGGCCGATGGTGATCGAGCGCTTCGGTGTACCGCTCTCCGGTGCGCCGCCGGAACATCCGGCTGCCAGCAGTGCGAGAAGAAGAAAACAGAGCGAGGGGAACACGATGGCAGGACGGAGGAGGGAGGACAGGGAAGGACGGCGAAGGCGGAACTGTTCGGGGAAGACGGTTCGTCTATCGGTTGCTGGTCCTCTGAAACCGGGGAGACCGAACAGGGAACGGAGAGGAGAGGGCAGCAGGGAGCACCCATTTCCATCTCACCTCCTCGTCGTGATTCCTCGGGCGTGTCTGACAATCAGAAGGCCAGCTTCTGGTGCGATTTCATGGAATCTCAACGGTGGACGGCGCGATGCGCTTCGCAGGACTCCGGCTCTTCGCCTCGCTCGGAATGGCAGTCTGCTGTTGCTTTCACCATCGAGCGTTATCTGTCAACAGGCCTTAGCTCCTCGCTTCCGTCGTTTGCAGCGCGCGCACCGCCTGGGTGCGGCCGCCCGGCTGGCAGGGGAAGAACATCGTGATTGTCGTGCCGCTGCCGGGAGCGCTGGCAAGGCTGATGCTCCCCCCGTGTGCCTCCACGATCGACTTCGTGAGGGCGAGGCCGAGGCCGAACCCTCCGGTGGAGCGGGTGCGGCTCTGGTCGGTGCGGTAGAACGGCTCGAAGACCTTCTTCTGCGATTCGAGCGGGATGCCCGAACCCTGGTCGGCGATCACGATGCGGGCGGAGTTGTCGTCTGGAAACACCGAGACGCGGACGGGGCCGTCCTCCTCGGTGCTGTACTTCAGCGCGTTGGAGATCACGTTTCGGATCGCCACGATCATCCGCTGCTGGTCGGCGGTGATCTCCAGGTGTTCGTTCAGCGCGTCGAAGCGAATCCGGCGCTCGTCGTAGCCGAACGTCTCGATGATGCCGCGCACCACCTTCACCACATCCACCTTCTCCACAACGAGCTTGCCGCCAAGCACCGCAAGTCGTTCGTTCTCCAGCAGCTCGGTGATCATCGTGTTCAGCTCGCGGATATTCCGTTCCAGCGACGTGCGGGTTTTCCCCTCGGGCATCATTGCAAGGGCAACGTTCATGCGGGTGAGGGGGGAGCGAAGTTCGTGGCTGACGTCGAACAGGAGCCGCCGCTTCGAGGCGATGATCGCCGCCACACGCTGCGCCATCGCGTTGAACGCGCGGGCAAGCTGGCCCAGCTCGTCGTTTGCGGAGACGGGCACCTGGTACTCGAAGTTCTCGTTCGCCACCGCCTCGACACCTCGCATCAGATCTCCCACCGGCCGCACCAGACGTTGAACAACGAGGTAGGCTCCGTAGATCAGCCCGCCCGTTACAAGGATAAGCGCGAGAACGGGGAGGGGGCCGCCGCTGCTGCTGCTGGTGCGGAGGTGGACGACGATGTTCCCTGCGGGTCGGCGGACGATCCCGTAGAGTTCTGCGCCGTCGGCGCGGAAGAGAATGCTGTCACCCTGATCGAGCGTGGTGCGCGGCGCAAGCGCTACAAGCTCCGGGCCTGCTGGAAGGGTGGGGAGACTGCGCCACTGCACACCCAGCCCTTCGATGGCAATGTCGATGGGGAATTGCCGGGAGAGGAGCCGGGCGTGGCCGGTATCGGGGGGGGAGCCTACGCCGTCGGCGACGAGGCGCAGATAGCTGCCGATCTGCTCGCGCAGGAGGTCGTCGTAGCTGTCGCGGAGGGCATAGCGGAGGTAGAGCCAGATGGCGGTGGTTGCTGCAAGTGCGGTGAGCAGCACGAGCGCCAGCACCTTCCAGAAGAGGGTGCGGCGCTGGCTGGGGGAGGGGAGCATTTGCTGCTGCTCCAGCCACTCGGCGGCTGCGTGCGGTGCCGGTGTTGACACGGAGGGGAGGAGTCTGTTGGGAGGACGCTGGCGATTCCAGCATCGACGGTTCTTCTAACGTACACGGGGGAACGAACGTTCGCTCCCCCGTGATTGTGTCGCCATGGACGACGATTATTCCTCTTCCTCCGCACCTTCTTCGCCCGGAGGCTGGCCGATGAACATATAGCCGGTGCCCCAGATCGTCTTCAGGAATCGCGGACGGCGCGGATCGTCGCCGAGCTTCTGGCGCAGGCGGCTCACCACCACGTCCACCGAGCGGTTGAACGACTCCCACGGGATGCCGCGCGTCTGCTCCATCATGAAGTCGCGGTCGAGCGGCTTCTGCGGGTTCTCCACGAAGAGGCGGAGCATTTCGAACTCGGCGGTGGTAAGGTCCAGCGTATCGCCGTCGAGCGTTGCCGTCTGCGTGTTGACGTCCACCTCAAGTCCGTCGAAGCTGTAGATCCCCTCGGTGCCGTACTCGCGCTGCGTGCGCCGCAGCACGGTCTGGATGCGGGTCCAAAGCTCACGAACGTCGAACGGCTTCGAGAGGTAGTCGTCGGCACCACTCTCCAGGCCGGTGATGCGGTCATCAACGTCGCCGCGTGCGGTAAGCATCACAATCGGCGTGTCGTAGTTCTCGCGAATTTTCTGCGCGGTCTCGAAACCGTCCATCTCCGGCATCATCACGTCGAGCACGATGGCGTCGGGGTGGAAGTCGCGGAGTTTCTTCAAGCCGAGCGATGGCTTGTCGGCCGTAGCGACCATCGCCTCCTGGTTCTCGAAGAACTCCTTCAAGAGGTCGGTCAGCTCGTTATCGTCGTCGATAATAAGAATGCGGATCGGGCTGCTCATGTCTCCTGCTCGATTTTTCTTGGTGCGGGAAGGGCCATGCGGAATAGTTGCGCGAAGATAATACGGGATTGGGTCAATTGGGGCGGTTTCGGGGGAGAAAGTCGCGCCAGAAGGCAACGAAGGGAGCGAAGCGGCGGGGTGATGGAGATCGGAGGAGGTGCGTCCGGGTGGATTCACGCTGCTGGTTGTACCGCCGGTACAACCAGGAAAAGGAAAGGACAAGCCGCCCGATTGCGACTTGTCCTTTGACGATGGGCCATTGGCTCCCAGGCGATAGCCCTACTGCGCGTGGGCGTGAAGCCGTGGCGGGAGGGGAGCCACCGCAAGCGTTGGGCGTTCGGTGAAGTTCGGCGGCGTTGCCGGGTGCTTCTCCAGCATCCCCATCGCTTCAGCAATTCCCCGTTCAAGCTGCGTGTCGCGCCCTGCGCGATAGTCCTGCGGCGTAATCTCCACCTCGATGTCGGGGTCGGTGCCGTAATTCTCCACCTTCCAGTTCACGTCGCTGAACCACGTCGAGAACTCCGGCTGCGTCGTCACCGAGCCGTCGGCGAGCGGGTTGCGCGGACTGATACCGACCACGCCACCCCAGGTTCGCTTGCCGATCAACGGTCCGATGCGCATCAGCTTGAACGCGTGGCTGAAGATATCGCCATCGCTCCCTGCCTCCTCGTTGGTAAGACCCACAATCGGGCCTGCAACGGCGTAGGCGGGATACGGCTCCGGCACGCCGTAGCGTGGCAGGCCCCAGCCGAGCTGCTTCCGTCCCAGCTTTTCCAGCAGGAGTTGGGAGACGAACCCGCCGCCGTTGTAGCGCGCATCGACGATCAACCCCTCGCGCGCCGACTCCACGAGCCAGCCGCGGTGGAACTCCGCGTATCCCTTGGACATCATGTTCGGGATGTGGAGGTAGCCAATCCGTCCACCTGTGCGCTCGTGTACCAGTCTGCGATTGTTCTCCACCCACTCGCGGTACCGTGCCGCCGTCTCGCCCGCAAGCGGCTTCACCGTTGTGCTATGCTCGCTCCACTCCGGCCCACGCGCAACGGTGAGCTGCACCTCCTTCCCTGCGGTGTTGACCAACAGTTCGTTTGGCGACACGCCCTTCCCTGTGCGGCGACCATTCACCGCCACGATGCGATCTCCTTCCCGGACATCCACACCGGCACGTTCCAGCGGGGAGCCAGCGCTCGCGCTCCAGCTGTCGCCGCGAACGATGTGCTCCACATACCACGCGTCCTCTGCCGGATCGTGGCGCAGGTCGGCACCGAGATAGCCAAGGCGGTAGAGCGGGGCCTGCCGGCGGTCGCCCCCGCTCTCGTAGGCGTGCGAGGTTCCCAGTTCGCCGTGAAGCTCCCAGATCAGGTCGCCCAGTTCGTCGCGCGACCCAATGCGCTCCACCAGCGGCGCGTAGCGGCTGTAAATGCCCTCCCAGTCCATGCCGAGCATATCCTCGCTCCAGAAGAAGTCGCGCTGGAGTCGCCACGCCTCGCGGAACATCTGCCGCCACTCGGCCATCGGGTGCAGCTCGATGCTGGCGCGCTTCAGGTCCAGCGCGCCGCTGCTCGCCTCGTTCTTCTCGTGCTCCGAAGGTTTCACCCCGGTCTGAATCACGCTCAGCTTCTCATCGACGCGGTAGAGCAGTGCCCGTCCGTTGCGGCTCACCTGCATGTCGCTCACCCCCGAGGCGATCGTCTCCTTCTTGCCGGTGGAGAGCGTGATCATCTCCAGCGTGCCGCCACTGGAATCCTCCCCCGAACCCTCCTCGCTCTCCATCGGCTGGATCGTCTCGCCGATCACGTACACCAGATCGCGTCCCCCTGCGATGCCGGTGTAGATCCCTTCGCTGACCGGCAGAGGAATCACCCGCCGCTCGATCCCCTCGAAGTCGATCTCGACAACGGCAGGGGCCGGGGTGTCTCCATTGGAAGGTTTTACCTCGCTGGTCCCACTCTCCCTCTTCGGCTCGCTCGTCGCTGAACTCTCGCCACCAGGAGGCTGTGGCGTCTTGACGAAGGGATTCGGGGTTGATGCGCGCAGGGTGAGCAGGTAGCCCTTCATGCCGCGCGGGAAGCCGAGGTCGAAGTGGAGTCCGTCGATCACCGGGTTGAACTCGCGACGCGAGAGGAAGTAGAGGTAGCGACCCTCGGGATCGAACGACGGGGCGAAGTCGTCAACGAGGGGTGCGGTAACGCGGTGTACCGTGCCTGTCTCAACCTCCGCTACGGCGATCCAGGAGGGGAGGCGCCCCTCGTTTGCGTTGAACGCCAGCCAGCGTCCGTCCGGCGACCACGACATCGTCGGGTCGATGTAGCGGCTGCTCCGCGCCAGCACGCGGCAGCTCCGCGTCGTCAGGTCGACCACGACGATCTCGTTGCGGTGGTTCGCCACCGCTATCACGTCCGCAACCGGCGACGTCTGAATCGTTACCGCGCGTCCGATCTCGCACTCCTCGAACCGGGTCTCCTCTTCGCTCCCGTCACCTGCGAGCAGCACGAGCGCCTCCTCGCCCCCCTTGTCGCTGATCGCAACGATCCGCTTGCCGTCGTGCAGCCACGCGGCAAGCCTGTAGCGTACGCCGCAGCGGTTCCCCTGCTCCAGCACCGGGCCTGCAAAGTTCCCCATCGTCACGGGGCGGCCGCGCATCGTCAGCAGCGTGCTGTGCCCTTCGGGGTGGATGTCGTAGTTCTGGAGGTAGCGGCTTCCGTCGACGAACGAGCGGTGGCGCTGCGGTCGGGTGGAGGCGAGCGTGACCTCGACGTTGCGAACGGTATCGCTCGCAACGTCGAGCGCGTGGAGGGTGCCCCCTGCGTGGTAGACGATTGTCCGTCCATCGGTGTTCGGGTTGCGCGCGTAGAAGTCACCGTGATCGGTGTGGCGGCGCAGGTCGTCTCCGCTCGTTGTACAGCTGTAGATGTTGCCGAACCCTTCGTGGTCGCTCAGGAAGTAGATGCGGCTGCCGATCCACATCGGACGGTCGAAGTTTCCGCGAAGCTCCGGCAGGAGCTGCTCGAACGTTCCACTTCCATCACGGTCGATCCAGATAACCCCAGCCGTGCCGCCACGGTAGCGCTTCCAGTGTGCCTGCGCCGTTCCCGTGCCACGCCTGATGACTCTGCCTCCGTTGGGACCATAGGAGAGGAAGGAGGCTGGACCGATGCCGAGCGGTTCTACAGCACCGCTGTCGAGCGCAACCGTGTGGAGCGCCATCCGCCCCGGGTAGGCTCCGCCCTGTGTCGAGGAGATGATGACGGTCTGCTCGTCGTGCCACGCAACAGGAAATGCCGTTCCGTGGAAGGTGATGCGCCGCGCGGCTCCGCCGCTCATCGGTACGGTATAGAGTTCGAGCGAGCCTTCGTCGTTGCTGGAGTAGGCAACCGTTGAGCCGTCGTTCGAGATCAGGGGCCTGCCCGCTGTGCCGCGCGTGACGGTCAGGCGGTGCGCTGTGCCACCAGCGAGTGGTGCAATCCAGATGTCGTCGTCGCTGACGAAGACGACGGTGTCGTTGTGCACTGCGGGAGAGCGGTAGTAACCGAGCGTGTCGTTCATGAAATGAATGTCGAGAGAGGTCTACCGTATCTGATGTGACACGGATGATGAATGAATAGAATGGATGGACCAGAGGAGAGATGAGAGTCCCCTACGCTGAAGGAACAATGAAGTTACGGGACGGGGGAGTGGAAACGGGAAGCACAGTCTCCGGGGGACGAATGGAGTGGAACGCGCGTTCCCCTGAGGGCGGCATGGGAGCGTCCCGTCGCTCGTTCTACTCGCTGTTCGTGCCGTCGGCGACGGCGAGGGATGTTTTTTTCCTGACCGCACGCTTCTTCACCTTCTTCTCATCGCTCATCGCCGGCTTCGTTTCCGTGCGCGCGAGTTCGGCGACGAGGTAGCGTCCGGTGACGCTCTCGACGTTCGCTGCAACCTCCTCCGGTGTTCCCTCCGCTACGATTCTGCCGCCCCGTACTCCACCCTCGGGTCCAAGATCGATGATCCAGTCGGCAGACTTTATGACGTCGAGGCTGTGCTCGATGACGACGACGGTGTTTCCCTTCTCCACGAGGGAGTGGAGAACCCCGAGGAGCATTCGCACATCCTCGAAGTGGAGTCCGGTGGTTGGCTCGTCGAGCAGGTAGAGGGTGCGTCCGGTGCTGACTTTCGCAAGCTCGGTGGCAAGCTTTACCCGCTGCGCCTCTCCGCCGCTGAGCGTTGTGGCCTGTTGGCCGAGGCGGATGTAGCCGAGGCCGACGTCGTGGAGCGTCTGGAGCTTCCGTTTGATCTTCGGGATGTCGATGAAGAACAGCAGCGCCTCTTCGACCGTCATCTCCAGCACGTCGGCAATCGAGCGCTCGCGGTAGCGCACTTCGAGCGTCTCGCGGTTATAGCGCCTGCCGTTGCAGACATCGCAGGGCACGTAGACGTCGGGGAGGAAGTTCATCTCGATCTTCTTCACCCCGTCTCCCTGGCACTCCTCGCAGCGTCCTCCGGCCACGTTGAAGCTGAACCTCCCCGCCGCGTATCCCCGGATCTTCGCCTCGGGGAGCTGCGTGAAGAGATCACGGATCAGGGTGAAAAGTCCGGTGTAGGTCGCAGGGTTCGAGCGCGGCGTGCGGCCAATCGGTGACTGGTCGATGTCGATCACCTTGTCGATCTGTTCCAGCCCCTCGATCTCGTCGTAGGGGAGGGGAGAGGCGATGCTGCTGAAGAAGTGCTGCGAAAGGATGGGCCACAGCGTCTGGGTAATCAGCGACGACTTCCCCGATCCCGACATCCCTGTGACGCACACGAGCTTCCCGAGCGGAAGGTTGAGGGTGAGGTCGTGCAGGTTGTGGCCGCGTGCGCCTCGCAGAACGATTGCGCCACCGTTGCCGGCGCGGCGACTCTCCGGCATCTCCATCTCCCGTTCGCCCGAGAGGTAGCGTGCGGTAAGGCTCCGCTCCCTGTCGACGAAGGAGGGGAGACCCTCCAGCGAGACGGTTGCGGAGAATGGTTCGTGCTCCTTCCCTTCGAGCACGCGCGGCGTTGTTGCCGCAACGACCTCCCCACCGTGTTCTCCTGCACCGGGGCCGAGGTCTATCACGTAGTCCGCCGCCTCGATTGTTTCGCGGTCGTGCTCCACCACCACCACGGTGTTGCCGATGTCGCGCAAGCGGTGGAGCGACGCAATCAGGCGGGTGTTGTCGGCCTGGTGAAGTCCGATGGAAGGCTCGTCGAGGACGTACAGAACGCCGCTGAGCTGCGATCCGATCTGCGTGGCGAGCCTGATGCGCTGCGACTCCCCGCCGCTGAGCGAGCGCGCCGCGCGGTTGAGCGTGAGGTAGTGGAGGCCGACGTCGAGAAGGAAGCCGAGTCTGTCGGCGATCTCCTTCATCACCGACGTCGCGATGCGCTGCTGGCGCTCGGTGAGCTTCAGGCTGCGGAGGAGGAGGAGCGCGTCGCCGAGCGACTGCTGCGTAACGACGTTGATCGGTACGCCGTCGATCAGCACGGCAAGGCTCTCCTTCTTCAGTCTGCCGCCGTTGCAGCCGGGGCACACGGTGGAGCGCATATAGGCCTGTGCGCTCTCGCGGATCGAGGCGGAGCTGCTGTTCGTCACGCTGTTCCGCAGGTCGGCAATCACACCGGCAATCTTGTGCCGGTAGTGCGCGGTGCGTCCGCTCGTGGCGGTGTAGACGATGTCGAGCTTCTCGCGCCCGCTGCCGTGCAGCAGCATCTTGATCGCCTCTTCGCTCCACAGGTTCAGTGGAGTGTCCTCGTCGTAGCCGAACCGCTCGGCGATTGCCAGCACCTGTGCCCACTGCCAGGTCCGACGAGGTTTGCCGAGGGGACGCAGCCCCTCCTGCGCAAGCGAGAGGGAGCGGTCGGGGAGGATGAGGTCGAGATCGAAGTCGTAGCGTTCGCCGAGTCCGTCGCAGTCGGGGCAGGCACCGTAGGGACTGTTGAAGCTGAAGCTGTTCGGCTCGGGGGTGTCGTAGCTGGTGCCGCAGGTGGGGCAGGCCAGCTTCTCCGAGTAGAGCGCCTCCTCCAGGTCTCCCTCGATTGGCGCCACGATCATCCCGCCGCCGCCGTGGCGGAGCGCCAGCGCCACGGAGTCGCTGAGCCGCGCGCGCGCCTCGGGGGCAACGGCCACGCGATCCACCACGATCTCGATGTCGTGGAGCTTGTAGCGGTCCACCTTCATTCCGTGCACGACCTCCTGCACTTCACCATCGACACGAACGCGCGTGAATCCGTCACGCAGCGCTCGCTCGAACAGCTCGCCGTAGTGTCCCTTGCGGCGGCGCACCACCGGCGCGAGGAGCATTGCCTTGCGTCCGTTGAACCGCTCGATCACGCCGTCGATGATCTGGTCCACCGTCTGCTGCACCACGGGCGTCCCGCAGTTGATGCAGTGCTGTACGCCGACGCGGGCGTAGAGGAGGCGGAGGTAGTCGTAGACCTCGGTGACGGTGCCAACGGTGGAGCGCGGGTTGCCCCCCACGGTCTTCTGCTCGATGGAGATGGCGGGCGCAAGACCCTCGACGAGATCCACGTCGGGACGCTCCATCATCCCCAGAAACTGGCGGGCGTAGGGGCTGAGGCTCTCCACGTAGCGGCGCTGCCCCTCGGCGTAGATCGTGTCGAAGGCGAGCGAGGACTTGCCGGAGCCGGAGAGTCCGGTGATGACGGTGAGCGATGCGTGGGGGATGGTGACGTCAACCGAGCGGAGGTTGTGCTGCCGGGCGCCGCGCACGAAGATGCGCTCGATTGGACCCGCCTCCCTCTCGGCTCCGCTGGGTCTGTTCTCTGTTTCCGGCACCCGCACCCGGGTGCTGTTCTTTCCGTTGCCGGAAGCGGTGGTGCGCTTTGTGCGGGCGGGCTTTGCCGTGCGGCTCATGCGTAGGTGTGGTTGCAGTGAAGCGAACCGCACAAGATAGGAGCCGAACGCGGGAAATAGGAAGTGGCGAAGTGATGCAGAAGATGAGCGAACCCTGCCTGTCGTGAACGCGCCTGCTGCTGCGCGTTGCAGTGAGAAGGAGGGGGAGTCGTGGAAAAATCGTGGACCCGATGCCGCCGACCGCCCTGTCGTTAGCGTTCGATTGTCACTTCCGCAACGCCCTTCTCGCTTCCACGCGTGATGGAAACGGTGTAGGTGCCGCGAGGGAAGTTGTCGAGGTCGAGTGGGAGGCGGTTGCCGGCATCGGCGAAGGAGGAGATGAGCATTCGTTGTCCTTCCGTGTTGGTGACCTCCACCAGCACGTCTCCCTGCAACCGCTGTGGCAGCACCAGAGTGAACTGCCCACGTGTCGGGTTCGCAGTCACGCCGATTCTGGAGAGCGATGATCCGCCCGGCGATGGCTGTGCTGCCGGAGTCCGAAGCTCCCGTGGCTCGATGTACTCGATGGCAACGGTTGTCAGCCAGAGGTCCCAGCTCGGCTTGCCATCCTTCAGGTGGAGTCCTTGCACATCGCCATCGTTCGACCGTGTTGAGCCGGCAACCACCAGCGTGCTGTCGTCGAGAACAATCAGATCGTTAAGCTCGTCGATCTCGCTGCCGCCGAGTCGCGCTTCCCAGCGGACGTTGAGTGTGCTGTCGAGCCGAACCATCCACCCATCCACATGGGATATGCCGTTCGCGATCAGCGGTGACTGTGTGGCGGTGGAGCCTGTGGCGATCACGTCGCCGTTGGAGAGGAGAACCAGGCCGCTCATATCGTCGGTCTCCTGATGGCCGAGCCGCCGCTGGTGCTGGATGCTCCCATCGGAGTTGAGGCGTACAATCCATGTGTCGCCTCGACCCACGTCGGGAGTCTGGAGCATTTCCGGTCCGGGTGGCTCAACGTCGCCATCCTTCGAGTTCGTGCGGCAGAGCATCACGTAGTTCCCGTTCTTGGTGACGAGGATGTGCTGGAGGAAGGCGGGGCTGTCGAACCCTGTTCCCCCGAGGCATCGTTGCCACCGGAGTTTGCCACTCCCGTCGAGTTTGACCACCCACAGATCCTGTGAGATGCCGGTGCCATCGCGATGGAGGCCGGAGACGTCCCCGTCGTTCGATCCCGTCTCACCGGCTGCGATGTAGCCGCCATCCGGTGTTGCGGCAACGGTCGTGAACTGTTCGTGGTTTGTTCCTCCAAGTGTGCTCTGCCACTCCATCACCCCGGTCTCGCTGAGCTTCACTGCCCAGGCATCGCCTTGTCCGTCCTCTTTGGTGTGCTGGTCCTGTACATCGCCGTCGTGGGACGTTGTGCAGCCCACCAGCACGTACCCCCCACCGTGTGCCCGGCACGCACCGTGGAAGACGTCGATCCCTGTTCCTCCGAGGGATCGCTGCCACAGAACCTCTCCGCGCGCGTCGATCCTGACAGCCCATGCGTCGGGTCGCATCTGATTGAATCCGTCCACCCCCTTGTGCCAGCCCTCTGCATCGCCGTCCATCGAGGCGGTGGCGCCGACGATGAGGTAGCCGTTATCGGGTGCCTCCACAATTGCTCCCCCCTCGTCGTTGCGCGACCCGCCGTAGCAGCGTGACCACTCCTGTTCCCCGCGCGCGTTGAACTTGATCACCCAGATATCACGGTATTCCTCCTTGTGGTTGCCAACGACATCGCCGTCGCTCGATGTGGTGAGGGAGAGGACGATGTATCCACCGTCGCGTGTTGGGGTGATGTTGGGAAATGCGTCTTCCCCGCTCCCTCCGAGGCATCGTTGCCCCAGAATCCGAGGCTGTGCCGCTGCCTCCACTGAGATCAGCAGCAGCGCGAGCAGAAGGATTGGAATGGTTTTGTGGCGGAGCGTAGGGAAACGGTAGCGCATGATGGTGGAGAAATCCCTGGAAGGACCCGGACCGATCTCTTTCGGTTGCACTGCGGACGCGCTTCGGGGTGGTTTGCAACGCCCACGTGTGTGGATGCTGCTCGCCGCTTCAGCACGTTCTCCAACTGTGCAGGTCTGCTGCCGGCACATCCCAGAGCAAGGATCACCTCCCATCGAGTACGGAAGGGGAGTACTTCCGATGCACGACCTTCTTCACTACGGATGCGGCAGGGTGCCGGGATGTTCAGCGCGATGGTTGTTCCACTTCTGTTCCGGCCCACTCGCGCGGCTGGCGCAGCCAGCCCATCAGCACACGTTCGGAGTCGGTGGTCTCCATCGGCGCGTCGTACTCGAAGCGGACTTCAGGGGGGAGGCTCATCAGGATGCTCTCGGTGCGTCCGTTCGTCTCAAGACCGAAAAGTGTGCCGCGGTCGTAGACCAGGTTGAACTCCACGTAGCGCCCGCGCCGCAGCATCTGGAAGTGCTTCTCGCGTTCGGTGTGCGGCTCGTTGCGGTGGCGCTCGACAATGGGAAGGTAGGCGGGGAGAAATGCGTCGCCCACCGATCGGGTGAAGTCGAAGAGCTGTTCGGCGTGGTCGTTGGAGGTGGGACGGAGGTAGTCGTAGAAGATGCCGCCAAGCCCGCGCGCTTCCCCGCGATGTTTGATGGAGAAGTACCTGTCACACTCCTGCTTGAAGCGGGGGTAGAGTTCTGTTCCGAACGGATCGCACGCGCGCTTGATCGTCGTGTGGAAGTGCCCGCCATCCCACGGGTCGGCGATATAGGGGGTAAGGTCCGCGCCGCCGCCGAACCAGCGGTCGCCCGTTTCCATCTCGAAGTATCGGAAGTTCGCGTGGACCGTGGGGATGCGGGGAGAGTGTGGATGGAGAACCAGCGAGACGCCGGTGGCGAGGAATTCCGCCGACGGCACCTTCATCCGTTCGGCCATCGTTGCCGGCAGTGCGCCGTGCACCACCGAGGTGTTGACGCCGCCTTTTTCGAACACGGTTCCTTTGGAGATCACTCTCGTATCGCCGCCCCCACCGCCCGGACGCTCCCACGCATCACTTCTGAACCGTCCTGTTCCGTCGATCTCCTCAATTGCCGCACAGATACGGTTCTGAAGCTCGTGGACGTAGGCGATCATCCGTTCACGCAGGGGGAGTATGGGTGTGTTCATGCCGGAAATATCCGGTGGTGGAGGGCGGAAGTCTGTAAGTCTCCGTGGTAGGCGAACGCTCCGCGGCCCTCTGCCCCTTTTGTGCCACCGATGGTGTGAGCACGGAAAGAGAGACAGATGGCCGCAGTCAGGATATGCCCGCCGCATCAGCGGGCGCATGAAGCGCCAGCCTGAAGCCGCACCTGCTCAGTACTTGAAGACCTGGCCTTCGTCCGCGGTTGTGTAGCTGAGCGACTGGATGGTTTCGCCATCGTCGTCAACGAGGACGAGCGACTCTCCGCTGTTGTTCAGCACCGCCGTGCCGTTGTGCGTGATCGTCTTCAATTCGCCCGGACCAATGATGCCGGCAGAGGTGCCGAAGGGGAAGTTCACGCCCCCGCTGTTGTCGCGCAGCCGCCAGTTGTTGAGGCTGATCGCTACGGTGTCGAAGTTGCGGAGCGTCACCTCTTCGCGATTGTCGTCGCTGCCCACAGGGTTGGGAAGGATCTCCACGACGCGGACGAGGTATTTGGTCGATCCCGCCGGCATCGTTGGGGTGGTGACGGTGTCACCACATCCTGCCACCACAACAACCGTGAGGATCGAGAGAAGAAGGGAGAGAGAGGATCGCTTCATTACCTGATCGACTTGTTGATATCGAATTCCGAGGCACCGCCTGCACCGCTCCGCGCGACGCTGATATGGATACGGCGCTGGGCGTCGAGGTTGTTGTTGTCGCGACTCTCGCCGCCCCCCACGTAGCGGTAGCGAATCCTCCCGCTGCTCTTCAGCTCCGCGTACTCCGGCTTCCCGGAGGCCATCAACAGTCGGTCGATCTCCTGCGCACTGTACCACGCGCGCAGCCCCGACAGCTCCTGGTTGCCGATTCTGGAGTTCTGTTCGAGCGTGTGCGGCGCACCGCTTGCGTCCACGTAGCTCACTACCTCCGACTCCACATAGTTCCCAACGAACGGCTGTGGATCGGCGTAGCCGGTCACGGTGATGTCCAGAATCTCGCCCGGCAGCGCGTCGCGGTTGAACTTCGGGAGAATGTCGTCGGTCATCGTCGTCACGAACACGCCGAAGATCGACTCGATGCTCTCGCTGTAGGACTTGTACTGCTTGTACCGCCGCGATCCACGCTTGAACCGCTCGATGTAGGTGGCCTCGTCGAGCGGGCCTTCGAGCATCGGGAAGAGGTTCTCGAGGTTCTGTGGCGTGTTCGGCCTGTAGTAGCCGGTGACGAAGAAGGGGATGTTGTACTTGCCAAGCGTGAACTCTGCAAGCTCCACTGCACCGAAGCGGAGCGTCACGTTCCGCTCCACGTTTGCGTCGGCCTGCACCTCGCCCGAGCGCGCTTCGAGATCGCGAATGCGCGACACCACCCGGTAGCGCCTTCCGGCCGGAAGGATCTGCTCGTAGCTCTCGGTCTGATTGTTCGTCGTCAACCGCGCCACGGTGTCGCCGCGCTCGAGGTCGATAACGCTCACCGCGCTCGGAAGAGGCCGGTTGCTGTTGCTGTCGAGCACGCTGACGATCAGGTGGAACATGCCGTCGCCGAACACGTTCGGGGTGCCGCCGTAGATGTCCAGTCCGCCCAGGCCACCACTCCGCGCGCTGGCGTAGTAGAACAGGTCGCTGGAACTGGGGGCAAAGAAGAACAGCTCATCCTCGTCGCTGTTGATCTTCGATCCCAGGTTGCTCGGCTGGCTCCACTCGCCGTCGGTCTTCACGCTGATGAAGATGTCGTAGCCGCCGAAGCCGGCAAGCCCGTCGCTCGCGAAGTAGATCGTTCCGGCGTCGGGTGTCACGAACGGGGAGCGCTCGTTCTTCTTCGTGTTGACGAGGGGGCCCATGTTGATGGGGTCGCCCCACTGCCCGTCGCTCATCTGTTGCGTCATCCAGATATCCGTTCCACCGCGTCCGCCCGGACGGTTGCTCGCGAAGTAGATCGTCTTCCCGTCACCGCTGATCGTCGGCTGCGATTCCCAGTACTTCGTGTTGACTCGCGCGCCGAGGTTGCGCACCGCTGTCACCCGCCCGTTGCCGTCCAGGTCGAGGAGATAGATGTCGGTGTCGCCGAACCCGTCGTCCCGGCCCTCGGCGCTGATCACCCCGCGCTTGCCGTCGCCGGTGAGCGACATGGTGCCGTCGGGTCCGGCAGTGTTCGTTGGGCTGCCGGGGTTCACCGGGTCGGCGAACGACCGCCCGCTGCGCTTGCTGATGTAGACGTCCGCCTCACCGATGGAACCCTTCGAGCGGGTCGAGGTGAAGAAGATCGTCGTCTTGTCCTGCGCCACGGTGGGCGCGTAGTCGTTGTCGGTGCCGTTGATGCCGGCGGCACCGAAGATTTCGTAGGTGTAGCTGAACAGACCCTGTGCGCTCGCCGATCCCATCCCGCCGAGGAGGAGCGCAAGTGCCGCAGCGATAGCTCGTGGTGTCATCGTTGTGCTCATGGTCTTCTCCTAGAGTCCAATCAGGATGCCGAGTGTTGCCTGGAGTCCGCTCACCTTTACCTCGTCGACCGACGAGACCTTGGTGAGGGGGAAGGTGTAGAGCACCTCCGGGTTGAGCGTTACCGCGCCGCCAGCAATCGGGAAGGCCGCGCCGAGTCCGCCACGGGCGCCCAGCTGGAGGGTGTTTGCCGTTCCGAGGTTGCCGCTGTTGATGGTGACAGAGGTGCCGCCACTGTTCTTGAAGGTCACGCCGTTCGGTCCGGGGATCGTCTCGGTCTTGGTGTAGTCCTTGCCGACGAGAATTCCCGCCGATGGACCGAGTGCCGCGTAGAGGCCGAAGCTCGTGAAGGTGTAGGTCGCCAGCGCGTCAATCGTCACGCTCGGCAGGTTCATCCCAAGCTCGTCGTGGAAGCGGAGCGTCTCGACCTGGTTGTTCGCACCGAGGAAGCTGAACGCCTCGGTCTCCTGGGTATAGGTTCCGCTCCGATCCTCATACGAAATGCGCGGCGAGACCCCGAACGCGTCCCCGAAGGGGATGAAGGCCTTGGCACCACCGACGATGCCGATACCGGAGCCACCGTCGAAGACGCAGCAGACGATGCCGTTCTCGGTAACGGTGAACTGTCCCGTGTGGCTGTTGAAGGTTGGCCCTCCAAAGAGACCGACAAGCAGTGGGCGTCCACCCGGTTCGAGAATCGGGTCGCGGGGGAGGGGCGGCGGTGCTGGCGCTGGAGCCGCCGGTATGACTTCCGCGCCGCTGGGTGCGGCGAGGAGTGCTGGTGCAAAAGCGAGCAGCATCGCGGTTGCGAGGGCACGCTGGGCGAAGGCAGGAGGTGCTGTCATCGGTGTGCTCCCGGTTAGCGTGTGATCGTGATAATGCGAACGTCCTCCTCGCCGTCGGCGAGGAGACGGAGGAGGTAGACGCCGCCGGGCAGTCCATCGAGCGGAAGCTGGTAGGTGTACAGTCCCTTTGTCAGCCGTGCCTCGGCAACCATGCCGGCCCGCATACCCGATGCTGCAAAAAGCTCCACGCGCACCGCGTGGTCGCCCAGCATCTCGATCTCCACACTCCCGGCATTTCCAGTCGGGTCCGCTGCCAGCTTCGTGATCTGTCCGTTGATCCGCGGCTTTGCGTTCAGCAGGCGCTGCGGCAGGTAGCAGAGGCTGTCCACCTGGAAGATGCCCGGCACAACGCGCCCGATCTTCGGGTTGCCGTCGGCGAACGTCGCCGTGTCGATAATCATCGGCGTCTCCAGCGAATCCCCCAGCAGCACGAGGAAACGGAGGCGCGCCACCGGCGCGTTGGCCGCAGCGCTGCTGAAGGCCGCAGGGCCGCTGATCGCCACCGTCGTCTGCCGCATCGTGTCGGTGAAGCTGTTCGCGACAACGATGTTGTCGGCACCGCTGGTGAGGGTTCCCGTCGTTGCCACGAACGGGTCGGCGGGGGCGAGCATCGTCTTGTTGTAGCTCACCGTAAAGTTGATCGAGCGAACGTCGTAGGCGGCGGGGAGCGCCTCGTGCAGCGTCACCGGAATCTCGACGATGCTGTTGGGCCGCCCGATGAACGTTCCGGTCAGCTCCACAACGAGCGAGTCGTAGCCAACGCCCTGCAATGGGAGCGTGCGGCGCTGCGTGTCGCAGGCGATGTAGGTGAAGACGCCGGTTGCGTTCTGGAGGCGGAGCGCTGTTGGCGCAAATGTCATCTGCACCTGCACGTTCTGTCCCGGCGGAATCGTCTGTGTTGCGGTTCCTGCGGAGAAGGCGCCTCCGGGTGGGGCAATCGTCACCGTGCCCGGCGCGTCGCCAACGTTCGTCAGGGTTACCGTCAGCTGGCGGTTCGCCCCCACGCGCACCGAGTCGAAGTCGAGCGTTGCCGGAGTAATCTGGATGTCGGGGATTACCGCGCGCCCGATCAGCGTGAAGCTTCGTGCCTGGTTCCTGCTGAGGTCGTTGGCAATGTTTCGATAGATGCGGATGAGGCTGTCGGCGCTCGGCGCGAATGCGAAGAACCCGCCGGTCTGGTTCGAGATGTTCGTCAACCGTGAGTCGATTGTTCCCGGACTGCTTGCGATGCCGATGGTGTAGATGCGGATGCCGGCGGCGTTCGCGCGCGCAATGATGGCGTTCTGGTCGCCTCCGCATCCTCCATCCTGACCGTCGGTCAGCAGGACGATCACCCGGCGCTCCGGCTGGTTGCGGAGCTGAATCTCATCGATCACCGAGTCAAGCGCGATGAAGATGCAGGTGTTGTTTCCGGTGAAGTCGCCCTGCCCTGGCGTTGGAAGGGCGTTCTGTAGCGTGGTGCGGTTTGTCGTGTAGTCGGTGCGGCGGCGGAAGTCGGGACGATCCGCAAACTGGTAGACCGCACCCTCGTCGATGACGCCGCGACCGGGATCGTTGATGAGGTTCGCAAGGAACGCGCGGGCTGCGTCCACCGCTGCGGTGTCGCGGCTTTTCGTCGTGTTCGCAAGCTTTGTCGTCATGCTTGCGCTCACGTCGATCACCGCCGCAATGGTCAGCGACACGCGGTTGTCGGCAACGAGATCGATCACCTGCGTGTCGCGCTGTGGAGCGTTGGTTGGCGTGTAGGTGTAGGTGAACTGTCGTTCCTGGTTCGTGCCGATCACCAGCGGTATCGGCGACACCACACCGCTGAAGGGGGGCGTGGTGCTCTCGACGCTGGTAACGGTCACCGGGTCGGTGCCAACGTTGCGCAGGGTGATCGTGCGGCTCTTCGTGGTGTTGCAGCGCGTCGTGTCGAAGTCCGTGGTGTCGGCGGTGATAATCAACACCGGCCCCACGTTCGCCGTGAAGTTGAGGCCGGTGCCGCTCACCGTCAGCACTCCGTTCGGTGTGCAGTTTCCGTTGTCGAGCCGGAGGGTATCGAAGAAGTTGCCGATGGTTGTCGGGGTGAAGCAGATCTGGACGGTGATCTCTCCTCCCGGCTGGAGCGTCGTGTTCGGCAGCGCGGCGGGGCTGAAGGGTGTGAGCAGCGCGTCGAGGACGTTCAGCGATGTTGGAGCCGTTCCGTCGTTGCGGATCACAACGTTCTGGCAGGTCTGCTGGCCAATCGTCACGTTGCCGAAGGCAAACGATGGGGGGACGAACACCAGACCCGGTGCCGTCGAGTTCCCGATCAGCAACACGCTGTCCGGGGTGGCGGGGTTGTCTCCGTCATAGTCCACCCGCAGCTTGAAGGTGTCGCGTCGCCCGCCGGTTGCCGGCGCGTAGCAGAAGTTCGCGGTGAACGTCCCTCCGGCTGGAATCGTCACCGGCGTGACAATCGGCGTGGTAGGGTCCACCGAGAAGGGGGAGGCGGGAATGCCCACCGAGTTGATGGTGACCGGCGCCGCCGATGGGTTCGAGAACACGACCTGGGAACAGCGTGTTGTTCCGCACGCGATGTCGATAAATCGCAGCGTATCGTTCAGCACCAGTTGCGCCCGCGCTGTGGTCGCGGCGGCTCCGAGCAGCACGATCCCGAGCAGGGCCGGAAGCAGACGGAAGCGGTGGTTCATAAAAAGGTGATGGATGTGAATAGGGCCATCAGGGGAGGTGCGCGAATGTAGTGAATTACGCCCGTTTTTGACCTCTTTTTCTTGATTTGAGGGGGAATCTTTTCCTTGCATTCCGCCTCGGTTCTCCCGACCTTTGCAGACCAACCACAATTCACTTTTAACACCATCGGAGGCAATCTCTATGGCACGCAGTCTCAATAAGGTGCAGTTGATCGGGCGCATTCAGCCGAACGATCCGGAACTGCGCTACACACAGTCGGGGCAGGCGGTCTGCACCTTCAAACTCGTTACCGACGAGAGCTACAAGGACCGCGAGGGAAACATGGTCGAGCGTTCGGAGTGGCACAACATCGTTGTGTGGGGGAAGGCAGGGGAGATTCTGAACCAGTACATGAAGAAGGGACGGCAGATCTATCTGGAGGGTCGCCTTCAGTCGCGCAAGTACGAGGACAAGGAGGGGCAGACCCGCTACATCACTGAAATCAACGTCAGCGACTTCGTCTTCATCGACGGCGGGAGCCGTGGCGGTGATGGGGACGAGCACTCGCAGACACAGCCGAGAGAGGCAATGGCCGGAGCGCCCGCCTCGGGTGGCGGCTTCTCCTCATCGTCGGGCGGAGGGTTCTCCGGCGGCGGCAGCAACGTGATCGACGACGATCTGCCGTTCTAGGGCAGGGCGTCATCGCCGAATACACAACACGGAAGCGGGGGGTGGCGGAACACGCCACCCCCCGTTTGCGTTTGGAAAAGAGAGCGTGAGAGCCGTGCATCCCACGGAGGAGTGCTACCTTCGACGCGGGGGAGAGAGGGATGGCACGATCCGTGCCTCGCTCGGCTCCTGGTCACTCGTTCGCTCCGGTCCCCATCAGGTTCTCGTCACTCTCACTCAACCAGCACGGCATGGCCGCAACGCGCGCGCAGGAAATCAGGGTCGGGATTGTCACGGTTGTGGCGATTCTCGCCCTTGTTGGTGGCATCATCTGGGGACGCGGCATGGCGTTCGGTCCCGACCAGCGCACACTGCACTTCCGCATGAAGGATGCCGGAGGGGTGATTCAGGGAACTGCCGTGACGCTGCGCGGTGTGCGCGTCGGCGCGGTGAGCGCGGTGCGGATCGTGCCGGACGGGGTGGAGGCCGACGCCGTTGTGGCCGGTGAAAATCTCGACCTGCGTGCCGACGCGGTGGGGGTGATCCGCGCGCCGGAACTGACCGGAGGGAAGGTGATTGCCGTTGAGCCGGGACGAAGCGATCAGCGGATTAGCGGCGACGCAACGATTCCCGCGCGTCCCGACGCCGACATCTCCGCGCTGCTCGGCCGCGCCGACACGCTGGCCGTGGCGGTGAACAGCGTTGTGCGCCGCGCCGACACCGCGCTTGCCTCCGTCAACGAGGTGCTCGGCTCGAAGCGTTTTCGCGACGATCTTTCGATGAGCCTCCAGAACCTTCGCGAGACGAGCGAGAGCGCCCGCCTCCTTGTCTCGCGCAACGCGCGGACGATTGACGCCGCTGTGGGGGATCTGGCCGCGCTCGGTCGCGATCTTCGCTCGCTCGTTGCCTCCACGCGTCCCGCCGTCGAGCGCTCGCTGATTGTTGTTGACACGCTCTCCCGCGACGCCCGTGTCGCCCTCCGCCACCTCGACCTCACGCTCGACCGTGCCGACACGCTCCTTGTCTCCATCGACGACGTTGTGCGCCAGGCGCGCGATGGCAACGGCACCATCGGCGTCCTCCTCCGCGACAGCGTTCTTCCGCGCCGCGTTGACTCGCTTCTGCAGCAGATCGAGCGCGTTGCTGCCGACATCGAACGCAACGGCTTTCGCGCGAAGTTGAAGATCGGTTTCTGATCCGCGCTGCGTCCCACGCTTCACCCACGATCCGATTCCATGCTCACCGTCACACGCTCCTCCCTCTCGATGGAGGTTGCCGATCTTTCCGCCACGCCTCTCGTTGCAGCGTGCGCCGCCCGGTTGTACGTGGCCGTTGCCGACGCTCTCGTGAACGATCCTCCCGCCCTCTACGTGGCGATGATTCGTGCCATCCGGGAGTTTGTCCCCGTTACCGGACTCAGTCTGTCGTCGATAGGATTTCCCAACAGCAACGGGAACAGGCCCGCACCCTTTCAGGACTGGAGGCTCGAGGAGCGTTCGATTGACGGCAGGGTGAAGCAGAAGAAGCTGGGAACGATGATGGCGGAGAACGAGCGGGCTGGAGTCACGGTGGAGGATTCGTTGCGGGGAGCGGAGCAGCGGCTGCTGGAGGTGATTGCGAGGGAGATCACCGAATGCTCCCAGGTCTTTTTCCACTGGCTGCTCTTCGAGGAGGTGGGCGTGGGAATCTGCCTCTACCGCATTGCCAGAACTCCCGACGATCCTGGCGCGTTCGGTGCGGGGGAGGTTGCGCAGGTGGAGGCGATTGCTCCGTTCCTGGCGCGGGGCATTCGGCTCGACGTCGTCTTCAAGGTGCGGGCCAGCGGCTAGAGTCTGTTATGAACTTATGGGAGGATGGCGTAGCATGGGAGGATGGGCAACTATCCAAGCGATGTCGGGGAGGAGGAATGGGAGTTCGTCGCAGGATATCTGACCCTGATGGAGGAGGAAGCACCGCAGCGGCACTACGCGCTTCGTGCGGTCTT
>Ga0206107_1000072_pt1 | contig 105340 bp, 108 predicted proteins | sample 2B0metagenome_FD_148652 | JGI IMG/M metagenome (GOLD analysis project Ga0206107, IMG submission 148652) | Enriched microbial communities from leaf-cutter ant dump, University of Wisconsin, Madison, United States - 2B0 | ecosystem: Environmental > Terrestrial > Nest > Insects nest > Nest dump...
CAGAAAGCTGTAGCGATGGCACTGCGTGATGATTCGTCGCGAGAAGGGCTTAGTGTCCGTGACGTAGTACGCGACGAACATGGCCTTCAGGCCGGCAATGCCGAAAAATGCGGCCACGAAAAGGGCGGAGCCTACGTCCATGGTTCATTTTCCTGTCTGTCGAAGATCGGCCGTTCTCTGTTGAGTACGGCTCTAACTTATATTATAACACTAACAACATAAAAAGTCAATTAACTAAATATTATTTACGTAAATAAAGACGACCCCGAAAGGCCGCCCTTATCATGTGGAGCACCATGCCGAGTTTGATTTGGTCGAGGTTGATAGACAGTAAGGAAACTCGGCAGGCGACTATCCTCGTGTGCGTCGAGGACATAGTAAATATAACACATATACGTACTAATACACAATACTTTTTATTCACTAAAATTACCTCTGTCGAATATATACTTCAAAGTTTGTACTGAAAATCAATAATATATCGTAGTAATTTAAACACAAGAATAATAAACAAAAAGGCTTGAAAACCACATATATAGGGTCTATAGTAGAGTTTAGACGCTACATATATAGTAGTGCAATCAAAACACACAATATGCAAGAGAGTGCTTTAGGGGTGCCGCGCAGCGGTTTGCTTTCTTGTGCCTTTGGGAGGGTTTTGTGTGCGTTAAAATAAAACAAGGGGTAAAAGGATGAGTCAAATCCACGTGGTGAAACGCGACGGTACGCGGGAAGCTTACGATGCGAACAAAACAAAGATGGAGTTGCTAAAGGCAAGTGAGGGTTTGCCTGGGCAAATTGAGAAAATCGCACAAATAACGTCAGAGGTAGCTCTTACTCTGTTTGACGGCATGAAAACAGAACAGCTTGAAGAGGCGGTTATTCATGCAGCACTACAAAATGTTAAGGACGACCCGGACTACGATACGATTGCGGCGCGCCTGCTGCTGAAAACTATCTACGAGACCATTCTTGGTAGTTACCAGAATGAATCTGAATTAAAAAAGCTGCACACAAAGAAATTCCCATTGTATTTAAAGCAGGGCATTAAAGACGGTCTGCTTGATGAGCGTATGAACGCCGACGTGTTTGACATTAAAAAACTTGCAGCGGCGCTTGACCCATCTCGAGACAAGCTAAGCAAGTACTTAGGTGTTATTACTAATAAAAACCGCTATGCGCTGCGTAAACAATCTGGTGCGCCGATAGAGGTTCCACAGTTTACCCATATGCGCATTGCCATGGGTCTTAGCTTTAACGAAAAAGATCCGACGGCTGCGGCAATCGATTTTTACAAACACATGAGTAATCTCGATTACGTTCCGGGTGGAAGCACTCGTGTTAACGCCGGCGGTTCGTTTCCGCAACTGTCGAACTGTTTCTTGCTTGAAATTCAAGACGACATGGAATCGATCGCTAAAGGAGTTCGCGACGTTATGTGGATTGCCAAAGGTACTGGCGGCATTGGCATTAGTCTTAATAAACTCCGTGCCGCAGGCAGCCCTGTAAAAACGACGAATACCGAGAGCACCGGCCCAATTCCATTTATGAAAATGATTGACACGGCATTGTTTGCGGTAAGTCGTAAAGGCAAGAAAGCCGGTGCGGCGGCACTGTACATGGAAAACTGGCACCTTAATTTTCCGCAGTTTTTAGATCTCAAGCAAAACTCGGGCGATCCGTACCTGCGTACTCGTCTTGCAAATACGGCAGTGTTCATTAGCGATGAATTTATGAAGCGCGTTGAAAAAGACGACGACTGGTATCTGTTTGATCCGGCCGAGGTTGCCGATTTACCCGAACTTTACGGTGCCGCGTTTAGTAAACGCTATAAAGAATATGTTAAGAAAGCCGAAGCCGGTAAAATGCGCGACTTTGCAAAAATTAAAGCACGTGAGCAGTTCCGGCATATTCTTACTATTTTGCAGGCGACAAGCCATCCGTGGCTTACATGGAAAGACACCATTAACGTGCGTGCGTTGAATAATAATACCAGCACCATTCACCTTTCTAACCTTTGTACCGAGATTACGCTACCTCAGGACAAAGACAATACGGCGGTGTGTAACCTGGTGAGTATTAATTTGTCGGCGCACCTTATGGAAGACAAGACGTGGGACTGGGATAGGTTGGCGGCAAGTACGCGGAGTGCTATTCGCCAGCTGGATAATTTGTGTGACATTACAAACACACCAATTCCCGAGGCAATGCGCAGCAACACACAAAACCGTGCGCTTGGATTGGGCTTAATGGGCTTTACTGATGTTATTGAGAAGCTGGGATATAGCTACGAGTCGGAAGAGGCGTACGACCTGATTGACCAGCTGACCGAGTTTATTAGTTACAATGCTATCGACGAGTCGGCCGATTTGGCGCAAAAACTTGGCAGCTATCCCACCTTTGAGGGCAGCGGCTGGAGTAAGGGTATTTTGCCAATGGATACGCTCGACGAACTGGCGACCGACCGCAAAGTGAAAGTTGATGTAACGCGTGTTCACCGGCTTGATTGGGAAGCATTGCGCACCAAGGTAAAAAAAGGTATGCGTAACGCCACGCTTATGGCTATTGCGCCAACGGCAAACATTGCTCATGTCGCCGGTACAACCCCCGGTATTGACCCGCAATTTGCACAAATTTTTAGCCGTTCAACGCTAAGTGGCAAGTTTTTGGAGGTGAATAATAATCTTGTTCGCGACCTCAAAGAGCTGAACCTTTGGAAAAAGGTGAAAGATGACGTTCTAAAATATCAAGGTGATCTTACCGATATTGATGAAATTCCGCAACACATTAAAGATGTTTACAAAACAAGTTTTCAGTTGAGTCCGTATGCGTTTATTGAAGTTGCCGCTCGCGCACAAAAATGGGTAGACCAAGCGATTAGTCGTAACATGTACCTAGAAACTCGCAACATAGATGAATACGAAAAAATTTACAGTACCGCCTGGAAAAAAGGCTTAAAAACAACCTACTATTTGCACGTTAAGCCGCGACATCAGGCAGAGCAGAGCACGGTAAAAGTTAACAAGGCAGAAACGAAGACGGGACCGCGTAAAACTGGTTTCGGTTTCGCACGTAAACAAACGGTATAAGGGAGGGAATATCATGAACGCAAACACTATTATCGACGACACAATGAGCCTCGAAGAAAAACTGGCGGCAATTGACGCAGCCATGGTGGCAGCTCAAGAGCAGGCCGCCGAGGAAGCGGCCAGTGGCCAGACGGTTGCTCCGTTCGACCCAGCGACGCTGACAATTTGTGACGGTTGCGAATAAAATGAAAACGCTTCAAACATTACTTTTGAAAGGATTGAAACACTACCATGGCAGGTATTCTCGGAACAGGTATTCAAGACGGATTATTGCTTAAACCCGTCCACTATCAATGGGCAATGGATTTGTACGACCAGGCGGTGGCAAATACCTGGTTTCCAAACGAAATTCAGTTAGGACAAGATCTCGCCGACTGGAAAAAAATGAGCGACGAAGAGCGGCACGCGCTGACGTTCTTAATGAGCTACTTCAACCCAAACGAGCTGCTGGTAAATAAGGCGCTTGCGTTCGGCGTGTATCCGTATGTGAACGCAGCCGAATGTCATCTGTATCTGGCAAAGCAAATGTGGGAAGAAGCTAACCACTGTATGAGTTTTGAGTATGTGCTTGAGACATTCCCGATTGATCGCGATAACGCGTATGCGGCGCACGTCGAGACGCCGTCGATGGCTCGTAAAGAAGAATTTGAAACGAAATTCATTAAGCGCATGACCGAAGAGACGCTTGATATTACAACCACCGAGGGTAAGAAAGATTTTATTCGTAATCTTATTGCCTATAACATCATTCTTGAAGGCATTTGGTTTTACAGTGGCTTCATGGTGGCGCTTAGTTTCCGCCAGCGTAACTTGCTACGTAACTTTGGCAGTTTGATTGACTGGGTAGTTCGTGACGAAAGCTTGCATCTCAAATTTGGTATCAATCTTATTCTTACCGTGCTTGAAGAAAACGAAGATCTTCAAACAGAAGAGTTTGCTAACGAAATTAAGCAGATGATTCTCGACGCCGTTGAAATGGAAGAAGATTATAACCGTGACTTGCTGCCAAACGGTATTTTGGGCCTAAACAGCGAGTATATCAACCAGTACGTGAAGTATTTGGCAGATCGTCGTCTTGAAGAGCTTGGATTTGAAGCACACTACAAGGTAGCCAACCCAGCAAAATGGATGGCCGCCGCTAACGATACGCTTGAATTGGTAAACTTTTTCGAAAGCACTAACACCAGCTACGAGGTGAACGCTGTCGCTGATAAAAAGGAGTCGTAGCTCCTGCATGCCGGGACGACGCGCCTCGTCCCGGTAACAGGTGAGGCGACAAGGAGGACTATGGTACAAAAAGCAAAGCGGACAATTTCATTTTTAGGACCGGCATTCGTGGCGGCGGTTGCCTATGTCGACCCAGGAAACTTTGCCGCGAACTTTAGCTCGGGAACCCAATTTGGATATATGCTTCTGTGGGTGCTGGTTGTTGCTAATATCATGGCAAGTTTGGTGCAGTATCTTTCGGCAAAAGTGGGTATTGCAACGGGAAAGTCGCTTCCAGAAGTTATTGGAGAAAAGTTAGGACGCAAAGCACGAATAGCTTACTGGCTCCAAGCCGAAATTGTCGCTATGGCAACAGATATAGCCGAGGTAATTGGCGGTGCGATTGCATTAAATCTTTTATTTGGTGTCCCGCTCGTGGCGGGCGGTATTATTACGGGAATCGTCTCGATGATTCTTTTGGCGACATACACCAATAAGGGCCAGAAGCTATTTGAGCGGATTATCGTCGGGCTACTATGTATCATTCCCCTTGGATTTTTTGCAGGACTTGTTATGTCTCCTCCAGATGCGGCCGAACTAGGTGCAGGCCTTGTGCCGCGTTTCGATGGAAAGGATAGTCTTCTGCTTGCTGCGGCTATGCTTGGAGCAACCGTTATGCCACACGTCGTTTATCTCCATTCGGCATTAGCGCGAGACCGACATGGCAAAGTAAAAGCAACAGAGCTTCGCCACTATCTTCGTATGACGCGGATTGATGTCGGCGTGGCCATGGTGGTTGCGGGGAGTGTGAATATAGCCATGCTAGTGCTAGCAGCCTCAACTTTTCAGGGAATGCAGGGCGTCGACTCGCTAGAAGGAATTTTCAGCGCGTTAAACGGAACAATCGCGCCGTTCGTTGGAGTACTGTTTGCACTTGGCTTACTTGTGTCGGGATTTGCGTCGACAGCTGTAGGCAGTCAGGCTGGCTCGGTAATTATGCAGGGGCTCGTAAAGCGGCAAATATCCCCAATTTTGCGACGCGTTGTAGTGACGATTCCTGCAATTTTATTACTTGCAGCGGGTGTTGATCCAACGTTTGCCCTCGTCGTTTCCCAGGTGGTGCTGTCCTTTGGTATTCCTTTTGCGCTTGTTCCGCTTGTAATGGTCACCCATAGTCGTCGCATTATGGGAGACGCGGTGAATCATAGGTATACGAGTGTGGCGATTGCGATGATTTCGGTGGTAGTGATTGTTTTAAACCTTGCTCTTATTGCACTGACGGTAGCCGATTTATAAAAAGAGAACCCGTGGCCGCGAATGGGCGGCCACGGGGCTCGGTCTACACGACGTACAGCGTCGCCGTCTTTCGGTGGAGATCCAACCAGGCGAACCTCAAATAGGGAGGTTTTCCTTGGGTGATGAGGCCCTTGATCGAGCCCTTCTGCTCCCCGTAGGGGAAGAACCCTAGATTGTTGAACTGCGAGACCCCCGCCGACGACAGTCGCAAGTCTTTCAATAGGCCAACGCCACTCCGGAGAGTGAGCGTCCTTCCCATGACGATTTCGTCCGGAAGGTCGCAGGGAATCCCGGCATCGGGTGCCAGATCCCACAGAGCTTTGCCCTGTGCGGGTGGGCTGAAGCGGTCAACGTTCATCAGTTGACCCTGCGACCACAGGTTGCAGAGGAATGGATGCGTCGGGCCGCTTACGACCAGAAGGCCGTTGCCGTAGGGTGAGAGCTGTTGCTTGCCGTGTTCGTCGGGTAGGATGAACGCGCCCACCGTACGAAGCTTGATGGACTTGCCTCGGCGCATGTAGCTAAGATTGAACAGGTGAAAGCGTCGATCGAAGCTGCCGTCGGGCGGTACAACCTCGAAGGTATACGATCCTCCCATGGTGAGTGCTTCGTTGGGGTTGATCTCGCGACCGCCAATGTTAAGGCGCTCAATGCCAATCATGTGTAGCCTCCAGTGTCTGGATGAGCGATGTTAATAATACCGTAAAATGCAAAGAAAATCAATAGAGCATATATACGTAGAGGAAGCAAAGCGGTCTATAATAGAGGTATGAATTGCGCGAAAAAGGCATGACCCGCAAAAATGAATACAAAAGGTTCGGGAAAAATGCTTCCCAAAAATGGGGTATCACCATTTTCAAGCGAATTCAACAGCCAATCTTCAGAAAAGTATGAAAAGCATGGCGAAGAAAAATATAATTCAATTATAACAGGGGTAAAGTAGCGTACTATCTCCCTCGAAAAAATAATTATTACAGGGGCAATATTGCCACACCGCGCATTTCCACAGTAATAAAGATAAAAACACAACAGATTCTGCAAATTTTTCAAGCATTTGCAGAATAAAAAGCTCGTTAACAGATGGGGCGAACACGGAAATACGATTCCTTTTTGCCATATTCTCGACAAGTCGTCTAATTGGTGCGGTGTAAATATACTAAGAAACTATTATTGATACTTGGCAATGGGGAAACATTTCTAAGCGGGGCAATAGGGGTGGAGTGTCTACACACATTATATGTAGTGTCGAATTGATGTTCCCATCACTACATCTGGTGTACATTTGACCCCTGTCATGATAAGCTAATGGCACATGGCTACGAGGCAGGCCATGAAAAAGAAACATCTTTTCATGTAACTATTAGGGTGCTACTACTTGGGGATATTGCGGCAATTGCGTCATCTGTCGCAATAGGTGCAGCCGGCAACGCCCGCTTCTTCGGAGGCGGGTTTTGCTTTTAATGTAAACAATTTTTACGTACCTCTGTTATAATAAATGCAAATGGAAGAAAAAATTTCGACAATTGTAAAAGACGCGTTTAGCATCGATGCTAGTGTTACAATCACGCGTCCCGATGTTCAGTTCGGCGATTACGCCACAAACGTTGCTATGCAGCTCGCAAAGCCACTGGGCAAGTCACCGCGTGATATCGCCAATTTACTTGCAGCAAAGCTGCAGGAAGACGACGATTTTCAGGAAGTGACTGTTGCTGGTCCTGGGTTTATTAACATTCGGGTTCAAGATGCTAAGCTTATGGAGCTTGCTGGGCGCCTGAATGATAGCAAGGAGCGGCTAGGGAAGAAGATTGTTATCGAAACTAATAATCCTAACCCTTTTAAGGCTATGCATGTGGGTCATGCTTTCAACGCTATTCTAGCCGACACGATTGCTAATTTACTAGCGGCTGATGGCGCTGACCTTCATCGTGTGAGCTATCATGGGGATATCGGCTCGCATGTAGGCAAGAGTATGTGGGCGATTTTGAGGTACCTTGACGGTGATATAGCAAAACTGCACGCTATCCAACCGGCTGAACAAAATGCTTTCATGTCAAAAATGTATGCGTCTGGCGCAAAGGCTTACAAAGAAGACGAGACAGCAAAAGCGGCAATTAACGATCTGGCGCGACAGTCGTTTACGCTAGAAGATCCCTTCTACCGCGAAGTCTACGAAACATGTAGAGCATGGAGTTTTGAGCAGCTCGACGCTATTGTGGCACTGCTTGGCAATGCCCCAACGGAGCGCAAATACCTTGAAAGCGAGGCTGACGCACTTGGGGTGGAGACCGTGCGTAACCATATTGGTGATGTGTTTATTGAGAGTGATGGAGCATTGGTATTTCCTGGGAGCAAATATGGGTCGTTCGATAACGTGTTTGTCGGTTCGAACGGGTATGGTCTCTACGGCGCGCGCGACGTCGGGCTTATGCGTCTTAAAAATGATGATTACCACGCTGAAAAAAGCTACATCATTACCGCTGAAGAGCAGCGCGCCTACTTTAAGGGCGCTATTAAAGCCGCCGAAATGTGCCTTCCCGATCTCGAGGGCGTAACGGTTAACATTCCCACCGGTACAATGCTGCTTTCTACTGGCAAAATGAGTTCGCGAACAGGTGAGGTGGTAGAAATTAGCTGGCTTTTTGATCAAATTCGCCGTGCTATCGCCGATAGGGGCGGAGAGGCGACACCCGATATTATAGCTGGCGCGCTTCGCTACCAGTTTTTGAAAATTCGTATTGGCTCGGACGTTGTTTTTGATATTGAAGAGGCGGTGAGTTTACACGGTAATACCGGTTCGTATTTGCAGTACGCCTATGCGCGTGCACGAAGCATTTTAAATAAGGCGACGACTACAGGTGAGTGGAAGGGTGAACCGCTCAACGAATACGAGCGTAACTTGGTGCGTAAAATGACCGAATTTACAGATGTCGTCACTCAGGCAAAGCGTGAACTTTTGCCACATTACATTTGCACCTACTTATACGAGTTGGCTCAGGAATTTAACCGCTTTTACGAAAAAAACAAAGTAATTGGCAGTGACGAGGAGAAAAAACGTTTGTTTTTGGTGGCTCGTTATGCCGAAACGCTTAAAAATGGCCTTACAATTTTGAGTATAGCCGCACCCGAGAAAATGTAATGAAAGCAGACTACGGATCACTAAAAAGACATAAGTGGGCATTGCCATTCGAAGCGTTTATGCTGGGTGGCGCAGTCATGACGTTTCTTAAACAAGATTGGTTGCATCTTGGCACGTCGCTTTTCACTTTTGTTGCTAGTTTTGCGCCGCTTTTGTTCGAGAGAGTATTTAAAGTTCGTTTGCCGGCTGCATTCCAGGTTTCGTATGTTGCATTCATCTTTCTGTCGATGTTTTTAGGAGAAGTATTTTACGTATACGGTAATTTTTGGCAGTGGGATGACATTATTCATTTTTCGGCCGGTATTCTTATTGCTCTTGGGGCGGTGACGTGGCTGACGGCGTTAACTCGCCAATTTAAAGAAATAAAAGTTCCCGTATGGCTGCAGGTAGTATTTGTGTATGGTGTGGTGCAGTCGATTATTGTTTTATGGGAACTCGTTGAGTTTGGGAGTGATCAAATTTTTGGGACAACCTCGCAGGGTGATCTTATTGATACAATGTGGGATCTTGTTGACGGAACGGCCGGTGCGTTTATTGTGTGCATACTTTTAGCGACACATCAGTTAAAGCGCCGAATTCCATTTCTTGAGCGCTGGATTCATTCGTATAGTCGTCTGAATAAATAATTTAATTTTTTGCTTTTCCTGATATAATAATTTTAGGAATGACGTTTATGAGCAAGCAGAACACACAATCTATTATTAGCCTGATTGTTATTCTGCGTGGCTCGGCGACGTAATTCCTTGCATCACCAAGAAAGAACCGTCGCCGAGGAAAAACCTCGGTTTTTTGCTCCACGAAAGGAGCGAAGAGTGGACGAGCTCGTCAAAGAAACGGCACGCAACATGGCGAGAGCGGCTGTTGAAAAGGCGGTGGCCACCTCTGAGGGTGTGATCGGCACGCGCTCGCAAATCATTGACTACCTGTCGGTGGTGTGCGGTGGAATTTCGCGCCGCCTTCTGGGACCGGCTCTCGACTGGCTCATCGCAAATCGAGAAATCTCCTGTCGCCGCTGGGACACCAGTTCGGAGCACGAGTACCCGGCGGACAAGCTGGCCACGGTCAAGCTGTCAGACCGACGGATCGAAGGCACGGAGTCTGAGGAAGAACGCCGAGTCCGCCATGCTCAACTGCGCTATTACTTCATTGAGGACATCATCTTCAGTGAAGGGGGCCGAGGACCGCGTCTCTACGAACTGACGTAGTTCTCGCGGTGATGCAAGCGGTGGCCAGGGAGAGACCCTTTCTGGCCACCAAATGCACCAAGTGCTATGATGAAATTATGACTGAACAAAAAATAAACAAAACAAATGACGAATGGCGCGAGGTGCTAACACCAGAACAATTTAAGGTGCTACGCGAAAAAGCAACCGAAGCGCCTTTTAGTGGTGACTACGACGGACTTTACGCCGATGGCGTATATGCTTGTGCGGCCTGTGGGCAAATTTTGTTCGATAGTAAGACGAAATTTGATGCGCAGTGTGGTTGGCCAAGTTTTTATGACACTCGGCCGGGCACGGTGGAGTTTCATAAAGATGATAGCCTTGGTATGAGCCGTACCGAGGTGGCATGCTCGCGTTGCGGTGGTCATCTGGGCCATGTGTTTGAGGGCGAGGGATTCGGCACGCCAACCGACAGGCGTTTTTGCATTAATTCTCTTAGCTTGAAATTTATGACCGACGAAAAGAAATAACCCCGAGCTTCCGAAGAAGCCCGGGGTTGGTGCGAATGCTCGCTACCGAACGCAGAGCGGGGCAGAGACGAGCACGCACAGCCTTCGATCGGTGGCATGCCTGTATGCGGCTTCGATCTGGAAGCGTAGACCGTTGAGCGAGTAGCTGAACGGAACGCAGAAGGCGTATCGTCCATCCTCGCTGAGCGATGAGCCCTGCTCGTTCATGAGACCGATTACCGTCAGGTGCGCGTCGAGTGCTTGCGTCGCCGCCTTCCGCTTGTCGGGTTCGATGCCGGTCAGGTCGATGTGACAGTGATGACCTCTGAGCGTGGCCGTATCGTTTGCAGGCCTCGTCATCCGCTTAATGCGTGTGCGTACCTTCATTACCTTCCCTTCGAAGCGTTATGGCGAGTATAGCAGGCCGTATTGTATATAGTCAATAAATGTTATACAATATGGTTTGATTTTTCTCTGTTTACCTCTATACTATAGCTATGACAAAGAAAGCAAAAATTCTCTGGCTCGATCTTGAAATGACCGGTCTCAATGCACGACACGATCTTATTCTTGAAGTTGCAGCCATTGCGACCGATTGGAACTTTAACGAAATTGCGACATTTGAGGGCGTTGTTTATAACGACGAAATGACGCTTGGCGAAAAACTGGCCGCCAATAGCGTATTTTGGGACGCAAACCCCGAATCTCGTGATGGCTTGTTGGCGCAGAATGAAAATGGTAAGGACGTAAAAGAGGTGGAACAAGACCTGCTTGCTTTTCTTGATGAGCACTTTACGGATGACAAGCCGGTGTTGCTTGCCGGTAATTCTATTCATATGGACCGCCGTTTTATCGAGCACCACTGGCCAAAGTTCGATGAACGGTTGCATTACCGCATGCTCGACGTAAGCGCCTGGAAGGTGGTTTTTGAGGGTAAATTTAAAAAACGGTTTGCAAAACCCGAAGAGCACCGCGCGCTCGGCGACATTCGCGGAAGTATTGCCGAACTTAACTATTATCTAGGGAAGGTGAAGGCATGACGCATAAAGAAATCGAAGAGTATCTTTTAAGTTTTCCAAATACATGGCTCGATTTTCCTTTTGGCGAAGGCACCTCTGTTTATAAGGTTGGCCACAAAGAAACCGGCGAAGGGAAGTTGTTTGCAATTATCGCGGATGGTAGCAAGCCACTGCGCGTCAGCTTAAAATGTGATCCACAGCTTGCCGAAATCTTGCGTGAAAAATATGAGAGTGTTTTGCCTGGGTATCACCTTAATAAAAAGCACTGGAATACCATTATTTGTACGGGTCAACTTTCAGACGACGAGATAAAAGATCTTGCTCGCCTTAGTTACCGGCTTGTAAGTGGCGACGAAGTGGTTACTCGGTAGCGCTGTTAAATGTCGCCAACTCCTTTTTAATTGGAGTGAGATTTTTGTTTGTCGTGTCGAGAAACGTCTTTAGCGACTCGCTTCCAGTTGAGCCGTATATCTCTTTCATAAGCGCAGTAAGCGTTTCAAGTTGGTAGTTCATTTCGCGGGCATAGGTGCGGTCAAAGACGGCGTTAAGGCGGGCATCTTCTAGCGTCGACCGCAGTGCATCGCCGTTTTCTTTCGTGGTAATGTTTTTATCGATTTTTTTAACATCGACACCATTTTTTGATAACGGGTCAACGATATCACGATTTGTGTTCGTAAGGGTAATGCTAAGGTTGCTATTGGTGTTGCGTAATGGGCCACTTTTAATGTTTTTCTGGGCTTTATCGGCAATATCTTGTAAAGTGGTAAGCCGCGCGGCGAGTGTTTGCATTTTTTGCGTTGGCCCGTTGGCTCCGTTAAAAAGCGTTAAAATGCCAACGATAGCGGCCAAAATAACGCCAATACCAATAATAAGGAAAAACATGCGGTTTCCCATGCCTTTTTTTTGAGGTTGAGGGGCGATTTCGTTAAGATAATCGATCGAATATTCTGGTTGGTTTTGATTCTGATCGGGATACATAATACCTCTATTTAATCACAAGCAGTAACAGAGGTAAAGAGTGATATAATAGAAATATGCAGGATGCCAAGGAAGAAGTAAGGGCGCGCCTCAATATTGAGGACGTGGTTGGCGAGTACGTTCAGCTCAGGCGGGCTGGACGTCATTTTAAAGGCCTTAGTCCTTTTAGCGGTGAAAAAACACCGAGTTTTTTCGTGAGCCCTGAAAAGCACATCTGGCACGATTTTTCTTCGAACAAGGGCGGTGATATCTTCAGTTTTATTATGGAAGTTGAAGGGATGGATTTTCGACAGGCACTTGAATATTTGGCGCGGAAAGCCAATGTTGACCTTAGTGTCTACCAGTCGAAAGGCGGCCAAGATTTTGCCCGGCGTAAAAAACGTGCGCTTGAGGCGCATAATTTAGCGGCAAACTACTATCAGCACAGTTTACTTAAAAATCAGCACGCGTTAGAGTACGTGTTTAAAAAACGAGGATTGTCGAAAGAGATTGTACAGGAATTTCGTATTGGCTATGCGCCTGCAAGCGGAAGCGCACTGGTGCAGTTCTTATCGAAGAAAGGATTTTCGCGTAAAGAATTAAGCGACGCCGGCCTGCTAAACCGGTTTGGTGGCGACATGTTTCGCGGGCGCATGACGGTACCCCTTATGGACGCGGGCGGGCAAGTTATTGGTTTTACGGCACGGATTATTGTCGATGACCCCAAGGCGCCAAAATACCTAAATACGCCACAAACGCTTCTTTACGACAAGGGTCGGCATGTGTTTGGACTCAGCCAGGCAAAAGAGGCGATTCGCACCGAGGATTACGCGGTGGTGGTTGAGGGGAATCTGGACGTCGTCAGCAGTCATCAGGCGGGAGTGAAGCAGGTGGTTGCGACGGCGGGCACGGCCATGACCGAACACCATCTGCGTGCTCTTAGTCGTCTTAGTGGCAACGTAAAACTATCGTTTGACGGTGATAAAGCAGGTATTGCCGCTACTGAGCGGGCGATTCCTATTGCGAGTGAGGTTGGCGTGGAGCTGTCTATTATAACGTTGCCCGACGGCGCTAAGGATCCGGATGAGCTTATTCAAAAAGATGCGGCGTTGTGGCAAAAAGCGGTAGCGTCGGCTGCTCCGGCTGTCGATTGGGTGCTCGAACAGTACGCTAAGCGCGAGGATGTCTCAACAGCAAAAGGGAAACGCGCGTTTACGACGGCTGCACTCAATGTCGTTCGGGGGCTGAGTGATGCGGTAGAGCGCGATCACTACGAACAAAAAATTGCCTCAATGACGGGCGCGTCACTTCAGGCGGTAAAAAGTAAACTTGAATCGGGCGAAGCGCAGGTGCGAGAAGTTGAACGCCGAACAACCGTTAATACATCCCCTATAAAGCCCGATCCTTACAGTTACCAAGATAATCTTTTGGCGCTTGGCCTCATGACGCCGGGGGTTGATCGATTGTTTTCACAGGTGGATAGCACGATATTTGCGGGTGAAGATCGTATTCGTGTTGCGGCCTACCTTGCCGAAAACGGCGACAAACCAGTGCAATCAACACCAGAAAGCTTGCAAACTCTTGACACCTATGTGAAAATACTACTATTAAAGGCCGACGCTCGATATGCCGATTGGGACGAAAAAGACTGCTCCAACGAAATGGCTCGACTGCTCCGCCAAGTAGTAAATGAACATCGAAAACAAACCCAGGAACAGCTTATTGAACAACTTCGTAATGCAGAGGCGGACGACGATGATGAGCGAGCCACCGAACTTCGTACGAAATTGAACACATTAATAAAGGAGATCACCCGTGGTCAAAGATGAAACACCGCTACAAGATGAAGAAAAAGTAGTTGACGCCAGCGGCGGTCCGCTGAGCGACCTCGACGAACCCGAACTGAACGAACTTCTCGATGAAGAAGAGAGTGATGTCGATGCGCTTAACAGTAGTCAGTATTTTGACGATGTAAGCGACGACAGCGTTCGTTTGTATCTTCGTGAGATTGGTAAAATCCCGCTTCTTTCTGCAGAAGAAGAGCTGGAGCTTGCTAAAAAAGTAAAAGAGGGCGACAAGCGCGCCAAAGATAAAATGGCCGAAGCAAACATGCGTTTGGTGGTGTCAATTGCCAAGCGGTACAGTGGCCGTGGCCTCGACTTTCTCGATCTCATTCAAGAAGGAAACACCGGCCTTCTTCGCGCCGTCGAAAAGTTCGACCCGGACAAGGGTTTTAAGTTCAGTACCTACGCTACCTGGTGGATTCGTCAGGCGATTACTCGCGCCATTGCCGACCAGGCGCGTACTATTCGTATTCCAGTGCACATGGTTGAAACTATCAACAAGTTGCTTCGCACGCAGCGCCGCATGACACAGGAGCTGAACCGCGAGCCAACCATCGAAGAGCTGGCGAAAGAGCTTGAAATGGAGCCGGAGAAAGTTGAATACGTTATTAAAATCAAGCAGGACATTACCAGTCTTGATGCTGGTGTTGGCCGTGATGGTGACGATGAAGACAGTGTGCTTGCCGATTTCATTGAGGACGAAGACACTGCAACTCCCGAAGAAGCGGCTGCAAGCCAGCTGCTGAAAGAGCAGGTACAGGAAGTTCTTTCGACGCTGAGCGAACGCGAGCAGAAAATTGTAAAAATGCGCTTCGGTCTTGAAGGTAGCAAAAGCCACACGCTTGAAGAGGTGGGGCAGGAGTTTGCCGTTACCCGCGAGCGTATCCGCCAAATTGAAGCCAAGGCGCTAGCCAAACTGCGCAAGCACAAAGATGCGAAAAAACTACACGAATATCTTAAATAAAAGCTATTAAAAAGCGAAGAGCCCGCCCCGTGACCGCGTTAACGCGGCAGGGGCGGGCTTTTTTCGTACCGAGGACTAGCGGGAGGCGGCCTCGAGGTCCTCCCTGGAGCCGAAGCACTTGATGTGCTTCAGCTTGCCGTGAGGGTCGGAGATGATGACGCCCGTCAGCTTCATAACGCGCCGACCGCCTTCACGCTGCTCCACCTCGTAGGTGAAGTGCAGCTCGCGGCGGACCTCGGGTGTGATGAAGTCGTAGTCGGCGTCGAAGGCCTTGAAGCTAGTCCAGACGTACTGCTGGATACCGCCGATCTCCACCGTGAGCTGGAGGATGTCGTCCTTGAGCTCGGCCGTGCGCCAGCAGGAAAGTGCCAAAGCGGACACCTCCTTCATGCTGAAGGGTGATCCGATGACGAAGCGCTGGATGCGCATCGCCGGCTGGGTGAGCTCACGGCGAAGACGCAGGGCTCGCTGACGTGGAGTGGTCATAATGTCCCCCTAGGGGTTGAAGTACGAAACCGTCGAGTGACGGCTATATTACAATTATAACATACTTAATAAGTAAAGTCAAAACGCCGGCAAAACAGTACCTTATTTGTAAAAATTCAGATGTTCGAGCTCATTGTCAATTTGCTTGTAAAACGATTCCATATTGCCGTCGTTCATAATGTAGTAATCGGCAATCGCGATGGGCCCGCCTTTTTCGATGTTCTCAATTTCAGCCCAATCACGCTGGTCAACTTCGGCTGAGGTGAGGGGGCGAACCGGTCGCACGGCCAGGCGAGATTTACGCAGGTGCTTTGGCGTGACAACGGCTACTACTGTTAATTCGCCGGGGAATTCGTGTTTGAGCGCCTTGTATTCTGTCCAGGTATAAAGACCGTCGGCAACAATACGACGCTGTCCGGCTTCAACTAAATCGTGAATTTGAGTAATAATGCGTTTTACAATGAAATCTTTACCTTCTTTAGCGCGGAGTTCTTCGCGAATGGGTTGCTCGTTTTCTTGGGTGAGTTCAAGGCCTCGGCGGCGAACTTCATCAAGCACGATGCCGCCAAAATACACCTTAGGGTAGCCTTTTTTAGTGAGGTATTCAACGGCAGAGCTTTTTCCGCTGCCTGTAAGGCCGACAAACGCGACAATTTTCAAATTTTCGTGATGTTTCATTGATTACAATTATAGCAGGATTGAGGTGAAAAAAAGAAGCCCCACCTCTCCGGAGAAGAGTCCGGCGAGGTGGGGCAGTGCTCAGGTGCCGATTTGGACAGGTACAGGAGCGCCGCGCCTTTCGGATTCGTCGACAAAGCGACGCACGGCATCGTCGAACTGCGCCGATGTGCATTGTAAGGCGGCGGATGCATGCTCCGTCGCTACGATGAATGTCGTTACCCACATGGCGTAGGGGGTTTGACGATCGACGAGCAATCTCAGGCCGATGTCTCGACTCTCTTCCTCGACATCAGGTGGTGTCGGGTATCGCTCAGGCAGGAAGATAATCAGCGGACGCAACCCCACCTCCCACGAGGCGTAGATGGTCTCTCGTTGTCGCCCTGCGCTGGTGGTGAACGTCGCTTGATGTTGCGTGGGCTGCGGGTTCGTGCTCGAGCCACCATCCGCGGCGAGTAGGTTGCTGATCTCGTCGTGTACGACAGTGTCTTTGAAAGCGGTCGTGAAGCGCCCCACGTTCTCAAGAAAGAAGTGCTGTCCATCGTGCACGACGACGGCCCATTCTCTGCGAGAGGGGAGCACGTCGTCAAGTGTTGCGGCCAGATCGTTCGCTGGCGTTCGGGGATGATGCATTTCCTCCACCTTGGCATTGAGGGTGAACAAGTTACAGTATAAAATATTTACATATTTTTATCAAATTATACTCTATAATAACTATATGAAAATAAGAAACTCCCCAGAATTTCCCATACTAATAATGAACTTGGTCAATTTTATCGCACTGGGGCTTGTGATTGGACGCCATTCGCTTGGGTATGAACTATGGCTTGCGTTCCATATTCCACCCTTTCTCCTTTTTATCGCAATCGCTAGCAGTGCCGGCTGGCTCTTAACGAAGCGAAAAACGGGTGTCATCGCGGCCGTTGCGGCCAGTTTTTTGGTGCTAAGTTTTTATAGCGTGCTTGCCAGTCTGTCGTATTTTGCCGCGAATCTCTTTGTCATGGTAAGTGGCGTGTTATTTTACGCTTTTAATGCACTGCTTGAGAAACAAGTGGGTAAAAAGAAAAAGCTGACTGTGGTTATCTTGCTGTGTAGTTGTTTTATTGCTGCGGCGGGGCTTCTTATCGTGGAAAATCTTTTACTCCTACGCTGATGATCTTGCTGCAGTGGTAAAATTCGCGTAACGCTTCACCTCTGCTATACTAAAAAGATATGAAGCGGCTTGTAATTATCGACGGCAAAAGCGTATTTTATCGGGGCTATTATGCCATGCCCGGCCTCAGTCTGCGCGATGGAACGCCCACGGGCGGCGTTTTTGGGTTTGCCAGCCTGGCACTTGAGGTAATTAAAAAACTTGAACCCGATTACGTTGCTGTGGCGTGGGACAAAAAAGGGACGAGCATTCGTCGTCGTCTTGAAATTTTGCCCACCTACAAAGCCGGCCGAAAAGCTCCGCCCGAAGATTTTTACGCGCAAATTCCCATGCTGCGCGAACTGCTCGAGGCGTTTAACTGGCCGCTGTACGAAGCGGACGACTACGAAGCGGACGACATTTTGGCAACGCTGGCTCAAAAAGCCGCCGAACAAGGTATTGAAAGTTGCCTTATTACCAGCGACCTTGATATGCTGCAAGAAGTTGGCCCGCTCACGCACGTGTATGCGCTTAAAAAAGGCTTTACCGATATCGAACAGTACGACATTGGCTATTTTGAGAACAAATATGGTATTCGTGTACAACAGTTTCTCGATTTAAAAGCGTTAAAGGGAGATAGTAGTGACAATATTCCCGGTGTTCCCGGCGTCGGCGAAAAGACGGCCGTCCAACTGCTTAACGATTACCATACACTTGACGGTATTTACGAACATCTCGACGATATTAAACCGTCTGTCGCCAAAAAACTGGAAGCAGGGAAAGAGTCGGCCTTTTTAAGCCGAAAAGTGGCCGAAATATGGCGCGATGCTCCTGTTCCGCTTGATCTTGATGCTATGGATGCGCACGAACTTGATACTGAGGCGCTGGCAACATTGCTTAAAAAACTCGAGTTCAATTCGTTACTGCGCCGCCTACCGTCACACATGCAAAATAGTGTTCAGGGAAGTTTGTTTGATGCTATCCGTACAAAAAACGTCCCCAGCCTTGCGACGATAGCGTGGCCGTCGACACTGGCTGTCGCAAGCGGTGCCGAGGTGCTTTTGCATGTACAAGATGGCACTGTGTGGTTATCTCTCGATCGACAAACGGTAGCAACATTACCCTTATCATCTGTAACGGTGGAGATGTGGAATGTACTGCGACCGTCAACACTTGTAACGTACGACGCCAAGGCGTTGTTTCATGCAGTGGGCGCAGAACTTATCGCGGCCTCTCTTCACGATATTCGACAAGCGGCGTTTCTTATTGATCCGCTGGCGCGCGACCGTTCTATTAGCGGGTTGTCGCACGATGAAATTGACGAGACAAATGCCGGCCAGGTGATGGCTTCGCTATGGGGTGCATATGACGAGCAGATTGCCAGCTTTAAAGAGCTGCCACGCGTTGCCGAGGTTGCTCGCACTATGGATTTCCCCCTTGCGTCGATGTTATATCGCATGGAATCTCGTGGTATAAAAATAAACAAAACTAAGCTTGCTGCTATGAGCGAAGAGCTTGGCGCCGAACACGCACAGCTTGAACAACAAATGTATGCCATGGCGGGTTACGAATTCAATATCGGTAGTCCCGCGCAGCTGTCCGACGTGTTATTTACCAAATTGCAGCTTCCTACTACCGGTATAAAACGCGGAAAAACCGGCTATAGCACCGGACAAAAAGAGCTGGATAAATTGCGTGGTCAACATCCCATTATCGAACTCATTGAACGCACGCGCGAACTCGCCAAGTTAAAAAACACCTACGTCGACACGTTGCCTCAGCAGGCCGACGAGCACGATAGGGTGCACACAACATTTAATCAGGACGTAGCGGCGACGGGACGACTAAGTAGCACGAGTCCAAACTTGCAGAATATCCCTGTCCGTACCGACTTGGGCCGTCGTATCCGCGAAGCGTTTATTCCCGAAGAAGGCAATGTGTTTGTGAGCGCCGATTACTCGCAGTTTGAACTGCGACTTGCCGCAGTGCTGGCAGGCGATGAACCGCTTATTGCCGATTTCAACAGCGATGTTGATATTCACACAAAAACAGCCAGTGAGGCGTATGGTATTCCGCTTGAAGAGGTAACAAAAACACAGCGCCGTGCAGCGAAAGTAATTAACTTTGGCGTCCTTTACGGCATGAGTCCCCACGGTCTTTCCGCTGCGACTGGTATGACATTTAGCGAAGCGAAAGATTTTATTACGCGCTATTTCGAACTGCGAGCGCCTATTCAGGCTTATATGGACGCCACGCTTGAGAAAGCAAAAATCGATGGCTATGTCGAAACATATGCCGGTCGTCGGCGTCCAACTCCCGATGTAAATAGTACTAATTTTATGGTACGCGAAAGCGCGAAGCGGGCAGCGGTTAACATGCCAATTCAGGGTACCGAAGCCGATCTTATGAAGCTTGCCATGCTAAAGGTAGACGAACGGCTAAACGGTATGGGAAACCAAATACTCCAAGTGCACGATAGTATTCTTATTGAGTGCCCGAAGGAAAACGCCGATAAAGTGGCAACGTTATTGCAGGAAACAATGGAGACTATCGCCCCGGAACTTACCATTAAGTTAAAGGTTGACGTTTCAATCGGTGAAGATTGGGGTGCGTTATAGAAAATGCCCCTGCGGCCTAAAAAACAGGCTCGCAGGGGCCGACCTCTAGAGGTCGATGTCGCACAGGCCCCTGAGGTAGGGTTCGCCCAGGCTATAGGCAATGCCGCCGATGTAAGTAAAGCCCGGGTAAAGCTCCTTTAGGCGTTCTGCGTACTCCGCGATCGTACCGTGCTCGGGTACGAAGCTGATAGCTACGCAAAACCACTGGCGCTTACACTCGGGGTTGCCGCAGCGCCGGGCAGCAATTGCCTCGGCATCTGCGTCATTCTTGCAGATGGCGCAGAGGGCGCTATTGTCCTCAGAGCTCCTCACTTGGAGCAGATGATTCATCAGAATCTCGTCTGCGATCGGGGGAAGGCTCCCGGGGAACCGCGGATATCGCACATGCCCTCCTCTATGAGACTAGCTTTACTGTACCACGAAATCATATTTAAGCAAATGCTCTCTCATTGCCCGCGACGAATGTAGTATGCTAGCTGTATGACACAACGCACAGCAGCTGCATTTATGGATGCACTTTTACCATTTTCTCGTATCGATCAATCTGAAAATTACGCTCGTTTTTTTAAAACAGCCAAAGGGGAGTATGGCGAAGGTGATATTTTCATAGGGGTGCGCGTGCCTGATACTCGAAAGGTGTGTAAAGAGTTCGCCGATCTGCCTATTGACGAAGTGGCGCTTCTGTTTGAAAGCCCTGTTCACGAGCACCGCTTAGGGGCGAGTATTATTATGGTTATGCAAGCGTCCAAGGGAGGCGAACCAGAGCGCAAAAAGCTATACACGGCATACATGCGCGCACTCGACGAAGGGCAGATAAATAATTGGGATATTGTTGATAGCTCGGCGGACGGTGTTTTGGGTCGTTACCTCGAGGATAAAGATCACTCGCCCTTATTTTCTTTAGCGCGTCGCGAAGAGCTATGGCATCGTCGCGCTGCGGTTTTGGCAAGTTATTGGTTTATAAAAAAGGGCGATCCATCGACCACACTACAGTTGGCCGAATTACTTCTTACCGATCGGCGCGATTTAATTCAAAAAGCAGTTGGCTGGATGTTGCGAGAAGTGGGGAAGCGAATCGACCGCGCGTTACTTCTCGATTTTCTCGACCAGCATGCTCATGAAATGCCCAGAACAATGCTACGTTACAGCATCGAACATTTGCCGGTTTATACCAAAAAACGCTACATGGCTGCGGTTCGAATGAGCGAATCGTCATGATATACTAACAGAGTTCGTGTTCGCTGACAGCGAAAGGAAGTGTCATGGCGCGCATGTCGTCGCAGGACCTCTACAAAGCGGCAAGAGCTTTGGGGCTCAAATTGCATCCCGATGCCGAGGAAATTCGCCACATGGCGTTTGGCAATGCCATGATGTATGGCGTCTATGGCATGTCGGCCGTCTTCGGTGACCTTACTCCCCGAACGGCTCGAGCGCGACAAATCTTGAACGAGGCCAGCCTCAGTTCTGATTTGCGTGAACGTCGTACTCAAGTTGTCGCACTAATCGAGGAAACCTGCTATGGCCCGATGACGCGCGACATCGCCATGATGGTGCACTCGTGCGTGCCCTTTGCGAGGACGAAAGCGGTTCTTGCAGAGGTCAATGAGGCGCGATTGTACCTAGAGAGCTTGTAGCCGAAGCACGACCCGTCGCCCACTCTCTGTAGAAAGGGTGGGCGGCGACGTATATTGACTTTTTATAAGAAATATGATACCATAAGAAGTATGTACAGAGGTAATTCATCCCGAATCGTTCCCATTATCCTTGTGGTATTGGTAATTGCTATTGCGGTTGCGGCACTTGTGTCGGTAGGCCGATCTCTTTTTGGTGGAAACCAGGCACAGCTCGGCGAGACAAACGTAGGCAAGGAGGCGCTGCTTTCGGTGGCGGATAGCCGCAGTGTGCGGATGACAGTTCGCGGCCCTATCGTGGCGGACGAAACGTTCCGTTCGTACCGCATTTCGGCATCGCCAAGCTCGCGCGATTTTACTACCTACTCGGGCTATCTTTCTCGAACGCTCAGCTCGAAAACGCTGAGCAATAATACCCGTGCCTACGAAGAACTTGTGTTTGCGCTCGATAAAGCCAATATGATGAACTCGGCACCACTAGAAGGTGATAAAGACGACACGCGCGGTATTTGTGCAACCGGCCGAGTTTACGAATTTGAGGTGCTAAAAGACGGTGAAGCCGTGCAGCGACTCTGGACGTCAACGTGTAAAGGCTCACCCGGATCATTTCGTGCCAATGTTCAGCAGGTGAGTAGCCTTTTCCTCCAGCAAATTCCCGGCGCACAAAAAAGTCTCTCGAAAATAGATTTATAACACCATACCGCGTATACTGTAAGAGTGATACGCGGTATTATTTTTGATTGTTTTGGCGTGCTCTATATCGACCCGAGCCGTCATTTTTATGAATCTCACGTAAAAAATTACGAGGAATTACGGCCGCAGCTCGCCAGTCTCGATAAGGCGGCCGACTACGGCTTCATGACCCAAAAAGAGCTAAACGAAGCCGTCAGCGACTTAACGGGATTAGAATTGCCATTTGTTTCAAAGCATATCAAAGGTATTCACCAGCGAAACGAAATGCTGCTCGATTACACTCAGGAGCTGCGCCGTCGTTACAAGGTGGGGCTTTTAAGCAATATTGGTCCCGGCTCGATGGACGCTTTTTTTAATAAAGAAGAGCGCGACGCACTGTTTGATGCCGCCGTTCTCTCTGGCGAGGAGCATATGACCAAGCCCGATCCACATATCTTTGAGCTCACCGCCGAGCGCATGGGGTTGCAGCCAGGCGAGTGTATTATGATTGATGATGTCGAAGAAAACTGCGCTGGTGCCGATGCAGCGGGCATGATACCAATCCTCTACCAGTCAAATGCGCAGGTAGAAGCCGAAATTACCCGAATAACAGAGGAGAGAAATGCCTGAATTACCCGAAGTCGAAACCGTCCGCCGGGGGCTTTTTGAGCTGCTCCCTGGTTTAAAAATAAAGAGTGTGAAACACGACACGCCGAAGAGCTTTCCTAATTCTCAGCAAGACGTGACGGAGTTTTTTATTGGCGCTAAAATAACAAATGTCCGCCGCCGCGCCAAGGTGCTTATTATCGATCTTTCCTCGTCGTACAGTCTCGTTATCCATTTGAAAATGACGGGGCAGATGGTATTCCGTGGCAAAGCCGTTTTTGGAGCGGGGCATCCGAATGACAGTCTCATTGGCGAGTTACCCGATCGCTCAACGCGCGTCGAAATAGAGTTTACCGACGGGTCGCATCTTTTCTTTAACGACCAACGCAAATTTGGTTGGATGCGTCTTATGCCAACGTTAGAAGTTCCCAACATCGATTTTATGAAAAAAGTTGGCCCCGAGCCACTGGAGGATGAATTTACCGAAGCTGCTTTTGAGGAGCGTTTCAAGCGACGACCCCGAACAAGTATTAAGGCGGCACTGCTCGATCAGACGGTGATTGCCGGGGTGGGTAATATTTACGCCGATGAATCGTTGTGGGGCGCGAAAATTCATCCGCAGCGATTAGTGCAAACCATAACGACGACCGAGTTCGCAAAACTTTATTCAGAACTTCGTGCCGTTATGAATCTCGCTATCGAAAAGGGTGGCAGCACCGATAAAAATTATGTGAACGCCGAAGGAAAACGGGGAAGCTACATGGATTTCGCGCGAGTCTTTCGCCGCGAAGGGAAGGCTTGTCCCCGCTGCGGTACCGAAATTATCAAATTCAAGGCGGCCGGACGCGGGACTCATATTTGCCCAAATTGTCAGAGGTTGTGAACGGTGGAATACTGATAGAAAGGCATTATACCAATCGTCGGCGGTAATTATTTTTTCCAAATAAGCGCGATAATAAATAGCGCGAGCGACGACAGCGCGATAGCTGCACCAGCTGGAATATCGGCGTAAAAAGCGGTTGCAAGGCCACCGACAACGGCAATAACAGCGGCAATAACAGCCAGAATAATTGTTTGCCCAAACGAGTTTGATAATTTTGCCGCCGTAATAACGGGCAATACTAGTAGGGCGCTAATAAGCAGGCCGCCGGTAATGCGTAAGCTTAGTACAACCAATATCGCCGCAATGGCAACCAGCAGATAGTTAAGCAGGCTCACTTTGTAACCGGCAATGCGCGCGCTATCTTCGTCGAATGCAATATGTACCAGTGCTCGGTAATTAGCGGCAATAATAACACTGGCAATGACGACGGTAACGCCAAGGATAATTAAATCGTTGACAGTTGTTGTAGCTATGCTGCCAAAAAGATAACTCTCAAAGTTGGCCGACGCTCCGCTTGCCAGGCTTGCAAAAGTAATGGCAAGTGCCAAACCGCCGCTCATAAGGACGGCCAGACTTACTTCGCCGCTCATGCGGCCGCTTTGTCGTAGCCATTCAATTGCCAGTGCGCCGCTCACGGCAACCGGAATAGCCACAATTGTTGGCGTAAAGCCAAATAACATACCCGCACCAACGCCGGCCAGGCTGACGTGCGCCAGGCTGTCGCTAATAAGCGAGTACCGTCGAGCCACAAGAAAACTACCAATCAACGGCACGAAAATCGCCAACAGCAAACCTGCCAGCAAGGCGCGCTGCATGAACGAATACATAAATAGTTCAGGCATGGTAATCTCCTTTGTGATGCAGGCGTACGTGTTGTTCTTTATAGGTGGGCGACAGGTAGTTGTCGGCGTCAAAATGTTCAGGCGAGCCATCGTAAAGAATGGTGCGATTAATGCAAATAACGCGAGTAACAAGCGCTACGGTCGTGTCGATTTCGTGCGAAACCATAACGATGGTAATTCCCTGGGATTGAAGTTTGGTAAGGATGCCGTAAAACTCTTTTTGGGCGTTCTCGTCGACACCGGTGGTGGGTTCGTCCAGAACGAGCAAATTACTATTTGCGGCCAGTGCCTTGGCGATAATAACGCGCTGTTGCTGTCCGCCGGAAAGATCGGTAAAGCGAGAGTCGGCAAGCCTTTCAAGCCCGACGGTTGCAAGTGCATGTTTGGCGTCTGCGGGGCGTGCGCCACTTAATGCGACAATTTCGCGAACACTTATGGGCACGCTACCATCGTATAGGCGTCCGCGTTGCGGGACGTAGCCGATAGTGAGATTTTTCGACCGTTTGACACTGCCGCTACTAACGGGTTGTAGGCCAAGCAGGGAGCGGAGCAGGGTGGTTTTACCCGATCCGTTTGGGCCGATAATACCGACAAATTCACCAGGGTGTAGACAAAAAGATATGTCGTTTAATACCGTATCGCTGCCAAAACTTACACGTATGGCATCGATGTCAATGAGCGGTTTACTTGCATGCAAGGGCGGTTTTGAGGTTGGCGAGGTTGTCTCGCTGAATGCTAAGGTAGTTTTTTCCGGTTTTTTCATCTTCTTCGGTCAGTCCTTCTATTGGGTTGAAAACGAGCGTTTTCGCACCAGTTTCTGTTGCTATAGTAGCAGCCAAGCGCGGACTTGCAAGGCTTTCCATAAAAATGTAGTGGATGTTTTTGCTGCGTACAAGCTGGCTAAGTTCAGCGAGGCGGCGCGGCGTTGGTTCGACTTCGGGGCTAATACCTGCAATTGGTTCGACGGTGAAATCGTAGCGGCGCGCAAGGTAGGTGAAAGCGTCGTGCGAGGCAATAACAATACGGCTTTTGCATTGCGCCAAACCGTCGGTGTATTCTTTATCGAGTTGCTTTAAATCGTCGGTGAGCTTTTTTGCGTTGGCAGTGAAAATTGCTTCGTTTTGTGGCGACTGTTTTACGAGTGCTTGCCGAATGTTTTCAACGATAATTTGCGCATCGACAGGATCGAGCCAGAAGTGAGGGTCAATGACGCTGCCATCTTTAATGGTGTCAACATTTGTCGATGCTTTAACAATCGTGCCTTTGTAGTCTTTCAAAAAGTCATCCGTCCAGGGTTCGAAAGTAGCCCCGTTGTAAATGAAAATTGGCGTGTTGCTTAAATCGGCAATGGTTTTTGGCGATGGCTCGTAGTCGTGCGGCTCGGTGCCGGTGGGTACAAGGTTCTTTACGCTAACCGCGTCTCCGCCAATGGTGCGAGCGAACTCGGCAAGCGGATAGTAGGTGGCGGTTACATTGAGTTTATCGCCGCTTGTCTGCGGGGTATTATTACGGACTGCAAGGTACCATATTCCGGCAATGGCCAAAATAGCAACGATGAGGGTGAGAAGTATTTTTTTCATAACTTTATGGTAACGTGCACTAATATTTATTGCAAATTTATCGCAAAAATAATAAACAATTGCAATAACTTTTTTACCATGTGCCAAATGCTTCGTGCGCCTTCCAGATGGCATCGTTTTTTATTGCTGAGACATTTGGCTCGTAGTATTTTTTAGCAGATTGACTGAATGGGTCAACAAAGGCAGGTATAGGGCTAGTGGTGGGCACCTCTTCCGGAATTTCTTTAATGACTATCGGTGGATGGGATTCGTGAGTACGACTGTGTTCATGATCGTGATGATGACCGTGGGAATGCGCATGTTCATGATCGTGGTTGTGTCCATCAGGATGAAGCGCGCAGACGTGTGGTTCGTTGAGATTTTTTTCGGTAGGACGGAACGCCCATGCGGTGAAAAAACCGGTGGCCATCGCGGCGACGCTTTCGGCGCGGTCGTAGCCGGCTTGCTCGGCAATGCTGCCCGCTAACGCAACGACTGAGGAGCTGGTATCCACATATAAATGTTTGAGCGTACCACTGTTTTGAAGCTGTTCGTTATGGCGCCGACGATGAAGTCGGGCGTAGAGCAGACCGTTTAGAGCAACCGATGCGGCGGTTGCGGATATAGTGTGATGGCTAGCTTCGTGGCTGCTACTGGTCGCCATTTCTGCCATAGCCTGAGCGCCAAAACCAAGCGAGGGCAGGGAGAGCGCTGCATACGAAAGTTTTTTCAAAAGACGCCGTCGTTTCGGTGACATGTCGTCATTTATAACCGTTTCTGACTGCATGTAGTATGTGGCGGCATCGACAATATTATGTGCGCCGTCAATAAGAGTGCCTAAATTGTTTAACCGGGCAATGCCGGTTTCGACAAGCCCTATGGCAAGTGCGCCCAGTGTGGCGGTGCGCTGCCAGGTACGGCTGAGCGGCCGCTCGTTATTGGGCTCTATCGGGGATCGTTCGAGGTTTTTTCGTTGTTTCATCATACGAAACAATTGAGACATATGCTTAAATAATTTGCAAAAGTATCGCAAAAATATATAATAAACTGCATGAACGACGAATCGACCGATATGCTACGGCGCATTTTAAAAAATGCTAGCCATAGCCTTACCCAGCCAAGACTATTGGTGTGTGAAGCGCTGGCCGAATCGGGGCCAGTGTCAATGCGCGAACTTTGCACGGCGGTTGAGGACGAAATTGATCGTGCTACGGTGTACCGCACTATTGAACTGTTCGAAAAACTAGGTCTCGTAGAGCGAATTTACATTGGCTGGAAGTATAAAGTAGAGCTAAGCGACGTTTTGTCGCATCACCACCATCACTTGGCATGTACCAACTGCGGACGGCTTATTGCAATGAGCGATGAGGCTGATATAGAACGATTAATTGACGCCATTGCACGTCGTCATGGCTTTCGGCAGCAGCAACATCAGCTTGAGGTACGCGGCATTTGCGCCGATTGTAGTAAGAAACACGCGTCGTAGCCCTCGTCGGTCGTTTATACTAAGAGTATGATAACGCTCCTTGCAGGTGAAAATAGTTTTGAATCCGCCCGTGCCGCCAAAGAAATAGAGACGGCTTTTTCGGGTGACGCTGAACGTTTTTCGGGTGAGCAGTTGAGCGTTGCTGATCTCCCGTCGCTTTTTATGGGAATGACGTTATTTTCATCGGCGCGCCTTATTTTTATCCGTCAACTTTCTGAAAACACCGAGGTATGGAGCGCGCTTCCCGAATGGCTTGGTAGGCTGTCGGACGACACGCATATTGTTCTTATTGAGCCTAAGCCCGACAAGCGCACAAAAACCTATAAAACATTGCAAAAAGAGGCGGTGGTGCGTGAGTTTGCACCTTGGGGAGACCGTGACCGCATAAAGGCAGAGCAGTGGGTGGAGGCCGAGGCGAAGAGGGAAGGCTGTAGTATTGATAAAAAATGTGCACAGCTGTTGGTTGAGCGTGTTGGTGTTAATCAGTGGGAGCTGGCATCGGCGCTGCAAAAACTGGTAGTATTTGACAAAATTACGCCGGAGCTTATTGAACACACAATTGACGCAAAAATTGACGAGAACGTTTTTGTACTGTTTGAGGCGGCTTTGCAGGGGAAGGCGGGGCGTATTCAGCAGGCTGTACGGATATTACAGCAGACGGAAGATCCGTATCGGATAATGGGGCTACTGGGTGGACAGGCATTTCAATTAATGGCTTTGACGGTTGCTAATAAGACGGCGGCTGAGGTGGCAAGGGATCTGTCCGTACACCCTTTTGCGCTAAGTAAGTTGGTGCCGTATGCTAAAAAACGAGGTATGCAGGGTGGAGCAGATGCGGTTGCTCTTTTTGCCGAGGCCGATACGGCCATGAAGACGTCGGCTGTCGACCCCTGGCTTCTGGTGGAGCGTGCACTTTTGAAACTAGCACTGTCTTCTCGCTAAATAAAAATCGCTCCCCGGTTTCGTGGAGCGATTTTTTGTAAAAAGTACGCGACTACTTTTCGGCTTTTTTAGCAGGAGCTTTCTTTGCTGCTGGCTTTTTAGCGGCGGTAGTTTTAGCTGCAGCTGGTTTTTTAGGAGCTGTCTTTGCAGCAGGAGCTTTTTTAGCAGCGGCAGGTGCAAGTTTTACGCCAGCTTCTTTAGCTGCTTTTGAAAGGTTGCTTTTACGGCGAGCAGCAGTGTTCTTTTTAATAAGATTTTTCTTAACTGCGGTGTCAATTTCGCTTTGTGCCTTTGAAAGACCCTCGCTAGTTGGTTTCGCAAGAAACGCTTTTACGGCGTTTTTGACGTCGCGCTTAATGCCGACGTTACGCTCGCGGCGTTTGGCAGTTTGCTTCATTCGCTTAATAGCTGATTTGATGATTGGCATATAGTTCCTTTACCTAAACGTTTATAGATACAATCAAGATGACATTATAGTGGAAAATGGGTAAAAAGTAAAGAGGGACACGACGAAGGTGGCGAGATGTTAAAAATGCTATTTACTTTAATTTATGTTTATGATATAATATTCGATAAGCGCACTCTCAATAGAGGTGCGCAACTTCGTGGAACAGGAAGGTTTCACAATGAACCGTAAGCACACGCGTGTCAGCATGTTCACCGCCCTGGCGGCAACGTTCGTCCTCTCCGTCACCGGTTGTGGTGGGGGAGGCGGGGACAAGCCGTCCGAGGGCGTGACCAAGACCTCCGTGGCACCCGCGCCGTCCGGCGACAGCAAGGACAAGACGGACGCCCAGGAGGGGCCGACCGTGTTCAGCATCGACACCCAGGTCAAGCCCACGGGCAAGGCCGAAGGGGTCGTGCTGGGCTACGGCGACGGCACCACCTGCTCGATCGTCAGCCTCAAGCCGGGCGCTCCCGTCACGGTGAGCCTGGCGGCTCACTACAGGCTGTGGAACGACTGCGGCAACCGCCAGCTGTTCAACGGCGACTTCACCTACGGGGTGAAGACCGAGGTCGAGTCCCTTCCGGGGGCCGGCGTCGACTCGCACATCGCCATCGTGGATGGCGTCAGCGGTGAGGAGAAGGACATCTCCGGCCGCGACGGCCAGCCCGTCAAGGGCGCGACGCAGGAGCACCCGGTGTTCGAGCCGGGTGGCAAGGAGGTCTGGTTCCGGCAGTACCCGGGCCAGGGCATCAAGTACGACGTCAGGTCGTTCGACCCGACGAAGCAGACCGCCAACAAGGCGGTCAAGCGCGCCGACGGTGACAGGCTCAGCGGCAACGGCAAGTTCGTGCTGCGGGGCAACAACCGTGCCGTTTCGACCCAGAGCTGGGGCGAGGCGGTCGTCAACCAGGACGGCTCCGTTGCCATCCTGAAGCGTAACGGCATGCTGCGCGTCACGTCGCTGGACACGCTGGCCAACCCGGCCACGTCCGACGAGAACTACACCCTGAAGGGTGCCGAGGGCATCGAGCCCAAGGTGTTCCTGAAGGGCGACGACAAGCAGTTCATCGGCACCTACGGCGACGTGGTGTACCGCTGCACCGTCGACAAGACGGCGCGGACGATCACCGCAACGCCCGTCTACACGGCCACCAAGCCGGAGCTGGCGCCGGTCACCAACGGCAGCCTGTTCGTCACCGAGGACGACGCCACGGCGTACTTCGTCAACTACAGCAACGTCACGATGAAGGACGACAAGGGTCGGCGGGTCGAGGCCATGAGGGTCATCTCCCTCGACCTCAAGAGCGGCGAGGCCTCCATGCTGGGTGCCGTCGCGCGTCCCAGCAACATCACCTCGCTCTTCGTGCTGGGGGCGAACTCCTGAGTCACTTCGGCTCACCACCCCGTCTGGGGCTGCAGTTTCGACTGCGGCTCCCAGGCGGGGCTTTTCTTTTCCCAAATTTTATTGACCATCTTAAAATACTTATGGTATAGTGGAGAAAATATTCTAAAAACAAACATTAGGAAATATATGAACGATAGCAAAGTCCGCCAGCAAATCGTTGATAAGATCAAGAGCAGTAGCAACATTCTGGTGACTGTTAGCAGTAGTCCGTCTGTCGATGCACTAAGCGCGGCGCTTGGTCTTACGATTTTACTGAATAAGCTCGAGAAACATGCAACGGCGGTGTTTAGCGGTGGTATTCCGCCGGCAATTACCTTTCTGGATCCTCAAAAAACGTTTGAAAACACAGTAGACAGCCTGCGTGACTTTATTATTGCACTCGATAAAGAGAAAGCCGACCACCTCCGTTATAAGGTAGATGGCGATGTGGTAAAAATTTTCATTACGCCGTACCGTACGACAATTGGTGCGGATGATCTTGAGTTTAGCCAGGGCGACTACAACGTTGAACTAGTATTGGCACTTGGAGTGGCGAGCCAAGATAATCTTGACGAAGCGCTTGCAGCGCACGGTCGTATTTTGCATGATGCAACAGTGGTGACGGTGAGTGCCGACCAAAAAAGTGAGTTAGGGGGTATAGATTGGACAGATTCTTCTGCAAGCAGCCTGAGCGAGATGGTTGCGACGCTTGCCGACGGTTTGAAAAAAGACAAATCTCTGCTTGATGAACAAACCGCTACCGCATTTATGACCGGTATTGTGGCGGCTACCGACCGTTTTAGTAACGATCGTACGACGCCTCACGTTATGACGGTTGCCGCTCAGCTTATGGGAGCAGGTGCGAATCAGCAACTTATCGCTGCCGAGCTAGAACAGGCAAGTGCCATTGGTGTAAAAGAAGAGCCAACGATAAACAGCGACGGTACAACCGAGCTGAACGAAGACAAGCCTACTAAGCTGGAGAAACAAAAAGAACCCGAGCCAGTAGAGACTCCGCGACCAAATGGCGAATTGGTTATTTCGCACGAAAAAAAGGGCGATCTCGACGAAGTAGCACGTCAAACCGCCGCTGAAAAGCAGCGCCAGGCGGCGAAAAAAGCCGAGGAAGCGCTGGCGCGTGAAACGGCAGCGCGAGAGGAGCAGGACTCGCGAAAGAAGGAAGAAGCACTTACTGAAGACCTGAAATCGGTAGCACCTGCCGCATCTGCAAAGCCGTCGGTAGCCGATTTGCAAAAAGATTTGGCTGAAGCGAGTGATGAGCTCGACAAGGCCGCCACACAGTCTCCTGAAATACAACAACCGCAGGCGGTTTCGCAAGAGCAGCCATCTATGCCATCTTTGGTAAATAATGTTGTGGGCGATGACAAGTGGCGTAACTCTGAACACGAACCCTTGATGGGTGGAACGCTTAACGCCACGGCCGAGCAGGCGGCGCTTGACAGCCGAAAAGCCGAAGAGGCCGACCGAAATAAAACGATATTAAGCCATGGTGGAAGTTATGTTGACGGTGCGCAACCGGCCTTTCAGTCGCCGATAAACGCTGCCGCGCAGCCTGAACCCGAACTGCCGGGGATTGACATGTTCAAAGAAACTTCACCACTAGGTGGTCAAACTCGCGCAGCGACAATTCAACCGCCGGAAACACCAGTGGCACCGCCCGAACCGGAGCTTGCGTTTGAGCCGGCACCTGTGCCAGCTCCCGAGCCGATAACGCCACCTAGCCAAACACTTGCTGATATTGATCGCGCCGCAAGGGGAGTAGCCCCTGTGGAGAGTCCTGATCAATCGTCACCAGACGCTCACGATGAGGCCCGTGCTGCAGTGCAAAACGCCTTAGATGCGCAACCGCCACAATTGCCACCGCTACCGCCGTTGCCTCAGGCGACGCCAGCCGGCGCGGTTGACTTTACGCCGGGAGCGGCGCCTGAGCCTGCTGCGCTAAACCAGCCGCCGCAAACTCCAGCCGGACTACCACCGCTACCGCCGTTGCCCGATTTTTCAACACTTCCGCCACTCCCTCCGTCTCCTTCGGTAGACGCTGCCACGCCGCAGCCTCAAATGACAGCGCCGGCACCAGAGTTGCCGTCGACGTCACTTCCTCCCGATGAAAAATTGGGTGACATGTTAGCGCCAGCGCCGAATCAGCCTGCGCAACCAGAGGTGTCGAATGACCCTAAACAATACCGTATCCCCGGACAAGGCTAAGAGCGGACAATAAAATGGTTTAGTCCAAGTGCGTCACCCTGGTGGCGTACTTGGTATTCGTAGTCTTTTTTCTGGCTGGCATGAGCCTGCATAATAGTTAAAATGTCATCGCGTAGGTGGCGTGCATCGATTGTCTGATTAATCTCGTCATTGGTTTTACCAGCGTTCATAAATAACCAGTCGGTGTTATTTTCAGGATCAGTATCGCGCGAAAGGCAAAACATTCGTAAAACAACAGAAAAACCGGCGATTTTTAGCTTTTCAAACACATAGTTTGCCGCACGTGATGCCACAATGTGGTCGATATGACCGGTAAGGCCATTTGTTTCGAACGTCATAATCTCGGCCGTTACATTAGGATTGTCGGTAAGTATTTTGGTTATGTCATTAAGCAATGTTTGCTGAATGGCTATCATATCGTTCGTGCAAAGTGTGCCGTCGGTGTAGCCTAGATGACGCATTGTTGTTGCGCCAAGTAACCGTCCGGCTTGGTGCCATTCTTCAAGTCGATGGGCGCCCAGATCGGGTACATTATCGGGATTCATGCCTGCGCTACCGTTTGTAAGGGTAAACAGGTGGAGTTCAGTACCACTTTTTGTTTCAAGGAGGAGTGTGCCAGCCGGCCCGAAGGCTTCGTCATCGGGGTGGGCAAAAATGCCAAAAATTATCTTCTTCATTACCGCTAGTATATACGACACGTCACGGCGAGGGAACACTTAAGGTATAATAGAAGTAATGGAAGACGGAATTATCCTTATAGACAAGCCGGCGGGAATGACGAGTTTTGGCGTAGTGGCGCGCATTCGGCGTGTACTAAGTGCTGAAGTTGGTAAAAAAGTGAAGGTGGGGCATACCGGGACGCTCGATCCGTTTGCTACTGGTCTGATGATTTTAGTTGTTGGCAAAGAATGCCGTAATGCGGGCACGTACACGAAGCTTGACAAGGTGTATGAAGCGACATTTGTTTTGGGTGAAACCAGCTCAACGGGCGACCCCGAGGGTGAAATTATTAAACAGAGCGACGCACGTCCAAATGAGACTGAGATACGTAGCGTGTTGGCGCAGTTTACCGGTAATATTCGTCAGCGACCACCGGTATTTAGTGCCATTAAAATTGGCGGCCGTCGGGCGTACGACCTTGCTCGAAAGGGTGAAGATATAGAAATGCCAGAGCGTGAAGTAAATGTTTATTCGCTTGAGCTGCTTTCGTACGATTATCCCGAGATAAAAGTGCGCGCGCATGTAAGTAGCGGCACATATATTCGAAGTTTAGCCGTTGATATAGGTAAAGTGCTGGGAACGGGGGCGTATTGTTCGCAGCTTCGGCGCACGGCTATTTCGAAATGGATGGTAAGTGAAGCGAAAACGCTTGAATCGTTTGGTATAACAAACTAGGGGGAGCAATGGATATCGAAATTTATAGTGGCGATACGAAAGCGATAGTAAGTACGCAAGGCGCGTGGATAACAAATGTATCCAATCTCGATGGCGATATTTTGTTTCCGAAACGTCGTTTTGTCGTTGATGGGAAAGAGAAGTACCGTGGCGGCTGCCATGTGTGTGTACCGCAATTTGGACCCGATGCTAGTGGCAATTTGGCGCAACACGGGTTTGCTCGCGACGTCATGTGGGAGGTGTTTGAACAAACTACCGACTCGCTGACGCTGGTATTGAAAGGAGAGGGCGATTATGTCGGGCTTGAAGCGGAGCTTGCCGTTACGGTGCTTGAAAATGGTTTATCGCAGCAACTAACGCTTCGTAATATTGGCAACAGCGCGCTGCGCGTTTCACCGGCATTCCATCCCTATTTTGCGCTTGGGAGCGACAGGGAGGCGGTGCTTAACGGCGAAGCCTTAGAGCTGAATGAACTGAAGGAAGCGGTTTTTAAGTCGCCTCACGGCGCAATGCAGCTGCGAACTAATAATCGGGTCCTTTCGCTTGCGAGTGATGGTCTGCCAACATGGGCGGTGTGGACGGATAGTCTCGCGCCATATGTATGCGTTGAGCCGACCGAGGATGGCTTTGCGTTTGCCTCCGAGCCTCTGGCGGACCAGCAAATTAACAGGGGTGAAGAGCGCAGTTTTGGCTTTTATATAACCTGGTAGGAACAGGTAAAATTATTGCCTATTGATAAACCGCGCTAACTCTGGTACAATACATCTTGATGATTACAGCAGAGAACAAAGCAAAGGCGATTGCGGCAACGCAAAAGCACGGCAAGGACGTTGGAAGCGCAGAAGCGCAAATTTCAGTTATTACCGTGCGTATTGCTGAAATTACCGAGCACCTCAAGGCTAACAAGCACGACCACATGGGTCGTCGCGGGCTGAAGGTTCTTATTGGTAAGCGCAACAAGCTGCTTAAGTACCTAGAGAAGAGCAACTTCGAAAGCTACAAAGCGGTCGTCTCGACACTAAAACTCCGCCGAAAATAATCGGCGGTTTTTTATTTACGCTACCCCTGGTATTTGGAGTTTCCTAAAATTGTTATACTAAAAGAAATGATTCCTTTCGACCGTCCGCAATTTACCAAGCTATTAAAAGAGGCGCACATAAAGCCGCGTTTGGCACGGACGATTCGCTTTGCCCCTGAAAATATTGAAAACTGGGCCGATCGAGATTTTTTGCCAGTCACGACAAAATCGGGGAATGAAGGCGTCTTGATTGTATCGGAAAACGCCACGTTGCGAGCGATTATTTTTTCAATCGCACCGCTTGCAGCCTCAAGCGCAGGCATTCGTAAACCAATTATTTGCGATATATGTCACACTTGGCGCCGTGGCACCGAGGCAGCGCGTATTACGCTACCAAGGGATGACGGATCTTCGGTTTCTTACCTCTGTTGTGGCGACCTTTTGTGTAGTTTGCATGTTCGCGATAAAACGCCGGCGGCTGCACTCTCCCGTACGCAGCTTCGTGAAAATATTTCTCTCGAGGGAAGGGTGGAGCGGCTACGAAGGCAGCTTCATGCTATTGTTGCATAGATCCGTGATTATTCACGTTGCCTCGCGCTGGTTTGTTACTAGGTACATTTGAAGAGGCTAAGATTCTTCAATACCTGCACGCTTTAGTAGCTTGTCGTAAATATTTTTTGCTTTCGGCTGTAGCGACGGGTCTTTTCGCAATAATTTTATACGATACTCAAAAATATTATCTGGTATTTCATCTTCAGATGCTGCGAATAAATAATAAGTTTGTAGTAGCCTGAATTCTTCAGGTTGAAGTTCGTTGAAATATTCTGGATGAAATTCATATAACCCGTCAAGTAGATTTGACTGGCCATTGTATCTTTCGTCGAAATAATCAGGTCGATTTTTTTCCATAGGTTAATTATGAGTTTATTGTTTACGTTGTCAACTATCCTGCAAAAAACAGAGGAGGTCTCCCGGTATGCGCCAATTGGCGAATATGCGGTATAATAAATATATCACCGCCACCCGGCGACAAGTGGTGGATACAGGTTTTCTGCATAAAGAAATTCTGCACCCGTTACTTTATCGCCCCAAATAGTTCGGCGCGTGAAACAAAAAGGAGAATAAAATGTCAACAATTAATCCTAGTGGTAAAGATATTACCTCTGTTACTATTGATTTTTTTGGTGCGCCGCTCACGCTTGAAGTCAACCGCGTCGGTTTTCGTACCACGGCGAGCGTGCTGGTAAAATACCGCGACACGGTTGTGTTGGGAACGGCTATGGTGGGAAAAAAGCCAATCAGCGGAATGGATTATTTCCCGCTTTCAGTCGATTACGAAGAGAAATTCTATGCCGCTGGTAAAATTAGTGGAAGCCGCTTTATTAAACGCGAAGGTCGGCCAAGCGACGAGGCGATTCTTATTGGCCGTCTTATCGACCGTCCTATTCGACCACTGTTTCCAAAGGGATACCGCCAAGAAGTACAGGTGGTTGCAAGCGTTCTTTCGATGGATCCGTCGTTCCGTCCGGATATGATTGCCATGTTGGCGGCAAGTACCGCCCTCACTCTTACTGGTGCGCCATTTGACGGCCCAATTGCTGGCCTGCGCATTGGTCGCGTTAACGGAGAGTTTAAGGCGTTCCTCACCCCCGAAGAGCGCGAACAAAGCGACCTCGATCTCGTGGTTGCCGGAAAAGACACTGGTATTACCATGGTAGAGGCCGGTGCTAACGAGGTAGACGAAGATCTTGTGGGCGACGCGCTCGAATGGGCACACCGAGAAATGCAGCCGCTGGTTGCAATCCAGCGCGAACTTGCCACGAAGCTGAGCGTTGAGCCGCTCGAGTACGAACTTGTGCTGCCAAGCGAGGATATTCAGGGAATCGTCGATGAGTGGATGGAAGACCAGCTCAATGAAGACTTGCGCCGCCCGTACCCCGAGCGAAACGAAATGATTTCAGTGCTTCGCACAGCCTTTCATGCGAATATGGCCGAGCGCTTTGGCAAAGAAGAGTACCATATTTTACACGACGAATACGATGAGGCTTTTACGTCAGCGCTTCATAAAGAAGTGCGGCGGGGAATTGTTGCGGACGGTACGCGTCCCGATGGTCGCAAGCTCGATGAAATTCGTCCGCTGTCAAGCGAGGTTGGTATTTTGCCACGTGCTCACGGCTCGAGCCTGTTTACCAGAGGTGTAACACAGGGTATGAACATTGTGACGCTGGCACCGCTTAGCTACGCCCAGCTTGTTGATACTATGGAAGTAAACGACGGCGAACGCCGCTACATGCACCACTATAACGCGCCAGGCTACACAGTTGGCGAGGTGCGACGCTTAGGTGCGCCTGGTCGTCGTGAAATTGGACACGGTTACCTTGCGGAACGCGCACTTATCCCTGTGCTTCCAACCGAAGAAGAGTTTCCGTATGCCATTCGCAGTGTGACGGAGATTATGAGCCAGAACGGTTCAACCAGCATGGCGGCAACCTGTAGCAGCTGTCTGGCGCTTATGGACGCCGGCGTGCCAATTAAGCGTCCGGTAAGCGGTATTGCTATGGGTCTTATGATGGATGGCGATACACCGTACGTTATGAGTGATATTGCCGATGCCGAGGACTTTGCCGGCGATATGGACTTTAAGGTAACGGGTACCGAAAAGGGTATAACTGCTATTCAGATGGATATGAAGGTGCATGGTCTTCCGGCGAGCATTTTGCGCGAAGCGCTTCATAAATCGAAGCCGGGCCGAGAACATATCTTGCGCCACATGATCGATACGCTGGCCGGTCCTCGCGACGCCATTAGTCCGTATGCGCCACGTATTGAAAAAATCAAAATTAACCCCGACAAAATTGGCGCGGTTATTGGTAAGGGTGGCGAGGTAATTAACAAAATTACCGCCGAAACCGGAGCTGAAATTGATATTAAGGACGACGGACTCATTACTGTTGCAGCGGCCGACACTGCCAAAATTGAAAAGGCACTCGAATGGATTAAAAGTCTTACCCAAGAGCCTGAAGTTGGTCGTATTTACGAAGGTAAAGTGGTAAGTATTAAAGATTTCGGCGCCTTTGTAAACATTATGCCGGGTATTGACGGTATGGTGCACATTAGCCAACTGGCCGATCACCGTGTTGAAAAAGTAACCGACATCTTGAAGGAAGGCCAAATGGTAAAAGTAAAACTTATCGGTATTGATGACCGAGGTAAGTTGAGCCTTTCTATGAAAGAAGTCGAAAAGGAATAAAAGATACCGCAAAAACTCCGCTACCAGGCGGAGTTTTTGTATAATGGAAACAATGACGAAGCAACAGCAACTCGATGATTTACGGAGCGAAATTATCGAAAAGAATATCTGCGCCAATTTGGCGGCTAGCGCAAAAAACTTAGTAATAGGTGACGGTAATCTCGACGCCGAGATTGTCTTTATTGGTGAAGCGCCCGGGAAGAATGAAGATGAGCAAGGGTTGCCATTTGTCGGAGCGGCAGGAAAGTTCTTAAACGAAATGTTAGCCCAGGCAAACATGGTGCGCGCCGATGTGTACATTACTAATATTGTAAAATACCGCCCACCAAACAACCGTGATCCGCTCCCCGAGGAAAAACGTGAATTTTGGCCATATTTGGCGCGACAGTTACAGATAATTCAACCTAAAGTAGTGGTAACGTTAGGTCGGCATAGTATGGAATATTTTTTGCCGGATGCGAAAATTAGCCAAATTCATGGCCAGGCGAAGCGCATTCATTTTGGTAATGATAAATTGGTGATTGTTCCGCTTTACCACCCGGCGGCGGCGCTTTATAACGGTGGTATGCGCCAAACTTTGATAGATGATTTTTTGCGAGTGCCTAAAATTATTGAAAAAATAGGCGAGTAATGAAGAACCCGCCCCCCGAAAAACAGGGGCGGGCGGGTTAGGCCGCGAAAGCAGCCTTGAGTGTGTGAAGCCACTCCTCTCGGTACTCGAACATTGCAACGTGGCCTTGGGCGATGGAATCGTCCTTAGCCACGACGAAGGGGTGGAACGTCGGGCTGACGGCCGCCCACTTGCTGCGGGCCTGTACCTTCACCAGCGGATCGCCCGGCGTGCGAAGGTCGCAGACGGTGATGCCGTCAAGCATGCGACGCAGCGGATTGACCGGGCGATTGTACAGGGCGTGGAGCCGAGAGGCGAGAACACCAATCGACAGTTCGCCCACCAGCTTGTGGTGCTGAGCGCTCAGTTTGCGGTCGGCATCGGTTGCCAGGAGACTGAACGGGAGCGAGCTTTTACTCGTCATCAGCTTGCGGTTGATCCCTGCGGGAAGCCGCAACCGAGCCGGTAGGCGTGCGACGTACCGCGACAACGAGTCGGCGATATCGCTCCCATCGAACGGCGCATCGGCCAGGATGAGCTTGGTTTTGCCGTCCTCAACCTCGGTGGCTCCCATGCCAAACCGCAGCACGTCGTATAGCACGAGCCCGCCCCACGAGCCGCCAACCAGAGTCACCTCTTCGTAGCCGGCGCAAAATGCACGCAGCTGATTGATGGCGGTGACGCGGGTGAACGGCGTGTGGGAAGTCCAGTATGCCTTGAGGACGTCACCCTGATCCTCAAAGAAGTTCAGGATCTCCTTTCCAGGCCTTGTGCCGACGTCTTTGACGCCGTCTCCGAACACCGTGAGATGTCGGGAATGACCCTTTGGTGTGTCGAAGTTGGTCCTGTCTTTACTCGCGCCGATGGCGAGGTGATGGACGGTCATGTCTCCTCAGTTCACTTGGGGTCGATTGCCATGTTCTATCATTTCAATAAGGTGCTCGTATGTCAAGCGATTTGCTTTTTGCAGGTATTTTTGCTACTATAAGAGTACTAACCAATACGACTACCGTATTGATGCCTAGGATTTCGAAGTAACTAACATTTTATTTTTTCTTAGAAAGGGAATTACCTAAATGGGACAACGAAGACTTGCTAATGCGCAAGCGGATGACCAAAGTAAGCGTCCGCAGCAGCAGCGACAAAAATCAAATAATACAGTATTAAATAATACCACTACGCGCAAAGGCGAGGTATTTAGAGCGCAACGCCGTACCTCTGAAAATGTTAATTTACGCGCCTCACAGCACGTGGTGAACGTACCGGTTAACAAATCGGTTTATAACGGCTATGGCGGTCGTCAATTCAGTATCGCCGACCAACCGAAGCGCCCACGCAATCCACGTACTAGCCTTCGCATTATGCCAATTGGCGGTTTAGGTGAAATGGGAATTGGTAAAAACATGATGGCCATTGAGTACGATAACGATATTATTGTTATCGACATGGGGTTCTTGTTTCCAGGTGGAGATTACCCGGGTATTAACTACATTACGCCGGATATTACGTATCTTGAGGAAAACAAGCATAAAATCCGCGGTCATATTTTTACGCATGGACACCTCGACCACATTGGCGCGTTCCGTCACATTATCCACAAAATTCCAGCACCAGTGTACGGATCGAAGTTCACCATCGGTATGCTGCAGCGCACCATGGAAGAGGCGACTAGCGGGTTTGAGCCGAGCTACAATGTTCTCAACCCCGAGGCGCACGAACGGGTGCAGCTGGGAGATAGCTTCTCGATAGAGCTGGTGCGTGTTAACCACTCTATTCCGGATGCTACCGCCGTAGTTATCCGCACGCCGCTTGGCGTTTTGGTAGATACCGGTGACTGGCGTTTTGAAGAAAACCCCGTTGACGGAAAGAAGTTCGACCTCGAGCGTCTTACTGAGATTGCCACCAAAGAGGGCATTCTCATGCTTATGAACGAATCAACCAACTGTGAAAGCGAAGGCACCCATCTGCACGGCGAGTTCGATATTCAGGAGTCGCTAGGTCAGGTGATGGGTAAGTATCCGAACAGCCGACTTATTTTAAGCTGTTTCTCAAGCCAAATTCATCGTATGCAGGTTATTCTGGAAGAAGCCAAAAAGCACAACCGCAAGGTGGCATTTGCCGGCTTTAGTATGATTCAAAACCTTGAAGTCGCGCTTCGTGCCGGTGTTATTAAGGTGCCAAAAGATGTCGTGGTAAAGATGGAAGACATCATTAAATACCCCGATGGCAAGGTGACAATCGTTTGTACGGGTAGCCAGGGCGAATTTAACGCCGTGCTTAACCGTATGGCATCCGGCTCGCACAAATTTATTAAAATTAAGAACACCGATGTCATTGTCTTTAGCTCGAATCCGATTCCGGGTAACGAAAAGTATGTTGTTCGTACTGTTGACGGTCTTATGCGTGAGGGAAGTGACGTTATTCAGAATGGCAAAACGCACCTTACGGGTGTTGGTCCGCTCCACCTTTCGGGGCATGGTTACTATGACGACCACGTAAAACTTGTTAATGCGCTTAACCCAACGTACTACATGCCAATTCACGGAGAATTCCACATGCTTGTCCACAATGCCGAGCTTGCCGAAAAAGAATGTGGTATCCCGCGCGATAATATTTTCGTATGCGACAGTGGTGATGTGATTGAGATCGATCATGATGGCGCTAAGAAGGCTGGTCGTGTTCCAGTTGGTGGGGTTATGTACGACGACGCCGGTGCGATTGTGTCGGAAGTCGTTCTAAAAGACCGTATTCACATGGCTAACGAGGGTATGTTTGTGGTGGTGCTTACTGTCCAAAAGGGAAGCGGTCGCCTTATGACCAGCCCGGATATCATCTCACGAGGTTTTATTTACCTACGTGACAGCGAAGAGCTTATGGGGATGATTCGCCAGTACCTTAAGCAAAAAGTCGCCCGCAGTTTTGGCGGTAAGCGTGTCGATCTCGACGTCATTAAAAAAGAGCTAAAAGACGAAATTACGCACATCCTTTACGACCAGACCCGGCGCACGCCGATTGTCATTCCGGTGATTAACGAAATTGGCGGGGGCGGCAACGGTGCGCAAAACCGCCCGCAGCAGGATGGTAAAAAGTTTAATAACAAGCCGTTTAACCGTCCGGCTCCAAAAAAATTCCCGGCACCGCAAGTACCCGACACCGAGGTGATTGAACCTCGTCGCAAGACCGATACGCGCGTTTACTAGCGACTAACGCTGTAGGCAGCACCCCGCTTTATGGCGGGGTCTTGCTTTAAATTCACCTAAATATACAGAATCGATTGGTATAGGAGCTTGCCAGAATATTGATATCGAGAGAGTGACCATTTTGAAATTCTTCTTGCTAGTGAACAAGATTTGTGTAGATTGCTATTGGATATAGGTAAACTAAGAAAAGTAGCATGGTAGTAATCACAATTCCAGCACCGACCGCTATTGCTTTTTTGGTCGGTCGTGCAGCGTGTAGGTAGGGGTGAGACGCTGCAAGTGCAACAAGAAATGTCGCGACAAGAGAGTAGCTGACTGGAATAGTACCGAGTGTGACGGCAATAAAACTCAAGAATAGTGCCGTACATGCAATGGTGAATCGTGAAGAGACGGTCTTTCCGAATAGTGCACCTGCAGTTCCAGCTAAGCCGATGATGGCTATGTTAGCAATTTGCACACTGAGCCGACTGTGGATTAAATGAGTCGCAAGCTCGGATGCTAGTACTGTTGTAACGAAAATACCCAATTGCACGAGAGTGACATTAGCCTGTGATGGGAGGATTGTTGTTTTTTTCATAATCTGTATTATAACACGTTTGACAATGAGGTGTAGCTACTTTATAATGTGAATGTCAAACATACATATACATGATGGGAGACAACACATGAAAGCCTCTCGACGGGGCTGGGTGACAAGCCTAACGGTTGCTGCACTTATGGCAACTGGTGTACCTGGCGGTGTGGAGGCGTACGCTGCTACGTCTTGTTACGGGATGTCGTGTACTGGCAAGAATCCTAACACCTCGGTTTGTGCGAGCGATGCTCGTACAATCATGAGCCGACACGTCGTAATTCGCGAGAATTACAGCATTCTGGAGCTGCGGTATTCTCCACGCTGCTTCTCTAACTGGGTGCGCTTTACGCCATGGCAGGGCTCTCGGTCTATGCTGGCAAATCTGCTTGCGAAAGCAAGTCTCGTAAGCGGGCGCCCATGGATTTGGCGGAAAGGTGTTGCCCATAGCCTTCAAGGCTATGGTGGATCTTCTGCTGCCGTGAGCTATGCACAGACCGTCTGGTCGAAGATGGTCACCGCTTCTGGCACGACCTGTACGTCCGTAGAGGTCTACCAGAAACAATCCAGCTCTTCGGGGCAAGGAGGCTACGACGAGCTGGGGACGTTCAACGCCCCGTGTGTTTCGTAGAACTCCTTGGGACGCCGCTACTGCATCTTGGCAGTGGCGGCGTCCCAAAGCTTCAACTTGCAATTTATTGTAATTTTTGCTATAATATACCATGTCAATCTGATACGAAAACACATATAATAAAAAGCAGTTATGCCTAAACGTAAGAGAACATCCCGCAAAAAAGCGGCCGCCGCGCCGCAGCATGCGCTTCCTGCCGGCTTTTGGTCGCAGGTTGGTGCTGTATTCCTCATAGCAATTTCAGTACTATTCGTACTTGCATGGTTTGGGGCTGGCGGGCCGGTGCTGGAGTGGATTCATGGCGTGGCATTAAGCGCCATTGGCTACGCCGTGTTTGCAACGCCACTGGTATTTGTGTATGTGGCAGTTGAGGTCTTTCGCGCTGAAAATAATAAATTGCCCTTTGTCATGAAAGCCGCTACTGCGTTGCTACTTGTATGGCTGGCCGGTCTTTTTGGTCTTATGAAGGATAGTGCTGGCAATACTACCGGCGGTTTTGTCGGTGAAATGGCAAATAGCGGAATGCTGGCGCTGGTAAATTCTGGCGTCGCAGCTTTTATTTATATTTTGCTTATTTTAGTAACAGCGCTTTTTGTTCTGCGTGTCTCACCAATTACTGTTATTAAAAAGTTATGGGAGTTAACCCGCACCAACTCGGCTGATGCCGACCAGAATGTAAAGGTCATGCGAAAGGCCGCCGAAGCGGATACGCCGAAAAAGACAATCGGTGAGCTAAAGCTGAACGCGGGTGTGCCTACTCTTAACGAAGACGATGAAGAAAAGAAGCCGTCCAAACTGTCGAGCCTGAAGGGGAGCGTTAAGCAGGATAAGGCCGCTGAAGAGCAGGCTGCCCTGGTGGCCGTCAGCGACCCTAACTGGAAAGCGCCAAGCCTTGAATTGCTTGAAAAAAAGCAGTCGCCGGCCGATGCGGGCGATGTGCAGCAAAACGCACAGGTTATCCGCGATACATTAGCCGAATTTAATATTGAAGTAGAAATGGAAGGGGCGAACATCGGGCCAAAGGTAACCCAGTACACTCTTAAACCGCCAAGTGGCGTGAAGCTAACGCGTATTACGGCACTCGAAACCAACATCGCGCTTAATTTGGCGGCTCAGTCGCTGCGTATTGAGGCACCAATTCCCGGGCAGCGCGCGGTTGGTATAGAAGTGCCGAACCGTAAGGCGGCCGACGTGCGTCTCCATGGTATTCTTAGCTCAAAGCAGTGGAAGTCGACTCGTGAGCCGCTACCGTTTGCCATTGGTAAGGATATTTCGGGAGAGGCGGTTGTAGGTGAGTTAAATAAAATGCCACACCTTCTCATTGCCGGACAAACTGGTAGTGGTAAGTCTGTCATGATCAATACATTGCTTACTAGTTTGTTGTACCGTAATAGTCCCAGCGAGATGAAACTGATTTTAGTAGACCCGAAGCAGGTGGAAATGGCGCCATATGAAGATATTCCTCATCTTCTTACCCCAGTGATAACCGAGCCCGAGAAGACAATTAGTGCGCTAAAATGGGCGGTTAACGAAATGGAGCGCCGCTATAAATTGCTTGCCGAGGAAAAAATTAGGGATATTAAAACGTATAACCAAAAAATTCAGTCGGGAAGTAAAAAGTTGTCCGTTGAAGATGAAGATGGCAACTCGCAGCAGGTTGAAGACGGAGCGATGCCGTATGTCGTCATCGTCATTGATGAGCTGGCCGACCTTATGATGGTTGCGGCGCGTGATGTTGAGGCGCTGATTGTACGCCTTGCACAGAAGGCGCGTGCCGTGGGTATCCATCTTGTACTGGCAACACAGCGTCCGAGTGTTGATGTTATTACTGGACTCATTAAGGCAAACGTACCGGCGCGAATTGCGTTTACGGTAGCTTCGCAAATTGACAGCCGTACCATTCTCGACCAAGTGGGAGCTGAAAAACTGTTAGGTCAGGGAGATATGCTTATGCTAACGCCAAGTATGAGCAAGCCAAAGCGTATCCAGGGTGCCTGGGTAATGGATGAGGAGGTGATTAAAATTACCGACCATCTGCGCATGCAATCGGCACCACAATATAACGACGAGATTGTTTCGCAGCCTGTCCAGCTTAATGGCAAAGGCGGCGTCGTGATGGACTTTGACGGCGGCGGCGATGACGACATGTATAAGGACGCATTAAGGGTTGTTATAGAAAGCGGCAAGGCAAGCACGAGCCTATTGCAGCGTCGCCTGCGTATCGGATACGCGCGTGCAGCCCGTATCATCGAGCAAATGGAGGAGCAAGGCGTTATTGGAGCGGCGGATGGTTCAAGGCCGCGCGATGTGCTTGTCTCTAGTGTTGACGACGTAGCCTAAAAAATCTTTCATTTTATTGTCAAAAACACTAGCATTATACGTACATCTTGTTATAATGAATGTTGTTGATATAACTTGCATACACATGACAGGGTGTGAACTCCGGCCTTTCGCTTTGTTTCGCACTCGAATGGTATGAATTGCAAAAGGAAAGGGTAGTTAAATGACGCAAAAAAATAGGGGCTTCACGATTGTCGAGTTGCTCATTGTAATCGTGGTAATCGCTATCTTGGCGATGATTAGCATTGTTGCCTATAACGGTGTTCAGGCAAGGGCGAAGGCGACGGCCGTAGAGGAAACTGTTGATAAATACAGGAACATGCTTGTTCAATACGCAACGATAAATCGACAATATCCTAGTGGGACGGATAGCGTTTGTCTTGGTGCGGTAGCTAACTATCCTGACGGCTGTTACACTGGTGCGTCGGCGACGTCAACTACTGAAAATGGTCTAAAAACTGTTGCAAAAACACTTCCTCAGGTAGACACCGTTTGTAATAATATGGGCGAAGAATGTCGTCGTAATCTTTTGTTTATGTATCAGTCGAACGCAACGCTTGACGGTGTTGCTCACCCGTATTATATGGTTTATTATTTGCAAAAAGGTCAGCCTTGTAAGTTGGGCGGTAACGTAGGCGGTACCTGGGAGCACTACACCAAAACACCAAACTCAACAAAATACTTCGAGCACGACAACGACTCGCAAGTCTCAATGTGTATCCTGAGCCTCCCCGACCCAGCAAAAATGTAAACAACGTTTTTATACCGACGCATTCGTATGAAATGCGTCGGTAAATTATAGGGGTGACTCTGGTATTTATTGGTAGTATCTGGTATAATAAATAGGTTACTAACTCAGCTTGCAACCAGTGCAAGCATCCATAAGGATTCCGAAGGAGGACTCATGAAGGATTACGAATTAACCGTTCTGATCCACCCAGACCTCGAGGCTGATATTGAAAAGCCTCTTGAAAAGGTACGGGGTATCATTACCGGTGCTGGCGGTGAAATCGTTAGCGAAGATAACTGGGGTAAAAAGAAGTTGGCATACCGCATTAACCGCGAAGATTTTGCCGTCTATGTTTACTTCGATGTTAAACTTCCGGCAACTGCGCCACTAAAAATCAGTAATACGTTCAACATTACTGAAGAAGTGCTGCGCTATCTGCTTGTGACGGTAGACGAAAAAGGCCGTAAGGCACTTGCCGAAGCCAAAGAGCGCGCCGCAAAAGACGAAGCCAAAGAAGAAGAATAAAAGAGTAGAATAGGGGATTCTCATGGCTAAAAGCATCAACCAAGTTATTCTTATGGGACGCCTTACCCGCGACCCAGAAGTACGAACAACGACAACGGGTAAAACAATTACAAGTTTCAGCATTGCGGTTGACCGCGGTGGCCAAGAGGATCAAGCGGACTTTTTTGACGTCACAGCTTGGGAAAAACTCGGTGAACTTGTTAACCAGTATCTTTCAAAGGGACGACGCTGCCTTGTGCAGGGACGTCTTCGCCAGGATAGCTGGGACGACAAAGAAACCGGTAAAAAACGCAGCCGTGTTGAAGTTGTTGCTACCGATGTGACCTTTCTTGACGGTCCAAACGGTGACAGCGGTTCGGCACCACGTTCAAGCGATGGTGGCGCTAAAAAGAACGATGACGTCGTCATTGAAGATATCGACGACAAGCCTATCGATTTAAGCGAAATTCCATTTTAGGAGAAAACAATGAAGCGATTTAAGAAAGATACCCCAGCGTATTTTGACTACAAGGACGTAAAAACCTTGCAGCGTTACATTAACATGTACGGTCAGATTGAGCCAATTGCAAAAACCGGCCTTAGTGTTAAGCAGCAGCGACAGCTTGCCGTTGCTATTAAGCGCGCACGTCACCTGGCACTTATGCCATTTGTCGTATCTAACTAGTTAGAGCGTTTTGCAGCGTACCACTTATCTAGTGCGCTGCGGAGCAGCCCTAATTGTGCATTTAAACTACCAGGAGAAACTTATGTACCAGCCAACTGATCTAAAAAAAGGTGTCGTTTGTCAAATTGACGGCAAGCCGTATCGTGTTATTGAATATGGTCAAAAAGTAATGGGTCGGGGTGGAAGCATTGTAAATGTCAAACTGAAAAATCTTATTGACGGCAGTGTTATTCCTAAAACGTTTAAGGGACAGGACAAAATTGAGACCGCAGAAGTACGTAATCAAGAGGTACAGTATCTTTATGCGGATGGCGGAGATTTCTTCTTTATGGATCCTGAAAGTTTTGAGCAGTTTCAGCTTCCGTCCGAGCTTGTTGATAGCGCTGCCGATTTCTTGAAAGAAGGTGAACGCCTCAACTTACAGTTTTTTGGCGATAAGGTTATTAATGTCGAGCTTCCGAAAAACATTTATCTCGAAGTGACGTATGCCGAAGACGTCGTAAAGGGCGATACTACCTCAAGCGTACTGAAAGATGCCAAGCTTGAAACCGGCCGCGTTGTAAAGGTGCCGGCGTTCATTAAAACGGGCGATATTATCTCTGTTGATACGGCAACGGGCGAGTACCGAGAGCGTAAGAAATAGCATTGCTATTCTGCTAATGGTAAAATGGGTGTATGGTGGAACGCTCAGGGCGTCGACGTATAGCCCATACTCTGCATAAACACCGCTATAATGTAGCGTTCATTATTGTTGGTGCGGTGCTCTTGTCGATTATTTTAGTGCAACTTTGTTATCCTAGCGATAGGGCGCTCCCATTCGCTATGCTTCGAGGTGAACCGGCGGGAGGACGAACTCATACTGATATTACCGCAGATGTGCAGCGGTCGTTTGAAAGTGCAACGGTAACATTTGCAACCAAGAAAAAATCCACAAAAACCATGCTTTCAGGTTTAGGGGCGAGCCTTAACGCTGATAAAATGGTGGATGAGTTAACCGACTACCCTCTATGGCAACGATTGATACCGTTTTCTATTTTGGTTAAACACCCCTCGGTAAGTCGGCTGGACGTCTATTTCGATGCGAAAAAACTTGAGGCTGAAACGAACAAAATTGGTAAAAAATTGGCGGTTGCGCCAACGAATGCGGGCATTGAAATAAAAAAGGGTAACTTAGTAATCACACCTGCTTCAGTGGGTGCGAATGTTTCGGCAAAAGCTGTTAATACAAGCGTTGCGAACAAACAATTTGGCTTTAGTAATACAACTATACGCGTAACCTCAAAAGAGATAGAGCCCAAAAAGACGGACGATTCGATAGCGCCTATTGCAAGGCGTGCCGAAAGTATTATTGCTAAGAAAGTGACGCTAAAAGGGGAAGATGGCAAAACATTTACACCTAGCAAAAAGATACTTGCGACATGGTTAACCTTTCCTGTCGATAAGGCAGGACAATACCAGCTGACCATTGACGAATCGGCAGTGCGCGATTACGTAAATCAGATTAATGAAAAAATTAAGGTAGATCCCGGCGTTATGACGGTAAATGTTGTTGACGGGGAGGAGGCTGGACGAAGCGGTGGATCGGTTGGTCGTGAAGTAAATATTGAGGAGGCAGTGACTCGGTTAAAAACGGCTGTACTTTCGTCTGAACCTATGGAAATACTAACGCTTGCCATGCGTGATGTTCCGTCTGTCGTTGTTAGCAACCGGCGTTATACTGAAACGCAAAAAGGGCTGCAGGCCTATGTTAATTACGTTACGTCTACCCAAGATGTATATATTTCGCTTACGCAATTAACTGGTAGTAAATGGCATGTTGAGGCTCGTGCGAACGACAGCATTCCATCTGGAAGTACATTTAAATTGTATGTGGCGATGATTTTATTTGATGAAATGCAAAAAGGGCATATAAAATGGGGTGACGCGATGCTGGATACCGATGTCGCTGGGTGTTTTGAGCGAATGACAGTGGCGTCGACCAACCCTTGCGCCGAAGCATGGATCGCGCAGTTTGGCCGCCAGTATATGGACGATTTTCTCCATTCGCACGGTTTTAGTGGAGGAACAACATTTGTAACCAATGGTACGGCGGTGCGTACGACGGCAAACGATTTGACGAACTATATGACGCGACTTTATTACGGGACGTTATATGGGTCTGAGTACAGGGCTCGACTACTCGATTCGTTGGGTCGGCATCCCTACAGATACGGTATTCCTACGGGAAGTAGCGGTACCGTACATGACAAGGTGGGTTTTTTGTGGGATTATGTACATGATACGGCAATTGTAGAACGACCCGAGGGGACGTATATCCTCACTATTTTGACACGTGGTCAGTCGTATGGGCGCATTGCCCAAATTACTAGAGAATTAGAAAGTATTATGTATCCATGAAACAGAGATTAGATATTATTGTGGCGAAGCGTGGGCTGGCGGCGTCGCGCTCGCAGGCAGAAAGTTGGATTAAGCTTGGTAAAGTACTTGTTGACGGTAAATCTGCTACGAAATCTGGCCAATTTGTTGCTGAAGATGCTGATATTCGCATGACAGCAAAAGAGCAGTACGTTAGCAGGGCGGGTCTCAAGCTTGCCAGTGTGACGCAGGTATTGAAGCTTGATTTTCATGATGCTGTCGTGCTTGACGTTGGAAGTAGCACTGGTGGATTTACAGATTATGCGCTGCGTCATGGCGCGCGTAAGGTGTACGCGGTTGACGTTGGAACGGAGCAGTTGCATCCGTCGTTAAGGTCGGACTCTCGAATTGAACTTCATGAAAAAACGGATATTCGCGATTTTTCAATTGCTGGCGAAAAACCTGACATTATTGTCATTGATGTATCGTTTATTAGTTTAAAAGAAATTTTACCGCATATTGCGAAAAACTTAAGTGGCAAAAATACGCGTATCGCGGCAATGGTGAAGCCGCAGTTTGAAGCGTCGCGTCATCAAATTGGCAGTAGTGGTGTTATTAAAAATGATACCGTGCGACGGGCGATTTTAAAAGATTTTGAGACATGGGCGAAGCGCTATTTTATTACGCTTGATAAGGCGGATAGCGAAGTGCCTGGCTCGCGGGGTAATAGAGAGCGATTTTATTTATTGAAGCCTGCTGGCAAATAAAAAAGTCCCTCAGTTCATAATAGGTTATGAAATGAGGGACTTTCTCGATCCGCCAATTAAGACGGCGGATCGAGATTGCCCTTGAAACTGTATCACAGCCGCCGATACCTCCTGTTCATGGTTCCGAGGCACAGCCTGCGAATGGCACCCTGAATCTGGCTGAAGTCGCGCCTGGGGTGACGGGTGCGCACGACGAAGACGACGAGCTGGAGTTGCTCATCGTCCAGTGCCGATCGATAGCTGACGCCATCAGTCGGAGCCGGTGTGAGCAACTCGTCCAGGAAGGCCTGGTCGTTCTCGCTGAGCAGCTCCAGCAGGTGGGTCTGCTTGATCAGCTCGCAGCGGAGGGCGATAAGCTCACCGATCTGATGCTTGCTGAACCCGACACTGAGTGCGAGCCTCGCCCACTGTGAGGGGAGCTCGCACGCGGTGAAGGCCTGACGAGCCAACTCCATGCGATCGGTGTCGCTCAACCTCTTCAGGAAGGGCGCGCACTGGATGAACGCAGAGCCGGAGGTGGCCTCGTGCATCTTCTCGTTCACGGCCAGCATCTTCACGATGTGCTCGAAAGCCACGTCGCTGTCGAGCTGACTCGCGTAGGCGAGCCATTCGGGCGTGAGGACGAACTTCGGACTCCTGGCGAGATGCGACAGGAGTCCGAGCCTCCACTTCGCGGGCACTTCGAGAAGGGTGGTCATGGACTTCGTGAGAAGCCATGCCGCGATCTCGGGGTGCTGGACGAAGAGGTCGCTACTGGCGTAGGTAATCAGCCAGGCGATGGCGACGTTGCCGTGCTCGCTTTCGGGCGTCCGGTGCGCTTCGCTGAAGAGGCGCATGAACAGCTCGAGGTTGCCGGTGCGGAGTGCGTCGGTGAGCGTTTTCATCTGACGCTCGAGGGCGAGAGCGGCCTGTCGGTCGATCTCGCTGATGGGCTGGACGGGAATTGCGGTCGGTTCGTCGCTCGGTACGGGGGTGTCGGGCGTGCTGCGCTGGGCCGTGCTGTGCTCGGTGAGAGCAGCGAGCGCGTACCTTGCGGCTCCGGCTTCGACGTCGTCGCCGAACTGAGCGAGGAGGCTGTCGATGCCGTCGGGGTCGTACTCCGGGTTGATGTGGGTCGGGTTGGTCTCCATGATGGTCACTTCGATCCCCTCGTTTTCGATCTCTGTTTTGCAACCCTGGCTGGGGTGAAACTGCGGATTGTTCAAGGGCGGAGGTTGGAAAACCTTCCACGCCATATTATCACAAAAATGCAAATAAGTCAACGTATGATATGTGTATATTAGACGTTAAAGCGAAACTCAACAACGTCTCCAGGCTGCATGATGTAATCTTTACCCTCGGTGCGCATTTTTCCTGCAGCCTTTGCAGCTTGTTCGGAGCCCGCTGTAATTAAATCATCATAATCGACAATTTGTGCGGCAATGAAGCCTCGCTCAAAATCGGTGTGAATGACACCAGCCGCCTGTGGGGCGGTTGAACCTTGTTTTACTGTCCAGGCACGTACTTCTTTTGGTCCGGCCGTCAGGTAGCTTTGCAGGCCAAGGGTGCTGTACGCGGCATGAATCATTTGTTGAAGGCCGGTTTCGCTTACACCGTAGCTTTCAAGTAACTCTTTGGCGTCGGCTTCATCGAGGCCTTTTAATTCTTCTTCAAGTTTAGCGCTAACAAATACTGCTTTGTTTGGCGCGACTAATTTCGTAAGTTCTACTTGCTTTGCGTTATTAGCCAAAGTATCCTCATCAACGTTAAATGCGTAAATAACTGGTTTGGCGGTAAGGAGGTGAAGATCGCTGATAAGCTCGTGGTTAAGCGAGGGTAGGGCAGAGAGTGGCGTGCCCTCTTCAAGGTGGCGCCTAAGCGTCTCGAGATAGCCTAATGTTTCGCGCAGTGTCGGCTTTGCCTTGGCTTCTTTGGCAATTTTCGGGATGCGCGTCTCTACCGTTTGGAGATCGGCCAAAATAAGCTCGGTATTAATAATTTCAATGTCATCTTTTGGATTAATGCGGTCGGCAACGTGAACAATGTCGTTGTTCTCGAACGCACGCACAATGTGCACAATAGCGTCGCACTGGCGAATGTTAGCAAGGAATTTATTGCCTAGGCCTTCGCCCTTAGACGCACCTGCAACCAAACCGGCAATATCAACGAAGGTGACGGTGGCTGGAATAATTTTTTGTGCACCGTAAAGTTCGCCCAGTTTTTGTAGCCGGGTGTCGGGAACGGGAACGATGCCGGTGTTTGGCTCGATTGTGGCAAACGGATAATTTGCCGCTAGAATATCGTTGTTGGTGAGGGCATTAAAAAGCGTGGACTTACCGACGTTTGGAAGGCCAACGATGCCGATTGAAAGTGAACTCATACCTTTTTATTATAACAGAGGTGTTGTAAATTGAAAATCTTAATATTTGTGTTATTATAGCCATGGTCTGTTTGTACACAACAAGGAAGGTGGACGTGTCTTGTTCCCGACATTGTTCTTGGTGACAATGCCGACGTTGATCGTAGCGCTTGCTGCGCTACTGGCGGTCACTGTCGTGCGTCATCCCTCTGCGGCGTTAATCGCTGCGTACGCTAGGTTGCGCGGAAAGGAGAACACTGACGACACGACGGATGACGTTGGCTCCCGCGGCAAACTGGCTAAGGCTCTTGTAGCCGGAGTTGTAATCTCCGTCGGCATGAGTTGCATGCTTGGCCTGATGGTCTGGCTCATGGATGCGAAGTGGCTCAAGCAACTGATGGAGTGGTTTACCTCTCTCGGCTCGACGCTACCTCTTATCCTGACACTCGTCATCTGGATGATCATCCTACCGACAGTCCGACTCGTCGATAGCTTCACCTGGCTGACGAAGCGACGGCTTGTTCTCGTCATCGCGGTCCAGCTGGCTGTCATCGCCCTGTGGGCTAAGTTCGATTGGTGGGTGCTTCAAAACCTGCTGGTGGCAATGGCTGCGGTGGTGATGATTGTGGCGTTGCAGTTCAGGGCCTCGTTTCTGCGTTTGTCGCTGGTGCTGTTGGTGGCAGCTTTTCTGTACGATGCATGGCAGGTGTACGGTACGGGCAATATGACTGCCTATGCCGAAGCGACTATGCCCATCCAGGAGACTGCACATCAGGCGAGGGGCTATGGAATTCCGGCGCTGCTCGTGATTCCCGAGAGCTTCTCTCTGCGTGCCGAGTGGAGCGGTATGCTGGGGCTTGGCGATGTGTTTGTTGGCGGCGTAATGGCCGTGACGGCGCTTCGTGTCGGTCGAAAGGTGGGTACGTTGGCACCATTTTACGTGATCATCGTGGCTTACGCGGTGTCGCTTCTGTGTGCGGACATCGTAATTCGACAGTTCCGTGTGGCGCAGCCGGCAACCATCTACATCGTTCCGCTCTGCATGGGCGCGGTGATGCTCTGGGCATGGTTGACGGGGCGTTGGTCCGAACTGAAGAAGCCGGCCTTTGGCAGGGAGCTCTACGCTCCTGACGAGCAGGAAGCGAACACGAACAAGTGACCGAAGGCGGGCAGGAAAGGACAGCAAGTCCGAGTACTGCCCGCCATTTTATTACTGTTTGCGTCGTTCGTTACGCTTATGCTACAATAGTGGCATTCAACGATAGGGGACTTATAACGTATGAAATCGCGCCGAACACTGATTTTTATAAGCATAGCGATAGGGGTGGCTATAATCGCAGCCGTTGCGGCGTACTTTATTAGCCAAATGCAAAATAAACAGTCAAATCAGTCGACAGAGCAGGCGATAAGTCAGGCTGAGGATAGCGCGGTTGATGCCGATAAAGTTGCTTATGAAGGCTCGGTAAGCGATGGCGTAAAAGCCTACGATGATGCCATTAGCAAAACCGATGATAAAGAGGCGCTTTTTACCTTGTATGGGCGAAAGGCAACGCTTCTTTATAACGATGGACAGTTCGACGCTGCTCTTGAAGCGGCAAAAAAATCATATAATTTAAAGCAGGTGCCTAGCTCGGCATCATTTGTCGGTCAAATCGCTCGCGATAAAGGTGATAAGCCAATGGCAATCGAATACTACAAGAAGGCACTTGATCTTATTGATCCGAACGCCCCACTGGCTAGTGAAGATGCCGATTACTATAAAGCAGTGATTGCTGAAATGGAGGCGGAAGAATGAGAAATTTCCTTCGTTCGCTTCGAAATTATCATTTTATTATTTTAGCCGTTGTGGCGGTTGCAAGTGGTACCGTAACGTATTATCGAACTGCCGAGGCGCAGGGCTCATGTTACGCCGGAACAGTACTTGGCCGCGCCTGTTTTCGGGGTTATTTCTCCAATACGCAAGATAATGGCGGTACAAATGTATTGCCGGAAATTAGCGGTGGGTTAGCAATTCCAACGAGTGTTAATACCGCCGATGAGCTGTATAACCTTCTTCGCGCCGCTTATAACAGCACGAGTGCTCAGCGTAAAACCGGTGCAGCTTTTATTTACAATACCATGATGGGGCGAAATGCACCTGGTGTTGGCCGTACGGTGAGTAATGCGCAGTGGCTTGATCTTCGTGACAGGCTGCGCGGACTTGATAATGCGGGTAAAATTCGATGGTCTGGAAATGTTGCGTCAAATATTAACAGTTACTGGCAGGGAACGACGGACGGATTTCCAAATGACGGTAAAACAAATGACGATGCATTTTACGATAACTACAAAAACGAAACGGGTATTTTAATTCGCGATTACAATAATAATGTTGTATACGAAATTTTGCGTCGATGTGCTAACCCAATTGGTAATCCGCGCCAAATTCCACAGGTGCAAGACTATAAGCTGACACCACATGTCGATACGGTAACGCCTCAAAAAGTTGAAGTGGGAGGTAAGGTTTCGGTTTATACCAGCGTCAATAATGTCGGTGATGTAACGAGTGATACGACGCAGTGGGAAATTACTCAAATGACAGTGGCACCGGGCAAATTAGCGCCCCATGAAAACCAAGCTGCGAGTGCTTCGGGAACGGCGCCTTGTGAGGCGGGGGGCGGTGCAGCGGCCGGTAATTATTATCAAAATGCTGATGCTATTTGTAAAAATGTTGCTAAAGGTTCGGGTAGATTTAATTTAGGGTCACCTTCGTCAAACTTAAAACCGTCTGCACTTAATTTGAACGTCGATGATTTGCCAGCGGGAACTCGACTTTGCTTCTCACTGTCGGTGAAGCCATTTTCGCGAATTGATACAAGATGGATGCACTCGCAGCCTATCTGTACCATAATTGGCAAAAAGCCAAAGGTGCAGGTGTGGGGAGGCGATTTGTATGTACGAGGTGACGTCGAAACGGGAGTGAGTATTAAATCGAGCAAAAATTATGGCAGTTGGGTTGAATACGGGCTTCTTCTTTCGGGTGTAAATGATGGCATGGCGTCTGGTTCGGCACTTCATAATGGCGGTACGGCAAGCAAGCCTCAGCAAAATAGGTTAACCTTTGCAAACGTCGATAATACGGGTGCGGATAGATATGGGTATTACACCTTGCCACCAGCTCAGTCGCTTGCTTCGCAGTTTACAGATAATACCTCTGCAGGCGCCCCTAATAGTAATCTTGGTGCACTTGCCAGTGGTACATATAAAACAACCAATTTCACAATTAATGCAAGTGATGTTGGCCAGGCGGGCGGCAAGGGTAAATCTATTGTCATTATTGCTTCAGGTACGGTGACAATAAATGGCAACATTACCTATAAGGGGCCCGGCAATGGCGACACCTTTAACTCGCTACTCGAAATACCGCAGGTTGTTATTATTGCGAATAAAATTAATATTCGGGGTGGTGTGCAAAACATTGATGCATGGCTTCTGACGACCGGTAATGGTAACTTTATCAACACCTGTTCGGATGTCGCGGTAAACGCTCAACTTTCTACGGGTATTTGCAACAACAGGCTTACAGTCAATGGCCCAGTCGAAACGTCACAGCTTTACCTTCGTCGTACGGCGGGGTCGGAGAGCGGTGCCAATAGTGACGCTCCGGCAGAGGTGTTTAATTTAAGGGGAGATGGTTTAGTATGGGCGCGTGCTCAGGCGAGCGCTGCAGGGAAAGCGCAAACGGTCTACACGTCCGAATTGCCGCCTCGCTTCTAAAAAATACTTGTCAGAAACAATAACGCTTATGTATAATGGATATTAGCATGAAATTTTTAAAAGGCGTGGGCGATTTCTTTGCACTGGATATCGGAACGAACGCAGTTCGAGTAGTGCAACTTGCAGAAAGTGGTCAGGATAGCTGGACACTTCTTCACTATGGGTATGCACCTGTAGATATCAAAACGACGAGTGCAAGCTCGAAAGAGTCGGAGCGTCGTTTGGGCGAGATAATTATGACTGCCGTAGGGCAAAGTGGTATAAAAACCAAAAATGTCGCTATAGGTCTACCATCTCAAAAGACGTTCACGACGGTTATCGATGTTCCTGCAATGCCAGATGCTGAATTACGAAGTACGATAAAATATCAAATCGACCAGTATATTCCTATGGCCGTTGACGAAGCTAAGGTAGATTGGGTGTCACTTGGCCAGTCGGCACACGACCCGAAGCAGCAAGAAGTGCTGATCGCAAGTACAGCGAACGCTTACGCAGAAGAGCGTCTCGAGCTTATTGAAGGGCTTGGCCTTAATGTCGTGGCAGCAGAACCCGACCCTATCTCGATGGTTCGCGCATTGCTCCCATCGGGCATTCAGGATGCGCGCATGATTATTGACGTTGGTGAACTTTCAACCAATCTAGTGGTTACGTATAACGACGCCCCTCGGCTTGTACGCACTATTCCAACTGGCTTATACTCACTTGTAAAGGCGGCTGTTCAAAACTTGAACGTCCAAGAAGACCAAGCTCGCCAGTTTATTGTGAAGTTTGGTTTGGCGCCAGACAGGCTTGAAGGACAGGTTTATCGTGCAGTAGAGAGTGTCCTTGAAGGCTTTGCGGCCGAATTAGTTAAGTCTATAAAATTTTTCCAAACGCGCTATCCAAATACACCTGTAGGAGGCATTTTTCTTTCGGGTTATGCCAGTGTCGTACCAAAATTTGGTGATTATGTGACAGCTAAGACAGGTGTGGCATCGGCGCCTTCAAATCCTTGGCAGAAAGTTAAAATAAGTCAGGGTGACCAGCAGCAGCTGTCAGAAATTTCGACGGAATTTGCCGTTGCGGTGGGTCTTGCCGAAAGGAGGAATAAGTGATGATTGAAATCAACCTTGTCCCGGATGTCAAGCAAGATCTTATTAAGGCTCAGCGAGTAAGAGCGAGTGTTATATCGATTTCTATTGTCGTAGGAATCGCAGCGGTTGGTATTGTTGTAGTGCTGGCGTTATGGGTTTTCGGTATTCAGGCGGCACGGGGTCTTATTAGCGACAATACTATTCGCGATGAAAGCAAAAAACTTTCCAGCGTAGAAGATATTTCAAATACCCTAACTATCCAAAACCAATTAAGCAAAATAGACGGTTTGCATGATAGCAAAAATATTGACTCACGTATTTTTGGTATTCTCAGTACTATTAATCCACCAGCACCAAACCGCATTGCTATTACAAGCCTCACGCTTGATTCTGAAACGCAGACAATTAACATAGAGGCTCAGGCGGCAAATGGCTACCCGGCCCTTGAGGTGTTTAAAAAGACAATTGCAGCGACAAAATTTAATTATACGCATGACGGGGAGTCTCAGTCGGTGTCTTTGGCGAGTGACATGAGCGACAGTGATCGTAGCTATGGCGAAGACGCAAGTGGCGTAAAAGTATTACGGTTTGCGTTATCGTTCACCTATCCAGAAGAGTTATTCGCGCGCACGTCTCAAAATGCGCAGATAATCGCACCGACACAGCGCAATGCCACAGATTCATTCCTAGGAGTTCCTAAGAGCCTATTCACGCAACGCGCAAACAGCACTACGGAGGAGAATTAATATGGCGACACAAGATGTTGCGCTTCGCAAACGACAGCAAATAGCCAAAGCAAACCGTATGATGTTTTTGTGGGTTGCAGGTGCTTCGGTGGTTGTAGGAATTGCTCTCGTCGTCTCAGCCTTTCTTTTTCAAAAACTCATGTTTAACGAAAAAGTTTTGGGAGAAAAGTCGAAAACCGCTTCGATATTGGTACAAAACAACAAAGTAGTTGATGATTTAAAAAATCAGGTACGGGTATTAAATACAAGTCAAGCGTTAAAAGACGCCATGCTTCCCACTGAAAACGAGCCTGTTCAGGTTGTTCTCGATGCACTACCGTCCGATGCAAACTCGTCAGCGCTTGGGGCGTCTCTTCAAGAAAAATTCCTAAAGGGGAGCGGACTTGAGTTGCAGTCGCTTAACGTTGACCCTGTCGAAGGAGTTGAGCTACTTGGCGACGATGCAGTGCAAGATGCCTCCGAACCGACAGGTGATAATATGATCAATTTCCGATTTGCAGTGAGTACCGCTGCAAATAACGGCAATGCCCTTAAGGAGCTTTTGCAACGATTGGAGCGCTCTATTCGTCCAATTAGTCTTTCGACAGTGCAAATTGAAACACAGGGTGAGCGCCTTGTGCTAGAAGTGGCCGGTAGCTCATATTACGAGCCTGCAAAGACAGTAGAACTTAAATCGAAAACGGTAAAGCCATGAAGAAATCAGATATAGCAATGATCATATTGATAGCCTCGATGAGTATGCTCATTTCGTACTTTATTGCAAAATCGCTCATTGGTGACGTTCAAAAGCAGTCGGTAACCGTTAAAACGGCCGAACCAATTACGACTGACGTCCAAGAGCCCGACAAATCGATTTTCAACAAGAACGCTATCAATCCGACGGTTGATGTTGTTATTGGAAATGGGCAATCTAAGGATGGGCAGTAGGGGCGTAGCCGGTGGCGCTTCTTACAAGTGATATTCAAGAGAAACTTGTTGCGCTTCTATCGGAAGAAGGGCTTGTTAGCGAGTCTGTCTTAAAAAAAGCTCAGGAGGACGCGACAAAAAACGGCAAGCCGTTTATGACGACACTTGCTGAGAGTGGGGCTGTTGACGATGAACTACTAACGCATGCAATTGCCCAAGTGTCGGGTGTGCCTTATGTTAATTTAACGAATAGCATAATCGATCAAGATGTATTAACACTACTCCCTGAAGACATTGCTGAACGCTTCATGGCAGTGCCGCTTGCGGAGGTGCAAAATCGTCTGGCTGTGGCTATGATTGATGCTAATAATGTTCAGGCGGTAGACTACTTGGCTAACCGTATTCAGCGTCCTCTAAAGGTTTTAATGGCTTCAGAGGCGGGTGTCCGTCACGTTCTCGATCAATACCGCACCGATCTTTCTAGTGTTGGTGAGGCTGCCCAGGCCTCGCAGGAAGAGGCGGCACAATCCGAGAGTAGTGACATTAAGACGATTGTTCAAGATTCGCCAATTAGTCGCGCGCTTTCAACTATTCTTGAATATGCCGTAAAAAGTCGGGCAAGTGATGTCCATATCGAACCGCTGGAAAAAGCGCTTAAAATTCGTTGTAGGGTTGACGGTGTGCTGCGAGAAATTATGCAGTTACCAAAATCAATCGAACCAGCATTAGTAAGCCGTATAAAAATTTTATCCAATCTTAAAATTGACGAGCACCGTATTCCACAGGATGGCCAGTTCACCGTAAAGGTTGCTGCTAAAGAGGTTGATCTTCGTATTGCTATAAGCCCTGTTGTTTGGGGTGAACAAGTAGTGATTCGTCTGCTCGATAAATCGGGAAATAGTTTCGATCTTGAGCAAATGGGGTATGCAGGTCGCGCCCTTAGGGCCATCCGAAAAGGAATCCATCGCCCCAACGGCATGATTCTTACCTCCGGTCCTACCGGGTCAGGTAAGTCGACGAGTCTTTATGCGCTTATTAAAGAGATAAAAGACGATAGTGTGAATATCGTGACGCTCGAAGACCCTGTCGAATATAAGATGGACGGAGTAAATCAAATTCAGGTAAATGGTGATGTCGGATTAACGTTCGCAAGTGGACTCCGGTCTATTTTGCGTCAAGACCCTGATATTGTGATGGTGGGTGAGATTCGTGACTCGGAAACGGCCAATCTTGCTGTACAGGCAGCCCTCACCGGTCACCTTGTCTTTAGCACGCTCCACACCAACTCGGCAGCGGGTGTGTTGCCGCGTTTGCTTGACATGGGAATTGAGCCGTTTCTTATTGCTAGCACAGTGAATACTATTATTGGACAGCGACTTGTTCGACGGGTGTCGCCAAAAAGAGACGCGTATCAGTCTACGCCAATCGAAACGCAGAATATCACGGGCACAATCGGCCACTTATTGCCAAAGACGGTTCAGGACGTTGCAAGAGTTTCTGCCGATTTAGGCTATAAAGACTTGCCCCTAGCGGGTCAAAGCGCTTATACTTTAGTTAAAGGGAAGGACAGCCCTAGTACGCCGCGAGGCTACGCCGGACGCGCAGGTATCTATGAGGTTATGGATGTGACCGAAGAGGTTCAAAAACTCATCGTTAACCATGCGACGAGTGCTGAAATTGAACGCTTAGCCATCCAGCAGGGAATGGTAACAATGCGTCAAGATGGCTACCTCAAGGCGCTTCAGGGAATAACAACGATTGAAGAAGTCAACCGCGTGGCGGCGGATACCGCATAAGAAGGGTGAATATGAACCAAACATTACGTATCGAAGTACTACTCGAAGAAGTTATAAAAAAACGGGCATCCGACTTGCATTTGCAAGTAGGTTTGCCGCCGATGCTGCGCGTTGACGGTAGCCTGGTTCCAATTGCCGGCTTTAATCCTTTGGACGGTCCGGCCGTGGAATCGCTTGTTTTTGCAATTCTCGATCAAGACCAGCAACAAATTCTTATGAAAGATAAGGAATTTGATTTTAGCTTTGCTTTCGGTACTCTCGGTCGCTTCCGTGTTAACGCCTTTCATGAGAGGGGAAACCTCGCCGCCGCGCTGCGTCTTATTCCAAATGAAATTAAATCGGTCACCGAACTTGGCATGCCATCGGTTGTGACAAGTTTTGCCGATTATCCGCGCGGTCTTGTGCTTGTGACAGGGCCAACGGGGTCGGGAAAATCCACCACTCTTGCGGCACTTGTGGATAAAATTAACAGTGAGCGCGCGAGCCATATTATTACCATTGAAGACCCGATTGAGTTTACTCATAAATCGAAGAAATCAGTTGTGGTACAGCGTGAAGTCCACTATGACACGTATAGTTTCTCGGCGGCGCTTCGCTCAAGTCTGCGACAAGACCCGGACGTCGTTCTTATTGGTGAGATGCGTGACCTCGAAACTATTAGCGCGGCTATCACTATTGCCGAAACCGGACACTTGGTTTTTGCCACACTTCACACTAACAGTGCCGCTCAGTCTATCGACCGTATGATTGACGTGTTTCCGCCACATCAGCAGCCACAAATTCGTGCGCAACTTTCCAACATTCTTATGTCGATTTGTTCGCAACGTTTAGTGCCGGCAATTGGTGGTGGTCGGGTGGTTGCGGCGGAAGTGCTTATTGCTAACTCGGCGGTTCGAAATATCATTCGCGAAGGAAAGTCGCACCAACTTGATGCGGTTATCCAGACGAGTGCTGATCAAGGAATGCAGACGATGGATAGAACGCTTGTCGGCTTGGTGCAGAGTGGAACCATTACGTACGATGAGGCGCGTAACTTCGCAGTCGATCTTACCGAATTCGATAGGTTAATGAGGGGATAGACGGTGAAAAAATTTGATTATCAGGCAAAAGATACATCCACGAATAAGGTAGTCCGTGCCACTGTTCAGGCCGATTCTGAAAGTGCGGCAGCGAAGCTGCTTATTGCCCAAGGGTTTACACCGCTCGATATTAAAGAAGTCGACGAAAATGGGAGCTTTTTGTCGCGCTTTACCGGGCGTATTACTACAAAAGATAAAATTGTCTTTACGCGCCAGCTTGCTACGCTCATTGGTGCTGGCTTGCCTTTGTCGCAGAGCCTGCGTACCGTTTTGGAGCAGACTGAAAATAAGAAACTACAGAGCGTTGTTGAAGAAGTAGTTGCCTCTGTCGAGGGTGGCCGTTCTCTTTATGATTCTTTTGCAAAGCATCCTGAGGTATTCGATAAAGTTTTCCTAGCACTTATCTCCGCAGGTGAGGCGTCGGGTACACTTGACGATTCGTTGAAGCGAATTGCCGCACAGCAGGAGAAGGATGCCGCTACCATGAGTAAAATTAGGGGCGCATTAACATACCCAATTATTGTGCTCGTTGTGATTTTCGGTGTTATGGCATTTATGCTACTTACGGTAGTGCCACAGGTAGAAAAGCTGTATCAAGATTTGCATAAGTCATTACCATTTCTTACACAAATTATGGTGGATGCGGCTAACATTTTAGTTAATTTTTGGTGGCTTATTCTCATTATTCTTGGGGCGGCAATTTACTTTACAATGCAATACCTTAAGACCGAAGATGGTATTAGAGTGAAAGACACTTTTAAGCTAAATGTACCTCTTTTCGGTAAGATGTTCCGTAAGCTTTATATGGCACGATTTGCCCGAACGGGACAAACTCTTCTTGCGACTGGCGTTGCTATGCTTGATATGCTTCACATTACGAGTGAGGCTGTAAATAATGTTGTGATCGCCGACAGCATTAACCGTGCATCTGATAAAGTAAAGGGAGGGAAGGCGCTTTCGGCATCGCTTCAGTCTGAAGAATATATTTTACCACTCGTTCCACAGATGATTAAGATTGGTGAGCAGTCGGGAAAAATGGACGAAATGCTGGGGAAGACGGCCGCAGTTTACGAAGACGAATTAGACGAAGAGATTAAGGCTATATCGACCGCAATCGAGCCAATCCTTATGGTGACGCTCGCTGTTGTCGCTGGTGGTATGGTTGGGGCTATTCTTCTTCCAATTTATAGCCTAGTAAATGGTATTAATGTCTAGACAGAGCGCTCGTTCTGGAGTACTATAAGCGTAAGCGAATCTATCGCACGTAGTAATTTGTTCATAGAAAGGTGGATATAATTTTATGAACGTACAGCAAACAAACAAGCAGAAAGAGAAGGGTTTTACGATTATCGAAGTCGTGCTCGTATTGGCAATTGCGGGTCTGATTTTCCTGATGGTCTTTATCGCGTATCCAGCTTTGGTGCGAAACCAACGAGATACGCAGCGTCGTGATGATGTTAGCCGTTTCGTTAGTCAGCTTAACAGCTATGCAACCAATAACCGAGGCGCTATACCGTCAGAAAACAAAATTAACGACTTCCTGACAAGCTACATGAAGAGCGGAGACAATCAGTTTAAAGACCCTCAGACAGGTGAAGACTACACGGTCTCAACTGGTAACGCTACAACATCCAACATCCAATACCAAACGAATGCTCACTGTAACGGGGAAGAGATTGCGAATGGTGGCGGAACGCGACAAGCTGCAATCCGTATTCAGCTTGAGGGAAGTGGTTACTTCTGTCAGAACGCTAAGTAGTTTGCTCTCATAGCAACACGCAAGGGACGGTCATTTATCGTCCCTTGTGATATTATTAAGCTTATGGATACGACGTTTCTTATATACCTTACTCTTATACTTGTAGGACTGGCTATGGGTAGCTTTGCGGGTGCAATGGTCTGGCGCCTGCGCGCCCGTCAACTTAAAGAAGATAAAGCCGAGGGCGAGGATTACGACAAAAAAGAATATAAGCGTCTTTTGCCGCTCACGCAAAATAACCTTCAAAACGATCGCTCGCGCTGCCTTACGTGTAAGCATCCGTTGGCGTGGTACGACCTTATTCCGCTGGTGAGCTGGGTAACGAGTAGGGGGAAATGTCGCTACTGTGGAGGCTTTATCGGTTGGTTTGAACCAGTAATCGAAATTGCTACGGCGTTATTATTTGTCATTTCGTTTGCATTTTGGCCGTTTCTTTTAAACACGGCGCTCGATTGGACTCAGTTTATCGTCTGGCTTGTTGTTTGTGTTATGATGGTGATTCTCATCGCATACGACAGTCGGTGGTATATCCTTCCAAACCGTGTCGTATTTCCGCTCATTGGTGCGAGTGCCATTTGGTCGCTACTGGTTATAGTTAATTCAGCATTACCTACCGATATGCTTTTTAGCCTTGCTGGCTCGATTGTCTTACTGCCAGGCGTGTATTACCTGCTGTGGCTAGTTTCTAAAGGTGCATGGATAGGTTTTGGTGATATTAAATTGAATATTGCGTTAGCACTGCTTGTTGTCGAATGGCAACTGGCATTTCTCGTCCTTCTGCTTGCCAACCTTATAGGGTGTTTGGTGGTTATACCGGGTATGCTGGCGGGGAAGATCACGAGAAAAACGCACATACCGTTTGGTCCGTTTCTTATTTTTGCCACAATCATTGCCGTTCTTTTTGGTAGCGAGGTGGTGGCATGGTATATGCAAATGACTTTGCAAATTTCCGTCTGGTTTGGTTTATAGTTTAAAACGCTTGTGCTATAATGAGCCTCAAATGGGTAATCGAACGCGTGGTTTTACGATAATAGAAGTAATGCTGTTTCTTGGAGTAACGGGCATACTTACCATTGGTATTTTGGTGGGAACAGGTGTTGCAATAGGCCAGCAGCGTTATCGGGACGCAGTAACAACTTTTAAAACTTCTCTTCAAGAGGGGTATAATCAAACAGCAAACACGCAAAACGATAGAAGTGGCAGCGAGTCATGCTCTAATGGCGTTATAGTTTCACCACCCGATACTGTTACGAATCCCCAACCTCGTGGCACGAGCGAGTGCCTTATTATGGGTAAAATGCTGCAAATAACAGCTAGTGGAAAAGAGCTTACCTCGCGTGACATCATTGGCTTTCGTACTTCTCAAGCGGCTGAAATTGAAATGACCGACCTGGCGGAGCTATCAAAAAATTATTCGTTGAGTACCTCGGCGGTTTCAGAAACTACTACAGCATTAGAATGGGGGGCGACGGCAGTTAAGCCTAAGACATCTACACCGTATCCTTTGACTATAGCTATAATTCGTTCACCGCTTAGTAGTACAACGATGACATTTGTAAAACAGGGGGTGACGTCGGATATAGATGCCATGGTAGCGTCAGGGATTGTAAAAGAACCTACTGACATTTGCCTTGATCCGGATGGAGGCGCCTTTGCTGGACAGAGGTTGGCCGTAAGGATCGTCGCATTTGCCGGAAGCCAGAGTGGAGTAGAGATTCCTGCGGAGAGTGATAATATATGCGACTAATAAGACGGCGAGACGGTGGTGACACGATAGTTGAGGTTTTATTTGCTGTTGCGGTATTTGCGATGGTGGCCGTAGGGAGTATGTCAATTATGAATCAGGCGACAGGCATTGCGCAGCGAGCACTCGAGATAACTCTTGTGCGTGCGCAAATAGATGCGCAGGCTGAGGCTATTCGATTTATTCATAAATCGTACGTAGCCGACTATCAGACAGGGAAAACCCCCACGGGTATTGCTGCAGAGTGGAGAAAGATGACGGACAAGAATGCGGGTAAGGGCGCTGAAAACGCATCTGCGTTTGGCCAGATTGACGCAGGCGCATGTCCTCCTAATGCACCTGGGGAGAGACCGTTTATCCTAAACGCTCGGACGGCTAAAGTTACCAATACTGTGCCAGCAATGGTGGCTCCGCAAGATGCCACATTGCCACCTTTTTCTCAAGTTGTTTATAATGCTGACTCAAGCATTAAGAGTGCGTATGGTTTATGGGTTGAAGCGGTGCCATCCAATAGTACTAACCAAACTGGGTTTGTTGATTTTCACATTAGAGCATGTTGGCAGAGTACTGGTTCAACGGCTCCGGTTACGTTAGGAACGATCGTGAGGTTATATGAGCCGCGTTAAGGGCTTCACTCTTATTGAGTTAATGCTTGCCATGTCATTTGTTGGCGTATTGCTTTTAGGCATTGCAATGACAACCATTCAAATTAGCAATATTTATACAAAAGGGCTAACACTTCGCGAGGTAAACCAAGCTGGTCGTTCCGTGTCGGACGACCTAAAGCGAAGTATTGCTTCATCGCCGATGTTTGACGCTGATCCTACTTCGGATACTGCTAAGTATATTGTACGTGACGGTGGCGGGCGACTTTGTGTCGGACGCTATACCTATGCCTGGAATTATGGAAGCGCGCTTCGTGGTGGTACGGGCGCTCCGGCGGTGGTTAATAGTTACGATGATGGGCAGGCGGTGCGATTTGCCAAAGTGGATGATCCGAGCGCCGCTTTATGCGCCGATCCGACCGTAGCTATTCCCCGAGCAAATGCGAATGAACTCCTTAGCGCAAGCGACAGGGATCTTGCAGTTCACAAGTTGACGCTTTCAGAGGGCGCGAAGGATACGCAAACAGGACAAGCGCTCTATGCAATATCGCTAATCATTGGGACAAATGACAAAGCGCAGTTGACGACAAACGACACTTCATGTAAACCGCCTGCCGGTGATGGAGGTGAGATATACTGCTCGGTTAATCAATTTGATATCATAGCGCGTGCTGGCAATAATACGGAGGGAGAATAGGGATGAAGCGTTTGAGAGAGAAAGGGGCCGTCTCGCTGTTTATCGTTATATTTACAGCGTTACTCTTATCTATTGTGACGGTAAGTTTTGTGCGTTTAATGGTGAACGAGCAGCAACAGGCCACAACGAGTGATTTGGCGCAAAGTGCCTACGACTCAGCCCAAGCGGGCGTTGAGGATGCAAAGCGCCTCTTAGTACTTGACCAAGCGTGCCGTAATGGTACTGCTGCATCGACTGTTAATTGTGCGGCAATAGCGAGCGCATTGACACCTGTTAATGGTGACGAAACTGGGTGCGATACGCTTACCAAAGCTGGGATTGTTAACGCCACAGATAACGAAACACTTATTCAACAAAGTGCCGGAGATGTTGATCTCGATCAAGCCTATACGTGTGTGAAAATTGCTCAAGACACAAGTGATTACCTAGGCGATTTGGCAGTAAATGAGTCTACAGTGATACCGCTTGTAAGTGATGGGTCGTTCGATCAAGTGGTGCTTAGCTGGTTCAGTGATAAGGATATCGACTCGTCAACAAACGATCTTTCGGTCGGTTTTCCATCGAGCAGTGGTGATGTAACTCTGCCACCTGTTGGCGCACGCTGGCAATATAACTATCCGGCGCTTATGCGAGCACAGGTTGTTCAGCTCGGTAGTAATTTTAAAATGAACGATTTTAATGATAATGCCGATGGGCGGGGTAACTCCAACTCTCTTTTCCTGTATCCATCAGAAACGGGTGCGACAAATAAAGACTATGCGCTGGATGCAAGACGCAATAGCACTAACGCTCCACAGCCAATCACATGTCGCGATAATCTTGCGGGCGGAGGATTTGCCTGCTCTGTAACACTTAATTTGCTTGATCCTATAAATGGTGGTACGGCAAACAGGAATGCCTATCTTTACTTGACAGCGCTTTATAACAAAGCTCACTTTAGCGTTGCACTAAAAAGTAGCTCGGGTGGCGACATAAAGTTTAAAAATGTACAGCCACTTGTCGACTCAACGGGTCGTGCAAATAATTTGTTCCGACGTGTCGTTTCGCGCATCGAGCTAAAAGGCGAGTTTACATACCCTCGCGCCGAACTCGACGTTGATGGGAACTTGTGTAAGAACTTTACCGTCACCTCTAACGCATCCGACTACAGTGCTAGTACGACATGCAACCCCTAAAAAGACTGAATAATTATTTTATTCGTCGTAAGAAGGAATAAAAATAGACTAAGCGCTCTCCGTGTCGCTGTGAAACTTCTCGTATACCTCACGAAGGTGTTCATCAGTAACGTGAGTGTAAACTTGTGTTGTGCTAATGTTGCTATGTCCTAGCATCGATTGTACGCTCCGAAGGTCGGCGCCGTTCATGAGTAAATCGGTTGCAAAGCTATGGCGCATTGTATGAGGACTAACATGCTTTGTTATGCCGGCAAGCTTGGCGTACTTACTGATAATACGTTGAACACTTCTTGTACTCAATCTTCGGTAGTCGCCGCTCGTTGTCGTTTGCGTGTTTCGACTATAGCTAAGAAACAGTGGAGCAAGAGAATCGTTACGTGCGTCTAAGTAATCCATAACGCGTCGCGCAGCTGCTTCGCCAATAAAAACAGGTCGGTCTTTCTGACCTTTTCCTCGTACCATAAATTCGCGTCGCTTAGTGTTAACATGGTCACGGTTTAAATTAACGAGTTCCGATACGCGAAGCCCGCTGGAAAAAAGTAGTTCAATAATTGCACGGTCACGGAGGCCATCTTCTTCGTTAAGCGGAATAGAATCGAGAAGCCGCTCAACTTCATCGTAGTGCAAGAACGTTACTTGCTTGCGAACTATTTTTGGCAACTCAATTTTTTCAGGACTAAGACTTTGTATGTCGCGTTTTGATAAGTAACCTAAAAAACCGCGCAAAGCGATAAGATGGTAGCTTTGAGTAATAATAGAAAGGCCTTCGTTATTTTCGTTTCTATATCTATTAAGCCATAACCTAAATCTTCTAATGAGTTCTGGTGTGAGATCGCTTACTTTTATATCGCCGGCAAATTCGATGAAACGATTTAAATAGTGCTGATAATTTTCAGCCGTCTTTGGCGACCTGCCACCTTCAACTTCAAGGTGCTCGACAAAATCCATGGTCAGCTCGCTCATAAACATATGTCTAGCATAACCTATAAAATGTTACTTGGCTATCGGACTGCCGGCAATTTTGATACAATAACGAAGATATAATAAGGAGATTCCGTATGAGCAGTGTCCAAAAAACATTGGTACTATTTAAACCTGATACAGTCCAGCGTGGCCTTGTGGGCGAAATTCTCACTCGTTTTGAGCGTGTTGGTTTAAAAATCGTTGCAACGAAAATGATTGCACCAGGTAAAGAGCATTACTTTACGCACTATGAGAACATTGGCAAAATGGTTACTCGTCGTGGCGAGCAGGCATTTAACGTAACGCTCGACATGATGACCCAGAGCCCGGTTGTCGCTATGGTATTTGAGGGTGTCGAAGCGGTTGCGCTGGTCCGTAAGCTTGTCGGTCCTACCGAACCCAAGTCTGCTCAGCCAGGAACTATCCGCGGTGATTACTCACACATGAGCTTCGGTTATGCAGATGATGCCTCGAAGGGCATTCCAAATCTTATTCACGCAAGCGGTGACGAGGAAGAGGCAGCTAAAGAGATCGCACACTGGTTTAAAGAAGAGGAGATGTTTGACTACCAGGCGCTCCACGAAAAGTTCACGCGATAATTATTGGTAGTGAAATGGCGGTTTTTACCGCCATTTTTTCATGGTATACTAACGGTAGCGCCTCGGTAGCTCAATTGGATAGAGCAGTTCCGTCCTAAGGAAAAGGTTGCAGGTTCGACTCCTGCCCGGGGTACCAGGAAAATTATGTCTCAAAAAGAACAAGCACGGGATTTTGACGGGCAGAGAGAGGGTGAAGAGCTCATCTTTGTTTTTCGTCGTCATATGATTGCTATGCGAAAAGGCTTTTATCTCCTACTCATCCCTTTTGTCATTTCAGCAATCCCGCCACTTATTTGGCAGGACAATCTTAATTTGTTTTTACTTCCTATAGGCGGGCTCGTATTGGGTCTGCTCCTCTTCTTCTACCACTTTATTATGTGGTACTTTACGGTGTATATTGTTACAAATCAACGCATCCGCCAGGTGACACAGCGAGGTTTCTTCGGCAAAGACGTAGTAGAGCTGCGACTTTCTAAGATTCAAAACATAAGCTATAATGTACCAGGACTTAGCGGAGAGCTTTTTGGATATGGTACCGTTGTCATCCAGACGCTCGTTGGTGATCTTGTTATTCGTAATGTTGAGCACCCCGATGAAATATATAATAAATTACAAGATGCGTTAACGACGGCTGTCGATAGCGAGTCTATACAGTAAGGAGACTATGAAAAAGTTTCTCAAAAAAAGAAGCAAATCGAAGCAACAGATTCCTTCGAGAATTACGAATGAAACTGTTGCCGAACATCGAGAACGTATTCTTGCTGGCGGGCGACGCTTTAAGTATCCAATGCAATATGCGCGTCACAAGCTCGTTATCAATACTATTATTGTTACTATTATTGCAATTATTCTTTTGGTGATGTTCGGATGGTGGCAATTATACTCCGTTCAAAACTCAAGCGACTTTTTTTATCGCGTCACACGTATTTTGCCGGTACCTATAGCGAAAGTCGATGGTGAGAGTGTACGCTACAGCGATTACTTAATGTATTACACTAGTTCGGCTCACTATCTACGTCAAAGCGAGCAGCTTAACCTGGACAGCGAAGATGGTCAGCGGCAAATTGGATACATTAAGCGTAAGTCGATGGACACGGTGATTGCTGACGCATATGCACGTAAGCTTGCCAGAGAGCTAAATATATCAGTAAGTGGTGAACGTGTAAATAAGCTTATCGATGAAGATCGCAATACGGTAGATGGTCGTATATCTCAGGAGACATACGACACGTCTGCGCTTAATATTTTAGGATGGGCGCCTGATGAATATCGGTACGATGCAAAATCGAAACTGCTTCGACAGGACGTATCGTACGCAATAGATAGCAAGGCCGATGACTTACAGAAACAAGTTGCAACGCTGCTAAAGAAAAATCAAGATTTTGACAAAATACTAAAGAAGTTCGATAAGGACAGTAAAATTACATCTGGAATCTCCGGCATGGTTCCGCGAACCAACCGAGATGGCGGACTGAGCGCGGCAGCTGTCAAGTTAAAGAAAGGTCAGGTGTCTTCGGCGGTGAAAACGACTACCGGAGATGGATACTATTTCGTAAAACTTCTTGAGACGAACGGCAGTCAAATTAGCTACGCATACATCAAAGTGCCGTTAACAGAGTTCTCGCACAGGCTAGAACAGCTTAAAAAAGATGGCAAGGTTCAGGAGTATATTTCGATAGTAGAAGATGTGAAAAATAATAGGAGGTAGAGATGTTTACGGTTCCACAGCTTAACTACGATTACGATGCTTTAGGGGGGTATATTAGCGGTGATATTATGAAACTCCATCACGACAAGCACCATCAAGCATATGTCGATAAATTAAACGCCGCTGTTCAAAGCGAGGGATCGTTGCAGGGGAGGGATGTCGTTGATCTTCTTGAAAACCTATCTCAGCTTCCAGAGGCGGTGCAGAAAGCGGTGCGCAATCACGGTGGTGGCCATTACAACCATACGTTATTTTGGCAATGGATGTCTCCTGATGGTGGCGGGGAGCCGAGCGGCAATCTGGCGGAACATATTAAGCAGAAATACGGTAGTTTTCAGGCCTTCGTCGACGAATTTAATGCAAAATCTCTCGCAGTTTTCGGTAGCGGCTGGGCATGGCTGCAGCCTGATTTATCGATCGTTACTACTCCGAATCAGGATACTCCTATCATGCTAGGCATGGACGAGCCTGTCTTGGGACTTGATGTATGGGAGCATGCCTATTATCTTGATTACAAGAATAAGCGTGACGATTATGTAAAAGCTTGGTGGAATGTTGTTGATTGGCGATTTGTTGAACAGCGATACGAGAAATAAATCGTCCACACTTAGCAAAAACACCGCGTAATGCGGTGTTTTTGCTAAGAATAATCTCTTGGCGGGCTCGACCGGATTTGAACCGGCGATCTCCTCCGTGACAGGGAGGCGTGATAACCCCTTCACTACGAGCCCGTATGTTTAAACATTGTACTTTTTATGATGAAAAAAGTCAAGAGCTTTACTGACTCATTTTACGAAAGGGATATTCTTCTCTTCGCAAAAAAAGAATGGTATAATTTATCTTGTAATATGCCGCCGTAGCTCAGTTTGGTAGAGCGGCGCTTTCGTAAAGCGTAGGTCACCGGTTCAATTCCGGTCGGCGGCTCCATATACAAATGATGCGCGAGTATCGTATAGTGGTTAATATACAACCTTCCCAAGGTTGGGCGCAGAGTTCGATTCTCTGTACTCGCACCAAAAAATTATGAAAGAAGAAATTTCACACGCCATTCGTAAAATCACAGCCGATCGGTTATTTGCCGGATCGCTCATTGCGCTTATTGTCGTGTCGTTAATTTATAGTGTTTGGGTCGCCTTGTCGCTCCATCCGAGTGATCTGCAGGTTGCCGTGCATTACACTATTTTCGGTGAAACACAGTTTTATCGTGACAAATGGTATTATCTTGTCTCGTTTGTTGTTTTTGGACTTGTCATAGCTATTATCCATCCTATTATTGCAGCCAAAATTTACTTGCAAGAAAAGCGTCAGTTTGCCTTGCTGTTTGCGCTGCTTAGTGTTTCTATAATTATAATCGCCTGGGCTCTTACTCAGGCACTTCTTGATATAGCGTTCCTATAATGATAGATCTTGAAATTCCTCTTGGCAAACGAACTCGAATGTATCGTTTCTTCGAAATGCTGCCGTCATTACTGAGTATGGGAATGATTCTTCTTCTAGTTATTCTTTCATTTTTTAGTCCGCTGGCTGCTGCAATCTACCTTTTGCTAGTACTTATAACGTTGCTCGTTAAGGCGGTTGGTATTGCCGTCCATACAATCACTGGTCGCCATAAGCTTGAGGGTGCGCAAAAAATTAATTGGCACAATCGCTTGGCTCAACTTGAAAATCCAATAAAAAGCTACGAAACTGAAGCACATTCACGCTCACGTGAACTTGGTATTGATGTCCATAAGGAAAACCTGCGGCTCATGTCGGCTGACCCCGATATTTTTCCTAAACCGTCTCAACTATACAACGCCATAATAGTTGCGTCGTATAATGAGTCATACGAAGTTATTGATCCCACAATTCAATCGATCGTCGATACCACATATGACAATAAGCACATCATTCTTGTCCTTGCGTACGAACAACGTGGCGGGGCTGCAATGAAAGAGACGATCGACCAGCTGGTGCAGAAATACAGTAAGTCATTTAAGGCCGTAATTCCCGTTGAGCATCCAGCAGATCTTCCTAATGAGGTTATTGGTAAAGGTGGTAATATAACCTATGCCGGTAAACATCTCAAAACATGGCTTGATAAGCAGGATATCCAGTATAACGATGTTATTGTCACTACTCTCGACTGCGATAATCGCCCGCATAAAACATACTTTGATTATCTTACGTACGAGTATATCGTGCATGAAGACCGAAAGCACTTAGCGTATCAGCCTATAGCACTCTTCTTAAATAATATTTGGGACGTACCGGCGCCAATGCGTGTACTTGCTACTGGTAACTCGTTTTGGAACATCATCAGTTCTATGCGACCGCACATGCTCAGAAACTTTGCTTCGCATTCGCAATCGATGGATGCTTTGGTAGAGATGGATTTCTGGAGTACGCGAACAATCGTCGAAGATGGCCACCACTACTGGCGAAGTTATTTCTATTTTGGAGGTAATTATTCGGTTATGCCTATATTTGTTCCAATTTATCAAGATGCAGTTCTCTCGGATACCTATGGTAAAACGTTGAAAGCGCAATTTAAGCAGCTTCGTCGCTGGGCATACGGTGCTTCAGACATTCCCTATGTCGCTACTCGCGTACTCACTTCAAAGCGTAATGTGCCGCTTGGAGCGGGGTTGGCTCGGCTTTTTCGTCTTATCGATAGTCACGTGACGCTTGCGAGTGTTTCAGTTTTATTTGCCATTGGAGGATGGGTGCCGCTGCTTGTTAATAGCGAGGCATCACGGAGTATTGCTGCTCATCAGCTGCCCGAGGTGGCTAGTGGAATAGGGCAGGTTGCGCTTGTTGGCTTATTCATCACCATTTTCCTTAGCTTTAAGATGCTTCCACCACGCCCTGCGCGCTACAAAAAACGTCGTACGGTTGGCATGCTCCTTCAATGGGTGCTTATGCCTATTACCTCTATTGTGTATAGCGCAGCCTCTGCGTTTAATGCGCAATTTCACCTATTAACAGGTCGCTATCTTGATAAGTTTGACGTTACTGAAAAGGCTACTCATCAGTCGGTCGCTCGTGCTCGTGCAAAGAAGGCCGGCCACGACGTTTCCGAATCGAAGTAACTAATTTATGTCGCACTGCGTACTGCATCGCTGCTATTTCATCGTAACGGCGGAGCGTTGCGTGGACAACCGCCGCAAGATCTTCTGCTGATACGCTGGTGCGTTTTTGTGTTGCGAGAAATGTCTCAACTTGCCGTGATAGCCATAAGGCATCCATCTTACCCTCGTCGGGGCGATGAGTGAATGCTGCTGCAATGCTAATAATGAGCCGACCGCTATTGAAGTACTGCTTACCGCCGTTTAAGCTGTAAACCTCAAGTGTGTCTGTTAAGGATGGTGCCTCAAGGGTAGTGAAGGTCGCGCCACATACACGGCAATGTCTTCGACGCCAGACGGTGGGCTGTTTTTTGTGTGGCCTCGAGTTCTTTACTGAGGTTGAGTGGTGAAAACAATTAATGCAAAACATAGCTATATATTGACATATAGCTATTTAAAAAGCTAGTGGATAAAACAAAAAAATAAGTGGATAATAAATACCCCCAGTTAGCTGGGGGTATTTAACTTTGTAAAACTACTTAGAATCGGTTCGTTTGCGTACATCCTGTTTGGCTTGTTTCCAACTTTGGTTGTACTCAAAACTAACAGGAAATTTTTCGAGGGCTGACTTTGTGTGGTGTATATGGTTATTACCCATACAATTATATTACCACACATAGTATAAAATGTCAACAAAGCTTATGTTATCTTTTATTTCATATATGATATTTCGAAAGAGTGTACGACGTCAAAACGCTCGTGGATAACTTATTGGAGCTGGGGAAATAAAAAAGAGACATCTGTCTCTTTCATAATTTCCTGGTGGGCGATAGAGGAGTCGAACCTCTGACCTCCACAACGTCAATGTGGCGCTCTAGCCAGCTGAGCTAATCGCCCAAAAAACTTGGGTCTTCGTTATCATATCAAAAAATGGACACTATTGCAATCTACGGGAAGGTTGTATATTATAAGTTTGAGCAGTGAAGGGGAACTCACCAGCCCTCGAGCTCCGTGGGAAGTTGCAACGTGCGATAACGTTACTTCACAAGTGCTTGCAGGATTGCAAGAAGTCCGGTGGAACCGCCCTATAAGGGTCCGAGACATGCGATATATAAACTTACAATAGTTTGAGTTTATTCATCGCATGTTTTTAATTGAAAAGGAGAATAAAATGAACGACGATCAATTGCACGCAATGCGACACAGTCTTGCTCACGTCACCGCCGCTGCAGTACATAGATTATGGCCTAATGCCAAATTCGGTGTGGGACCAGTAGTGGAGAACGGCTTTTATTACGATATCGACTTAGGTGAGGAAAAAATATCAGAGGCACATTTCGCTAAGATTGAAAAAGTCATGCGTCGTATTATTGCTGAGGCGCAAGATTTCGAGCATTTTACGCTGCCGATAGACGAAGCAATTGAGTGGGCGAAGCAATCAGGACAGCCGTATAAACAGGAGCTACTTAACGATCTTAAGCGATCGGGAACGACACTTGCAAGTGATTTAGACGTAGATGAGTTAGGTACTATAGCCGAGGGGTCGTCCGCCGTTGATGACGTGTCGTTTTATAGAAACGGTGACTTTACCGATTTGTGTCGTGGTCCGCATGTTCATAATACCAAAGAGGTGGGTGCTTTTAAATTGCAGCGTGTCGCTGGTGCATACTGGAGGGGTAAAGAAGGTAACCCACAGATGCAGCGCTTGTATGGTGTAGCATTTGCAACACAAGAAGAGCTTGACCTATACCTCGATCGTCTTGAGCAAGCTAAGCAGCGAGATCATCGTAAGCTGGGTAAAGAGCTTGATCTTTTTACATTCTCCGACCTTGTAGGCTCGGGTTTGCCTCTCTATACGCCTCGTGGAACGATTATTCGTGATAACCTAATCAAGCTGTCCGAGGATGTACGCGCGCAAATTGGCTTTCAAAAAGTATGGTCGCCGCATATTACCAAGAAAGATCTTTACGAGACATCTGGTCACTGGGCGAAATTTGGCGATGAGTTATTCTTGGTTAAAAGTCAGGAAACGACCGACCAGTTGGTTATGAAACCTATGAACTGTCCGCATCATGCACAAATTTATGCTGCCAACCCCCGTAGCTACCGCGATCTTCCAATTAAGTACATGGAAACTACCACTAATTATCGTGATGAAAAAACAGGGGAACTACATGGACTTAGCCGCGTTCGATCGTTAAGTCAGGACGATAGTCACACGTATTGCCGCCCCGACCAAGTTGATGTAATTTTTGATCAACTTATCGAAAAAATTCATTTCTTCTATAAATCAATCAATATGAATCTCAAATTGCGGCTTTCTCTGCGTGATGAAAGCCCTTCGTATTTAGGGCCAGATGAGCTATGGTCGTTTGGGCAGAAGAAGCTTGCTGAAATTGCAGAACGTAACAATATTGATTATTACAGCGAAGAGGGTGAGGCGGCGTTTTACGGTCCGAAGCTCGATTTCATGGCTCAAGATGCTATTGGTCGCACCTGGCAGGTGGCAACGATTCAATTTGACTTTGTTCAGCCGGAGCGATTTAAGCTAGAATATACAGACGACAACGGTGAGAAACAGCGTCCCATCATGATTCACTGTGCGATTATGGGTAGCTTCGATCGCTTCTTCTCGGTATTTATCGAGCATACAGCCGGATGGTTTCCCTTGTGGGCAGCTCCCGAGCAGGTGCGCATTCTTACCATTAATGACACGGTTATCGATTATGTGCAGGAAATTGAGAATGTTCTTCGTGATACAGTTCTAATGAAGCCTATCCGCTATAATGAAGTGCGATTTACTCGAGATGATCGTAACGAGAGTCTTGGTAAGAAAATCCGCGAAGCAACTGCTTATAAAGTGCCTGTACAGCTCATTGTTGGACCTAAAGATAAAGAGGCGAGAGAGGTGAGTGTTCGTACGCAGCATAAAGAAGATAAGATTAAGCTAACGGACTTATCAACCTATCTTCAAGGGCTCTAAGGTATGACCCAAGCTTCATTGGACATGCGAGAAAAAGTATATCGCATTATGGCGCAATTACCTGAAGGTAGAGTGACAACATATGGCGATGTAGCTGGGCTTGCAGGTCATGCAAATGCCTCGCGTATTGTTGGGGGTATTGCGCATCATGGTCCATTAGAGCTACCATGGCATAGGCTTGTCAATCGGTTTGGTGGGCTTGCAAGCGGCTTTCATGGAGGGCGAGAGGCTCAGCGACAGCTCCTTGAAGCTGAAGGTATAGAGTGTGATAATTTTATTATCGTTAATTTTGAGGAGCGGCGATGGAAGCCCAATCTTCAGACGCTACACCTCTGGTAGTCATTGTTGGACCGACCGGAAGCGGCAAGACGGCACTCGCGGTAAAGCTTGCACGTAAATACGGCGGAGAGATTATTTGCGCCGATTCTCGGACGATCTATAAAGAGATGGATATTGGCACAGCGAAACCGACGCCAGAAGAGCGACGCGTCGTTCCACACTGGGGTCTTGATCTCATCGAACCAGGGCAGCGCTTCACGGCTGCCGATTTTAAACGCTATACCGACGAAAAAATACAGGAAATAAAGGGACGAAATCGAATTCCTTTTCTCGTGGGGGGTACGGGTTTGTATGTCGATGCTGTTGTTTTTAATTATAGTTTTGCTGGTGATGTAAATTATGCATTTCGTGCAACACTTGAAGCAATGTCTCTTGAAGATCTTTATAATTATTGCAATAATAACAATATTAAATTACCAGAAAATTATAAAAACAAACGATATGTTATACGAGCAATTGAAAAAAAGGATAACGTTAATAGAGATAATATGCTACCTATAAGCAATAGCATTATTGTTGGTATAGCAACAGAAAAGCATGTGTTGAAAAAACGTCTACAAGATCGTGTTCTAAATATGTTCAATAATAACATTGTAGATGAAACAATAAATTTAATCTCAAAGTATGACAATACGAGCGAGGCTTTCACGGGCAACGCCTACGAAATTATTAAAGAGTTGTTGAGCGGCAGATTGACAGAGCAAGAGGCTCAGCTACGTCTAGTGACAAAGGATTGGCAACTCGCAAAAAGACAGTTAACGTGGCTGAAGCGCAATCCGTATATTGTATGGGGATCTTTACGACAAACGGAAGACTATCTCTGTAGTAAACTTGACTCGCTAGCCAATAAAAAACGTGATATGATAGAACAAGAAAGTTATTCTAGGGAGAGCAATGATTGACGCATTATTTGGTTCAAAAACTCGGGTTAAGCTACTGCACCTATTTTTAAATAATCCTGGTAAGTCATTCTATGTACGAGAGATTACCCGGCTTATAGATGAACAAATTAATTCCGTGCGCCGTGAGCTATCTAATATGCTCGGTGTGGGTATTATTACTAGTGATAGCTCAGATAATAAGCTCTACTATTCGGTTAATCAACGATACGAATATTATGTGCCGTTTAAGGCTATCTTCTCGGATGGCCATATAGATACTACTGTTATCGCACAGACATCTACAACAAGCTGGGCTGATGACGTGAAATTATTGCCAGGCCTTCGTCTTGCTATCTTAGCGGGTGTACTTGTTAAGGGTTCTGGAAGTCCTGTAGATCTCCTTCTTGTGGGTGATATGCCTGCGCAGAAGGTGCAGACTGTCGTACGTGAAATTGAACGGGCGGAAGCGCGAGAGTTAAACTATAGTGTTCTTACTTATGACGAGTTCTACTATAGATGGAGCGTTCGTGATAAATTTATAACAGAAATAGTAAGTAGTAAACACTCGGTCATATTTGATAGCGATAATGTCCTGAAAGCCAGAAAAGGAGAGTGATATGTTAGAAGTTGAATATAAGGGCGGTACTAGCGTTATTCTAGTAACTAAAAAGTCAAAACTCGTAGTCGACCCACTACTCGAAGGGTATGGCTTAAAAAACCTCGATGTAAAGGATTCTATTGATATCGCGACAGAGCAGCGCTTTGCAATTGAAGGTAAGGGAGAGCGACTTGCTATAGATGGCCCTGGCGAATACGAGGTAGGTGATTTTTCTATTCGAGGAATAGCTGCACAGCGCCACCTCGATGACGAAAAGTTACCTTTCATGGCTACTATTTACCGGATCGAAGTAGGCGACATCTCTATTGCTCTTTTAGGAAATATAGCGGGTAACTTGGACGAAAATCAGCTTGAGTCGCTAGGCGTTATCGATATTCTCATCGTTCCTGTTGGCGGTGGAGGTGTTGCTCCAGATGCGACATCTGCTGCGCAGCTTACTCGTCTTATAGACCCTAAGATGGTTATTCCAACGCATTATGCTGACGATGCATTGAAATACGAAGTTCCTCAAGACATTGCCGACACTTTTGTGAAAGAAATGGGCGTAGAAGTAGAAACAACTTCCAAGCTGAAGCTAAAGGGTAGTTCACAGCTACCGCAGTCGTTGATGGTTTGCCATATCACGAGATCTTAAGCACCTCATACAAAAAACACCCTTTATGAAAGGGTGTTTTTTAAGCTCTGAGCACTTTAGGCTACTTTTGTAAGAATGCCTTTTTTCTTAAGAGTGCGAATTGCCTGGGTGCTGAGTGTCATGGTTACTTTTTGGCCATCAACCTCAAAAGTTTTTTTCTGAAGATTCGGTTTGAAAACGCGCTTAGTGCGACGCAAAGAGAAGCTCACATTGTGGCCGTGCTGTTTTCCTTTACCGGTAAGTTCACATCGTGCTGCCATATTATTTCCACTTATTTTTTACAGATATCTCTATCAGTTTACCTTTTTTTATCATTTTAGTCAAGTAGACTACAATTTTAGGTATAATAGGATGGATGGACATAATTAGTATACTTGTAGTTTTAGTGATAATTCTTATTTCGATGACGCTTCATGAAGCGATGCACGGTTTCATGGCTTACTTTTTAGGTGACGACACGGCTAAGCACCATGGAAGACTGACGCTTAATCCTGTTAAGCATATCGATCCTTTTCTTACCATCTTATTGCCATTGGCGCTCGCAATGATGGGCGGCCCTATATTTGGTGGCGCCAAGCCTGTACCGTTTAACCCATCTCGAGTTAAATATGGTGAGTGGGGTAGTGCTCTCGTCGCCGTTGCGGGTCCTCTAACCAATTTTGTTTTAGCATTTGTATTATTTGGAGTGTATGCAGTTGTATCGAATAGTTATGGAAACGGCCTTGCGACGGATACGCTTGCTCTTGCGGTCCAGGTGAACTTAGGGTTCTTTATCTTTAACATGCTGCCAATTCCGCCTCTCGATGGCTCAAGGGTGCTTTATGCACTCGCTCCCGAATTTGTACGACGAGGGATGGAAGCGATAGAGCGTTTCGGTATAATATTTGTATTCCTGGTCGTTCTCCTGGCAAGTCCACTTATTATTACAGTTATTCAGGCTGGCATGGAGGGTATACTTAAGTTATTCTATGCCATCTTTAGCTTTGTCTAATTGTGATATAATAAACCTATCGGGCATCGGCGAATATGATTTTCCGATATCATAATGATAGGGAGTCCAAATGGTCGTATTCCGTGGAATGCGGTTGAGGACACCCACCTTGCAAATATGCGAGGAATATCATAGAGTCGATGCCCGTTACCGGGGTGTAGCGCAGTTGGTAGCGCGTACGGCTGGGGGCCGTGAGGTCGCAAGTTCAAGTCTTGTCATCCCGACCATGGAATTTATATGAATCAACGTATTGCAGTGCGGGCTATCATCCGCAAAGACAACAAAACATTGCTTTTGCGACGCGCTAAGGGTCGTGATACTATTTTGGGGAAATATGAACTACCAGGGGGTCGGTTGCGTTATGGGGACCAGCCCGAGGATGCTTTAAGCCATTATGTAGATCAAGAAACTGGACTAACCGTAGGTACTGCTCAGTTGTTTGATGTTATCTCGTATATCGATCATGACCATCATGACGTGCAATATATTTTCATACTCTATCTAGTGAGTATTGCTGGATCTTCTCGTGTGCATCTGGGTGCTGGTTATGACAGATATTCTTGGAAGCAGATGTCTGCAATTCAACAGGATATGCTTACCGAATCTGCGAAAATATTGTTAGGAATTTCACAACAAACACTACCAGAAGTGAAGGAGCACGTGCTCATTGGTAAAGATGTTGTTATTGAAACATCAAAAGAGCATCTTGTTCTCTATACAGATGGTGGCTCACGAGGAAATCCTGGTCCGTCGGCGGCTGGCTTTGTTGTAATGAACGATAGGGAACATGTTATTCACGAAGGTGGCATGTATTTGGGTATTACTACCAATAATCAGGCGGAATATCAGGCGGTAATGTTGGGGCTTGAAAAGACTTTTGAGATGGGCGCTCGAACCGTTGATGTGCGTTTAGACAGCCTTCTGGTCGTTAACCAGATGAATGGTATTTATGATATTAAAAATCGCGAATTATGGCCTATAAACGAACGCATCCGGTCACTTGTGGCTCAATTTGATAAAGTGACTTTCACGCATGTTCGTAGAGAGTTTAATCAGCTTGCTGATGGAATGGTGAATAAGATTCTTGATACGCGAGCAAAAACTGCGTATACTAAGGAGTGACAGTTCGTTAGACGATCGCTTGCTCGTCACACAGCAAGAGGAAAGTCCGGGCAGCATAGGGCATGACAGTCGCTAACGGCGACCGGAGGTGACTCTAGGGAAAGTGCCACAGAAACGAAACCGCCCCTTTGGGGTAAGGGTGAAAGGAGTGGGGTAAGAGCCCACAGCAACGTACGGCGACGTACGGAGGAGGTAAACCCTGTCTGCTGCAAGGAGATCTGCGTTAAGGTAGCCCGCTTGCAGGTCGAAACCCGCTTGACTTCATAGGCAACTACGAAGCTAGATAGATGATCGTCCACGACAGAACCCGGCTTATCGATGAGCTGTCACTAAAAAACACCGACTTACGCGGTGTTTTTTAGTGACATAAACTAAGAAGCTATGCTTTTGTGGCTGTTTCAGCGATTTTTGCGAATGCCACGGGCTCATTAACGGCAAGTTCTGAGAGAACTTTACGGTCAATTTCAACGTTCGTTGCTTTAAGGCCGGCAATAAGTTTACCGTAAGTTGTGCCGTTTTCGCGCGCAGCAGCATTTATACGTGTAATCCATAGGCCACGAAGATCACGCTTTTTGTTGCGTCGGTCGCGGTAGGCGTACTGAAGTGCGCGGGTTACAGCCTGCTTAGCAAGCTTATATGAACGCGTACGATTGTGCTGCATGCCTTTAGCGAGCTTTAACACTTTTTTGTGCTTAGCTCGTGCGGTAACACCTCTCTTTACTCGCATATTATACTCCTAGTGCTCGTTTAACGTTTTTAGCCATTGCACCCTTTATAGGTGCGCTGGTGTTGATTGCTCGTTTTCGACTCTTACTCTTCTTAAGAAGAAGGTGATTGCCGAAGGCGCGGCGACGCAACAACTTACCTGTACTAGTAAGCTTGATCCGTTTGGCTGTGCCTTTATGGGTCTTAAGTTTTGGCATTTATTTACTCCTTACTACAATACTCAGATTACGACCTGCCATCTGAGGTTTTTGCTCAACTACAGCGTCTTCTTCAAGTAGGGCAATAATCTTATCGATCATTTCGTAGCCGAGATCTTTATGGGCCATTTCGCGACCTCTGTAAAAAATCTGAATTCGTACTTTATGACCAGCGGCCAAAAAACCTCGAATTTTTCGCAACTTAATGTCAAGATCTCCGGAACCAATCTTAAGGCCAAAGCGCATTTGTTTTAGCTCGTTCGCCTTACTCGACTTACGGTTCTTCTGTTGCTCCTTCATCTTCTGGTACTGATATTTTCCCCAGTTAACGATTTTTGCAACAGGTGGTTCTGCATTGGGCGATATCTCAACAAGGTCAAGACCTGCGTCTTCAGCTGCTTTGAGTGCGTCGTTTCGGCTTAAGATGCCGAGCGGTTCGCCGTCGGCGCCTATGACGCGTAGCTCTCGGGCGCGAATTGATTCGTTGATGCGAATTGATCGGTTGATTACTGCTCTCCTTGAGTTTGCAAATAATTAAGCATTACTCGTTGCCATTTTACCAGATATAGAGCTAGACTTCAAGTGTTTTGTCTGTATTGCAGTGCTTCTGCGAGGTGTTTTGAATCTATGTGTGCGCTCTCGTCTAGATCGGCTATAGTTTGGGCAACTTTTATAATCTTCAAATAGCTTCGTGCACTCAAACGCAACCTCTGTTCCGCTTGCTGGAGAAGTTTTTTGGCGTCATTAGATAAAGAGGTGAATTTTTTAATTTCTGCGTTTGACATGCCGCTGTTGTGTTTTATGGAACTATTAAAACGCTCCTCCTGTCTTTTGCGCGCGATAATTACTTGATGACGGGCCTGGTCATGGCGGGAGGTGCTGGACGCTGTGTTTTGAAGTATATCCTTATTTGGCGTCTTTGTTAGGGTTGTTAGGAGATCGATTCGATCTAGAAGTGGCCCGGAAAGTCTATTTGTATAGTTGTTCACTTGTGTTATCGTGCAGGTACAGTCTTGAGTAGTATCGCCATAATAGCCACAGGGGCAGGGGTTCATAGTGGCGACAAGCATGAAGTCGGCGGGGTAGGTGATGCGACTTTTTGCTCGATCGATGGTGACGGTTTTATCTTCTAGTGGCTGTCGGAGTGCTTCGATAGTCGATCGGGGGTATTCGGGAATTTCATCTAAGAATAACACGCCATGGTGCGCGAGACTTACGGCGCCTGGCTGTGGCTGGCTACCTCCGCCAATAAGTGCCGTTCGACTTGCGGTATGGTGTGGTGCCTGAAACGGACGGCGGGATATTAGTGGGCTGGATGCATTAAGTGAATGAAGCTTGACCACTTCCAGCAGCTCTTGGTCGGTAAGGGGAGGGAGAATATCTGCAAGTATTGTGGCTAGCATAGTTTTTCCAGCCCCTGGCGGTCCGGAAAAAAGGAGATTATGATGACCTGCTGCAGCTATTATAATTGCTCTTTTTGCTACTTCCTGACCCGCAACATCGTCGAGAGACGCTTTTGATTTTTGGTGAGATTTTTTGCTGGCGGTTTGTTTGGATGGGACGCTTACTCGCTGCTCTCCTTTGAGAATGAGAAAAACTTCTGAGAGTGTGCTTACTGGTATGATGTTCGCTTCGGGCACGAGAAGGGCTTCGTCCGTATTTTCTTTTGGAATAAAAATTCGCTCGATGCCCTGTTTTTGAGCAGTTTCAACTAGATTAATGATGCCACCCACCGGTCGGATGGCGCCATCGAGTGCAAGTTCGCCGACAAAAAAGCAATTTTCAGTATCCTCTTGACGTATTTGGCTGCTATTTGCGAGAATCGCTATAGCAATCGGAAGATCGTAGTGCGTCCCGTGTTTCGGGAGTTCAGCTGGAGCTAGGTTGATGGTTATGTGCTTCGTCGGAAATTCGAGATGAGAGTTGCTAATAGCGCTTCTTACGCGCTGTTTTGCTTCATCGATGGATTTATTACCCAGACCTACAATTTGAAACGAAGGAAGGCCGCGAGTGCTGTCACTTTCTACTTCAACAATTTTACCCTCAAAACCAATTAGTGCACTTGTTACTACCTTTGAAACATTAGACATATACCTATTTAAGCATAACAATAGTTAAAAAATAATAAAAAGTGCTATAATAAGAGTATTGGGGCTGAAACAGCTATCGACAATAGGACTTTAATAAACTATTTTGCAAGCCGAACATGCACGTTACGCATTCAATAATTGCAAACAAATTTGCACAAGTAGCTGCTAAGGTAAAGAGCGCGTTCAGCGTTCCTACTCTTGCAGTTGCGCCAATTGCAGCTTAATCGCAGCAATCGCTCCATTTACTAATTGCAAAGTGTTAGTAGGGGAGTGTCATACTTAGCTTTGCTAGCCTACGGGTCGCGCAGCGACGACTTGTAGGGACATTTATCGCGCGTAGGTAGTGGTTTTTTGACTGTTCTCTATCCACTATTTACGTAATTTTAGAATAGCCTATGCTTTGTAGACGAGTAGTTTATTACCTTTTGGACCGGGGGGCAGTACCCCGCAGCTCCACCAGAATTATTTACTAATAAAAACAACCACCTGCGAGTAGTGGTTGTTTTTTGTGGAGTCATTTATTTCGTGTTTATTTTTGGCTTCTGCATAATTTTTTTATTCAGAAGCTACCCCTATAATATGACGGTATACTGCTTGTGTCAATAAAAAAAGCAAAGAAAATGATGATAAAAAATAATTCGTGTGGAAAACCTATATATAGCGTTAATTTATGACTTGGCATTCATATTTTTCAACTTATCACATGTGTAAGGCTAAGCTCCGCAAAAAAAGAAACGCTGGCTTATGCTGTGGCGTACAGCGTTAGCACTGGACGCGAGCGGTCGATGCAAAAAGACATGGCGAGAGGAAGTGATGACGTTGTTGGCCTGCGCGTTTTTTGGTCTAAAGTAGATTGGTTGCACGGGACGGCTCGTGGTGTCATCGATTCGTATGTTCTTGCGATACGTTGAATCATATTTGGGTTTATATTTTTTCCAGGATAAGTCAAGGTATTTTAACAGAATATGTAACGCTTGTTAGGGCCTACTATTTAAAGTTGTTATTTTATTAACGATATTTTTTCTACAACATACTGCTTCATGTATATTACTTACATCTGTTAATATATTGTTGTAAATATTATATTAAAAAATAACAACATTAATTTTACTCACATTATTGACGTAGAGCTATTGGCGTGTTACTATGAACACAAGCTTTTACAAAAACAAAAAAGCCAAAATGAAAATACATTAACAAATCGAATGACCAACAGCTCCGCTTATTAGACGGAAAAACGGTAGCAGCAAAACATGGCACCATTAGCCACGAACCTTTTTTGCATGGTGCTACCGAAGCTCCGCCTAAAGCGTCGAGCGCGCAATCATAAGTACCGATGTGCCTAGTACATCCCTTGGAGGAATCGAAGTGACACTACTAGGCGCATTGTGGAACATATTGCATGAACTATGCTCTGGGTTTTCCCGGAGCGGTCAGTTGCCTTGAGCGGCAGACGCTCTAAATGCACGCGCCCAATATTTAATTTACAGCGGCGGATGTTGCATTGTTGAGCATTTATGTCTGCTGCTCGGGCTCTTTTTCTCTTGCAGGTGGTATAGTGTTTATATGTGGATAAAAATTGCGGCGATTAGTTCGTTTGTGTCTATTCTTGTTTTAGTTGTGGTACTTAATACTACCGAACCAACAAACATTGGACCCGTAGGTGTATTGGCTGTTTTCGCATTGATTTACATTGCTTTTGTGGGCATATTTGTGCTCTTAATAAAAGCACTATCTTATATATTTGCCAAAATACCTAGATTATTGGGGACTAAAAAATACGAACAATTAAGCGATAAGAAGATCTATTACTATGGGTCTGTTGTCGCCTCTACGCCCGTTCTTCTTATCGGTATGCAGTCTATAGACAAGCTCGGTATTTACGATGTAGCGCTTGTTTTGTTGTTTGTCTCCATGGCATGTTTCTATATCTCTAAACGGTCTAATTAATCGTGTGTTTTTAGAAGTGGTTATGCTATAATTTATTATATGGAACCCAAGATATCATCTTATGAGAGGGGAGATGCGCCAGTTTTTACGCACACGCAGGAAAGTGCGAATACTATTAATGCGCAACATGAAAGACTGGACACGGTGTATGGTGAAAGGGAGGATAAAGTTGAATCTAATGTTTCCACTTCTGATGTCGTTGACAGATCTGTCGATCTTCCTACTCCTCAAGTAGCGAGTCCAGTGAGCGCACCACTTCCTCCAGCTCCTGTAAATGATGATGGCCTGCCGATCGTGGCTGGTGATGATGACCTTATAGAGCAGGCTTGGGTGGCGTCTGCAAAAAAAATTATTGCAGAAACGAAAGATGATCCGTACAAACGAGAACAAGAAGTAGTGAAACTGCAGGCAGATTATCTGAGAAAGCGATACGGAAGGGAAGTAGGGGAGCCTCGTATATAAACCTATGGCAGGAGTTTTTATAAGTATCTTTGTTTTTGTGGTCCTAGGGGCTTCGGTGGGTCTCTTTGTTTTTGCTCAATACAAAAAAACTCTTCGCGAGGCAAAAAATTATGAGCGAGGCCTGAAGATGGTGCCGCTACTCATTCACCTTCCTCCTTCGAGTGATGATGTGCAGGGAAACGGAAGGGACGAGCGTGAGGTGACGGAAGAGGTACTTTCGGAGGCACAGGTAATGTATAACATTATAGCCAGCACGGCCACAAAAGGCTTTAAAAGCAAAATTTATGGTCAGCGTCACGTATCATTTGAAATTATTGCCAAAGAGGGGCTTGTACACTATTATGCCGTCGTCCCATCGGTGCTTGTTGACGTTGTTACGCAGGCCATTGCAGCGGCATATCCATCTGCGCGTCTGGAGGAAGTGGCAGAGCGTAATATTTTCAGTAAAAGTGGCAAAATGTCAGGAACGATTGGTGGCGAGTTTACATTGCGGAAAAATGCTATTTATCCCATTGCTACATTTCAGGAATCGAAAAGAGACGCCTCTCGAGCGTTGCTTAATGCAATGTCTGCAGCTGGACGCGAAGATGGGGCGGCTGTTCAGGTAATGTTTAGGCCGGCGAAAGAGGGATGGGTTAAGAATTCTATCAGTGCTGCTGAAAAAATTGTAAAAGACAAGAATGGTAATAGTAAAGCGACAGCTGCCTCGAAGGACCTTTTGCAGTCGTTGTGGAAACCTATGGAAGTGAAAGAGGTTTCTCAGGAGGAGAAGCAACTTACTACATTGGAAAAAGCCACCATAGAGGCTATCGAAGAGAAGACCCGACATCCAGGGTATGAGGTGCTTATTCGTGTTGTCGTTTCGTCAAACACTTCTGCACGTTCTCAGGCTTTGCTGAAGAATATAGTAGCTGCATTTTCGTTGTTTGATTCACAAACGTTTAATGGATTCAAGTTCTCACTCACTAAGAATATTGAAGATTTAGTGACAGCGTATATCTTCAGGTTTTTTCCTCAAACGGTTTCTAAGAATATTTTGAATAGTGTTGAACTTGCAACGTTGTTTCATTTACCTAATCAAAACAACATTCCAACCGCCCAAGTTCAAAGACAAATGTCTAAACAGGTTGACGGACCGACGGAGGTTATGGAAGAAGGATTGCTTCTTGGTTATAACGAGTTTAGGGGCGTTAAGAAGCCAATACGCCTAAGCACCAATGACCGTCGTCGCCACACATACATCATTGGTCAGACGGGAACCGGTAAGTCAGTTCTTCTCGAAAATCTTGCTTTTCAAGATATGATGGACGGACGAGGTTTTGCTTTTATTGACCCTCACGGAGACTCAGTTGAGGCACTACTAGGAAAAGTGCCTAAAGAGCGTGTAGAAGATGTTATCTACTTCAATCCTGGCGATATGACCAACCCGATAGGGCTCAATATGTTCGAATTTGATAATCCTGACCAAAAAGACTTTTTAGTTCAGGAGGCAATTAATATGCTCTACGGGCTTTATGACCCTGGTCATACGGGTATTGTCGGTCCGCGGCTCGAACATATTTTCAGAAATGCCGCACTTCTGCTTATGTCCGATCCGAACGGAGGTACTTTTATCGATATTCCGAAGCTTCTTATTGATGAAGAATTTATGAAGAGTAAGTTGAAGTACGTTACCGATCAGACGGTGCTAGACTTTTGGACAAAAGAATTTCCAAACTCGCAAAAATCAAATGAAGCTGGAGAAGTGATTAGCTGGGTGGTGAGTAAATTTGGGCCGTTCATCTCAAATGACGCCATGCGTAACATTATTGGTCAAACGAAAAGTGGCTTCAATTTGCGGAACATTATGGATAATAAGAAAATTTTGCTTGTTAACTTAAGTAAAGGTCGAATGGGTGAGTTAAACTCAAAACTGCTGGGAATTATTTTTGTTATGAAGTTTCAGGCCGCTGCTATGGGAAGAGCCGATATGCCCGAAGATCAGCGCGTCGATTTCTCTCTGTATGTTGATGAGTTCCAGAACTTTGCTACAGAGAGTTTTGAATCTATTTTGTCTGAAGCGCGAAAATACAGGCTAAACCTTATATTAGGAAACCAGTTCATGACACAGCTTACCGATAAAATTCGCGAGGCTATTATTGGTAACGTAGGAACTGTCGTGAGCGGCCGCATTGGTGTTACAGATGCGGAAATTCTAATTAAGAAGTTCACTCCAACTTTCGATGTCGAAGACCTAACGAAGATGCCAAATTATCAATCGATTGCAAGCGTAATGATTAATAATGTGCCGTCTGCGCCATTTAGTATGTCGTTTGTGCCTCCTATGGGCCAGGTGAATACACAGCTGAGCGATGCGCTTAAACGCCTGTCTGCAGCTAAACACGGTAAGCCCCGAGCAGTTGTGGAGAGAGAGATTTTCGATAGGCTAGGATCGGCTGAGAAAAAAATCGCTCCGTCTCCTGTTCTCGGTACTCGGACCAACTCTACAGCGCAGCCTCTACGGCCCCAAAATAAGCCCGCTGAGCTTGTCGGGGGAGCTAATGTGGGCAAGACCTCGTTTATTGACGAATGGCTTGCGAAAAGGCGGAGCATGAAGGCCGCTGAGAATGCGTCAGAAGCTACCGCACCGGCTCAAGTGGTGCCAACGGCGCCACGGATAAATCAGGACACTCGAGTTTCGTCACAGGCCAGCGTGCCGCTGCAGCAACCCCAACAAATCCAAACTCAAGTTTCTGCAACACCCGAGCCTGTTCCACGTCAGATAAGCGTAGAACAGAATGAAAAGCTCCACCTTCGCGGCGACAACCGTTCAGATGGAGAAATTTCTATAAAACTACGCTAAAGTTTACTATGAGCTACGGCCTGTAATCATTGCCTTAAGGAAATCGAAAGCAATCCCCAGCGCCCATCCTAGTGTGAATGCACCGATGGTTTCAAAGCCTGATAGAGGATAGCCGTAGTTTTTAGCAACAAGATACACGCCAAGTGTTAATATGAATGCAGCTACCGCGCCGGACAATATAGCATTGGGGCGCGCTACGGTGTTACCAACAGCTTCACTGGTTTGCTCGACTACCTTATTGTGAATAACCTTGCTGAACGCTCTGCTCGCTGGCGACATGTGTGTTCGTATTTCGCTCATCGTGGCTTCGTAGCTTTCTTCGCGGTCAACTTTCGTAAAGCCGCGACGGCGTTCGTTGCCTTGGCGCTGATGGCCCACCTCGCGAGTCTGAGGCTTTTCCTGTGTTTTAGCTTGTTCTAGGGCTTCGTGGCGGGCTTGTTCGACATTATTTTCCTTAGACCGCTCTCCGCTTCTCTCGAGCTGCTCTCGGAGACGCTCGCGCTGTTCGGCACCTTCGTCATTAAGGCGCTCCTTATTAAACTCGTGTTCGGGAGACTGTTTTAGACGTTCGCTCATAACTCCTCCTTAAATTACTCCTGCGTTTACATCTCGTCGGATCAGACGGACTTCTTTTTTCATCTGCCGTGAACGAGCGTAGAAGTAGGCAACGACCGCAAGGACAATACCAGCAAAGATAAGGTTCTCTGTCGCGCCTGTTTTAGGTAATTGGTCGACAACCTGCTCAACGTTTTTGGTAGTCGGACAGTCTACTTTGACATCGACAGTATTTCCAAAGGTGTTGGTCATCGTACAGTCGTATGAGGTACGATCACTTTTTCCCTGTGCTACGGCTGGAATCGCCTTTGCAAGTTGCACAACAAATACGCGAGATTGCTTTTTACCTGGCTCGATCGTCATCTCTGGCCATGTGAGCGTTTTAGCGTCTTTGTCAAAAGTGGCGCCACCGTTGTCGAAGAGAGTTGCATATTCAAGAAGGTCATCAAGCTTTTCTGTCATTGTGAATGCTGTTGAGTTGAGGCCGGTATTTTCCACCGAGACAGTATAGGCGATGCGGTTTGATGACTTCGCCATAATAGATGTTGCATCGGCTCCATCCTGCGTTAAGTTGGTTGCTTTTTTGCTTAGAACAATCTCCGCTGAACACTTCTCATCTTTAATCCAGATAAGTGAATCTCCTGGACATGGCTGACAGTCGGGGCTGTTTTTAGGGAGTGTCGCATTGTAAGCACACATCTCGGGCTTTTCGACTGTGAAAGAGCCTGTACATTTAGCTGCTTCCTGTATGCCTGTTGATGTCGTTACTTTAGCGGCCACTTTATAGGTGCCGGGGGTTTCCTGGTCGTATGTAGCCGAGGCCTTTGTTGAACTGCTTGTTACATTGAGTGTCGAAACAGCCTTGCTGTTTGAGTCGGTTACGGTGAAGGTGTAGCCTTTAATTGTTGCTCCGTTTTTTATGCTAGCACTTGCGTTGAATTGATATCTTGTTCGAGTAATTCGTTCAATGACAACGCCCTCACAGGCCGAAGTTGGCTTTGGTGGTGCTGGTGGTTTTGTTTTTGTGATAAGGTTGCCGCAGTTTAGCATGATAGCGAACCAGCCGAACTTGCTCGATTTACCAACAAAAGCGTCATATGTCGAACCATATTTTTTCGTGTACTCTTTTGTATCCCAAAGACTAAGCGGTCGGTAGTACACCGTACCTGTTTTGCCATTTGCTTTTGTGAATGTGTAATTTCGCTCGCCTTGGGCACTGCTGAAGCGACTTGTAAGTCCCCAGGAATAGACTTCTTTTGAATTAATGGTGCCTTTTCCGGCTTTTTTAATTTCTTCTCGAGTAATGCCAAGAGAAGAGAATATATCTTTTATGCCATTGGAGTTTTGGTCATAGGCGGCCAAGAATTGAGACATACTCGAAACGCCTCCACGAACGAAATCTGATGCGCTAGCCGCATTAGCAGATTCAGGAGGGGAGAAGACGGCAAATGACTGCACGACGAGTGCCATAGCTGTAAAAACAAGACCCACACGACGTGTTGCTTCTTCTCGACGCAGTCGTTTGGCGTAGAAGCCAAGCTGGCCTATAAGTGCGGGGCTGAACGCAAGGTTTGAAACTATTTTCCTAAACATTTTTTTACCGTTCTTCTATTTTTTGTTTGAATATCTCTTATTAAAGAGATTAGCATAAGAAATATGTTCAATACAATAGCTTGAGTGAACAATATTTTTTCGCTATAATAGAACTATTGTAAACCAGCAGAAACGACTGAAGTAGTGAGGGAACATGGTTAAACAAACAAAAGATTCTTATGACGGGTCGCAGATCCAAGTGCTCGAAGGCCTCGAGCCAGTCCGTAAACGTCCCGGCATGTATATTGGTAGCACGGGCTATGATGGTGTCCATCACTTAATTAAAGAAATCGCTGACAACTCCATCGACGAGGCTATTGCCGGGCACGCTACAAAGGTAGAAGTGACAATTCTTAAAGATGGTGGCTTGCGCGTGGACGATAACGGCCGGGGTATTCCTGTCGATAAGCACGCAAAAACAGGTAAAAGCACGCTCGAAACCGTTTTAACAGTACTCCACGCTGGTGGTAAGTTTGGTGGGGGCGGTTATAAAGTCTCTTCAGGACTTCACGGTGTTGGGTCGAGTGTTGTTAATGCGTTATCGACACACCTTATTGCCGAAGTCCGCAAAGACGGTAAAGTCTACCGTCAAGAATTTGAAACAGGTGTTCCGCAAGGTGATATTAAGGTTGTTGGCAAAACCACAACAACTGGTACTTCAATAACATTTTATCCCGATCCTACGATTTTTAAAGAAACGGTTACATTTGATTACAAATGGGTTGTCGATTATCTTCGTCACCAAGCGTACCTTACAAAGGGTGTTTATGTCGCTGTCAGGGATGAACGAACTGATGAGCGCGTTGCGTTTTATTTTGAAGGTGGCATTCAGAGTTATGTAAAGCACTTGAATATTGGCAAGGAAGTGCTAAGCGATGATGCGTTTTATGTTGAACGACAAGTTGAAGACTCTATGGTTGAAATTGCTATTCAATACAACGATACCTATGCTGAAATGGTGAAGCCGTTTGCGAACAACGTCCTTACTCCTGACGGTGGTACGCATCTTGTGGGATTCCGGTCGGCGCTTACGCGTGTTATTAATGACTACGCACGTAAAAATAGCCTGCTCAAGGAAAAAGAAGATAATTTAACAGGCGACGATATCCGTGAAGGATTAACGGCTATTATTCTTGTTAAACTGCCAGATCCACAGTTCGAGGGTCAGACAAAGAACAAGCTAGGCAACCCAGAGGTTCGTCGCTATGTTGAACAAATAATGAACGAGTATTTCGTTTACTATCTGGATGAAAATCCCGCTGTTGCGAAAAAAATCGTCGGTAAAGCGCTACTTGCGGCCCGCGCACGTAAGGCAGCCCGTGCAGCGCGTGATAACGTTATCCGTAAGGGTGCGCTTGATGGAATGGGACTTCCGGGAAAACTTTGGGATTGTTCGAGTAAAAGTCCATCCGAGTCAGAAATTTATATTGTAGAGGGTAACTCGGCTGCAGGATCAGCTAAAGAAGGTCGCGACAACAGAACGCAGGCCATTCTGCCTCTTCGTGGTAAAGTTCTCAACACTGAGCGAGCTCGCCTTGATAAAATGTTTGCCAATAAAGAAATTGTTGCCATGATTCAGGCTTTTGGGGTTGGTATTGGCGATACGTTCGATATTAGCGGACTCCGTTACCATAAAATTGTCATTATGACCGATGCCGATGTTGACGGTAGCCACATCGCAACACTACTTCTCACGTTCTTTTTCCGTTATATGAAAGAGATTGTTGAGGGCGGGTATGTTTATCTTGCAAAACCACCGCTTTTTAGTATTAATAAGGGGCAGAAGAAGCAGTACGTTTACGATGAGTCATCACTAGATGAAGTACTTGAAGGAATGATTGCAGATAAAAAAGCTCGAGGAGTCTCGGTTAATCCCGAAGATGATCGTAGCAAGCAAGCTGGAGTCACGGTGTCACGCTTCAAGGGTCTTGGTGAAATGGACGCCGATCAGCTATGGGAAACAACAATGAACCCAGATAACCGCGTGCTCATCCAAGTGAACGTAGAGGATGCGGAGCGTGCCGATGCTATCTTTACGAAACTCATGGGTGATGACGTTAGTCTTCGTAAGAACTTCATTCAGGCTGAAGCAAAGAACGCAAAACTCGAGGAACTAGATATTTAGGGGCTAATGATGAATGATGATAAAATGACAACCACACCTATGAATGATGTGCCAAACGAAGAAAATGTAGCCGCAGAAGGCATTGTTGTAGAAGATACCCCAGGTATCGAGCATCGCACAGTCGAAAAAGTTATGGAAGATAGCTTCTTCCGTTACTCGATGAGTGTGATTATTGACCGTGCGCTTCCAGATGTGCGCGACGGTTTAAAGCCGGTCCATCGCCGAATTATGTATTCGATGGATGTTAATGGCAATCGCTCGAACAGTAAGTTTGTAAAAAGTGCCCTTATCGTGGGTGACGTGATGGGTAAATACCACCCTCACGGTGACTCGGCTATTTACAACTCGATGGTTCGTCTGGCGCAGCCATGGTCGCTTCGCTATCCGCTTATTCAGGGGCAGGGTAACTTTGGTTCGATGGACGGCGATGAGGCTGCAGCCATGCGTTATACCGAAGCGCGTATGGCCAAGCTTGCCGACGAGCTTCTTGTTGATATCGATAAGGAAACAATTGATTTTCGCGATAACTACGACGGTTCTCGTCAAGAGCCTGTTGTTTTACCGGCAAAAGTGCCCAATCTTCTCCTAAACGGTCAGATTGGTATTGCCGTCGGTATGGCAACAAACATTCCTCCGCATAATCTCGGTGAATTGGTTGATGCGACGGTCGAGCTTATTGATAATGAAGAAGCAACCATCGATGACCTTTTGAAACACGTTAAGGGTCCAGATTTCCCAACTGGTGCTACTGTATATGGTGGCGCACCAATGAAGCAGGCGTACCAAACGGGTCGTGGTAGTGTAATGATGCGTGCTGTTGCTGATATTGAGGAAACTAAAAAAGGTCGCCATCAAATTGTCGTGAGTGAGATTCCTTATGGAGTAAATAAGGCGGCGCTTATTGAGAAAATTGCCGAGCTTGTAAAAGATAAGAAACTGACAGGCATTAGTGACCTCCGCGACGAGAGTGCTCGTGGTCAAGTTCGTGTTGTGGTTGAGCTTAAAAAAGATGCGTATCCGAAAAAATTACTCAATCAACTATATAAACTAACTGCTTTACAGAGTAGCTTTAACTTTAACATGTTGGCTCTCGTCGATGGTGTACAGCCAAGAATCCTTGGCCTTAAAGAAATGCTTCAAGAATTTGTAAAGCATCGCCAACAAGTAGTACGTCGTCGTACTGAGTATGAGCTTCGTAAAGCTCGTGAGCGTGCACACATTCTTGAAGGCTACAAAATTGCCCTTGATCACATCGATGAGGTTATTAAGACAATTCGAGCAAGTAAGACGCAAGAAGAGGCCGAAAAATCGTTAATTGCTAAATTCGACCTCAGTGAAATCCAGGCGAAAGCGATTCTTGCCATGCAGCTTCGCCGCCTCACCGGACTAGAGCGTGATGCTATTGAAAAAGAGCTTAACGAGCTTCTGAAAGCTATTAAGCGTTTTGAGGAAATTCTTGCTGATGAAAAAGAAATTCTTGCGATCATTAAGCTTGAACTTCTTGAAATGAAAGATAAGTATGGTGATGAACGTCGTTCTAAGATGATTAACCACGAACTTGGTAAATTTAGTGACGAAGAGCTCATTCCTGAAGAAGAGTCTGTTATTCTTCTTACGACCGAAAACTACATTAAGCGGACGCTCATGGGCGAATACCGTCGTCAGAATAGGGGTGGTAAGGGCAAACGCGGTATGACCACGAAAGAGGAAGACATAATTGATCAGCTTGTACCAGCAAGTACACACGATTATCTTCTATTCTTTACCAACAAAGGTCGTATTTTCCGCCTTAAGGCTTATGAAGTGCCTGCGGCGAGTCTTGCAGCGAAGGGCGTTGCGGCTGTGAATCTACTCCAATTGCAGCCTGAAGAAAAAATCACTTCAATTATTCGTCATGGAAAAGATGATAGTGAAGACGGCTACCTGTTTATGTCGACAACAAAGGGTACCGTTAAGAAGACGCCACTTAAGGATTATGCAAATATTCGCACGAACGGGCTTATCGCTATTAAGCTCGACGATGGTGATGAGTTGCGCTGGATTAAAAAGACGACAGGGGATAACGATATTATCGTGTCAACGTCGGCTGGCCAAGCGGTGCGCTTTAACGAATCTGATGCACGTCCAATGGGCCGCTCAGCTCGTGGTGTCCGAGGTGTTCGGCTGCGTCCAAACGACAGTGTTGTTGGTATGGACGTAGTTGACGGCCAAGCTGAGAACTTATTAGTAATAAGTCAGAACGGCTACGGGAAAATTACCAAAACAACGAATTTCCCAAGCCATAAGCGAGGAGGCGTGGGGATAAAAGCGGCTGTCGTTACTGCAAAAACCGGTCCAATCATCTCTGTTCGCACTATCGAGCAAGATGCAAGTGAGGTGTTGCTTATTTCTAACAATGGTCAAGCGATTCGCGTCGCGTTGAAGGATATTCCAGTTCTCGGGAGGACAACGCAGGGTGTTCGCATTATGCGGCTTGCGGACGGCGATGGCGTTTCAACCCTAGGACTTGTTCCTGAAGCAAAAACTGAAGAAGAAGGAGAGGGATAGCTGTGATAATTTCCCCTTATCTAGTAGCAATAATTGCCGGGTGGGTAGTGAGCCAGGGGGCTAAATATCTCATTGTAGTCGTACGTAGCCGAAGCTTACGTCATCTACGTCATCTCTATCTTTCTGGTAACATGCCAAGCGCCCACAGTACAACTGTTGTGGCGCTTGCGTCTGTTATTGGTCTAAAAGAGGGAGTCGATTCTGCCGTTTTTGGGCTATCATTTCTCTTTGCCTTAATTGTTATGTATGACGCAATGATGGTGCGCCGTTCGTCAGGGGAGCAGGGCGAAGCTATTCAAAAGCTAATTAAAGAGCAAAAAAGTAATGTACCGCTACCACGCGCAGCAAAAGGCCACACCCCTGTAGAAGTGGTCGTTGGAGCGATTTTAGGCGTGATTGTGGGGTGGGTTGTCTTTTTAGCTACAAAATAAAGTAAAAATACTCTTGACGTATAGCCACTTTGTAATGTAAACTAAAAATCAGTCTGGTCGCAGCGAACGCGATAAACAACAAGTGGAGTTGAACAGGCGTTAAAGAACGTTAACAATTTAGTTGTGCAATATCATCGTCAGTCTATTTTATAGACGCATCGCAAGATGCATCTTTTATGGAGAGTTTGATCCTGGCTCAGGATGAACGCTGGCGGAGTGCCTAACACATGCAAGTCGAGCGGTAACAGAGATAGTTTACTATCTGCTGACGAGCGGCGGACGGCTGAGTAACGCGTGGGAACATACCCCAAAGTGAGGGATAACTGCCCGAAAGGGTGGCTAATACCGCATATGGTCTTCGGATTAAAGGATTTATCCGCTTTGGGAATGGCCCGCGTCCGATTAGGTAGTTGGTGAGGTAAAGGCTCACCAAGCCGACGATCGGTAACTGGTTTGAGAGGATGATCAGTCAGACTGGAACTGAGACACGGTCCAGACTCCTACGGGAGGCAGCAGTGAGGAATCTTCCACAATGGGCGAAAGCCTGATGGAGCAACTCCGCGTGCAGGATGAAGGCCTTCGGGTTGTAAACTGCTTTTATGAGTGAAGAATATGACGGTAACTCATGAATAAGGATCGGCTAACTACGTGCCAGCAGCCGCGGTCATACGTAGGATCCAAGCGTTATCCGGAGTGACTGGGCGTAAAGAGTTGCGTAGGTGGTCAGTAAAGCGAATAGTGAAACCTGGTGGCTCAACCATACAGACTATTATTCGAACTCACTGACTCGAGAGTGGTAGAGGTAACTGGAATTTCTAGTGTAGGAGTGAAATCCGTAGATATTAGAAGGAACACCAATGGCGTAGGCAGGTTACTGGACCATTTCTGACACTGAGGCACGAAAGCGTGGGGAGCGAACCGGATTAGATACCCGGGTAGTCCACGCCGTAAACTATGGATACTAGCTGTTGGAGGTATCGACCCCTTCAGTAGCGAAGCTAACGCGTTAAGTATCCCGCCTGTGGAGTACGGTCGCAAGACTAAAACATAAAGGAATTGACGGGGGTCCGCACAAGTGGTGGATCGTGCTCTTTAATTCGATGATAAACGAAGAACCTTACCAGGGTTTGACATCCCGAGAATTAATCCGAAAGGATTGAGTGCCCCACAGTTATTTTAACGCTAGCGTTATGCGCTAGGTGACGTTAAAGTAAGTGTGGGGAACTCGGTGACAGATGATGCATGGCCGTCGTCAGCTCGTGTCGTGAGATGTTTGGTTAAGTCCATCAACGAGCGCAACCCTTGTGAATAGTTGTATTTTTCTATTCAGACTGCCCCGGCAACGGGGAGGAAGGAGGGGATGAGGTCAGGTCTGTATTTCTCTTACATCCTGGGCTAGAAGCACGATACAATGGTTAGTACAATGCGCAGCGAAGCCGCGAGGTGGAGCAAATCGCATCAAAGCTAATCTCAGTTCGGATAAGAGGCTGAAACTCGCCTCTTTGAAGTCGGAATCACTAGTAATCGCAGATCAGCAAGCTGCGGTGAATACGTTCCCGGACCTTGTACACACCGCCCGTCAAACCATGAAAGTCACCAACACCCGAAGTCCGATTCGTCGGCCTAAGGTGGGGGGGATGATTGGGGTTAAGTCGTAACAAGGTATCCGTACCGGAAGGTGCGGATGGATTACCTCCTTTCTAGGGAGAAACTATGCCTACTGTTCGAGCAATCAACAGTAGAGCTAGGTCGGTCTTGTTATTGTGCTGAGCTTACACAATAACGTTTATTCCTTCATGGAATAAGACTAAGTTCAAAACACGGACTGCACGATGATATGCACAACTAAATTGTTAAAAATTAAAAATACCCCTCAGGGGGGTTATTTTTAATTAAGGTGACGAATCTGTTATGTCTAAGGCACAATAAGACTCACGACCCATCGCAATATAAGCTCATGGAGATTTGCCATTACAATAAGCCCCACAATGCACGTACCCATCGCATAAAGCTTATATTTGTCGTAGCTGGAGACGCCATTGCCAAAGTTGTCTGCTATTGTTTGATGCCATCTGACGAAAGCAACGCCGGCAAACACAATCAAGATGCCGACAAAAAATGATCCTATGCTAAATTCATACATATTCTTATTATATACTATTGCCACATCAAACATTCTGAGGTAAAATATAAGAAGCTCTGTTGAGAGAGCAATTCGTGGGGATATAGCTCAGTTGGCTAGAGCATCTGCTTTGCAAGCAGGGGGTCCAGGGTTCGAGTCCCTGTATCTCCACCATGAGGGGTGAGCCAGGCGAAAGTCTGGAACACTCCACCAAGATAAGCGCACCTTTCACAATAAAAATTCATTTCAATACATGGGCGCTTAGCTCAGTTGGCTAGAGCACCTCGTTTACACCGAGGGGGTCGGGGGTTCGAGCCCCTCAGCGCCCACCATGAATTGATTTCTACATTAAGCATCTTCTGAATGCGTGGGCGATTAGCTCAGCTGGTTAGAGCGCGTCACTGATAATGACGAGGTCGGAGGTTCAAGTCCCTCATCGCCCACCAGTTCAGGGGATGCTTTTTGTTTTGACGGATCTTCGCAATGCATGCCCCGGAGGGACTTATTTTTGAGTTGCAAATATTGCTACGGGAATGTAAGCGGTGGCTTTACACTAGTAAAGAAGGTGATTATGGCGCAAGTTTGTAAAAATAGTAACTAATCTTAGTAAAAACTATTGCAAAATAAGTTAGCATGGAGTATAGTAATGAACAGTTAAGCGAATGTTCAAGGGAACCTCTGGCGATTGTGAATAAAAGCAAATCGTAAGAGGTATTTTTATTCGCAAAAACAACAACGAAATTCCACTAGACAAGTTGCGAGGTAAAGTGGTAATATATACAAAGCTTGAGAGCAGACGATACGCATAGAGTGCGCTGAGATTTGCCCTCAAGTGAGAGGTGCATGCCGTTTAACAATTTGGTGTTGAAAATTTTGTAGATTGACGGCAGTAGTTGGTAATTTCCAATTACTAGTTAAGTCAATGCATAAAAAGGTACTCAAGAGCATTAAGTGAATGCCTAGACGTATATTACCGATGAAGGACGTGGAAGACTGCGATAAGCTTCGGAGAGCTGTCATCAAGCTTTGATCCGGAGATGTCCGAATGGGGAAACCCGGCACAAGTCATTTTGTGTCACCTGCACCTGAATATATAGGGTGTTTGGCGGGAACCAACTGAACTGAAACATCTTAGTAGGTTGAGGAAAAGAAAGTAAATAACGATTCTCGGAGTAGTGGCGAGCGAAACGGGATGAGCCCAAACCTTACAAGTTTTTGTCTGTCAACTTGTTGATAGACAAATAAGCTGATAGGCGAATACTTATAAGGGGTTGTGATATAACACGAGACCAGGTCAGAGTACTGAAGTTTACTTCAGGAATCTGACTTGCGATAACAGGCTATCAACTGTTAGTAAGGTAAAAAATCAGCGTGGTTAGCAGAATAGTTTGAATGACTAACCAAAGAACGTGAAAGTCGTGTACGCGAAAACGACGCTGACCTTATACGTGTTTTATCGAGTAGGGCGGGGCACGAGAAACCCTGTCTGAATCCGGCTGGACCACCAGCCAAGGCTAAACATAATATACGATCGATAGTGAACTAGTACAGCGATGGAAAGGTGAAAAGAACCCCGGGAGGGGAGTGAAATAGATCCTGAAACTTAATGCTTACAAGGAGTCGGAGCCCTTCGGGGTGACGGCGTGCTTTTTGTAGAACGATCCAGCGAGTTAATTTCAAGTGCAAGGTTAAGTCAAGTGACGGAGCCACAGTGAAAGCGAGCCTGAATAGGGCGATTAAGTACTTGGGATTAGACCCGAAACCGGGTGACCTAACCATGGGCAGGCTGAAGCTACTGTAATAGGTAGTGAAGGGCCGAACCGTCGTACGCAGCAAAGTGCTCGGATGACCTGTGGTTAGCGGTGAAATGCCAATCGAACTCGGAGATAGCTGGTTCTCCTCGAAATAGCTTTAGGGCTAGCGTCGCGTGGTAGCAAATGGGGGTAGAGCTCTGTAAAGGACTGGGGCTGGCAACGGTACCCACCCTTAACAAACTACGAATACCATTTGTGGAATCGCGGCAGTTAGAACGTCGGGGCTAAGCTCGGCGCTCGAAAGGGAAACAGCCCAGACCATCATCTAAGGTCCCTAAATATACGCTCAGTGGGAAACAAGGTGAGATTTCTTAAACAACTAGGATGTTGGCTTAGAAGCAGCCATTCATTTAAAGAGTGCGTAACAGCTCACTAGTCAAGAGATCTTGCGTGGAAAATGTAACGGGGCTAAAGCGTATTACCGAAGATATGGATTGTATCATTAGATACAGTGGTAGAGGAGCGTTCCTATCAGCAGTGAAGCCGGACTGGAAAGTACGGTGGAGCGGTAGGAAGTGAGAATGCTGGAATGAGTAACCATAAGACAGGTGAGAATCCTGTCGGCCGTAAGAGCAAGGTTTCCTGAGCCATGGTAATCATCTCAGGGTTAGTCGGGCCTAAGCCGAGGCGCATAGCGTAGGCGATGGACATCAGGTTAATATTCCTGAACCGGTTATAATTTGCACACTGTTCACGGTGAAGTAGTCGAAGCGGATTCATGGTATGTATCCGTCCAACCTAGCGGGAACGCAAAGGGAGTGAAAGTGAGTCTTCGGACTTACGATTTTGATCAAAGCACTGGCTAGAAAAGCAGATGTGCGTGTGGTTATAGCCGCCCGTACCGCAAACCAACACAGGTGCTCGAGTCGAGTAGACTCAGGCTTACGAGAGAACCTTCGCTAAGGAACTCGGCAATACAGCGACCGTAACTTCGGGATAAGGTCTGCCCCCACATCATTCGATGTGAGCCGCGTTCACTCAGCAAGGTGGTTGAAAGGCGTAGTAGTAACTAATTACGCATGAGTACGCTCGGGTTCGCTTTTAGTGAATTCGCAGTGAACAAATCCTTTTTAAAACCATTATTTTTTACTGAGATAGACTAAATCATGATTGATTTAAGCTTTTTGAACGCGATACTTTCACATCTAACGATGTGGGGGCCGCAGCAAAAGAGCCCACGGAACTGTTTACCAAAAACACAGGTCTCTGCTAATTCGAAAGAAGATGTATAGGGGCTGACTCCTGCCCGGTGCCGGAAGGTTAAGGGGACTGGTTCACGCTAGGAACTGAAGCCCCGGTGAACGGCGGCGGTAACTATAACCGTCCTAAGGTAGCGAAATTCCTTGTCAGGTAAGTTCTGACCCGCACGAATGGAGTAATCATGTGGGCACTGTCTCAGCGAAGGACTCGGTGAAAGTGCATTGGCGGTAAAGATGCCGTCTGTCCGTACCAGGACGAGAAGACCCCATGGAGCTTTACTACAGCTTTACATTGATCCGGGTTACAACATGTGTAGCATAGGTGGGAGCCTTTGAAGCAGATACGCCAGTATTTGTGGAGGCACAGGTGAAATACCACCCTTGTTGTGATCTTGATCTCACTTATACCGTTATCCGGTATGAGGACCGTGTATGGTGGGTAGTTTAACTGGGGCGGTTGCCTCCTAAAGAGTAGCGGAGGCGTTCAAAGGTTGGCTAGCTTCGGATGGAAATCGAAGTGATAGTGTATGCGCAAAAGCCAGCTTGACTGTGAGGAGTACATTCCAAGCAGAGACGAAAGTCGGAGCAAGTGACCCGCTGTAGTACATTTGTACATGAATGTGGGATCGACAGCGCAAACGGATAAAAGTTACCCTGGGGATAACAGGCTTATAGCGCCCAATAGTTCACATAGACGGCGCTGTTTGGCACCTCGATGTCGGCTCATCACATCCTGGAGGGGGAGCACCTTCCAAGGGTTCGGCTGTTCGCCGATTAAAGTGGTACGCGAGCTGGGTTCAGAACGTCGTGAGACAGTTCGGTTTATATCCGGTATGGACGTCAGGAAATTTGAGAGGATCTGCCCCTAGTACGAGAGGACCGGGGTGGACGAACCTCTGGTGTATCGATTGTGGCCACCTGCTGCATTGTCGAGTAGCTATGTTCGGACTAGATAAGCGCTGAAAGCATATTAAGCGCGAAACTAACCTCAAGATTAGATTTCCCTATGAGGACACAGAAAGATGATCTGTTTGATAGGCGCAAGGTGGAAGCATGGTAACATGTGGAGCTGAAGCGTACTAATAGTCCCATTGCCTTTTTATGTCCTTGTCACCGACGTTAACAGTATTTATACTATTAACAGGGGTGATGAGGTAGACTTAACTAGTAATTGGTGGTTATCACCATTGTCAATCTTTAATAAATCCGTGTGTCTAGTACTGGACATCGAAGCGAGGCTTCCGACCCACCGATAGAATATCGGCAAAAAGTGTCTTAAGAAGCCCGGCTTCGGTGCCCATGGCGCTAGGGAAACACCTGTTCCCATTCCGAACACAGAAGTTAAGCCTAGCTGCGGCGATTATACTGCCACAAGTGGGAAACTAGCACGGTGCCGAATTATAAGGAGAGCTTCCGAACAGGGAGCTCTTCTTCTTTTTCAGGACTGTCTTGTATAATAAAATCATGCAAAAATTAGAGGGTGATCCTGTCAATCTGACATTATTATTTCTGTATGGATTGATAATCCTCTTATATCTGTTTATTTTACGACTCTTGTTAAATGTACTCCAACAGCTTAATGACAAGCATCACGTGCAAAGATCTGTCGTAGACGTTGATATACGCCGCGTCATGACACCTCAGGTTGAGAGTTCTATGCATGCTTTTGATATTTCAATGATCGCGATCACGATCGCCAAAGGTGCTATCGCCACTGTGGCGACGGCTGTCGTCATTATCCTGCTAGTGCTTAAAGTAGGGATCCTTGCGACGGCTTTGCTTGTGGCTATTGTCGTATTGATAGCTTGGGCTGTAGACATATGGTTGCGAAGCCGCAAGAAGCCTGCTGGTGTCAGGGCTCAAATGTATAAGATAGTTCAAAGATCAGGTAGCTTCGGAATGATCCTAATGCTCAGTATTTTGCTTGTTGCGCTATTGTTTGTAATGATATGGATTCACTAGCTAAGAAATAGAAAACGACCACTCTCGCAGGGTGGTCGTTTTTCTTTGGTGGACTTATGTTTGTTTTGGATACGGTCCACAGGTGCCTAACAGATTGATCTCTCAATCTTTTATTCGTTATTGTACGAACTATATTCATGATATAGCACCAAGTGGATATACGCAAGTATAATTAGAAAAGAAAAACGCTTGTTGTAAATGTTGACAAAAAGGCTATGCTATGCTAATATAGATTCATACCACATAGCATATGTGATATGTGAGGTAATTGGAGGGCTCGACCGCTATATTGTGGCCGGGTCTTTCTTATAAAGGAGAACTTGTAATGGCAGG
>Ga0206107_1000073_pt1 | contig 105307 bp, 95 predicted proteins | sample 2B0metagenome_FD_148652 | JGI IMG/M metagenome (GOLD analysis project Ga0206107, IMG submission 148652) | Enriched microbial communities from leaf-cutter ant dump, University of Wisconsin, Madison, United States - 2B0 | ecosystem: Environmental > Terrestrial > Nest > Insects nest > Nest dump...
CTTTATATTTATTTTGTTCCGTGCCCCCGGGGTTATCACCCCTTACCCCCAGGTACAAAATATGGAATTAAAAAATTCGAACCAAAAATTTACGCTGAAGAAAGTTTAGTGAGGCTTTATATTTATTCAGTTTCAGTTGAATTTCTCCCGGGGTTACCACCCCTTCCCCCAGGTACAAAATATGGATTTAAAAATTTCGAACCAAAAATTTGCGCTGAAGAAAATTCAGTGGGGCTTTAATTTTATTTTGCATTACTGAAGTGTATAGCGTTCCTCAATTTTTAAGGCTCTGCAAATATGCTGCATTTCTATCAGTTGGTGTATTCAAGGCTGGCTCGCCTGGACGAAAATCCACATAAAGAAGTGAACTATTGATTTTGCCACTAAATCTGCTCGCGCTACTATAGAACATATTCAGAATGATGCGGTCGGGTGAAACATTGTTCATCTGTGACCGCTAATTGGCAATGAATCTATGCTGAGAATATAATTGCCCATCCCAATTGTGTAAATCTGTTGTTATATGCAGATTTTATACTCGCCTTTGACCTATGGGATTTTGGAAAAATTGTAAATGAAACCATTCCCTTTTAAAACAAGATCAGTTGCCGAAAGTTTGGTTATTAGGAAAGTGTCTTTAATGTTCCACTGAAATTTGCGTATAAATAGCGTATCACAATTCGAAATTCTGTATGTGCCAATTGTATCCTTTATTTGATTGATCAATTTGCCGTTCTGTGTGAAAACGTAATTAACCCGCGTTTTCAAAACCACATTAATAAATTTGGAATCAAAATTGTTTAGTATCTCTGACTGATTTTTCTGGTCTTCAATGATCTTTTGACTCTTCCATGAACCAGTAAGAGATTTGCAATCACATGTCTGGTTATAAGTGCAGGAATAAAGAAAACAGAGGAGTATGAATACTATGAATTTAGCAGAGGATATTCCAAATAAAGAAGTAGCTGCCAATGTAAAGGTTTAAATAAATTAAAATGCTATTCGAAATAATAATCCATAAAAATTTGCATATAACATGCCGAATTAAATAAGTAGCCGTTCTGCGTAAATCAGTAATCTGTGAGAGGAAAATAAGTTTTTCGCCGATGGCCAGATCATTACAGATCATTTTTCTATTCTTCGTAAATCGGAGTAATCATTAAATGTGCTGTTCGATTCCTTATTTTAAACAAGTACTTCCTGTATCCTGGATGCTTCCATATTGGCATTCCGCATGGCGATTCCCCTCGCAGCATTACCCGCAAATTCTTCAAATGCCGCTATGGTGATCTCATTACCTCCAACCATCGCAGGCTCACCATTATCGCCGCCTTCCCGTATGGCCTGCACGATCGGGATCTGCCCCAGTAACGGAATATCATATTCTTCTGCAAGCCGCTTACCTCCATTCTCACCAAAAATGAAATATTTATTTTCAGGCAATTCTTTTGGCGTAAAGTAACTCATGTTTTCAACCAGCCCGATTACAGGTACCTTTAATTGCGCCTGACCAAACATGGCAATGCCTTTTTTTGCATCGGCTAATGCAACCAATTGCGGAGTGGTTACAACAATTACCCCGGTAACCGGAACGGTTTGTACCATGGTGAGGTGAATATCGCCGGTACCGGGAGGCATATCAATAACCAGGTAATCCAGTTCGCCCCAGTCCACATCACTCACAAATTGTTTTACTGCGCTGCTCACCATTGGGCCGCGCCATATCACCGCTTGTTTTTCATCTATGAGCAACCCGATACTCATTACCTTAATTCCATATTTTTCGATGGGAACTATCAAACCCTTTCCCGATTCGCTGTTTCGCATCATTGGCCGCTGCCCGCGAATGCCGAACATAATGTGCTGACTTGGCCCATATATATCAGCATCCATCAGTCCAACCTTTGCACCTCCTTTCCCCAGCGCAATGGCAAGATTTGCGGCTACCGTGCTTTTCCCAACTCCGCCTTTACCACTTACTACCGCAATGATGTTTTTAACTCCCTTCAGTAAAGTTTTAGGGTCGTTTCTGTTGCTGCTGGTATTGCTGCTAAAATTGACCTGTACATTCAAATCCTTATTTACTAAAAGTTTTACAGCATTTATACAGGCATTTTTGATGTGTTCTTTCAGCGGACATGCAGGCGTGGTAAGCACTACGGTAAAGGATACATCATTTCCCTTAATCACTATATCCTTCACCATATTCAGGGTAACCAGGTCTTTTTTTAAATCAGGCTCTTCCACATTCCCTAAGGCTCTAAGTATATCCTCTTCCGTCATCATTCAATTATTTGTTAAATAAATTATTTATGCTGCAAAATTAACCAACCACAGCCGTATTTTGTTTACAATATATCATTTATCGTAATTTTGAAATCAGTTGTTATGCCTGTCATTAATATTGGGTTAAATCCTTATACCACATTCTGTAACACTGTATTTTCAAAATTTATTTCATGCAGATAAAGTATGAAAAGATATTTACCTTATATATTATCATTTTCCCTTTTCTTTTTGCCGCGGATGGCATCTGCACAATTTGAAAGTTTCCAGGATTCGGTGGTGCAACTCTACGGGGTGGTGATGTCGTCCGACAGCCTCCAGGCGCTTCCTTCAGTAAGTATTATGATAAAAGGCGAAAACCGGGGAACCATTACCAACGATAAAGGCGTTTTCAGTATTGTGGTTATAAAAGGAGATAAGGTTGAATTTACCTGTGTAGGCTTTAAACCCCAGGAAGTAACCATTCCTAAAGATTTGAAAGGCAACCAGCACAACCTTATTCAGCTAATGGTGAATGATACGCTTTTTCTTCCTGCTACCATCATTAAACCACGGATAAGCCGCGAGCAATTTGAAAGAGATTTCTTAAACACCCAGGTACCTGCCGATGAAATAACCATTGCAAGGCAAAATAACAATGAAGCCACCCGTCGCGCTTTAATGGCAACCCTGCCTACCGATGGACGTGAGGCATCTAACCAGTATTTTAGAAACAGGGCTAATAAATTATATTATTCCGGGCAGGTAGCCCCCATGAACATCTTTAACCCCTTTGCCTGGAATGAATTTATTAAAGCCTGGAAACGGGGCGATTTCAGAAAAAAATAACCATACGCAATCCGACTTCATCAACCAGCCAATTATCATGTCGCCAATTTTCCTCTTAGGTTTTATGGGTACAGGAAAAACACATTGGGGTAAAATTTGGGCAGCGGAATCAGGGCTTTCTTTTGTTGATTTGGACATCGAAGTGGAGAAAGATGCCGGCAAATCCATCTCTAATATTTTTAAAGATGACGGGGAATCCGGTTTTCGCGAATTAGAAGCAAAAAAACTTCGGGAACAGGGAAATGCAACGAATACCCTGATTGCCACAGGGGGAGGAACGCCCTGTTTTCATGATAATATTTCGTGGATGAACAATTGTGGCGTTACGGTTTTTTTAAATGCAATACCGCAATACATTTTCAACAGAATAATACAGGAAAAAGATAACAGGCCGTTGTTGAAAAACATGGATCATGATGAATTGCTTTTGTACATTCAAAATAAAATGAAGCAACGGATGCCTTATTATTCGCAGGCATCATTCTGCCTGCAATGCGAAAGCCTCAACAATAACAGTTTAAAGCAAATTATTTCAGTCATAAAAAACAAAAATGCATAAGGGATTTTTAAAATGGGGGGCGGCTTTCGGGATGCTCTCCGTAATACTTGGCGCAATGGCAGCCCATACCCTGAAATCTAAAGTTGCTGCAACGGAATTGGAAATTTTCGAAACCGGGGTTAAATACCAGTTCTTCCATGTTTTTGCCTTATTGGCTGTTGGAATGCTGTTTCCTTATTTCAACAGAAAATTTTTAAAAATTGCCGGATATTGTTTTTTGGGTGGAATATTTTTGTTTTCGGGATCGCTGTATGGGTTAATGATGGTGAAATGGCAGGCATTAAACGGCTTTAACTGGCTGGGGCCTGTTACACCCGTTGGAGGGTTGCTTTTTATCGTGGGATGGCTTTTTATGCTGATTAGTTTTTTTCAAAAGCCTGTGGATAACCTTTAAGAACCGTAATTAACACGGATTTCCTTCTTAAATTCGCGTTTTGATTATCTAAAAATCTGATGGCTCGAAAAACAAAAATTTCAAAATCTAAGAAAGAAACCGAAGCCCCTGATGTATTGAAACCGGAAAAGGAGGTGAACATCGAAGTAAAGCAATTGCTTAAAGATGAACGCACCCATAAAATAGCCGGCAGCATCCTTATCCTGTTTGCACTTCTTTTTTTTGTGGCATTTACTTCTTACCTGTTTACCTGGGATGAAGACCAGGATAAAGTTTTCAGAAACGGGTACAAACTGCTCGTAGGAACCGATGAACATATTGCGAACCTGATGGGTAGTTTTGGTGCTTATCTCTCCCATTTCTTCATCTATAAAGGTTTCGGAATTGCATCCTACCTGTTTTGCTCCTTCTTTTTTGTGTTGGGGGTTAACCTGTTTTTAGGGAAAAAAATATTTTCTGTATGGCGAAACCTTAAATACATTATTGTAGGGCTGCCATTAATCAGCATTACGGCTTCTGTCATAATGAACGGACTGGAGTTTCCATGGGGTGGGGCAGTGGGAGATATGTCGCGCAACTGGATGTACCAGGTGCTTGGCCGGGTTGGTACCATTGCCGTAATTGCCGTTGCTTTTCTTGCATACATCATCTGGCGCTTCAATCCCGATTTTGCAGGTATTGGTAAAAAGAAACTACAGGATGAAAAGACTGAGGTTGAATCAAATGCGGTAGATGAATGGCCAGAAGATGAAGGCTCTGTAGAGCAGGCCATGAAACCTAAAGAGGAGAAAAAAGTGGGCCCTATGCTTCCGTTAGAACTAAAAGAACCGGTTCCTGCTCATAACCTGGAGTTGGTTGAGAAGGAAGAAACCGGTTCTGTAGCATCACCTGCTGTGTCAACAGAAGACCCGTTTATGCCTGTGCAAACAGAAAAACCGGAAACATCAGGGAAAAAGAAAAATGATGATCTGCTCGATCCTCAGTTAGAGATAAAATCAACTGAACCGGTAAAAGATGATGAACAGACATCAGCCGTTAAACAACTAAAACCTTATGATCCTGTTCTTGACCTCCGTGATTATAAATTTCCTTCGCTCGATCTGCTCGAAAATCATGGCAGCGATAAAATAGTTCAGGATCCTGCCGAACTGGAGAACAACAAGAGCCAGATCATTAATACCCTTAAGAATTACGACATCACCATCCAGCGTATTTCGGCTACCATTGGTCCTACTGTAACCCTTTACGAAATTGTACCCGCTGCCGGTATCCGTATTTCAAGAATTAAAAATCTCGAAGATGATATCGCATTGAGCCTCGCTGCTTTGGGAATACGCATCATTGCACCCATTCCCGGAAAGGGAACGATCGGGATTGAAGTTCCAAATGCCAGGAAAACCATCGTGAGCATGAAAACCCTGCTGAGCTCCGAAAAATTTAAAAAGAATAATTTCTCGCTGCCAATTGCAATAGGTAAGCGGATCGATAATGAAAACTTTATTGTGGATCTTGCCAGTATGCCCCACCTGCTTATGGCCGGAGCTACCGGGCAGGGGAAATCGGTAGGCTTAAATGCCATCCTGGTTTCGCTTTTATATTCTAAACATCCATCTCAGTTAAAATTTGTACTGGTTGATCCGAAGAAGGTTGAACTGAGTATTTACCGAACCATCGAAAAACATTTCCTGGCAAAACTTCCCAATGAGGAAGATGCCATCATTACGGATACCAAAAAGGTAATTCATACCCTTAACGCCCTGTGCATTGAAATGGACAACCGGTACGATTTGCTGAAAGAAGCCGGTTGCCGGAAAATTACGGAGTACAACGAAAAATTTGTAGCCCGTAAACTGAATCCCGAAAAAGGCCATCAATACCTGCCATTTATTGTGTTGGTGGTAGATGAATTTGCCGATCTGATCATGACGGCCGGTAAAGAAGTGGAAGTTCCGCTTACCAGGCTGGCACAGCTTGCAAGGGCAATTGGCATCCATCTGATTATTGCCACCCAGCGCCCTTCCGTAAATATCATTACCGGAACCATTAAGGCCAATTTTCCGGCACGTATAGGCTTTAAGGTGAGCAGCAAAATTGATAGCAGAACAATCCTCGATACCGGTGGCGCCGAACAACTTATTGGTAAAGGAGATATGCTGATCAGTTATAACGGCGATGTGGTAAGGCTCCAGTGCGCATTTGTAGATACTCCTGAGGTAGATAAGGTGTGCGATTTTATCGGCGATCAGCGAGGATATCCCGAAGCATTTAAACTTCCCGAATACATAGATGAAAAAGAACTTGAAGGAAAAGAATTCGACCTTCAGGATCGGGATTCACTTTTTGAAGATGCTGCAAGGCTCATTGTGAGCAGCCAGAGTGGAAGCACCTCGTTACTGCAACGCAGAATGAAACTGGGCTATAACCGCGCCGGCAGGCTGATGGATCAATTGGAAGCTGCCGGAATTGTAGGCCCCAACCAGGGAAGCAAAACCCGTGATGTACTGGTAAAAACTGATGCAGATCTTGAAGCACACCTGAGCGCCAATTTTTAAAAACGATGCATAAATTTTTGATTGTTGGCCTGGGAAATGCCGGGAACGAATATGCAAATACAAGGCATAACATAGGTTTTGATGTGGTTCAGGCTTTTGTAACAAAGCATGGTGGTGAGTTTAGGTCCGACAGGCTGGCCTATGTTGCCGAAGTAAAATGGAAGGGTAAAATTTTTGTCTGCATTTGCCCCACCACATTTATGAACCTGAGCGGAAGAGCATTTAAATATTGGCTGGATAAAGAAAAAGTACCTCTCAGCAATTCCCTGACCATCGTAGATGAACTGGCTTTACCGCTCGACAGGATTAGGCTGAGGGGCTCAGGCAGCGCCGGTGGGCATAATGGCCTGAAAGATATAGAGAACATTTTGGGTACCCATGAATATCCACGGCTAAGATTTGGTATCGGTAATAATTTTCCAAAGGGGATGCAGGCGGAGTTCGTATTGGGGAAATGGCGTGCAGGAGAGATTGAACAGGTAAAGCACAAAACCGAAAAAGCGGTTGAAATAATTGAAAGTTTCGCAACAATTGGCCTTGATAGAACCATGAGTACTTATAACCATTTGAGTTACAGGGTTTAAAATATATGAACTAAGTTGGGAAATTCTTCCCTTTTTACCTATTTTCGTGCTTAATCCTAAACCACATTAAAAACTAGGCTTACATGAAGATTATTTGTATTGGCCGTAACTATGCTGAGCATATTCAGGAACTTGGAAACGAAGTACCTGATGAGCCGGTGATATTCATGAAGCCAAAAAGTGCATTGCTGCAGGCGCATACGCCATTTTATTATCCCGAATTTACCAATGAGTTGCATTACGAATGTGAGCTTGTACTCCGTGTTTGTAAAAACGGGAAATACATTCAGGAACGCCATGCATCTAACTATTTTAATGGCATAGCAGTGGGTATAGATTTTACTGCTCGCGATATTCAGAATGAATGTAAGGAAAAAGGATTGCCCTGGGAAAAGGCAAAAGCATTCGATAATTCGGCTGCAGTTGGAAAATTTATTGACCTCACTCCGGGCTTTAATTTGAAAAATGTAAACTTCTCTCTTAAGAAGAATAATGAACTGGTTCAGAAGGGAAATTCAGGAAAAATGGTTTTCACTTTCGACAAAATCATTTCGAATATTTCTAATTATTTTTCCCTCAACATTGGCGACCTTATTTTTACCGGCACACCCGCCGGCGTGGGCGAATGTGTGGTAGGAGATGAACTGGAGGCGTTTTTGGAAGATAAGAGCTATCTGAAACTGGAAATTAAATAAGCGCCTAAAGTTGCAGGTGTTTAAGTACTGAGCGGAACTTGTTTCCCGCCGTATCCATATCGCAAATCAATTGCTTTCTCGAATATTTTTCAACCTCAAACCTTCCGTTACTGAATTGCTGGTTTCTTTCCAATTGATCAAGGCAAACCATGCACCGGGAAAAAATTCCAATCGAAAACCGGTTCAGGAACAACTGAATATTTTTTTTGGGGAAAGGCAGCTTCAACGCATTTGCATATCCCGCTTTTACACCATTTTCGAATAATGATTTTAATTGCCTGATTTGTGAACAGGTGGTTGCTAAGGTTTGTATTCCGGCTTCCCGGTCTTTATACACATCAAAAATATCGTTCGCCAGTTGCATCCATCCGCCTAATTCGGCAATTACACCAGTTTCTATTGCCTGTTCATTTTCCTGAAATGCCGAGTAGTAAAACAGCAGTGAGGAGGAACCTTTCTGAAGGGTAATGGAAAGCAACTGATCTTCTGTTAATTTTCCCGCGGTTTGCTTTTTGCTTTCTACCTGTGCATGATACACGCTGGATAACCGCTGCTTTATAAGATCGGCATTGGGTGAAGTTTCCAGTACTTTTTGATAGAACCAGGAAAACAATTGTTCATTCGAATTGCGGTTTAAATGGATGGTTTCATTTACCGCTTTTTTTATGGATTCTTCTTCTAAAAACTGCTTATCAAAAAAATCATCGAACAGCCCGGTCATTGCACCCTGCGCAGTACTGCAAAATCTTTCTTTTTCAGAAATGGGAACGCCACGCAGCAGGCAAAAGGCTTCGCCCAAAATTGCTGGTACGGCAAGCCCGTAATAAGAAAATATTTTTTGGATGTCCGCTTCATCAAGCGACCCGTCGTTTGATTCCATATATTGGCTGGTAACGGGCTTAATGTGTTGATGCAGAAATTCATGCTGTGTATCAAGGTTCGAAAAGATACTTTTAAGATCACGCGGAAGGGTAACCGCTTTTTGGAGAAAAGGCATCAGTTGCAATAAAAATCTGTAAGTGATGACATGTAAATTTCCGTCCACCCGTTAGCAATGTTATCATAATCTTCATCGGGGATATTGGTATGATTTATTTCAACAGAAGTGTAATCATGCTTATCCGGATGTAATTTTATGGTAACCTCCGAAGGAGGATCCTGATCGCCAAAGTCCCAGTGTTGAACTATCTTTTTTCCCTTTTCAAATTCAATATTTATACCGGTAATGCTTCCGTCCCAAAGCGAGAACCTGGAACCGGGTTCTTCTTTCATTTCTGCATTGGCGCCAGTCCACAACATGATGGTATGCTGGTTGGTAAGCGCCTGGTAAACCATTTCTGGCTCTGCAGGAATTCGAAAGTATTTCTTAAAGTTTTTCAGATTGAATTGTTTTATTAACGCCTGTCATCAGCGCTGGGGCCGTATAAACCCGGAACGGGTATATTGAGTAACCTGAGAAAAACCGAAAGCTGCCCGCGGTGATGAATGATGTGGTTGATGGCCCAATGGCGGATGGCCATTTTCCGGCTGGATGATGCAACCGTAATATCTCCCCGAACAGCCGTCCAGCTCTGATTCAGGAAGTCATCATTGGCCACTTCATTAAGCGCTTTTTTTGCGCTGATAAAATGTTCCTCAAAGGTCTTAAGCAGATCCTGATCATTGGAGGCAACATTTGGAGTGAATTTTGCCGTGGCAAAATCGAATTTATCGGATGAAAGGATCCGGTTGATCCAAACGGGTAATTCGGCAATATGCGTGGCAAGCCTTCCAAGGGTCATTGATTTTTCGTGAGGCTTCCACATAGAATGAGAAAAATCAACCCCTTCAAGAATTTTGCGGGTGCTTTTTGATTCGAGTTCAAACTCTTCAGTGAGATCGGATAAAATATTCGTCATATCAACAAAGGTAATGGGTTTCGAAAGTAAAATTTGGAATATGCCGTGCTTAAGATCGGCCTTAAATTACTAAGTTCGTTAACACAATTTTGTATGATTTGTTTGCCGGGAAGAATGGGCAACCAGGTTAAATAGGGCTGTGAGGCGGGCTGTAAACAATTATACCCCCGAATATTTTTGTAACTTTATACATGAAAGCACTTGTTAATTGCACATCATGAAGAACATCAAAGAAATCAAATTTTAAACGGTAAGCATATCCCTATTCATGAAACAAAAGATCATTTTTCTTTTTGCCTGTATATCCTTTATGGGGCTTAATTCATTTGCACAGGGGAGATATAAAGAATATCAGATCAGCGCGAATGGCGATACCATTAATGCTGTTTTGCAGGATGGTACTAAAACAGGTAAATGGGTGATTCATGTTGATGAATTACGCGGAGAACCCGGTTATGAGGAGGAAGGAATGTTTAAAAAGGGGCTAAAGGATGGGTTTTGGAGAAAGTATAATTTACAAGGCGACATTATTGCGCTGGAGCACTATGTATATGGAACAAAGGACGGGTTACAGCAATACTTCACCTACCTGGGCGATTTGATCAGGGAAGAAAACTGGAAGGGGTATAATCCGGATGCACCCTACGATACCGTTGCTATTTATGGAATGGATAACAATGAAATTATTGATTATAAATTGGTGAAAGCAGAGCCTTATGCGGTTAAGAATGGGGAGTGGCGCTATTATGAACCTGGTTCGGGGAGGCTCCTCCGGGTGGAGCAATGGGATCACAACAACCTGGTAAAACCTAACTCACCTAAAAAAGAACCGGTAGTGGCAAGTGATGGGAAAAAGAAAGAAGTGGAAAAAACCCCTGAAATGCTGGAATGGGAAAAGAAGAATCGCAAAAAGAAACACGCCCTGAGAGACGGGCGAACCGGAATGTAATAAGTGCCTGCTTGAATTTTTCTTTCAATGATCTTTATCTCATTTTCTTTATCTCTTTTGAAATTGTTTGCCAACTATTTATCAATGTCTTTTGATTTAACCCTGCCTACTTTTTTATCAAAACAGCTTTCAAGGTTAGAATAAGAAAACCTGCCGGCATATTTTTTCTTCATCAAAATTTTTTAAGCAGTTAAATATTTCGGATACGTTCACCCCTGGTTTACCTTAAATTATATGGAAAATAAAAAATCTTTCCCAGCCCCGATTTCCATCTTAATGATTGTTATCATTTTGGCAGCAATCTGCACCTGGCTGCTGCCCGCCGGCCAATACAGTAAACTAAAGGCCGGTGAAAAATCATTTACCATGGTTGCTAACAGCGGTGAAATACAACTTCCGCTTACACAGAAAACATTAGACAGCCTGGGCATACAAATAAAAGTTGAAAAATTTATTCATGGAGATATCCGTAAACCGGTTTCGGTTCCGGGCACATTCACTAAACAAAGTAGAAACGGGCAGGGGTTTATTGCTGTTTTACAGGCGCCCATAAAAGGTATAATCGATAGTGTTGATATTATTCTCTTCATCCTCGTTATCGGCGGCTTCATGTTTGTGTTTAACGAAACAGGCGCCATGATTAAAGGCATCACCCGGCTGGCGCACAGTATGAAAGGACGGGAACATTGGTTAATCATTATTCTTACCGCCATATTTTCATTTTTTGCAGGTTCATACGGTATGGCCGAAGAAGCGCTGGTTTTTTACCCGATTCTGGTTCCATTGTTTTTAGCCGCCGGTTATGATTTACTGGTACCATTGGCCATTATATTTGGTGGCACTTCTGTTGGTGCCATTCCCTCATTCTCCAATCCTTTTTCTGTTATTATCGCTTCTAATGCGGCAGGCATCAACTGGATGGATGGATTAACCCAGCGCCTTATTCTCTGGGTAATCGTAACTGCATTACTGATATGGTATATTTTAAAATATGCATCCAAAATAAAAAAAGATCCTACCGCTTCACTGGTTTATAAAATTGATGGCGCAGTAAAACCGCCTTATGATTTACACATCAACAATAATGACGTTCCAAAATTAGACGGGAAAACAAAACTTCTGCTGTTCATTTATATTGCCACTTTTCTTACCATGATTGGCGGCGTAGTTTTTTTAGACTGGTGGACAACCGAAATGTCAACACTGTTCCTGGCTTCCTCCATATTGATTGCAGTGATCGCCCGGATCAAAGAAAAAACATTTATCAGCGAATTTATTAAAGGAGCCGAGAGCCTGCTGAGTGTGGCATTTATCGTGGGCGTGGCAAGAGGGGTTACCATCGTATTAAACGAAGGCCATGTGAGCGACTCCATATTAAATTTTACTGCCAATGCGGTACAAGGCATGCAACCGGCTTTTTTCATTATACTCCTGCTGCTGTTTTATATTGTGTTTTCAATCTTTATACAATCATCATCAGGCATGGCTGTATTAACCATGCCCATCATCGGGGCATTAGCGGTAATTGTAAACATACCCGGAAGAGAAATTGTGAATGCATATATGTATGGGATGTGCCTGATGTCGTTCCTGGCGCCAACGGGTTTAATACTCCCCAGCCTGGCTATGGTAAACATAAGCTTAAAAACCTGGTTCAGGTTTATTGCCCCTTTCCTTATAGTTCTAACTTTAATTTGTATAATAGCCTTAATTATCGGGTTAAGGTTTTAATAACCAACAGGAAGGGAAATTTAAATCCGGGTTATCGATTTGCTGTAATAACCCGTGTTCTGCTAACACAATTAAGTACAATTCATTAAAAGCTGATCTTACTTTTTGATGAAAATTAGTGATGAGATAAAACAATTAATTTGCGCAAGTTCATACAACCGGAAACAAAACATTTTTGTGACCATTATGGTTACATTTTATTTCAACCCTTTTGCACAAACCAATAATTTAGGAACACTAGGTATTACTGGATTTAAACAGGTAAAGATAGATTCCGACTGTAGCTTAATAATAACTTTTGCGGCTGCTGAGTTTGGTACTGATAATCCAAATTGTAAATATATGGGGCAAGTCATTTCTTGTTATGGAAACCAGCAAATTTGAATAGCTACAACAGTGTGGAATTGTTCGTGTAGATATTTTTCAATTCCATTTTTTGGAATTGGACTTTAAATAATTTGTTTCCCCTCATCATATCCTGAACGGGTTGTTGAGGTTTTTAATCCTTGAAATATTCTGTAACCTGCTTTCAAATAAAAAAGACCACCCCTTAGGAGCGGTCTTTTTAAATTGTTCATTTTTTTTATTCCGATAACGTAAGCGGATACTCGTATATCGCATCATACCCCGGATAAAATCCACTCAGGTTGATGTTCTTTTTTGCGCCAATGGCATTGCGAAGATCTTCCACCGATTTTATTTCTTTATCATCCACCTTCATAATCACAAATCCGTCTTTCATCCGGGTTTGATCATATATTACCCCTTTGTTTATTTTTTTTACATAAACACCTCCGCTAATTCCGAGGTTTTTGGCTTTGCCGGCATCCAGTGTAACCAAATCGGCGCCAAGCTGGTCGGCTACATCATCATTTTTCACTAAATCGAAATTCCCCTGTTTATTTCTGAGGGTTACATCAACCGTATAATCTTTATTTTTTCGTGTATAGGAAACCGAAATTTTATCGCCGGGTCTGTACCTGCTCACCTGTTCCTGCAATTCCCCGCCATTGGTAATGTTCACCCCGTTTATTTTATTTATGCGGTCGCCTTCTTTTATTCCTGCTTTGTATGCACCGCCATCATCAGGCACTTCAGTAACATAAATTCCATCGTAAGCATCAGCAGGTATGTTATACCGGGTTTTTGCTTCTTTGGTCATGTCGCCGGCGTTGCCAAATGCAATACCCAGGTACCCGCGTTGTACCGTTCCGTATTTCACAATATCATCTACTACTTTTTTTACAATGTTAACCGGAATCGCATAAGAGTATCCCGAATAATAACCGGTAGGTGAGGCAATAGCAGAGTTTATTCCAATCAGCTTTCCATCCGTATTCAACAACGCGCCACCGCTGTTACCTGCATTTACTGCCGCATCGGTTTGTATAAAGGACTCAACCCCATTTGTAGGATTACCCGATTTATCTTTGTTCAGCCCCAGGCTGCGTGCCTTTGCACTTACAATACCTGCCGTAACGGTGGTTTCCAGATTTAACGGGTAACCAATGGCGAGTACCCATTGCCCAATTTGTACATCATCGCTGTTGCCATACAAAAGAAAGGGAAGATTTTTTGCGTCGATCTTAATCACCGCAAGATCATACGATGGATCCGTACCAATAATTTTGGCCTTATAGGTATGTTTATCACTCAGCGTTACCGTTACCTCATCAGCATCCTGCACCACATGGTTATTGGTTACGATATACCCGTCGTCGCTAATGATTACTCCCGATCCGGATGCCCTTTGTTCGGGAATATATCCGTTACGTCCGCCAAAAAACTGATCAAACATATCGTCTCCAAACAGGTCGCTAAAAGGATTCTGCCTGCGTGGTTGTACATTCACCTGCTTTGCATTGGTTTTGGTTTTTATATGAACTACCGTTGGTATGGCTGCCGCTGCAGGCTGGGTAAAATCAACCGGCCCGCCGGGAGGCAGGCTGCCTTCATTATAACCGGTAAAGTGATAGTTTGACGGAATGATGCCATTCGCCTGTACCGCATAAGAACTTCTGTCTGCAACCCATTTTCCATATCCCCAGATTACTGCCAGAGAAGTGAGGCCGCTAAGCAGAATAGTAAAAAAAATCTGTTTGAGTTTCATGATTACTAATTTGCTTTTAATTCTTTAATTTTTGAATAATATATGAAGGTCAATTTTCATGCCTTCGGATACAAAATAACAACAGACTGACAAATTGTTTTTTTCGTTATGACAGGTTTAACATACAATTAGGAAGACCTTCGTAGATTGATTAAAGAGCGCTTAGGAAAGCCATCGTATCCACTCCGTCGGCATAATCGAACAAACCCGGGTGTTGCAGCGCTCCGGGTTCCGTAAACCCTTTCCCCGAAATACATTGCAGCTCGTTGCTGCTTTCAGCCGGCAATTCATCTCCCGGTTTATAATAACTGTAGTGCAATACAGAAATCGGCGAAAATGGTATGGGGTTTTCCACCAGTAAAATGCTTTCATTGGTCATGTATTGCTGGCGGTTGAGCAGAAGCAGCGAAAGCTGATAATCGTAATTGTTCCGGTATTTCCGGTTCTCTGCGAGGTAAGCATATTTTTTAAAAGCGCTGAGCATGGGAATGAAATCGTAGCCTTCGGGCACATATATTTTGGTTACATTCCTGCAACCTAATCCGTAATAAAGGTGCACATCATCAGCAAGCAGTTCCAGTTCGTGCCGGGTTTCCATACCGGTTAAAATGGCTACCGAAGTACGGTTTTTCCTGATGATATGCGGGTATTTGGAAAAATACTGCTCAAAGTACCGGGAGCTGTTGTTGCTGCCTGTGGCAATAAACGCATCGCATCCGTTTAACCTTTCGGTAATGCCAGCCAATTCAATGGTTTCAGGATATTTTTTGTGAAGATGGATAACGATCTCTTTAAACAATGCTTCGTCTTTTGAAGATGGTTTTATCCGTTGTTTATGCCCCGAAATAAAAATGCAGAGAAAATCGTGAAAGCCCACAAGCGGAATGTTACCGGCCATCACCAGCCCGATTTTTTTCGGTATGATGTCATCGTTAAGCTTGTAATGGTTTGCCCATTTTAATAATTTGTCCTTTTGAAGAAATTCATTGCTAATGTTTTTAACCGACAGGTTAATGAACTGCTGCGAAAACCAGGGGTTTTGAATCTCTGCATTTAATTTGGCGCGAACCCAGTTTTCCCCATCGGAGGAAAGAAAGTTGCCAAGTTCTGCCATTATTTGAATACGTTCATGTAAATTCATATCTACTTACTAACTTGCATTAAAATTAGCAAAGATGGCTATTAAGATAACAGATGAATGTATAAATTGTGGAGCATGCGAACCCGAATGTCCTAATAATGCAATTTATGAAGGCGGAGTAGAATGGGCAATTGCTGATGGAACTTCGGTTCGTGGAAATTATACCCTCATAGATGGCACGGTTGTGGATGCCGATCAGCGGAACACCCCTGTGGCCAACGATACTTATTACATTGTGCCAACAAAATGCACGGAATGTCAGGGCTTTCACGAAGAACCACAATGTGCTGCCGTTTGCCCGGTTGATTGCTGTGTGCCCGATGAAGCCTACCGCGAAACCGTTGAAGAACTGATGGAGAAAAAAAACAGGCTGCATCTTTAGGGCCTGTAGATGCCGAAAGGCTGATATATGCAGGTGATATTTCCTGTAACATGGGCGAAGGTATTTACCAATACTTTCGCCTTTTTCAATAATACAACTGTGGTTAATTTGTTTAACTTGCCCGTGTGAAAAATAAGTTCTCTTTACACATCCTGTTTATGTTGCTCATTTTAATCAGTGCATGCAACCAAAAACACACATCTGTTCCAGTTGCCGATAAAATGGTATTGATGGAGGTGGACCGGGCTTTTTCGGAACGCTGCGCCCAAAAGGGAATGAAAGAAGCTTTTATAGAGTATATCGACAGCAACGGCGTTTTATTGCGCCCCGGCCATCAACCCATCATTGGAGCCGATGCAGTCGATTTTCTCATTCAGCAGGACGACTCGGAATATAGCCTGACGTGGCGGCCAAGCGGCGCAGCCATTGCCTCCTCTGGCGACCTCGGCTATACCTATGGCATCTATGCACTGGTTCCCGCTGCCCGCGATACCATTATTTACGGAACTTATACCAACATCTGGAAAAAACAACAGGATGGTAAATGGAAATTTGCCCTCGATTCCGGGAATCCGGGCATAGACGAAAAAACAGACTGAAACCAAATATCTATATGAGAAGAAAAATAGCCCTCGTTACCGGTGGGTATTCCGGCGAATCGGTAATTTCTTACAACAGCGCAAAGTCCATCCGCAGCCATATCGATGAATCAAAGTACGATTGTTATATCATCGACATCAATAAGAAAGGATGGTTTCTTATGGATTCCAATCCCAAAATTTCAGTTGATAAAAACGACTTTTCCATTCTTTTAAATGGCGAAAAAATCACTTTCGATGCGGCATTGATTGGCATTCACGGAACGCCCGGCGAAGATGGAAAACTCCAGGGATACTTTGATTGCATCGGGATGCCCTACACTTCCTGCAATGCAGCAACTTCTGCGCTTACTTTTAATAAACGCTACACCGTAGCCGTAGCAGCTTTTGCGGGGCTTCACGTAGCCAACTCTTTGCACCTGTTTGCTAATCATACCTACACGGCCAATGATATACTTTCAAAACTAAAACTTCCCGTTTTTGTAAAACCAAACAATGGCGGAAGCAGCCTCGGCATGAGCAAAGTAAACCAGCCGGAACAATTGTTGCCGGCTTTACAAAAAGCTTTTAAAGAAGACGACCAGGTACTGGTTGAAGAATTTATAAAAGGCAGGGAGTTTACCATTGGCGTGCTCAAATCAAATGATGAGATCATTTGCCTCCCCATCACCGAGATCATTCCCAAAAATGAGTTTTTCGATTTTGAAGCAAAATATGAAGGAGCAAGCAGTGAAATTACACCGGCTGAATTAGATGAACCTTCGGCCGGGGAGGTGAGGGATGCAGCCCGCAAAGCCTACCAATTATTTAATTGTGCCGGAATTGTGCGGATGGATTTTATTTTTGATGAAGTGGTGCAGAAACCCTTTTTGTTGGAAATAAATACCGTTCCGGGCCAGAGTGAAGCCAGCATCGTACCACAACAGGTAAGGGCCATGGGGTGGACCCTTAAGGAATTTTACTCCCGGCTTATTGATGCCTGTTTTCAATAAGCGTTCAAAAATCTTGTATATTTATTCAAATCAACCGCTTTGTTCAAATTCATCACACACCGTCCGTTTTGGGTTAACCTCCTGGTTGCCCTCGCACTTGCTGTATTGATCGTTTTTGGGGTGTTAATGATGCTTGGAAGAATCACCCGGCATGGCGAATACCTCGTGGTGCCAGAAGTTACCGGCAAACCTACCGCAGAGGCTGTAAAATTTCTGGAAAGCAAAGGTTTTGATGTGCTTATTCAGGATTCGGTTTATGTGGATACCGCACAAAAAGGCGTGGTGTTAAAACAGCTTCCCGATCCCAACAGCACGGTAAAGATTAACCGCACCGTGTTCCTTACCGTAAACCGGCAAACCCTGCCCCTGGTAGATGTGCCCGATTTAATTGGAAAAACCCTGGGCTATGCAACCATCATCCTCGAAAGAAGCCACCTAACGGTGGGCGATACCAGCAGCCGCCCCGATTTTATGAAAGGCTCGGTGCTGGAGCAATCCTACCAGGGCCGCCAGGTAGAGCCCGGAACCAAAATCCCCTGGGGAAGCCCGATAGGGCTGGTAATTGCCGGTGGATTATCAGAAGAAAAATTTCCCGTTCCCAACCTTATAAATTTAACGCTTTACGAAGCCAGGCTGATCATCGATTCAAACCACATTACCCTCGGCGCCATCATTCCCGATCCCGATGTTACGGATACCGCTGCGGCATACATTTGGAAACAGGACCCGCCCAGGTATAATACTTCAAAAGAACTGATGTACATGAAATCGGGACAGATCATGGATTTATTTTTAAGCCGCGAGCAAAAAGCGGATACAACCACAACAATGAATTATTGATTATGGAACATATCAGTTGCAGTCAGTTAAAAGCCCGTATTGAAGCAAATGAAAAGCTGAACCTTATTGATGTAAGAGAACCCGATGAACATGCCGCTTATAATGCAGGAGGAACCCTGCTTCCTCTTGGGAATATCATGAGCATGCAGGTTGATGATATCGACGATTTAAAAGACGAAGAAATAATCTGTTATTGCCGCAGTGGCAATCGCAGTATGCAGGCCTCGCTAATGCTGGAAACAATGGGCTTTAAAAATGTAAAAAACCTTGATGGCGGAATGGTTGCCTGGGCTGCATTAAATGGCGATGCTTTTTAAATTGATTTTATCGGGCAATAATTTATGATGGGCTGTAGGCCTTTTGTCCTTTCCTCAACAACGGTTCCGGCTATACGCTATACCATACTATGCGGTTAAACGATTTGCTGTTTTGCAAACCTGCCGCATACGCATAGTATGGTGCCGCTGCTATCCGGCAGCCCTTCATCAAAATACCATCTTTCAACTACTTTCCCACAACGTTTCAGGAATTGAACGTTGCCGTCTCGTTGCCGGGAAAGAGCGTACTCACTTCCCGTTCATCATGCCATCACCTCATAAATGAATGTTTATGCCACCTGTGAAGTTTATGGGAGCCATCGGGAAATAATAATTTTCTGTATTCAATTCGCCGCCATAGATGTAGGAAAAACTATAGCCGCTCGGTTCGTACTTTTTTGAAAAAATATTATAGGCATTAAAAAAGAATTCTATGCCCCTGGTGTTTTTGGGGTTCAGTTCATAAGCAATCATCACGTTTTCCAAAAAGTAGGGGTTCAGGCTTCTTGTCTTCAAACCCGAATTATCTAAGTATTGCCGCCCCACATATTTGCTTATAAAATTGAGGGTTAAATTCTTCACCGGAATAAATGCCAGGTTAAGGCTTCCGGTTACGGAGGGCGAAAATGCAATGGGGGTATTGGTATAAAGCGTTTTTTTCTGGCCGCCATTGTCGTAATCATCAACGTATTCGGTAAATGCATTCACCCTGTTCCTGCTCAGGCAAATGTTACCACTCAGCTCAAACCAGTTTACCGGTTTTGATTTTGCCTGAACTTCAATTCCAATCCTGTAACTTTTGGGTGTGTTGGTTCGGGTATAAGCGCCTACATCATTTATTTTGCCGGTGAGGATAAGCTGATCGAGGTAAAACATGTAATACATATTTATCCCTGCCGATGTTTTGCCATTTCTTATTTCAAAACCCGCTTCCACATCATTCAGTTTTTCCGGTTTGGGTAGTTCCGAAACGGAAGCTTCAAAATCGTCGCGGTTCGGTTCTTTTGCGGCTCTTCCATAAGAAAGGTACCCGGTAAATTTATGATCACGGTAAGTAATACCCGCTTTTGGATTAAAGAAAGAATAGTGGTTATTTGAAATAATTCCGGGGTTATCTCGAAACCCGTTGATCCGGTAATGAACCATTCTTAATTGTAAATCCAGGTAAGTGTACCAGTGCTTTGCTATTTTCCGGGTCCATTTTCCAAAGGCCGAAAAATCGTTTTTATAAGCGCTCAAATTATACCATTCATAATCCGGTGGTACTGCATTGTTTATCTCTGCCCAAATGATGCGTCCATAATGCTTTCCGTCGTATCCGGTATAGGATCCGCCAAACACCAGGGTGTTGTTATTTTTCCGGTATTCCGATGAAAGTACCGTACCGTAAAAATAATTATCCAGCCACAGCCTTCGTATCAAATCGGTTTCGGTGATAACTGTAGTTCCACCATTATGATTTGGCAGGCCGTAATCTTCAAAACTTTCACCCGCTTTGTATTGTTCGTAATATCCTTTTCCACGGGTTATAAAAGCGGCAATACTTGTTTTGATATATGGTGAAAACTTATGGTTAAAAAAAAGCTGGTAATGGCTTTGGTGGTAGTTGTCGGTTTCGTTGCTGTATGGCTGACCGGGCTTTTCCGTTCCGGCAGAATTATAAGTGCGGTTGGTATCTAAAGTAACGGCGTCAATTCCATTCCAGGCCTGGTAAGTTTTTTCTTTCCCCGGTATGTAATTAAAGCGAAGGGAATTGTTTTTTGTAATGTATGCCGTACTGATGAATCCGGATATTAACCTGCTGGATGCCCGGTCAATATAACCATCGCTTCGCAGGTAACTCAGCCGGCCATCCACGGTAAAATGTTTTTTTATCAGGCCGCTGTTAATGGAAAGCGTATTCTTAAATGAATGAAACGAACCAAAGCTGTTGTTTAAATCAAGCGCCGGTTTATCTTTTATTTCGTTGGTGTTCAGGTTGATGCTGGCGCCAAATGCACCGGCTCCATTGGTGCTGGTTCCCACTCCGCGTTGTATCTGGATACTGCCTGCAGAAGAGGCAATATCAGGAATATCTACAAAAAAAGTTCCCTGGCTTTCGGCATCATTATACGGAATCCCGTTAATGGTAACATTAATTCTGCCGGCATCTGCGCCTCTTATTCGTATCCCGGTATAGCCCATTCCATTCCCCGCATCCGAATTTACTACCACACCCGGGGTTTGATCTAACAAAAAGGGCAGATCGGGACCGGAATTTAATTTCTCAATCTGTTTGGCGCTTACCAGGGTTTGCGTAACCGGAGTATGATCTGTAGCCCGGGTAGCGGTTATTTCCACCGGTTGTAAAAGGGTTGTATCTTTTAATGAAGTGTTTTGTGCCCAAACAAAAACAGGGTAAAGCAATACCAGCAGCGTAAACCGTTTTTTCATTTTTTAGGTTTTGTGCAGATGCCGGAACGCAAATACAGTTCATACTCCCTTCGCAGGCATTATCCTGAGCAGGTTTTCGGGTTTGATCTCAGCCTTTTATAAAAGCACCCCGGTAATCTTGCAGTAAAGTGAAAAAGAGCGAACCGCAAAATTAGCTTTATTCGGTAATTTAAAAAAAACTGTAACTTTTCTCCGGCTTTTGCGTATAACAGGTTAACTAATTATAATGGGTATGAAAAGGATCGTAGTGCTTTTTATGTTGCTGTTTCCGGCAGTAGAAATGGGATTTGCACAAAAACAGATTGTGTTGGATGAATATGCAGAGCCGGTAACAGTTTCCGGGGTGTTTAATGCAATTCAGGTTTCCGACGGGCTGGAAGTTTACCTCTCCCAATCTGATGTGGTTTCGATGGCGGCAAGCACTGGTGCTGAGGGTTGTGCAAAGAGTATAGCAGCCCGTGTTGAAGACAGTGTTTTGCATTTGAGTTTCGAGGGTTTGCCGGGTTGTAAATACGGACGCAAAAAAGCAATAGCCTATTTATCTTTCAATAACCTGAATTCAATCAGTGTAAAAAATGGTTCGGAGGTAAAGCTGGTGGGAATAATTAATGCAGAATCGCTGCGGATTCAACTTTCAGCGGGGAGTGAGTTTGATGGAGAAGTGGAAGCCAATGATTTATGGCTGAACCTTGCCGATGGTTCGGATATGAAAATATCCGGAAAGGCAAAACAGGTAAACATAGAAAGCAATGGGGCAAGTGATGTGGATGGCTTTGAACTAACCGCCGAAAATTGCAATGTTACGGCTGGCGGTGCTTCTGATATTTCTATTACGGTAACGAATTTGTTAAAGGCATCTGCAAGAGGCGCCAGCGATATTTCTTATAAAGGAAATGCAAAGCTCGAAAAAGTTCACAGTTCCGGCTCAAGCAATATTTCAAAGAAGGATTAATTATTTTGTCCCGAATGCCCAGGTAAGGAATGCCGGAAGATTTTTGCTCCACGATGAATAATCGTGTGTGCCTGATGGTGATTCTGTAAAATTTATATCGGCCGGAGATACCGATTTTTTCTTTTCGAGAAGTGCAATCAAATCTCTTGTATCATCTGCTGCATCGGTTATTCCGTCTTTATCCCTGTCGCTGTTTTCTTCTTTATCGCCGGCATAAAACCACATTTTCAGTTTTGGCCGTTTTCTGGATGATCGAATGTTGTTAAGCATGATCCTGTTTAGCGAATCATTGTACAACGGGTCTGCAGCATCTTTATCCCGCCACCAGAAAGAGCCGGAGAAAACGCCCACTTTATTGAACCGGTCGGCATTATTCCAGGCAATATCAAAAGCCGATAATCCTCCCTGCGAGCAGCCGGCAATCACAACATTTTTAAAACTTCTTGCCCCAGATCTTTTCTTTATAAAAGGGTACAATTCGTTTGTAATAAAGGAGGAATATTTATCAGCCCTGTTGCCCCGCTGCTGGTAATCCGGTTTTCCCGCCACACCATATTCCCGGGTGCGGTCGCCGGCATGTACGCCAACCACAATTAGGGGAATAATCCGGTCTTTTTTCCAGAGGCTGTCTATGATTTCTTTCATGCGAAATGCATCCAGATCCTGCCCGTCGTTCATGATCAGGAGGCTCAGGTCTGATTTGTTGTCTGGAATTGGCGTGCTGATAATCGACAGTTGAACATTTTTTTGCAGGTGTCGCGAATACAACTGATCGGAAGTGGACTTAATTTTCTTTCCGCACGAGCACATCAGCAACGCCCATATAATTATAACCGGGTATCTGTTCATAGGGCTAAAATAGAAAATTTGTCTTCATTGGCGTAAAATGCCTATATTTGCAACGCGAAGTAGAGCAGCGGTAGCTCGTCGGGCTCATAACCCGAAGGTCAGAAGTTCGATCCTTCTCTTCGCAACTAAGGCAGGCTTTTAAAGCCTGTTTTTTTTTATATATAAAATAATATTGAATATTTCGCGTTTATAAGTGTTTTGTAATATATATTTGGAATCAAATATTATTTTTTTAAAATTTAAAAACATTTATGAAAAAAGTATTATTAGCCGTTCTTATGATTAGTGTTTTTGCTTCGTGTAAGAAAAGCAAAAGCAATTCCTGTGAAGTATCTGTAGCTGCTATGTCTGGTACCTACAAACTCACTAAATACACATTTAAGGTTACCAATTTACCCGCACAGGATTACACAAATTTGCTTACTGATTGTGATAAATCAGGCATTTATCAGTTAAATGCTGATAAAACTGCCACTTATTCCAATGATGCAAGTTGTTTTGATAATGAAACCGGAACCTGGGATGTGGTTGATGGAAAAATTACCATTTCTGTTGGTTATTATATTGATGATTTAAAAGTAGCAGGATGGGATTGTAATGGCTTTGATGCAGAAGAATCAAATTCTACCAGCGGCATTACCTCTACTAGCAGCTATCATTTTACCAAACAATAAGATAATAAGCCTCATAGTTCACAGAACCGCCAGGAATGGCGGTTTTTTTGTGCATCCTTCCGGCTCTGAAATAAATAGGATAGCTTTGCAGCCATTCAAATGAAAGCGGGTTTTGTAAGCATATTCGGCAGGCCTAATGCAGGGAAAAGCACCCTGCTTAATGCCATTATGGGCGAAAAACTTTCTATTGTTTCGCATAAAGCCCAAACCACCCGCCATCGGATAAAAGCGATTTTAACCGAAGATAATTATCAGATCATTTTCTCCGATACGCCGGGCATTATTGAACCCAAATACCGCCTGCACCAAAAAATGATGCACGCGGTAAAATCGGGGATGGAAGATGCCGATCTGGCTTTGCTGGTGGTAGATGTGAACAAAGATATCAGTGAAGATCTCGTCCTGTTCGATTCGCTTCATTTAAAAGTTCCTGCTTTAGTGGTTTTTAATAAAACCGACCTGGCTTCGGCCGCCAGCATTAAGAAAGCACGGGAAATTTTTGAAACCCGTGAGTATATTAAAGCAATTGTAGAAATATCGGCACTTAAAAAAGAGGGAATACATGAGTTGCTTAACAAGATACTGGATTTTATTCCTGCAGGGGAGAAGTTTTATGAGGGAGATGAACTGAGCGACCTGCCAATGAAATTTTTTGTTTCTGAAATCATCAGAGAAAAAATATTTGAACTATTCCAGGAGGAGTTGCCTTACCAAACAGCCGTTGTGGTGCAATCCTTTAAAGAAAAATCAACTCTGGTAAAAATTATGGCCGATATCATTGTGCAGCGTGAATCGCAAAAAGCCATCATTTTAGGCAGTGGAGGGAAAATGATTCGCGAACTGGGCACAATGGCACGTAAAGAGATTGAAACTTTTATTGATCAGAAAGTATTTCTCGAATTGTTTGTGAAAGTGCGCCCTAAGTGGCGCGATAACGAACTTTATTTAAGGGAATACGGATATTAAATTATAACATGAGTTTTACAGTAGCCATAACGGGAAGGCCTAACGTAGGGAAAAGTACTTTCTTTAACCGTTTGCTTGAGCAGCGAAAAGCAATTGTGGATGACATCAGCGGGGTAACCAGAGACCGGCAGTATGGGGAAGCCGAATGGGCCGGAAAATCTTTTAATGTTATTGATACCGGTGGGTTTGTTGCCGGGAGCGACGATGTTTTTGAAAGAGAGATCCGGCGCCAGGTTCTCATTGCTGTTGAAGAAGCCAATGCCATCATATTTATGGTGGATGTGAGTACGGGCATTACCCACCTCGATGATGCCATGGCCGATGTGCTTCGCCGTTCTTCTAAACCGGTTTTCCTGGTGGTGAACAAAGTGGATAACCATGGCCGACTGATGGAGGCCTCCGAATTTTACAGCCTTGGGTTCGAAAACATCTTTTTTCTTTCTTCCATAAGTGGAAGTGGAACCGGCGAATTATTGGATGCGCTGGTTAAGCTGATACCCGATAATAAGCCCGAAGAAAACCCATCCGAAATACAACTTCCCAAATTTGCCATAATTGGTCAGCCGAATGTTGGAAAATCTTCCTTATTAAATGCACTGATTGGCAGCGAAAGAACCATCGTAAGCGATATCGCAGGCACCACAAGAGATACCATCCATACCCGTTACAATCTTTTTAATAAGGATTTCTATCTCATTGATACGGCAGGCATTCGCAGAAAGGCGAAGGTTCACGAAGACCTTGAATTTTATTCGGTGATCAGGGCAATAAAAGCAATGGACGAAGCAGATGTTTGCCTGTTGTTACTGGATGCCGGTAAAGGGATCACCGCACAGGACCTGTCAATATTTTCCCTTGCAGCCAAAAAGGGGAAAGGCATCGTGATCCTGGTAAATAAATGGGATCTTTTGGAAAAAGAAACCAATACTGCACGCGATTATGAAATGGAATTGAAACAAAGGCTGGCGCCATTTTCCGATGTTCCGGTAATCTTTATTTCGGTACATCAGAAACAAAGAATTTTTCAGAGTATAGAAACGGCATTAAAGGTTTATGAAAATAAGAACCGTAAACTGCCCACCTCCAAACTGAACGATGTTATGCTAAAAGCCATTGAAACATACCATCCTCCGGTGGTTAGGGGAAATGCCATCAAAATAAAGTATGTTACCCAGTTGCCCACACATATTCCCAGCTTTGCATTTTTTACAAACTACCCCGATGATATTAAAACGCCGTACCGCAATTATCTCGAAAATAAACTAAGGGAAAATTTTGATTTTACCGGGGTGCCCGTGAGGTTGTTTTTCAGGAAAAAATAATTTGAAAAAGCTAACATTCGGGTTAGCCTTCTCACCGAAAAATTAATTCATTGTTATGCGTAAAATATTTTTCTTCCTGCTGGCTGTTTCTTTGTTTATTGCCTGCAATAATAGCGGAAATACGGATCAGTATAACCACAGCGATTCATTAATGCCCTTAGATAATGCGGTTGTGGATTCGGCAAATGCAACCATTCAACGATGGAATGATTCTGCGAAAATAAGGATGGATAGTGCAGGAAAAATGATGAAGGATGATTCCGGGGTTTCCGATTCATCAAAATAAAATATTCAGAATAACAACTGCTCAGGAAAATTTCCTGATGACCAGGTAAGCAATTACGGAAAGCAGGATGATGAGTACAATGGCAAAAATGGTTATGGATTGCCCTGTTAATTTATTTTTCTTTTTTCCATCCTTCCGTTTTTGTGCAATGGTTTTTCTGAACTGTTGATTTATTCCATTCACAGCAGTGCCAATGTTATCGGGGCTCTGCCCCTGAAGGCCTTCCAGAGCATCTTCCAGCAGTGGATCGTTTAACATGGCCTCCTCCACTGCATGACGTTCTGCATCAGTAAGCTCGTTGCTGAGGTATTTTTTCAGGATATCTTCCATGCCTTGCCCCGGTGTGGACAATATGTTTTTCAGCTCATTACTCATTTTCTTTTTGCGATAAGATGATCTTTAAGTTCCGCTTCCCGTTTTGAATATAACTTTTCACTTTCATTATTGGATAACCGGTTTCCTCACTTACCTGCTGATACGATTTCTTTTGAAGGTAAAACAAAGTTATGCAAAGCCGTTGCTCCTCATTTAAAGAGGTGATGGCATTTTCAAGTGCAATCAGGTTTTTTTCTTTTTCAAATATGGTTGGGGTTTCATCCCAGTCGTTTCCTGCACTTGTGATCGATTCTTTAAGTTCGAAAGTCCGGTTGCCATTTCCCCTCAGTTTCATGAGGCAATGATTTTTTGCGATCATGTAAAGCCAGCTTTTAATATAGGTTACTTTGTATTTTGCCAGTTCGGAGATGGCTTTTAAGTAAACCTGTTGTACAGCATCTTTTGCCTCTTCCTCATTTTTCAGGTATTTCATGCAGAGGCCATAGAGTAAAAAAGAAAATCTTGGAAGCAGGATACCCAGCCATTCCACATCGCCATCCTGGTAGTAGCGGGTTAGCAGCTCCTGTTCGGTGAGGTTATGGTGAAATGTTTTATTGTCCATTCAAAAAAAGTACTTCATTGATGCGCAACATGCTATTTTCCATAATTAAGGATTTCCCTTCACTTCCAGTTTGTTTTCCTTTTTTTCGGAAGGGGGCGCGCCATCGAAGAACAACATTTTTATAGCCATCATAATTAAAAAGATGGCAAATATTTTTTTGAGCGATTCCTGAGATAACGATAGCGCTAATTTGCTGCCAAAATAACTGCCCAGCAGGAATCCAATGGAAATTAATGCCACTACTTTCAAATCGATGTACCCCTGCTTATAATATTGTATCACTCCCAGGATGCCAATGGGTAAGAGCAGGATACCGAGTGAAGTTCCCTGTGCCATTTTTTGTGAAAAGGCGAGAATGAAAACGAGGCCCGGAACGATAATAATGCCGCCACCCACACCTACCAGCCCGCTTAATATACCGGCGGCAATGCCCAAAATAACAAGAAAGAGTATTGTTTGTACATCCATATTGCGGGTTTTGATTTTCAAGTTAACCCGGGAATTTATTTTTATACAAACTTATAGCCGATTCAATTACTTTAAACGCCGTTTCCTTATCCTGGAACTCATCTATCAGCACTTTTTTATTCTCAAGCACTTTGTATTGTTCAAAATAGTTTTTCAGGATGCTGAGAAAATGGGGAGGCAGCTCGCTTATGTTGTTGTAAAAATTTACCGATGGATCCTTTGCCGCTACCGCAATAATTTTATCATCTTTTTCCCCTGAATCCATCATCTGCATATTTCCGATCACTTTCGCTTCTACAAGGCAAAGTGGATGAATGCTTTCGCTGCACATCACCAGGATATCGAGCGGGTCGGCGTCTTCACCCAGGGTTTTAGGAATAAACCCGTAATTGACCGGGTAATGGAATGAAGAATATATAACCCTGTCGAGCCTTAACAGCCCGGTCGCTTTATCTATTTCATATTTACACCTGCTTCCCTGTGGAATTTCTATAAGGGCATTAACCATTTCCGGACAATATTTCCCGGTTTCAGCGCCGTGCCAGGGATGCTGTACATACATAATGTGCGGTTTGTTTAAACGTGTTTTAGCAATAACGCATTAAAAATAAAGCCCTAATTAATAGGAAGGTTTCCTGATGAAGTGTATTTAAAATCGATCCACCATTCTCCGTTCGTTCTGATCACTTTTATTTCGAGTGGCCGGTTCATATAGGAGTTGGAATAATTGATGATGGTGGTGGAGTCGTTAACATCGAGATATTTATTGATGTTGTAGCTCGACTCTTTATAATTTTTCTTTTTCTCCGGTGAAAGCCTTCCATACAGGGATTTATACGAATCAAAGTATTGAACATTCAGGGAATCGCGGTACAATAACTTTTCTGCGGTTTTAAAATCTCCATCAAGGCTTGCCCTGATGAAGGCCCTGCCTGTTTCAATGGCATCTGCCGGTCTGTCTTTATTATCCGAATTACAAGCCACTAAAACGCAACAGGCAAAAATGAACGATAAATATTTTTTCATGATGAGCGGTTGAGATGAGGCTATAAAGTTAGTTTGGTTTGGAGCAATAAAAAAGCGCCAAACGGCGCTATTTTCAAAAAGAGGAAATTTGTTGATTATTTTAAGTTTTCCAATACTTTTTTTGCAGAGTCCAGCACTTTGGTGCCTTCTCCAATTTTCTCTTTGAGAGAATCGATATTGAGGTTGTCGAGTTCCTGGCGAACTTTATCGATGCTGTCGGCAGGGTTAATGCCTTCTTCCTGCATTTTTTCCATACCCATTTCCATCATCGATGATTTATCGAAAGCAACCTTCCATTTTCCTGATTCTTTCTTAAGGGTATATTTCATGGATTCTCCGCTCTTCTTTTCTTTAACCGGGATAGTGGCTTTATCTCCGTCAATTTTTACTTCGCCAAATTCCATGTCATCAATATTGAATTTCGACATTTCATCTTTATCTTTTGCCATATTCATTCCCATTTCAATCATGCTGATCATAGATTCGGAGTCTTTTGTGGCAAGGGTTTTGGCTTTGGCAATATCTTTTTTGGATAGGGCTTCAAAAAATGAAACCAGCACCGATTTCGGGTCATCAGATTGCGATTTACAACCAACAATAAAGATTGCGGCTAAAGCAAAAGTTGCGAGCAGAAATTTTCTCATATTTATTTTTTTGATGGAGGTAAAAGTAGAATATTATTTTTAATGTTTTACTTCAGCTCACAAAAGAATAGCTGTTTCGTATATGTGCTAAGGGTAAAAGTTTCGGTGGATACGTATTTCCTGCCACCTGCATCCGAAAGGCTGAATTTTACAGGCGGGTCGCTCCGTTTAAATACCTTATAAACAAACTCCGAGCAATAAAGCCGATTGTCGGTTTCGAGGTCAAAATTCAGATCGAAAGGCACTTCCGCTTTATAGATGCTGTCTAAAATTCTGGTTAGTAATAGTTTGGGTGCAGGGGTGGTGAGCCGGTAAATTCCAAAGGAACGATTTTCGTAAGGTGCAATAAACCGGGAGAGGGGTTCTAAAAGAATTTTCTGGTTGGGATTAAACGACCCGCCAAGTGCATGGTAAACCATTGGAGTGCCGTTTATTATTTGTATGATGCCCACATGCGAAAAGCGCCTGTCTTCCCGGTTCATATTTGCAAAAGTGAGGCTGGCAAAATCATTGCCCCTTCTAAACACGAGGTCGCCCGGTTGCAGCAGCCTGCCGATAGAATCGGCCTTCCTTAAATACGAAGAAGTATCCGCAGAAGTGGATGCTGTATGGCTTCCCTGCTGTTGATGATGTGCAGGCTGGTTACAGGCGGTTATTAAAAGCAAAAAGACGAACTGTATAAATGACCGGAAAACGGGATGATTATTTTTCTTTACCCCGCTCATCGGCGTGCTTTTCATCAAATTTATTATAGGCTTTGATGATGGATTTAACTAATTTATGCCGTACAACATCTTCTTCATCCAGTTCAATATGTGCGATCCCGTCAATGTTTTTCAATATGCGGGTGGCTTTAAATAAACCGCTGTGCTGGTTTTTCGGAAGGTCGATCTGGGTGGGATCGCCGGTAATGATGGCTTTTGCATTTGGCCCGATACGGGTTAGGAACATTTTAATTTGGAGGTCGTTTGCATTTTGCGCTTCATCCAGAATAATGAAGGCGTTATCGAGTGTACGGCCACGCATATACGCCAGTGGAGCTATTTCGATGATGCGGGTGCTCATATAATAACCCAGTTTATCGGCGGGTATCATGTCGTCAAGCGCATCGTATAAGGGGCGCAGGTAGGGATCAATCTTTTCTTTCAGATCGCCGGGTAAGAAACCCAGGCTTTCGCCGGCTTCCACAGCAGGGCGGGTAAGGATGATCTTCTTTACCTGTTTGTTTTTAAGTGCGCGAACGGCAAGCGCCACTGCGGTATATGTTTTACCGGTACCGGCAGGGCCAATGGCAAATACGATGTCGTTTTTATCGCAGGCATTTACTAATAATTTCTGGTTGGAAGTGCGAGCCCTTACCGTTTTTCCATTTGGACCAAATACCAGCACATCGTTTGGGTTGCGATCCATGAAATGATCTACGGCTTTTTCATCATCGCCGCCCAGTATCTGGTCAAAGTAATTTTCACTCATGTGCCCATTCCGCTCCAGGTAATGGATGAGCAAAACGATTTTCTCTTTTGCTTCTTCAATTTGTTCGGGGGCTCCGCTGAGTTTGATCTGCGATCCGCGGCTCAGGATTTTCAGAAGAGGGAATTTCTTTTTGAGAATATCGAGCTTACCGTTATTTACACCAAAAAATTCAATGGGGTTTACCGTTTCAAGGCTAATGATGGTATCTGTCAAATTTATAGGTTTAAGCTTTTAAAGGATAGGTACTGTAAAGTGTATGAACCAATATTAATTATAAAACCATCCGGTGAACGAATTTACTTATTCACAAACTGTGTTTTTACGTGGAAAAGTTAAATTAAACTTATTGATGAAAGCGTAAAAATTTCCTTAAAAAGGAGATTAAAACCGGACTAACAATTTAAAGTTTACCAATCTGGGCGTGAGCCTGTTTGGTATGGCATAAGTGGTGTTGGAAAAATCTTTGATGAGCTGATAAGAAATTACATTGGGGCGGTTAATAAGATTAAACACTTCCAGGCTTGCCCATATATTATCGAACATCCTGAAAGGAGAGTGGCTTCTTCGATTGTTTTTTTCGCTTAATAACAACGCGCTGAATCCTGCATCTACCCTGATGTATGGATTAATGATTAACCCATTTCTGTATTTAACGCTCCCCGGAATGTTGAAAGGCATATTGCTGCCATACAACATGTTTAAATGAAACTTGAAATTTTTATTTGTGGAAAGATAATCTTCCAGGTATAATCCAACGGTTATTAACCTGTCGGTTGGCCGGCGAAGCCATCCCACTTCATGTACAATGCTGTCGGTAACAATTTTATCAGTTGACTGTGCGGTGATGATTTCCCCTGATGCGTTGAGGTAATCGGCGTACGTGTCGTGCCCCAAATTTTCTTTGGCGCTCATGATGGATACGCTTAGCCAGCTTTCGGCATCTTCAACCAATTCGCCAAAGAGCCTCATTTCAATACCGGCTACACGTCCTTTGGCATCATTTGTACCGAGGTAGCGAATCTTTACATTATCGATGTCGTAAGGAATCAGGTCGTGTATAACTTTATAATAGGCTTCTGTGGTAAACCGGAATGCCCTTCCGCCAAATCCTTTAAACTGGTAATCGAAACCGCCCACTACCTGGATGCTTTTTTGGGCTTTGATTGTGGTATTGAGGGCGCCGTCATAATTCCTCAGTTCACGGTAAAACGGAGGCTGGTCGTAAACTCCGGCAGCCAGACGAAACACCACATCATTTTTCCATGCCGGTTTCAGGCTGGCCTGCAGCCTTGGGCTTATCAGGAATTCCTTGTTCAGGTAGTTGTAATTAAATCTTACACCGGGTTGCAGCGTAATGTCGCTGTTTGATAAAAAGAGGTGGATGTTGTCCTGAATATAACCGCTAAACCTGGTGATGCCCAGGTCGGCCTCACCTTCCTGCGAGTTATAAAGCGCCAGGCCGGAGCCATAGTATGGAAGGGAATATCCTGCAGAATCCTGGTATTCCCATTGTTTAAGTTTATCGTTGATGGATGCCCTCTCTGTATTTAATCCCCACTGAATAAAGTTTTTGCCTTTATCCAATTCCCCCTTATGCGCTACCGTTAGTAATTGTATGTTCAGTTTGTTTCGCCCGTAATTCTGATAATAACCGGCGCCGAGGGGGTTAATAATTTCGCCAAATGTTGAACTGCTGTTATCAAAATCCCTGTCGCCAAAAAGATATGCCCCGCCAATATCAAAATTCTCTTCTTCCACATCCGTAAACCTGCTGAACATCCATTTCAGTTTCAGGTTCTTATTGGGTTTGTGTTCAATGGTTGCACCAATTAGGGAGGTTTTGTAACGGTCAATTTCCTGGCCTTCAAAATATACATCAAGCCCCAGGTTGGCGGTAAACAATGGCGAAAATATGGATGAAGTTTTCTTTACCGATTCAGGATAATATCTGAAACGGGAATCGGCATAAATGCCCAACAGACTGAGCTGTACTTTTGGTGAAAGTTGAAAATTAACTGCACCCTGGAAATCGGAAGCTGAGGGAATGTATGAGCCTGCCGTTGGCTGAGAACTTAGCAGGTTGCGGTTACTTTTGTTTCGCACTGCGGCTAAAAAATTGATCTTTTTGTTTTTGGAAACTCCGCCAATGCTTAATCCCTGTTCCAGTAAACTGATGTAGGCCGCGCCTTCAAACTTAACCGGCTTTTTATATTGAATATCCAGCACGGAGCTCATCTTATCGCCATATTTTGCGGGAAATCCACCGGTATAAAAGTTGACATTCTTTGCCATTTCAGGGTTGATAAAACTCAGGCCTTCCTGCTGGCCGCTGCTTACTAAGTATGGCCTGTAAATTTCAAAATCATTTATATAAACAATGTTCTCGTCATAATTTCCGCCTCGTACATTGTACTGGGAAGTTAATTCGTTGTTGCTGCCTACCAGGGTTTTTATCATGGCTTCAACGCCGCCGGTAGTGCTGGGGATGCGAAGGGCGGTTTTGGGGTTCACCCTCACCAGGCCTGCTTCTCTTCGGCTGCGTGTATCCGAAACAATAACGGTATCTAATGTTCCCCTTGCCACCTGCAGGTTTATAGTAATCACTTCTTCTTCACCGGGTGAAAGAAAGAAATTCTTTTGTTCGCTTTTGTACCCGGTATGCGAGAAAATGAGGGCAAATGCGGTTTGCGAAGGTGCGGTAATGCTGAAATGGCCGTTTTCGGAAGTGGATATCCCCGTTTTTTTTCCAAGTATGGTAACCGAAGTTTTGGAAATGGGGTTATCATTTTCATCAAGCACCCTTCCGGATACTGTTGCGGTTTTTGTTTGCCCCAAAATTAAGCTGGGAAGAATAGATAAAAGCAATAAGGGCAGCAGTCTCATAGCATGAAGATAAAGTTATTCCGGCAGAGGAATCAGGAACTATATTTTTTTGAGGGTTGAGATGGTGGCAGATGGGTCGGGAGATTTGAAAACCGTATTTCCAGCTACCAGCACATCGGCTCCGGCGGCTACAATGCTTTTGGCATTTTGAAGGGTAACGCCACCGTCAATTTCAATCAGTGCATGTGATCCTGTGGATAGAATAAGCGCTTTTAGTTGTTTAATTTTTTGGATGGTTTCAGGAATAAATGTTTGCCCGCCAAAGCCTGGGTTTACGCTCATCATGCAAACCGTATCAATTTGGCTGATGGTGTCGGCAAGCAGCAATACATTGCTGTGGGGGTTTATGGCTACGCCGGCTTTCATGCCTAACATTTTTATTTGTTGAATGTTTCTATGCAGGTGTTTACAGGCTTCCAGGTGAACAGTTAACCCGTCAGCTCCTGCCTGTTTAAAATCTTCTGCATATTTTTCCGGTTCTTCAATCATCAGGTGTACATCACAATATTTTTTGGTTGTTTTTCTCACGAAGCTGATGATCATTGGGCCAAAACTGATGTTGGGTACAAACCTGCCATCCATCACATCTAAGTGAAACCAGTCTGCTTCACTGTTATTGAGCATTTCACATTCCTCACCGAGTTTTAGAAAGTTGGCGGAAAGAAGAGAGGGGGCAATCAGTGGCATAACCTGCTTTTATTATATATGCGAAGATAAGTCATCAATTATTGTACTCCCAGCCGCAGGAGCGCATCTTTTGCTTCTGTATAATCGGGCGAAATAACAAGGGCATTTTTATAAGAGGTTATGGCATCCTGGATGTTATTCATTTTTTCGAGTATCATCCCGCTGTAATAATATCCCTCATCCCACGAGTTCATAATGGTAAGGCCTTTATTCAGTACTTCAATGGCATCCTGATTTCTGCCCATAGCGGATAATGCGAGTGCTTTTTCCCTGTAAGCATCCATGAAAGTATAGCTCAGGTTAAGCGCCTTATCAAAAAAACTAATGGCTTTTTGTTTTTGGCCTGTATTGGAATAATACAAACCCTTAATAAACCAGGCATCTTTATCCTTATGGGCTTTTGAACCCGATATTAATGCATCGGCAATGCTAAGCGACCTTGGATTTTTGGTTTGTGCATAAAGTGTGGCCAGCGATATATAATAATCCGGATCGGGTAATATGGAAACTGCTTTTTCGAAGGCTTTTATGGCAGTAAGGGTATCCTCATCTTCATAAGCAAGGGTTGCTTTTATATAATAGAGCCTTGGGTTTCGATTATTTTTTGCAATGCTCTCATCAGTTATTTTTCGGGCATTACCGTAATTGCCATTTTCGCGATAATACTGGATCAGGTTTTCGGTAAGGATGAGTGAATCGGGATATTTGTTCATGTCAGCCAGCAGCGATTTTTCTTTTTCACTAACCGGTGCAGGGGTGATTGAATTGTCTTTTTTTTCCGCTATTATATTTATGCTGTCTTTTTCTTGCTGAACGGTCTTTGCCGGAGCTTTCTGATCTGTATTATTGCCACAGGAAACCAGAAAACCCAATGCCAGCATACCAATAAATAAAATCCAAATGGAATGTTTCATTAAGCAAATTTAACATAAGCCGAAAAACCCTTTACAATCTTATGACTATTATAAGAATTGGTTAGGGGTTATATTTGCACTTCTAAAAAATTATGAGAACAAAACTATTTATTCCGCTGATACTTTTTGTTACGCTTATTTGCAATAAAGCATCTTTTGCACAGGGCAGTATTCAATACGACAGTATTCATTTTTCGGGTGAGGATCATTTTGCTAACCTCCGGCAGTTAACTTTTGGCGGCGATAATGCAGAGGCTTATTTCAGTCCTGACGGTAAATATCTCGTATATCAATACAGCAACCCAAAAGCAGGTATTGAGTGCGATCAGATCTGGATGGGGAAAATTCCTCAGAAACCGGGAGAAAGCTTTAACCCCAAATTGGTGAGTACGGGAAAAGGCCGCACCACCTGCGCTTTCTTTTATCCTGATGGTAAATACATCCTGTATGGATCTACCCATTTGAGCCATAATGAGTGCCCTCCGCCTGTTGACAGGAAAAAATTTGGCAATAAATATATATGGCCTGTATATGCCGATTATGATATTTTTAAAGCCGATACCAATGGCCATATAGTAAAACGGCTTACGGATACACCCGGCTACGATGCAGAAGCCACCATTTCACCCAAAGGGGATAAGATTGTTTTTACATCAATGCGGGATGGTGATCTTGATCTTTATACCATGGATTTGGATGGTGGAAATGTGAAACGAATTACCTCAACTCTTGGTTACGATGGCGGGGCGTGGTTTAGCCCCGATGGTACAAAAATCATTTGGCGTGCTTCGCGGCCTAAAACTCCGGAAGAGGTTGAAGAATATAAATCCCTGTTAGCTGAAAACCTGGTAGCTCCAACCAGTATGGAAGTATGGGTTGCAAATGCTGATGGCTCTAACCCGCAACAGGTAACTTATCTCGATAAAGCAAACTGGGCACCCAATTTTACACCTGATGGAAAACATGTAATCTTTTGCAGCAATCATGAATATGCAAGGGGCTTTCCTTTTAATATGTATCTCTGTAATATGGATGGATCAGATATAAGGAAAATTTCGAGAGATAAAGGCTTTGATGCATTCCCCATGTTTAGCCAGGATGGAAAGAAAATCGTTTTCAGCAGTAACCGCAATAATGGTGGAACCCACGATACCAATATTTTTATTGCGGACTGGGTTAAATAGGCGAAGGGTTATTGATTGGTAACTTAACCATTTCTGCTATTGATTTTTAAATGGGTATGCTGAATTAGAAGTAACTATTCTTTTGGACTTGTATTTTTCGTGCAGGGTATCGCTTATGATGGAGGCTTGAATTGCATCCACCGAACTGTTACCCGGTTAATGGATATGGCTTTTTGAATATTATTAAGTTATTTCCCAGTTCTCTATACCACCCTTTACAATTTTAAAAATTGGATGTTGTTCAACTTTTTTAAGATTGTTTAGTTTGCCAAATTTTATCTGGTCACGAATTTTCAGTTTGTTGAGCAAATGTTCCACTTCATATTTGATTTGGCCATTTGTAACGCACATAATAGAAGGTTCAAAATTCCAATCAATTTTTTCTTTGTCGAAGTGGTAATTTCTTGTCAATGCTTCAAAATAAACAGTCGCCAGGTATTGGTTAATTCTGTCAATTGGTTTGTCGGCTTGTTTGAAACGGTCAAGTTGAGGATGATTGCGGTAACCTTTGGTTTTACCTTCAAGAACGTGTTTAGCAAGAAGAGCCTCGCGCCACAAAGCCACTATTCCCTTTGAGTCTAAATATTTTGGATGGATTGACCATATTCTCATTTGTAAAGAAAAGTTGTTAATAGATTACAACATAAAATTGTAATTGTGGTTGAGTTGACTTTTTGTATTGTTTGCCATCTGTCTGTTTTCTTTTAATCGTGAAAAAGGATGATGGGCACTGGGTACGAAATACAATGAATTTATACTGACTTTACATTTATCCGTTACGTTCCTTTCCTTTCCTATTTCATTCCATTTCTTTTCCATCATTCTTTCTTTTCCCTTAGGAACAAAATATCCAATTTAAAAATGCGAACCCAAAATTTGCACTGAAGAAAATTCAGTGAAGCTTCATGTTTATTTAGTTTCAGCATTATTTCTCCCGGGGTTATCACCCCTTACCCCCAGGTACAAAATATGAATTAAAAAAAATCGAACCCAAAATTTGCACTGAAGAAAATTTAGTGAAGCTTTATATTTATTTAGTTTTATCCCCCCGGGGCTGCCGCCCCTTACCCCCAGGTACAAAATATGAATTAAAAAAAATCGAACCAAAAATTTACGCTGAAGAAAATTTAGTGAAGCTTTATATTTATTCAGTTTCAGTTGAATTTCCCCACCCCCAGATACAAAATATTCATTTAAAAATTTCGAACCTTTGGTGCCCGGTTAAAGTGTTAACCGAAAACCCAAATCCATTACGGTATTAAACTTCATTAAAATTCACTGTACCCCCCACCTGTTCCTGGTATTTCCACTTTTTTCCTGATAAAAAAGTGGAGCAAAAAATCAAGGCTTCGGAAAAATGGCTGAAAATTGTCTTTCCCGGCTTATACCGATTGGATATCCATAATAGATCAATTCCATTGATCTAAACGGCTATCACATCGACATTATACGATTAAACTATGGTATCCGAAATAATTCCGTTTAGTATAATAAAAACGAGTTCCGGCATTAGGTAAAACCCCGCAGTGGTATAACTTTTGAATTAATTGCATTACCCAGCAGTTGAATATAGCGTTTTTCTTTTAACGCCGTTCAGGCCAATTTTCTTAACGTTATTTTTCAAGGCCAGCTTACATTATTTTTTTACAGGGCAATATTGGTTTCGAACCAAGCATTTGCACTGAAGAAAGTTCAGTAAAGCTTAATATTTATTTAGTTTCACTTCCCCGGGGCTGCCGCCCCTTACCCCCAACTTCAAAATATGGATTTTAAAAATTCGAACCAAGCATTTGCACTGAAGAAAGTTCAGTAAAGCTTAATATTTATTTAGTTTCACTTCCCCGGGGCTGCCGCCCCTTACCCCCAACTTCAAAATATTGATTTTAAAAATTCGAACCAAAAATTTGCGCTGAAGAAAATTCAGTGAGGCTTTATATTTATTTAGTTTCACTTCCCCGGGGCTGCCGCCCCTTGCCCCCAGGTACAAAATATGAATTTAAAAAATTGGAAGCAAAATTTTGCGCTGAAGAAAATTCAGTGTGGCTTTATGTTTATTTAGTTTCATGCCCCCGGGGCTGCCGCCCCGTACCCCCAACTTTAAAATATGATTTTTAAAAATTCGAACCAAAAATTTACGCTGAAGAATATTTAGTGGGGCTTTATATTTATTCAGTTTCAGATGAATTTCTCCCGGGGTTACCACCCCTTCCCCCAGGTACAAAATATGCGATTAAAAAATTCGAACCAAAATTTTCCGCTGAAGAAAGTTCAGTGAGGCTTTATATTTATTCAGTTTCAATTGTATTTTCCCCGGGGCTGCCGCCCCTTGCCCCCAACTTTAAAATATGATTTTTAAAAATTCGAACCAAAAATTTGGGCTGAAGAAAATTTAGTGAAGCTTTATTTTTATTCAGTTCTATACCCCATTTCGATACCGTGTATAAAAAGGAACCTGATATATTGAACCTATGCCGGATTTGAATAAAGCGCTATTTGTTTGGATAAATGATTGATTAACATTTTATTGTGTACAATCATTAAACTCTGGGCAGGTTAAAACATCGGAAGCAGCTATATTTGCGCCCGGAAATCAATGTTTTAAGCAGAATACATGAAAAAATTATTATCCTTTTTTGTCTTTTTGTTTTTAGTTACGCTACAAATAAATGCTCAACCGCCTAAAGGGATGGGGCAAAGTGATCCCCAGGCTAAGAAAATTTTAGATGCGGTAAGCACAAAATTCCGCAGCTATAAATCGGTTAAAGCGGCTTTCTCCTTAAAAATTGAAAATGCATCGGGTAAAAATATTGGAACAAAAACCGGAACCGTTTATATGAAAGGAACCCGATACAGGGTAAGCATTACCGGTGAAGAAATATACTCTGATGGTTCAAATACTTATACTTACGATAAGTCGGCAAAAGAAATTACCATTAATAAAATTGATCCTACCGTTAATTCCATCACTCCTCAAAAACTATTTACCAATTTTTACGATCAGGATTTTCTCTATAAATTGAACGGCAAAGTAACCCTAAACGGAAAGAAGGTTCAGGAGATAGAGCTTACACCTGTGGATAAATCAAAGCCTTTTCATAAGGTGCTGTTGTATATAGATAACAACACGATCATCAACACCAAAATTTTTGAAAAAACAGGGAATAGATATACTTACAGTGTTTCCAATATGAATACCACTACAAATATTCCCGACAGCACTTTTGTTTTTGATGCTAAATCATATCCCGGGGTGGAGATTGTTGATCTTCGGTAAGTCATTTGGAAACAGTTACTTTCCCCATTCGTAAGATTTCTTTTCGAAGCCTGCCAGTTGAAGTACCCGGTCGGTAACGGTATCGGCAAGTTCATCCATATTTTTCGGATTGCTGTAAAATGAAGGTGAGGCGGGGCAAATGATTCCTCCTGCTTCTGTAATGCTGGTCATGTTGCGAAGATGAACCAGGTTATACGGGGTATCTCTTACCACACAAATCAGTTTTCTCCTTTCTTTAAGCATCACATCTGCTGCCCTGGTGATCAGGTCGTTCGATATGCCGGAAGCAATTCTGCCAATGGTTCCCATGCTGCATGGGATAATGATCATGCCGGTAAACTTTGCCGAACCGGATGCAAAAGGAGCGGTAAAATCCTGGGTGTCGTAAAATGAATACGGAAAGGAATTAAAAGATTCACTGCCAAGTTCTGTTTTCCAAACTTCTTTGGCATTCTTTGTCATTACTAAACCAATCTCTGTCCACTGGCTTTTAAGCTCAGTTAAAGCGGAAATGAGCCGGCTGGCATATATGGCGCCGCTGGCACCGGTTATGGCTACTACAAGCTTCTGCATAAGCGTTTATCACTTTTCGTGTACTCGTTCCCGGTATTATGTGGGAGAGGGAATCAGCCTACACAGAGGTATTACACTCCGGTATGCGCCATATCAGGAATTTTTTCTGCTTTATATTCTCCCTGATCGAGTTTTTTCTTTGTGGCTTCGAAAGCGTTGAGCGTTTCATCAATATCCTGATCGCTGTGGGCCGCAGTGGGGATGATGCGATAAATAATCTCGCCTTTTGGAATAACCGGGTAAACCACTATCGAGCAGAAAATTTTATAATTCTCCCTCAGATCCATTACCATCTGGGTGGCTTCGGGCACCCCGCCTTTCATATAAATAGGGGTAACAGGCGAATTGGTGTTTCCAATTTCAAATCCGCGGTCTCTCAACCCCTGTTGCAACCTGTTTACATTATGCCAGAGTTTTTCCCTTAGTTCAGGCATGGTCTTTACCATTTCCATTCTTTTCATCATTCCTTCCACAATAATGAGGGGAAGGCTTTTTGCAAAGATCTGGCTGCGGGTATTGTACCTCAAATAATCAATAACATATTTTGGGCCGCTGATGAATGCACCTATGCTGCCCATACTTTTTACAAAAGTGCTGAAATAAACATCGATATCCTTTTCGCAAGCCTGGGCGGTATCGGCGCCAGCACCTTTTGGCCCCATATAACCAAACCCGTGCGCATCATCAATCAATATCCTGAATTCATATCTTTTCTTGAGCGCGGTAATTTCTTTAAGAATACCCTGTTCGCCATCCATACCAAAAACTCCTTCGGTGATTACTAAAACACCACCACCATTCTTTTTGGCAAGTTCTGTTGCGCGCTGGAGTTGCTTTTCACAATCGGCAATGTCGTTATGTTTAAAAGCATAGCGGTTGCCCATGTGTAACCTTACGCCATCAACCAGGCATGCATGGGCTTCGGCATCATAAACAATCACATCACGGCGGTTTACCAGCGCATCAATGCAGCTCATAATTCCCTGGTATCCGAAATTGAGTAACATGGTATCTTCCCGGTTCACAAATTCGCTGATCATTTTTTCCAGTTCCTCGTGTTTGCTGGTATTCCCGCTCATCATTCTGGCACCCATTGGGTTGCCCATTCCATATTTTGCAGCAGCCTCCGCATCGGCTTTTCTTACTTCGGGGTGATTCACTAAACCGAGGTAATTGTTCAGGCTCCATACAATCATTTCTTTACCGCGAAATTTCATTCTTGGCCCGAGTTCTCCTTCCAGTTTGGGAAAAGTAAAATATCCATGTGCGCGATCCATGTGCTGTCCTATCGGGCCGCCATCTTTCGAAAATTTTGCAAATACGTCCATAATCAGTCTTTTTTGGTATATATAAAACGGTAAAATAACCGCAGATGACTGCAAAATTACATCAGTTCCATTAAATGCTTTAAAATTATGTAATGAAGATGGGGATAGAATTATTACCCTGCTTTGATACCTTTGACTTATGAAAAACTATTTTTTTATTGCTGCAATTTTATTTCTGAATGCTGTTTTTTATGCTGTAAATACTGATGCGCAGCAAGTTCAGAGACCTAAGCTGGTTGTTGGTTTGGTAATCGATCAAATGCGGTGGGATTATCTATACCGGTACCAGGATTTATATGGTAAGGGTGGTTTCAACAGGCTGAAATCTGAAGGATTCAATTGTGAAAATACCTTCATTCCTTATATCCCAACCTACACTGCCGCGGGGCATGCTTCTATTTATACCGGGAGCGTACCAGCCATAAACGGGATTATGGGAAACAATTGGTATGAGAGAACTGAAGGAAAAGTAGTGTATTGTACGGGCGATTCAACCGTGAATTCGGTAGGCACAGATTCTGATGCAGGAAAAATGAGTCCGGACAGGCTGCTGGTTACCAGTATTGGTGATGAACTGCAGCTTGCCGAAAATTTCAGGGGGAAGCTGATTGGAATTTCCCTCAAAGACAGGGGCGCAATTTTACCGGCAGGCCATACCGCTGATGCCGCATACTGGGTTGATGAAAAAACAGGGAACTGGATAACCAGCACCTATTATATGAAGGAGCTCCCCAATTGGGTGAAGGCAATAAATAACCGGCACGATCTGGATGCTCTGATAAAACAACCCTGGAACCTGTTGCTCCCAAGGGAAAAGTATTGGGCTTCCACCGGCGATTCCATGTATTTTGAATCACCGCTTCGCGGAGAAAAAAGTGCGGTGTTCCCACATCAGATTTCTGCGAATAGCGATAAACGTTACAATACGGTAAAATCAACGCCTTATGGGGTTACCCATACCTTTAATTTTGCTAAAGAAACAATTGATGCTGAAAACCTGGGTGGCAGGGGAGTAACCGATTTTCTGGCCGTTAGCATTTCTTCTACCGATTATGCCGGCCATGCCTTCGGCCCGAACAGCCTCGAGGTGGAAGATGTTTACCTCCGGCTGGATCGCGATCTGGAACAATTCCTTAATTATCTTGATTCTGCCCTGGGTAGGGGTAATTACCTTTTCTTTCTTTCCGCCGATCATGGCGCTTCGCATGTTCCGGCTTTTAATATATCGCATAATATTCCCGCAGGTATAATTAATGAGCACGCCCTGGTGAAATCGATCAATGCACTTTGCCTGGAAAAATTCGGAATTGAAAATGCCATTCTCAATTTGCAGAATCACCAGCTTTACCTGAACTACTCCACGATTGAAGAAAAACAGGTTCCTATTGTGCAGGTTACGGATTTTATCATTAACCAACTTCTAAAAACAAAAGAAGTAGAGTATGCTTTCCCTTTTCATAAAATGAATGAATATACCCTCCCGGAGCAGGTTGTTTCGGTTAGCCGTAATGGTTATAATCCTTCCCGGTCGGGCGACATCCAGATCATACCCAAACCTGCTCATTTTGATGCAAAAAATTCTGCGGCATCGCATAAGGGTACCACTCATGGCGCATGGAACCCTTATGATGCTCATATCCCGTTGTTGTTTTACGGATGGAATGTAAAACCCGGCAGGCTATACCGTGAAACTTATATGACGGATATCGCGGCTACCCTTGCGGCGATGCTGCATATTCAAATGCCCAGCGGATGTATTGGTCATGTTATCCCCGAGGTTTTTCAATAACAGAATCGCTGTTAAAAAATAATTGCCGAAACTGATCTTTCTTTTTGAAAAGAAAACGGATTCGCTTAATTTCCTGCTGCATTAAACCTTTTTGTTTGTATGAAGATTCTTGAAATAAAAGTAATGAGGGGTCCCAACTACTGGAGTGTAAACAGGATCAGGCTTATCCAGATGAAACTTGACCTTGAAGAAATGGAGGAAAGACCCACCAATAAGGTACCCGGTTTTAGGAAAAGGCTTGAAGAAATTTTGCCGAGTTTATATGAACACCGTTGCAGTGTGGGTGCCCCCGGAGGCTTTTTTCAGCGGGTGGAAGAAGGAACCTGGATGGGGCATGTAATTGAACATATTGCACTGGAACTCCAAACCCTTGCCGGGATGGATACGGGTTTTGGCAGAACCCGTGGTACGGGAAAACACGGCGAATATTATGTGGTGTTTAGTTATATGGAAGAAGATGCCGGTGTTTACGCTGGTAAAGCGGCACTCTCCCTGGTGGAAGCCCTGATTAACAATCAGCCCTTCGATCTGGATTCGGTGATCATGCGTTTAAGGGAAATAAGGGAAGATACCCGGCTGGGGCCAAGCACCGGATGTATTGTGGAGGAAGCGGCACGCCGCGGAATTCCATATATCCGGCTGAATAAACACAGCCTGGTTCAGTTGGGTTACGGTGTTCATCAAAAAAGGATCAGGGCCACCATTGCCAGTACCACCAGCAATATTGCCGTTGATATTGCCTGCGATAAAGAAGAAACAAAAAAATTACTGGGAGATGCTGAAATCCCGGTGCCTAAAGGTGATGTGATCAGAACCGAAGAAGGGTTGGAATATGCCATTAACCGGATCGGATACCCGGTGGTGGTTAAACCTGTTGATGGCAATCATGGCAAAGGAAATACCACCAATATCACCAATTGGGAGCAGGCGTTAACCGCCTTCGCTGCCGCCAAACAATACAGCAGGAGCGTTATTGTGGAAAAATATATTACCGGGTTCGATTTCAGGGCGCTGGTGATCAACTATAAGTTTATCTGTGCAGCGCTTCGTACACCCGCTGCCGTTACCGGCGATGGCAAATCCACCATACAGCAACTGGTCGATAAAACCAATGCCGATCCACGCCGGGGTTATGGCCACGAAAAAGTTTTAACCCAAATCAGCATCGATCAGTTTACCCAAAAAATGCTTGATGAAAAGGGATATAACTTAAATACAGTTCCGGCTAAAGGGGAGTTGGTGTTGCTGAAACCAACGGCAAATTTATCAACCGGAGGCACCAGTACCGATGTTACCGATGAGGTTCATCCGGCAAACATCATTATGTGCGAAAGGATAGCCCGGATCATAGGACTGGATATTTGCGGAATCGATATCATGGCTCAGGATCTTCGTACCCCCATAACCGAGAACGGAGGCGCTATTCTGGAAGTAAATGCTGCACCGGGTTTCAGAATGCACATTGATCCTTCGGATGGACTGCCGCGTAATGTAGCCGAACCGGTTGTGGATATGCTGTTCCCAAAAGGGAGCGCAGGCACCATTCCCATCATTGCCATTACCGGAACCAACGGGAAAACCACCACCACCCGGCTGATTGCCCATATCGCCAAAACTGCGGGATATAAGGTTGGCTATACCACCAGCGATGGTGTTTATATTCAAAATCAGTTGATGATGAAGGGAGATTGTACCGGCCCGGTTTCATCGCAATTTGTGCTGAAAGACCCAACGGTTGATTTTGCCGTACTGGAGTGTGCAAGGGGCGGGATATTGAAAAACGGGCTGGCATTCCGTAACTGCGATGTGGCCATCGTTACCAATGTAAGTGCCGATCATATCGGACTGGGTGGCATTGATACCATGGAACAAATGGCAAAAGTAAAATCTATCGTTCCTGAAACAGTATCTAAACGCGGTTTTGCTATTTTAAATGCCGATGACGATCTGGTGTATAAAATGAAAGATAACCTGGAATGTAATGTTGCCTTTTTCAGTATGGATGAAAACAACCCGCGCATTGTTGAACATTGTAAAAAAGGTGGTTTCGCATCTGTATTTGAGAATGGATATATCACCATCATGAAAGGAAACTGGAAGATCAGGGTGATTAAGGTTGCTGATGTGCCCATCACTTATGCAGGCAGGGCATTGCATAATATCATGAACTGCCTGCCAGCGGTTTTAAGCACCTATTTATGGCGAAATATTTCGATTGATGATCTGAAAACGGCGCTTCATAATTTTGTTCCTTCTCCTACACAAACTCCGGGAAGGCTTAATCTTTTCCAGTTCAAAAATTTTAAATTCCTGGTTGATTTTGCCCATAACCCTGCAGGGCTTGAATTGCTTTGTGATTTTACTACAAAAATTGAAGGCACTCCCAAAGTGGGCATCATCAGTGGAACCGGCGACAGGAGGGATGATGACATCAGGGAGTTGGGCAGAATATCGGGAAAGTATTTTGAAGAGATCATTATTCGTCAGGATAAAAATTTAAGGGGCAGAACCAAGGAGGAAATTGTAAACCTGCTGCTTGAAGGTATTAAGGAAACCCAGCCAAAGGAAATCCCTATTGAGGTGATATATAATGAGAAAGAAGCCATTATGTATGCCTATAAGAATGCAAAGCCCGGATCTCTCATCACCATCATGTGCGATGTGGTGGCGGAAGCCCTGGATCTTATTAAGGGGTTAAAGGAACAGGAAGATGAAATGGGAGAACCGGAATTATTGAAAAATTCTTGAAATTTTGAGAAGGCTTTGTAATTTTGCGGTTCGCTATTGGGTCATGGTGTAACGGTAGCACTACAGATTCTGATTCTGTCTGTCTGGGTTCGAAACCTAGTGACCCAACAAGGGGGCTGGCTTACAGCTCCTTTTTAATTTTGTTTTATTTCATTTGGGAGCAAGGGTGTTCCCCCTTATTTTTGCACTCCCAAAAAGGTAATGGGTTATGGTGTAATGGTAGCACTACAGATTTTGATTCTGTCTGTCTTGGTTCGAATCCAGGTAACCCAACAAAGCGGCCGGTTTTTCCCGGTCGTTTTTTTTGTAAATACATGAAGAGCCTTTTCGAAAGCTGTCCGGGTTTATAAACTAACCACAACGGGAACGATCTGTGGTCTATCGGTGTGAGCCGTTTTTTCTATCGCATGAATATATTCACAACCCATTTACTCGTTCCCCTCAAGGTCTCCGGAACTGGACCTGCGGGGAAGTAAGGGATTGTGCAGTATTAGAACCTGATTGTTGAAGGTAAATGTGACTATTATCCTGTGAAGTTGAGAAAAACAACATAAATTCTTTAGAAAAATATCAGAAATGTCTGGTGAAAACACCATCAGCGTAGATGAGAATAATAATAACTTTATACTGTACTAGTATACCCTTATTTGGAATTCCATTTAAAAAAATCGTAAAATAACATTTACGCGCAGACATCCTGAACACTGTGAAGACAAAAAGTAGGGGTAAAAAATTAATATTTGAAAAATGAGTAAAATTATTTGGGCTATATGCCTATTGGCTTGTTTTTCTTGTACAAAATCAGGCCCTGAAAAGCGAGGTTTAACAAACGAAGAAAGGAGTTCCATGATTGTCGCAGCCGTTAAAACAAAAACGACTTCAAGTATGTCGAGAGGAACACTTGATGTAAAAAATACAGAGAAGACCAATTATAGAATTGCCTTTACAGAAAAATCGCTCTTTTCACAGGAGGATATAGATGGAGGTAAAATTCATCTACGAGAAGTTATAGCTTTTGATGTAGTTAATAATTTCACTTCTTTTGGATATGTTCTTGCTGGCTCTGACTCTAATATTCAATCTTCTACAGGAAGCTTCACATTGGCCGTAGGTCCCTCTTGGGGGACTTATACTGGCTATATACTTATGAATGACGGTTGTTATCATCATGGTACTTTCATCTGGTCCGGAACCCGAGATAACTATGTTTTTCAACCTGACAATGGGAAAAATAATTCAGGGCAGTCATCTACTGGTTTTGAGGGTTTTTGTTTAACTGATGATGAGTTTGTAGGAATGTGTTAAATGTTATAATTGTAATAATACAGGTAGTTTATTCTGCCTGTATTATTTAATTTCAAATAATGAAACGAAATATTTTAATGCTTGTTTTCGCGGCCATAAGTTCTTTGGCTTATGGTCAGACTGTTCCCAATTTTCCGGAAAAGAAAATAAATAACAGGTATAAAAATTATGTTGATACCAGCACTATTGTTATCCTGAATGACAGAATATTTACGATAAACGATTCAACAGTTCAAAATTTTCTAAAAGGCAATTTGGATAAGGAAACAACAACAATTCAGGTAATAAATGATGAAAAAAGCAAAACCAAAATAAAGCACATCTTAATCATTCATACAAATGAGGCTAATTAGAAAATACATTAAAGGGTTATTTATCACTTCATTTCTGGCTGCCTTTTTTGTTCTCAGCGGGGAATAGCCAGATTATTACTGATGATTACCTGAGGTTTATCGCGAAGGCTGATTCCTGTATTGAAATTAAAGCATATTCCCCGGCTACATTTTTTTTTAATCAGGCTTTTATTTCTAATAATGGCATGGGTATGGTAAAGGACAGATATAAAGATGCAAACTGTTGGGCCATTTTGAATAATAAAGACAGCGCTTTCTTTCAATTGGAAAAAATTGCAAATGGAGGCAAGTTCTCAAATTATCAAATCCTGGAAGACAATTTGAATTTCAATTCCCTGAAAATGGATGACAGGTGGAATAACCTAATCTACAAGATAAAGAGTAACACACATTAAATCCATTGGTATAAAAGATAACACTCTGCTTATATCCTTTCTTTTTCTGAAATCTACCTGCCGTTTTTTCTATCGCATGAATATATTCACAACCCATTTGCGGTTATCTTTCGTTTATATTGTGAACCTGCTGCCGGATTGCTGCAGATTTTTTTATTCCTGGTAGAGGATAAGTGAAGCGATTGCATCAGTTTTAATTTCACCCGAATATTCTTTCCCGGCATCAAGTGCATTTTTCCATTTGCCATCGGGCAGGATTATGGATTGGGCGCTGGCTGAGCCGTTAAGCACGATAAAAATGGCTTTCCATTTATCTCCCGTATTTTCTGCATCAATATGATAGGCAATTACATTGGAAGGCAGGTTATCGATGAAGCGGATTTTATCAGCAACCATTTTTGCATCCGCCATCCTTAATGCAGGGTGAGCTTTCCTTAAGCTGATTAACTGTTGTATGTAATGGAAAAAATCTTTATGTTTCGATTTTTCCGACCAGTTGATCTCATTGATGGAATCGGGGCTTTTATAAGAATTCTCAACTCCGGATTTTGTTCTGAAGAATTCGGTGCCGGCATGAAGGAATGGAATTCCCTGCGAAGTGAGTACAATGGTTAATGCGAGCTTGTGCATTTTTTCCCGGTCTTCAATTGATGCATCGGGGCAGGAAAGTTCGATCTTATCCCAGAGGGTATTGTTGTCGTGACATTCGGTATAGGTTACAACCTGGCCGGGTTCGGCAGCATAAGGTTTTTTAGAATAGTTAACTAGGCTGTAATCTACCTGCGGGTGAGGGAGCGAAGCGGCTATTCCAAATTTTACGGTTTCTTCCAGCCCCGGTTTTCCGGTAGCAAACCCGCGGTCTTTAATTTCAAAAACGCTGCCCTTAATGCCATCACGAATATCATCGCTGAAAACCGCAATGCGGTCTAATTCCCAGGCGTTTTGTTTAAGTGCCCTCACTGAATCGGGCAGGGGTGATGAACCCGCAGTCCATCCTTCACCATACAACAAAATTCCGGGGTTTATTTCATGAAGCTCTTTTGATATCAGGTTCATGGTTTCAATATCATGCACCCCCATCAAATCGAAACGGAAACCATCAATGTGATATTCTTTTGCCCAGTATTTCAGGCTTTCAATCATAAATTTCCGCATCATGGGTTTTTCGCTTGCCGTTTCATTTCCACAGGCGGTGGCATCCGAAAAACTTCCATCTGCTTTATGGCGGTAATAATATCCCGGAACCAATTCATTAAAATTGGAATTTTCGGTAAGCCCGGTATGGTTATAAACCGCATCAAACACTACGTGGATGCCCTGGTTATGGAAAGCCATAATCATCTGCTTAAGTTCGCGGATGCGTATAAGCGGGTTATAGGGATCAGTGCTGTATGAACCCTCGGGCGCATTATAATTTAGCGGATCATAACCCCAGTTATATTGTGCTTCGTTTCCTTTACGTTCATCTACTGAATTGTAATCGAAAAAGGGGAGAAGATGAACATGAGTAACACCCAGTTCTTTGATGTGCGATAGCCCGGTAAGTTCTCCTTCGGGCGATTTGGTTCCTGTTTCAGCAAGGCCGAGATATTTTCCTTTATGCGTTATTCCCGAATTGGTTGCAATGCTTGCATCCCTGATGTGAAGCTCATAAATAATGGCATCGGTTGGCTGTATTGGGCTTTGGTTTATTTTATCGTTGTTCCATCCGGTTGGGTTAGTGTTTTTGAAATCAAACACCATTGCTCTTTTTCCATTTACCCCAACAGCTTTTGCATAGGGATCAGGAACGGGATTATTCCATTTGCCATTAAACTTTGCCCTGAAACAATAGAATACGCCTTTCAAATCTTCGCTTACCTGGGCAAACCAGGTGCCCTCTTTGCTTTTCTCCATGTTGATGGTACGGAATGCAGGCGATTCCTCTCCATCCTTATAAAACAATAATTCCACGGTTTCGGCTGTTGGGCTCCATATCCTGAAACTGCTTGAGGAGGAACTATAAGAGAGGCCAAGGTCATTGCCATTATACACAGGGTACAAATCGGGTTTAGCGGGTTGTGCCATTGTTTGAAACATGGTGAACAGGGTTACTATGGTAATGAACGTAATTCGCATTCAGATATTTTTTTGATGGATAACTCATGGCAATAATTCATAAACTGCCGATTGATAGGTTTTAAGGGTTACCTCTTCGAGAGGCGAAATTGTACCGGTAATGATATTTTTCATTTTCGTAAATCCATTTGTTCTTTCCGAAAACCGTTTGAGTGAAATCTGCTTCTCTTCATTTGAAGTGTTCATGATCACCATAACGGTTTGGTTTTTGGTGTAGCGGAAATATACATAAACACCATCCACCGGAACATACTGCATGAGCTTTCCTACGGTAAGCGCAGGTGATGTTTTTCTGAAATTAGCGAGTGTGGCAAAATGCTGAAATATGGCCTGGTCTGTTTGTGTGCGGCCCCGGATGGTAAATTTATTTACAGAATCGGATGCCCATCCGCCGGGAAAATCGAGGCGTACATGCCCGTCGTTGGGCTGTGTGGTTCCGGGGGTGGCAATTTCATCGCCATAATATATTTGCGGAATTCCTCTTGAGGTAAGCAGCCAGGTAAGTCCCGATAAGTATTTGTCCATGTTCTCTCCAACAACAGAGTAGAACCTCGATATGTCGTGGTTATCTAAAAATATCACATTTCTGGTGGGGTCCTTATACACAAAATCCTGGGCGAGGGTTGTGTAGAGCCGGTTCACGCCATCGGTCCATCCAAAATCTTTTGTGAGGGCATCGGTAATTCCCCACAGGCATTGAAAATCGGTTACGCTTTGCAGGTTGCTTTTTAAAGGGATGTCGTAATTATTCTGGCAAAAATAGGATTGGTTTGGAACGCCATGCACCCAGGTTTCACCAAACATAAAGATTCGCGGATATTCATCGGTCAATGCCTTATTGCACCTGTTCATAAAGGGCAGATCGTTGTAACTGTAAGTATCAATTCGCCAGCCGTCGATACCAAATTCTTCAACCGTCCATAATGCGTGTTGAATGAGGAAGTTGGCTACAAAGGGGTTTCGCTGATTAAGATCCGGCATTTCGCGGGTAAACCATCCGTCTTCCATAATCTTACGGTCATCACTACTTGCATAAGGATCAAAAACTGCCTGGTCTTTGTAATTGGTTTGGGTATAATCAGGCCATTGATGAAGCCAGTCGCTCATGGGAGGGTCAAGTACCGTAAAGTGGTAACTGCCCACATGGTTGTACACTGCATCCTGGATTATTTTCATTCCCTTTGCATGAACTGCGTTTATGAGTTCCCGGTAGGCGTTATCTCCGCCGAGCCGGCGGTCAACCTGGTAATGGTTGGTGAATGCATAGCCGTGTTCGGTGCGGTTGGGCATATCGTTTTCAATAACGGGGTTTAGCCACAGGGTGGTAATTCCCAGGTTGCTGAGGTAGCCGAGGTGGTTTTGAATTCCTTTCAGATCGCCGCCATGCCGGTTAAAAACGGTATCGCGGTTCAGCGACTGATCGCGCATACCGGGGATGCGGTCGTTCGATTCATCACCATTGCTGAACCTGTCGGGCATAATGAGGTATATAAGATCTCTTGCACTTAATCCCTGCGCATATTCGGTACCGTTACCTTCTCTTCTTTTCTTCAGTTCGTAATTCCATGATTTGGTAAAAGGAAGGGTGATGATGCCCGGTTTGGCGTTTGGGGCGATGCTGATATCGAGAAAAACATAATTGGGATTTTCCACCCGTTCAATTTTGGTGAGGGTAACACCGGGTGCGATGCTCATTCCTTTCTCCGTCATTTTTATCATGGGAATGCTGTCGGTAACATGGTTTCCGTGAACCATTACCTGGATATGGTTCCATTTCATTCCAACCCACCAGTGGGTAGGATAAAAATGTACGGCATCCTGTGCAAAGGTTAACAGGCAGGAACAGGTAAAGATCAGTACAATGAATATCTTTTTCATGTGTGTTCTTTTTCTTTGATGAAGAATAAACAAATCAGAGCGGCAATGATCATCAGTACCCCGCCAATTTCAACGGCAAGGAGCCGGTCGTTATTCAATACGTTTTTCATGATCCATCCAAAACCCAGCGAAGCGATGATCTCGGGCAATACGATAAAGAAATTGAAGATGCCCATGTACACGCCAATTTTATCGTGAGGAAGTACATCGCTGATCATGGCATAGGGCATGGAAAGGATGCTTGCCCAGGCAATTCCCACGCAGGTCATCGATCCGAAAAGCATGTATTTGTTTTCTACAAAACCTACGCTGATGAGGCCGATAGCACCTATAAAAAGACAAACACTGTGTGTTATTTTTCTTCCCAGCTTTTTGGCAATGGAAGGAAGTACAAACGCAAATAAAAAGGTAATCACATTATAAAACGCGAGCGTGAGCCCGCCAAAATTTGTGCCTTCGCCATACAACGGATCCAGTTCGCTGGTTGCATGAAATACATTTCGCGCAACGGCGGTGTTGTAATAAAACCACATCAGGAACAATCCCGGCCAGGTAAAGAACTGCACTGCCGACATAACCCTCATACGTGTCGGCATATTTTTGATGGCTCCTGTTATTTCCCTGATACCTGCGCCAAATCCTTTGTTCGATTCCTTCACTTTTTCCCTGTAGCCGAGGTTGGCAGGCGGATATTCTCTGGTGGTAAAAACCGTAAACAAAACTGCAGTAAGGAAGAAAAATGCACCGATATAAAAACTCCACTTCACATTATCCGGAATAATGCCCGGTGCAGCCGTTGTGCTCATGTTAAATGCGTGTGTCATGATCCACGGAAGCGCCGATGCAATAGACCCGCCAAGGCCAATCATCAGGCTTTGCATTACAAAACCCTTTGTGCGTTGTGCATCATTCAGCTTATCGGCAACAAAAGCGCGAAAAGGTTCCATAGCCACATTTCCAAAAACATCCATTACCCACAAAAGACCTGCAGCCATCCAAAGTGCGCTACTGTGCGGCATAAATACAAGTGCGATGGTACTTAGCAGTGCGCCTATCATAAAGTATGGACGCCTGCGTCCAAACCGCGGATGCCAGGTGCGATCGCTCATGTAACCCACTATTGGCTGAACTATTAAACCTGTTAATGGTGCGGCAAGGAAAAGCAGCGGAATGCTTTCCGGTTTAGCATGCAGGTGCTCATAAATAGGCCCCATGTTCGCTCTCTGCAGATCCCAGCCAAACTGGATACCAAAAAAACCGACGCTCATATTAATAATCTGCGAAAGGCTTAGGTTGGGTTTTGCAACCCCCGAAACGGCATTGGCCATAACAATCGTTTAATTTGCTGTAAGTTGTGTAAAAAGTACACATCGATAAAAATACGATAAAAGAACGTGCCGTATCAATTAATCAAAAAATCATCATTAATAAAACCATTCATTTTAATACAGCACATAGAATTTCAATTTGGTAAAGAATTGGTTATACGTACCCGGCAACACGGAAATTACATGCAGGATGGCCGGTTTGCTCCGTTTCGGGGTTGTGTAATGCAAAACTTAAATTCATCTTCAATGATCTGAAAATGGATGATGGGGATAAAGAAATATTGAACCTTAAGTTGCTGATTTTAAAGCCATAGATTTTTTTTTTGGATGCTGCGCGGGTAATTTCAATTATTGTGTTTATTTTACACATTAAATTGTTTGCCATGGTTAAAAAGCTACTCTTATTTTTTGTTGTTTTTTGCACTGTACAAAGCAGCATTGGCCAGCTTTTATCCTGGACACCAGATTTTATACAGTCGTCGAGCACTCCCGTGGTAATAACCATGAATGCAAACTATGGCGATAAGGGTTTGCTAAATTATTCCCCAACAACCGATGTATATGTTCATATTGGCGTAATCACCAACCTAAGCAATTCGGCTTCCGACTGGAAACATACAAAGTTTACCTGGGCCACCACCAATGCCGCCGCACAGGCAACCTATATAGGCAGTAATAAATGGACCTTCACCATTACAGGTGGATTAAGCACCTATTTCAGCCTCTTGCCCGGTGAAGAGATTCAAAAAATAGCCATCCTTTTCAGAAGTGGAAATGCATCTAAGGTTCAGCGAAATGCCGATGGCAGCGATATGTTTATTCCGGTTTACACAAATGCAGTTTCTACCCGCTTTAAAACTCCATATACCCAGCCCACCTACATTCCCCGGCCCGAGCCCATATTTAAAAATGTAGGTGAAACCATTTCGATGCAAGGCATTGCCAATGTGTCCAGCAACATGAAATTGTATTACAATGGAACCGTAATTGCCGATCAAACTTCAGTTACCAGCATTACTGCCGCTCCTGCCATCTCTGCTGCAGGAAACCAGGTTATTGTTACCGAAGCAAGATCAGGCATACTGGCAAAGAGAGACACCATTCAATTTTATGTTCCGGGTACGGTAGTGCAGGAAAACCTGCCTGCAGGAATTAGACCCGGTATTAATTATGAGGCCGATCAAACTGCAGTAACCCTGTGCCTGGTTGCACCAAATAAAGACCGGGTTTCTGTAGTTGGCGATATCCCAAACAGCAATTGGGTGGAGCAGGCGCAATACCAGATGAAGCGCACACCCGATGGAAAATACTGGTGGTTGCGGATAACCGGGCTAACCCCCGGTACCGAATATGCTTACCAGTACCTGGTGAATGGAACGCTCCGCATCGGAGATCCTTATTGTGAAAAAGTGCTTGATCCCTGGAACGATCAGTACATAACTTCTGCAACTTATCCGGCCCTGAAACCTTATCCGGTAAACCTTACCTCTGGGATGGTAAGCATTTTGCAAACAGGCCAGGTGCCTTATGTTTGGCAAACCACAAACTATACAAGGCCCGATAAACGCAAACTCATTATTTATGAAATGCTGATGCGTGATTTTACGGCAAATCACAATTGGCAAACCATGACCGATACCCTGAATTATCTTGAAAAGCTTGGTGTAACCGCAATTGAAATCATGCCCTTTAATGAATTTGAAGGGAACAGTAGTTGGGGCTACAACCCTGATTTTTATTTTGCTCCCGATAAGTATTATGGCCCCGAAAATACCCTCAAACAATTTATTGATGCCTGCCATTCAAGAGGGATTGCTGTGGTGATGGATATTGCCCTTAATCATTCTTTCGGGCTGTCGCCAATGGTGCAGTTGTACTGGGATTCAACCAACAACCGCCCTGCGGCCAATAACCCCTGGTACAACCCTGTTCCCAAACATGCCTACAATGTTGGGTACGATATGAACCACGAGAGCCTTGATACCCGCTATTTTGTAAGCAGGGTGCTGGAGCACTGGCTGGTTGATTATAAAATGGATGGATTCCGGTTCGATTTATCGAAAGGATTCACCCAAACCCAAACCTGCGATAACAGTGGTAACAATTGTAATGTGGGCGCCTGGGGAAATTATGATGCCAGCAGAATTAATATCTGGAAAAGATATTACGATACCATGCAACTGAAATCGCCCGGCAGTTACAGCATTCTTGAACATTTTGCGGCAAACAGCGAAGAGCAGGAACTTTCAAATTATGGTATGCTGCTTTGGGGAAACTCTAATGCTAATTACGCCCAGGCCGCAATGGGTTATGCATCCGGCCCATCAGGTACATGGGAATTGCGCAACAATATTTTTACCGAAAGGGGATGGAGCAATCCCAATCTGGTTACATATATGGAAAGCCACGATGAAGAAAGGCTGATGACGAATTGCCTGAGTTACGGAAACTCAAATGGCGGGTACAATATTAAAAACCTCAATACGGCCTTAAAGCGAATGGAACTTTGCGGGGCGTTCTTATATACCATTCCCGGTCCTAAAATGCTGTATGAATTTGGTGAACTGGGCTATGAATATTCCATCAATTATTGTACTGATGGCACGGTAAGCAGCAATTGCCGTACCGACCCCAAACCCCCTCACTGGGAATATCTTGCCGTTCCGGAGAGAAAACATTTGTACGATACATGGCGCGGATTATTTGCTTTAAGAAAAAACCCGGCCTGGAGCAATTTGTTTACCTCCAACCAGATGAGTTACAACCTCACCAATGCGTTTAAATATTTTATTGTAACATCCGGCAACCAGAAAATGGTTGTGGTTGGAAATTTTGATGTGATTCCATTATCATCGCAGTTGGTAAGTATGCCTGCATTGGCCAATCCGTCAACCGATCACTGGTACGATTATTTTGCACAGAGCAATACCTCTATTTCGCCGGTGGCGCATACCGAAAGCTTTTCTCTTCAGCCGGGAGAATTTAAAGTGCTGTTAAGCTCTCCGGTTACCCTTCCCGTTACGCTGATTAATTTCAGCGGTAAAAAGAATGGAAATATCAATGTACTGAGCTGGAAAGTTAACAATGAAATTAATGTACGTAATTATGTGGTTGAACGCAGCAACGATGGCGTAAGCTTTTCACCGGTTGGTGAAGTGAGTGCAAATGGAAGTACTACCTATAATTTTAATGATGATGTTTCACATGTTAACGGAAACATCCTGTTTTATCGCCTGAAATCAGTGGATGTGGATGGACAATACAGTTTCAGTTCAATCATCAAACTGGTTCGCGCTGAAAAAGGATGGATGGTAGAAGTGAGACCGAATCCGTTTGTGAGAGATTTTTCCATCCGGATAGAAGCGGCTGTGAATGATAAGGTGATCATGAAGATGACCGACCTGAGTGGTAGGGTACTGTTGGCCAGGGAAATTACGGTGGCTGCCGGTGAAAATGTCTTTCAAATTCCGGAAGCGGGGCTGCTGGCCAAAGGAATTTATATACTTACCATAGATGGTTCATCGTATTCCAAAACCATTAAGGTGGTGAAGGCTGATTAATGAAAGTAAAATAATTTACTTGCTTACGCGCGATATGGCAACAACTGCCGATAAGAAGAGACTGCTTAATGTGAAAAGCCTTAAGGCTATTCAGTCAGAGGTTAAAAATATTAACCGGGTTGCACTGTCGGTTGACTGTGTGATTTTTGGTTTTGATGAAAATAAACTTAAGGTGCTGTTGATCAGGAGCGACCTCAGCAAGTACAAGGGGAGGTGGTCGCTGCTTGGCGATCTGATTGATGTTTCGGAAGATGTGGATGAAGCAGCCTACCGTATTCTGCGCGAACGCACCGGGTTAAAAGATGTTTACCTGGAACAGGTGCATACATTTGGTAAACCCAACCGGCATCCGGCAGGCAGAGTGGTAACCATTGCTTATTGTTCACTCATCAATATTCAGCATCATAAACTAATCAAATTTGATAATGAGTTGCACTGGCATGATGTAAACAGTGTAAAAGACCTTGCATTTGATCACCAGCAGATCTTTGATACCTGCTATCGCAGGCTGCAAAAGCGCATTCAGGAACACCCGCTCGGGTTTAACCTGCTGCCTAAAAAATTCTCACTTCGGGAACTTCAAAACCTTTATGAGGCCATCCTGGATACCAAAATGGACAGAAGAAATTTCAGGAAGAAATTCTTTTCGATGGATTTATTGATCGACACCGATGAGATTGAAAGAGATGTTCCGCACAGGCCGGGAAAACTATATAAGTTCAATTTTGAAAAGTATGAAAAAAGAAAGAAGAAATGGACGGGCATTGATTTTTAATATGCAGCAATTTTGAGATGAAATCAGTCTTTGAAAACAAACAGGGGCAGTTATTCAATTTAACGTCGGGCTATATAAAAAAAAGGCCATATCAAAAAAATGCCCTTATTTTGTGTAAATTGTACACATTGCCTGCAACCTTACGGAATTCGGGTTTTTGCCAAATGAATTTGCTACGTTATTATTATAAAACCAAAATTTGATTGTTGAATTATGAGAAAAACAACTCAAAAAATCTTACAACTGCTATCGGCGATGGCGGTTTTGCTGTTGTGTACCCTTGAGGTGGCCGCGCAAAACCAGATTACCGGAACCGTAACCGATGCAAAAACGGGTCTTCCAATGGCCAATGTTTCGGTCAGCATTAAGGGGGCTAAATTGAGTACCCAAACCGGTGCTGATGGTAGTTTTATACTAAATACAACAGCTAAGGGAAAAGTTCTTGTGGTTAGTTCGGTTGGATATATAACCCAGGAAATTGTATTTACATCCGGCATGTCGGCCATTTTAGTGAAAATGCAACTTGAAGAGAAAAAGCTGGAAGAAGTGGTGGTGGTGGCTTACGGTACCCGTCGTAAAACCGACCTCACGGGGTCGATGGTTTCGGTTGGCACCAAAGATTTCCAAAAAGGAAATATTGCTTCTTCCGAACAACTGCTTCAGGGTAAGGTTGCCGGGCTGGAAGTAACTTCAGGCGGCGGTTCTGCAGGCGGTGGCAGTAAATTAAGGATCAGGGGAGGCGCTTCACTGAATGCCAGCAACGATCCCCTTATTGTGATTGACGGCGTGCCTGTAGATGCGAATGACATCCCCGGTTCCGGAAATTATCTCAATACCATCAACCCCGCCGATATTGAATCGGTGAGTGTGCTTAAAGACGCTTCCGCTACTGCGCTTTACGGCTCGCGTGCATCAAACGGGGTAATCATCATCACCACCAAAAAAGGAAGAAAAGGTAAACCCATGTTTAACTTCAGCACCCAGTTGTCGTTATCAAAGGTTTACGATTATGTTGATGTGTTAAGCCCCGATCAGGTTCGTGAAATTGTAACCGATCAGGCCGATATTACCGGCAGCTCAAAATATTTAGATAAGCTCGGAAATGCCAACACCAACTGGCAGGATCTTATTTACCGCAATGCCATCTCCTCAAATAATAACCTGAGTATAAGCGGTTCCATAGGGAAAAAATCAGTAGTTATTCCTTATCGTGTTTCATTGGGATATCTTTACCAGGAAGGTGTGCTGCTCACCAATAAGTTTGAGCGTAACTCTTATGCAGTCAATTTATCGCCCAAGTTCTTCGATAACCATCTTTCGGTGAACGTAAACTTTAAATATGCTCATAATAAAACGCGCTTTGCCGATGAAGGCGCTATCGGCGCTTCCGTTTCGATGGATCCCACCCAGTATCCCCTCAATAATAATCCCAAAACAGGAGGTTATTTTGAATGGATGGATGGTGATGCGCCGTTTGCCCTAGCCCCCAGAAACCCACTCGGGCTGCTTAACCTGCGCGATAACATTTCGCGGGTTGACAGGATTGTGGGTAATGTACAGTTAGATTATAAACTTCATTTCTTCCCCGATCTTCATGTACAGGCAAACTTTGGCCTCGATAATGCCTTTGGCCGTGGAAATGATGTAGTGGATTCTACAGCCGCATCTGCTTATGTACCCACAGGTGGTGGCCGCCGCAGTTATTATCAGCAAAGGAAAAGAAATTCTATTGCCGATCTTTCTTTATTCTATGATAAGAATTTAGGAAATGGATATAAAATAGATGTACTTGCATTGCATAGCTATCAGGATTTTTATACCCTGGTTTACAACTATCCTTCCTATCGCATAAACGGAAATGAAATCCCCAATTCGATGGCGCCGTTTGCTACTGATAAACCGGAGTATCGCCTGGAATCTTATCTGGGTAGAATTAACCTCACTCTTGCAGATCAGTTGCTGCTTACCGGATCTGTTCGCCGCGATGCAAGCTCTAAATTTTCAAAAGATAACAGGGTAGGTTATTTCCCCGCAGGCGCAGTAGCCTGGAAACTGAATGAAACTTTCCTGCCGCACAGCTCAATTATTTCCGATTTAAAAGCAAGGTTTAGCTGGGGCGTTACCGGTCAGCAGGATGGCATAGGATATTACAGCTACCTGCCTGTGTACAGTTATAGTGCATCATCGGCCGAGTACCAGTTTGGCAATAGTTATTATCAATACCTCCGCCCATCGGCATACGATAAAAATGTGAAATGGGAAAGCACCACAACAACCAACTTCGGGTTGGATTTCGGGTTTGCCAAAAACAGGATCACCGGTTCAATTGATGTGTATAATAAAAAAACCAAAGACCTGCTGAGCGTGGTTCCGATTGCACCCGGTGCAAACTTCAATATTGAACTGCTCACCAACGTAGGCAATATGGAAAATAAAGGGGCAGAAGTGCTGATCAATACCATCCCGGTAAGAAATGCAAATTTCACCTGGGAATTTGGTTTCAATGTAAGCTACAACGAAACTAAAATCACCAACCTGCTGGTAAATCCCGATCCTAATTTTAAAGGACTGGATGTGAGTGGTATTTCCGGCGGTACAGGAAACAGCATCGGAAAATTCACCGTGGGTTATGCGCCATATTCTTATTTTGTATATAAACAGGTTTATGATAAAACCACAGGCCGCCCCATTGAAGGTTTATATGAAGATATTAACCGCGATGGCCAGGTTAATTCCGACGATCGTTACCTCTATAAAAAACCTGCTCCCGATTTCATGTATGGCTTTAACACATCCATCACCTACAAAAATTTTACATTAGGCCTTGCGGGGCATGGTATGGTTGATAACTACCTGTACAATAACTTCAATTCAGGTTCGGGCGCATTAACTTCTGTTCAGGATCCGTTAGGAACAGTTAAAAATGCTTCGGCCGATTACCTGAAAACCGGCTTTACCAATAACCAGTATTTTAGCGATTACTATATCGAAAACGCTTCTTTCTTCCGCCTCGATAACATTAATATCGGGTACAATTTTGGAAAGATCATTCATCCAAAAACAAATTTCAGAATGAGCGCCAATGTTCAGAATGTTTTTGTGATAACCAAATACTCGGGGGCAGATCCGGAAAGCGCAAGTGTAACCGGTGTTGACAACAATATTTATCCACGACCGAGAATATTTACCCTGGGTGCGAGTCTCGATTTTTAACCTAAACTGATTCAGAAAACAATGAAAAATAAAATTTTAATAGCATGTTTGGCAGGGTTTATACTTGCTTCCTGCTCAAAGAAACTGGATCTGTTGCCTGTTAATGATCTCACGCCGGCAACAACCTATTCTACCGTTGATGGATACAAAGCGGTGCTTGCCAAAATTTACGGCACACTGTCTTCTTCGGGAAATACCGGGCCTGCAGGCAGCCCCGACATCAGCGGCGGCCTCGATGAAGGTTCACAAATTTCTTTCATCCGCATGTTTTTCAATTGCCAGGAATTACCCACCGATGAAGCCATCGTGGCCTGGAACGACCAAACCATCTGGGATTTTCATAACCTTAGCTGGACCAGTTCCGATCCCTTCATCAAAGGCATATATGCACGTCCTATCTACAACATCACCCTCATTAATGAATACCTGCGCGAAGCAACCGACGACCGCATTGCCAGCCATGGAATTACCGGCGCCGATGCAGAGTCCATTAAAAATACCCGGGGTGAAGCCAGGTTTTTACGTGCCTTTAATTATTGGGTAATGATGGATCTGTTTGGAAAATCTACTTTCATTACCGAAGCCGACGGAGTAGGTACTTTCCTCCCGCAGGAAATATCGAGAGCAGATCTGTTCACTTATATCGAAAGCGAACTGAACACCGCACTTACCGAACTTCCGGCACCCCGTACCGCAGAGTATGGCCGTGTAGATCAGGCCGCAGCATGGGCATTACTGGCCAGGATGTACCTGAATGCAGAAGTTTATACCGGTACCCCGCACTGGACGGAAGCCATTACCAATGCACAGAACGTTATTAATGCCGGTTACACCCTTTATCCCGAGTATAAAGAAGTGTTTATGGCAGATAACAATAAAGCTCAGAACGAATTTATTTTCACCATTAATTGCGATGGGCTGCATACCACCAGCTATGGTAACACCACCTTCCTGATTCATGCAGCAAGTAGTGGCGATGAAGCCGATTATGGTATCACTGCAGGAAATGGATGGGGTGGATACAGGGCAACCAAGGGGCTTGCCGATAAGTTTTCCGACTTAACCGGCTCAACCGATAAACGCGCACTGTTTACCACTTCAAAATTCGGTGTATCCTCATCACAAATAAATATTCCATCCATTGCCGAATTTACCAATGGCCTGCATGTAAATAAATTTAAAAATATTCGTGCCGACGGCCTCCCGGTAAATGATCCGGATATGTTTTATTCCGATATTGATTTCCCCGTTTTCCGCCTGAGCGAAATGTACCTGATTTATGCTGAAGCGGTATTGCGTGGTGGCGCTGGCGGCGATATAGCAACAGCAACCAATTACATCAACCTGATCCGCGAACGCGCTTATGGAAATGCAAGTGGGGATATTACTTCCGGTCAGCTCGATCTGAACTTTGTTCTGGATGAAAGAGCAAGAGAATTATATTGGGAAGGCCATCGCCGCACCGATCTGATTCGCTACGGATTGCTAACCACAGGAACTTATCTCTGGCCCTGGAAAGGCGGAGTATTAAATGGCACTGCTAAAGCCGATAAATATAATTTGTTCCCCATCCCGGCAACCAACCTTACTTCAAATCCAAACCTGACGCAAAACGCAGATTATTAAAATATATTTCAAATTTCAACTAATGAAAAAGATTATTAAATATTTGCTTTTCGCCTTTGCAGGGTTGGTAGTTTTTGCTTCCTGCAAAAAGGATGAGCATAAAGATTTTTTTGAAGGAGGTACCGCACCCGTGCTCAGTGCTTCCGGTGATGGGCCTTTTGTGCTTACCGTAGGCGCAAAGGATCAGGAAGCGGTAACTTTTTCCTGGACAAACCCCAATTATTCGTTTACTACCGGAGTAAGCTCCCAGGATGTAAATTATACGGTTCAGGTTTGTGCGGCAGGAACCAATTTTTCACCCTCCTCGCTCTCCGAAATATCTGTACCAAAAGATTTGAGCAAATCATTTACCGTTGGCCAGCTGAACAGCGCATTGCTTAGCGCCGGACTGGTGGAAGATGTTGAAGGACAATTTGATATCCGGGTTAAAGCGGCGCTGGTTAATAATACGGCTGTTTTATATTCAAACACACTAACCTTTACCGCAACCCCATATCTGGATGTGGTTTATCCTGTTCCGGCTAACCTGTACATTACAGGTGCGGCTACCCCAATCGGTTGGCAATGCGGTTGCAACGAACCGGAAGAACTTTCTCAGAAATTTGATAAGGTTACTTCATCAAGGTTCGAATTAACCATTCACCTTAATGCCAACCAGTCTTATTTGTTTATTCCCGTTTACGGAAGCTGGGCAGCCAAATATGGAACTACCGGCGATAACAATACCAACGATCCGTCTGGCGGAGATTTTAAACCCAATGGTGGCGATATGATTTCGCCTTCGGCAAGTGGTAATTATAAAATTGTGGTAGAATTTAAAACCGGTAAATTCTCTGTTACACCTGCCTAATCAGAACCTTTCAAAAATTAAAAAATGAAAAATATTTTAAGACTGATCGTTGCTGCTGCCGCTGTTATTTTTTACTCGGCATGTAATAAAGTAGATGATCTTCCTTTATATGGCAATGGTAATGCGCCGGTGCTCAGCTCAGATGTAAGCACAGTTGCCGCACAACCTGCCGATTCGCTGAATACGGTGATTACGTTTAACTGGACTGATCCCGGATATGCTACCGATTCTGCAAACCAGAAATTTGTGCTCGAAATAGATTCAGCCGGCAGAAGTTTCAGTCATGCATATTCAACTACCATCATGGGGAGTTTGTCCAAAAGCTTCACCGCAAAAGAACTGAATGCAATTTTGCTTGGCTTTGGTTTCGATTATAATGTGGCTTATCCGATTGAAGCCCGCCTTACTTCATCGTATGGAAACAACAACGACATGTTGGTTTCGAATGTTATCAGCCTTACCATGACGGCTTATAAGGTTCCACCAAAAATCACTCCGCCTTCCGAATTGTTTATAGTTGGAAACGCTACACAAGGAGGATGGGATAACCCGGTTCCGGATCCTTCTCAGAAATTTTCGCAGGTAGATGAAACCACCTTCATGGGCGTGTTTAACCTGAATGGCGGTCAGGAATTTCTGTTGTTGCCAATTAATGGTAGCTGGGATCAGAAATACGCCATCGAAGATAATACCCTACCCGGCGTGGAAACCGGTGGCGACTTCCAATACTATACCAGTGGCGGAAGCAATTTTAAAGGGCCTGCAAACCCGGGTATGTACCTGATTGTAGTAGATTTTCAAAGAGGAAAATATTCGGTTACACCATACAACGGGCCGTCTTTGCCCGATAACCTCTTTATTGTAGGCAGTGCAACCCCGGGTAGTTGGGATAATCCGGTTCCGGTTCCCAGCCAGCAGTTTACCCGGTTAAACTCCGTAGAATTTGAACTTACACTTCCATTAAACGGTGGCTCAGAATACCTGCTGCTTCCCGAAAATGGAAACTGGGATATGAAATATGCAGTAGCTGATGGAAGCATACCCGGTCTTAGCGAAGGCGGGTATCTGGGCTTTTATACCAGCGGTGGCTCTAATATTCCCGGCCCTGTAAGCTCGGGGAATTATAAGATCAGTGTAAACTTTGCATTGCACGATCCTGCAGCACCTTCCGACCCTACCGCTAAATTTACCGTAACACCACAATAATTTTTTCGTCGGATGTTTTTGAACAAAACCGGCTTCATTCCTGGAGCCGGTTTTTACTATATATCCTATTTTTAATTTCAGTTTCCTCACCAAATTAATAAGCCTGATGAAACATTTTCCCATCCTTTTAATTAGCTTTTTATTATCCGGTATTCATGCATTCTCGCAGCAAACGATAACAGAAGCCGGGAATGTGAAAACGGCAAAACAAAATGGTCAGCTTGTTGAAATTAACGCCACAAACGCTTTTGTAAACGTAACTGTTTATAGCGCTAATGTAATCAGGATACGTATGGACCGCCATCCGTTAACGCCCGATTTTTCTTATGCCGTAGTGGCCACTCCGGAAAATGCGAAATACCGGTATGAAGAAAATAAGGAGGCAATAACACTGCAAACCGATTCGCTGGTTTTGGTAGTTGGTAAAAAGCCGCTTTCCTTTTCCTTCCATACTTTAGATGGAAGGGTGATAAATGAAGACGAGCCGGGGCTGAACACATCCTGGGCCGGGGAGGAGGTAACCGCCTACCGGCACCTGCAGGATAAAGAAAAGTTTATTGGCCTTGGAGAAAAAACGGGTAACCTTAACCGTTATGGAAACGGATATACCAACTGGAATACGGATGCGTACGGTTATACCTCAGGCCAGGATCCCCTTTATTCTGCCATTCCATTTTACATGGGCTTACACCATAACCTCAATTATGGTATATTCCTCGATAACACTTACCAAACCGATTTTAATTTTGGCGCCAGCAATAACCGGTTTTCTTCATTTGGCGCCCGCCACGGCGAAATGAATTATTATTTTATCTGGCACACCAAAATTTCCGGCATCATCAAATCTTATACCTGGCTCACGGGCCGCATGAGTATGCCCCCGCTTTGGAGCCTGGGCTATCAGCAAAACCGCTATACCTATTATCCCGATACCGAAGTGTTGCGCATTGCCCAAACCCTGCGTGAAAAGAAAATTCCTGCCGATGGCATAACCCTCGATATTCATTACATGGACCGGTACCAACTGTTTACCTGGAACAAAAACCGCTTTCCTGATCCAAAGGCAATGACCGCAAAACTGAAATCGATGGGCTTTGAAACTACCGTAATTGTAGATCCGGGAATAAAGATTGAACCCGGCGCCGAAGCATTTGAACGGGGGTTGAAAGCTGATGTGTATATTAAATATGCCGATGGAAAAAACTATGCCGGTGAAGTATGGCCCGGCTGGTGTTATTTTACCGATTATACCAGCCCAAAAGGAAGGGCATTTTGGGAAAAAGAAGTGAAATTCTTTTCTGATTATGGCGTAAAGGGAATCTGGAACGACATGAATGAGATTGCCACCTGGGGGCAAAAAATGAGCAGCAACATCATTTTTGACTGGGAAGGAAAGAAAACCACCCATTTGCAGGCACATAATGTGTATGGCCTGCTAATGGCAAAATCAAGTTACCTCGGAGCAAAAACCGCAACCCATGAAAGACCTTTTATTCTTACCCGTGCAGGATATGCCGGTTTACAGCGCTTCACAGCAATATGGACGGGCGATAACCGCTCTGAAGAAGAACACATGATGCTGGGTGTTCGCCTCGTTAACAGCCTTGGCCTTAGCGGGGTGCCGTTTGCAGGTGTGGATGTGGGCGGATTTACAGGCGGAGCCACTCCGGGTTTGTTTGCACGCTGGATACAGATAGGGGCATTTACACCCTATTTCAGAAACCATTCTGCAGTAAATACAAAATCAGCAGAACCCTGGACCTTTGGTGAAGACGTTACCGACATAGCTAGAAATTACGTGAGCCTCCGGTATAAATTAATGCCTTATTTATACAGCAGTTTCTATGAAGCCACACAAACCGGAATGCCGGTTGCCCGTTCGCTGGTAATTGATAATCCTTTCGATGAAAAAATTTATGCAACCACTTACCAGAACGAATTTTGTTTCGGACCTTCTATCCTGGTGGCGCCTGTAGAAATTGATCAATCCATCATGAAAGTTTATTTGCCCAAAGGCCGGTGGTACGATTTTTATAATGATGAAGCACTGCAGGGCGAATCGGAAAATTATGTTGACCTTAAATTAAGTAAGCTCCCCGTATTTGTAAGAGCAGGCAGCATCATCCCCATGCAATCGTTGGTGCAAACAACAGCACAGAAACCTTCAGATACTTTATTTATTCACCTGTATAAAGGAGATGAAGCAGGCAACTATGTGTATTATGAAGATGATGGCCGCAGCTTTGATTATGAAAAATCTGTTTTTTATAAACGTGAATTGAATTATCGGCCAAATGTTGCTGAGTTTAATATGGAGAAACCGGAAGGAACTTATTCCTCGTCATTTAAATTTGTTAAGCTGGTACTGCATGGATTTTCTGCGCAAAATGTTTATGAGGTAAACGGGAAGAATGTAAATGCCAAACAGGAATTATGTATGTTTCTGAATGCCGAAAACAATTTTCTTAAGGATAAAAACGGAGTTTCATCTTCCGATTACAGCAGTGTTACCACCCTGGTTTTTGATAATACGGGAAACCGGATTTCGGTTAAACTTTAAGGTTATCTTTTCAAATGTGTGAAAACATACCATTTGTGCTATTTTTGCGTTAACCAGAGAAAGGAATAAATGAATTTTGCAAAAGGAAAGCTGCTGGCAATAGGTGGCGCCGAAGATAAAGGCACCGATTTAGAATCCGGCCAGATCCATCGAAACAACCTCAACTTTTTTGAATTAGGTATTCTTCGCCGCATTGTGGAGGAAACCGGCGGCAACGATTCGCGCATTGAAGTGGTAACCACCGCCAGCATGATCCCGGTTGAAGTGGGCGAAAATTATTTAAATGCTTTTGGAAAAATCGGTTGCACCAATATTGGAATAATAAGTATCCGTAACCGTGAAGATGTGCAGAATCCTGAATATTTTGAAAGAATAAATGAATGTAAGGCGCTGATGTTTAGTGGAGGCAATCAGCTCAGGCTTAGCTCTATTTATGGAGGTACCGATTTTCTGGATTTGCTTATGCGCAGGTATTGGGAAGAGCCGGATTTTCTGATTGCGGGAACTTCGGCCGGCGCTATGGCCATGAGCAATACCATGATTTACGAAGGAAATGCAACCCGTGCCCACCTTAAGGGTGAAGTGAAAATTACAACCGGGCTTGGGTTTATTGATGATGTGATTATTGATTCTCATTTTGAAAAGCGTGGCCGTTTTGGCCGTTTGGCGCAAGCCGTAGCGTCTAATCCATCAGCTATAGGAATTGGTTTGGGTGAAGATACCGGGATGTTAATTACCAATGGCAACCGCATGGAAGCCATTGGCAGCGGCATGGTGATGATTGTGGATGGCCACGACATCAGGCACAGCAACATTGCGGATATTCCTGATGGATGCCCCATCAGCATCGAAAACCTGAAAGTGCACATCTGCGAAAAAGGCAATGGGTACCTGCTTCAGGAGAAAAAATTTATTGCTGAAATTAATGCTGTTGAAGTGAAAAATAAAGTTGGGGCAGAATAATTGGGGCATCAGAAAAATTTACTGGTTTATTTAATTTCCTAAAATCCTCTTTACTTTACTGGCGCAAGTGTTCCCGCTTGCGGGGGTACTTGCGTAAATTAGTTCAACCCTGATTGGTTCAGGGATTAGTGTGAATGACTATATTCTTTCATACTTAAACCATTTGTCTTTTAAGGTCAATAGGTTTTTCTCAAAATATTTATAAGAAATACGAGCAAGGATTATTGTAAGAAAACTGTAAAGGGGTAATTTAATAATCCAGGAGTGCCATTGTAGTTTTCCAAACTTTCCTAACGATTCCCAATTTATTATGCCATTTATTTGCCCACTCCCCCAAATAGGATCAAAAATGTATTCTGTTACGTAGTATCCTACTGGTAAATGATAAAGATATATCCCGTATGAAATACTGCCTATGTACACTATCGTCTTGTTGCTTAAAAAGTTGTTTAAAATAGGGATAACAAATCCTTTGTGAGTTGTTTTTAAAACAAAAAGGAGCGAAATGATTGGACAAATAAATGGCTTAATTTGAAATTTGGTGCTGATAATGAATATTAATACTGCTATAGATCCATATTCAATTATTCTGCTTTCTAATAGCTTTAAGGGTACTTTCTTTTCTTTATATAAAACAGCTCCTAAAGCACCAATTCCTAATGCAAACGCCTGGGGGATTAAACCATAATTGTTTATGAATAAAGTTGTTGTTTTAACAACTTGAAACTGTTGTTGTATGCCACATACTAAGATTAATAAGAGAATGGCAAATTTCATCAGTCCTGCTTTATTTCTTAAACCAAGTATTATAAAAGGCCAGAATAAATAAAATTGTTCTTCTACACAAAGCGACCAGAAGTGTGCTATTGCATTTAGGGGTATATCGAAGTGTAGCCAGGCATAATTATAGGTATAGGTTAAACAATAGATCAGATATTGATGAACTGCTTTATTGCCAATCAGAAATAATACAAGTATTGTCAGGTAATAGATAGGAAAAATTCTTAGGGTACGTCTGCCAATAAATTTTTTGTATGCTTTGTTAAAGGGTTCTGTTGATTTAATAAGAATAGATGTTATTAAAAAGCCACTTATTACAAAAAACAAATTCACACCATAGTAGCCAGCTGAAATGTGTCGGCCGATAAAAATGGCAAAATGTTCAATTAAAACTAAAAAAACAGCAACAAAACGAAGCCCATCTAACTGTTTGAAATACCTCATACCTAATATGTTGTTTTTTCTTTGGCTAAACTACTATAAGTGACAGCGAACTCTACAAGGATACGAAAAATTTGCTTTAATTATTTTCAAGTTACCTGCTACGGAAATTTGCCGGGATACTGGCGCAAGTGTTCCCACTTGGGGGCACTTGCGTAAATTAGTTCAACCCTGATTGTATCAGGGATTAGTGCGAATGAACTAAGCTGTTAGTAGTTTCCAAACTACGGGTTATTAGTTGAATTAAGATTATCAGCTGCACTGGCTGCCGGATGGGAGCGGCACTTTCTATGCTGATGCTGTTCATTCACAGATGTGCGCAAAGAGGGTTTAAACAGCATAGGAAGTACAGCGTACAGCCGGTACCGAAGCTGAGAAATGATTCAATTGCTGAAAGCCCCCAATAATTAATTTTTATTGCGGGCATACCGGCTTCTTTATTTCGCGGGCTACAAACGCGGTGAAATGAAAAATGCCGGGCAGTGAAGTGTTCGATGCCATTAACCTGCAGAACTAAATTCGCAAAATCGAATCATTCTGTTAGTTTTGCTCTCAAATAAATGGCATGAAACCTTATAGCCAGGCAAAGGCGCTTTGGGCCATTACCAAAGCCAGCCTGATTTCTATTTTCCGAAGCCCCCAATCTGTTTTTTTCGGGGTGTTTTTTCCCATTATCCTGATTTGGATTTTTGGTGCGTTGAGCAATGGTGGAAGAATGAAATTCGATATTGGAATAGACCCCTCAAGCGATACCCTTAACCCCATTTACCAGGCCATCAGCGCTTCGCCGGTATTTTCGGAAGTAAAAAGCAGCCACGATACGCTTGAAGATAAAATGAAAAAAGGACAGCTCACTGCGCTGTTGCTCATTAATAAGAATACGGATTCTTCTAAAAAATCAATTTACAATATTCATATCCAGTCGAGCTCTGCAAGCCAGCGCGAATTACCTGCACTGAATTCGATGCTTGGAAATATTATTAGCGGCATCGATAACCGGATGAACCCGAGGCAGGTTACGATTGCGAGCATTAGCCACGAGGAAGTGGAAGGCAGGGAATATAAGCTGATCGATTTTTATTTGCCCGGTATGATTGGCTTTGCCCTTATTGGCGGTGCGGTTTTCGGCGTGTCGTTTTTATTCTTTAACCTGCGTGAAACCCTTGTATTAAAGCGGCTTTACGCATCTCCGGTAAACCGGCTCAACATCATTCTTGGGGAAACCCTCTCCCGCATCATCTTTCAGGTAATAACCGTTATTGTGCTTATTGCTTTTGGTAAATACCTGTATGGCTTTACCCTGTCGAACGGGTTTGTTACTTTCCTGGAAATGTTGCTGGTAACCATTTTCGGGCTGGTGGTATTTATGGGCGCAGGGTTTGTAATAAGCAGTGTGGCCAAAAACCAGAATGTGATTCCGATCTATTCAAATATTTTTATGTTTCCACAATATTTTTTGTCGGGAACATTTTTTTCGAAAGCGGCACTGCCTTCGGGTATCCAATGGCTTGTGAATGCCCTGCCGCTTACTGCTCTAAACGATGCCCTACGGAAAATTTCATTTGAAGGCGCCCATATTTATAATTGCGGTAAAGAGTTGGGGATTCTTACTTTATGGGGAATTGTAGTTTATGCCATTGCCGTAAAAGTTTTTCGCTGGGAATAAGATATGCGTATAATTAAATTAGTAATCATTGCGGTTGTGATGCTGGGCGGGCTGGTTACCCTTATCGGGTTGCTGATGCCATCGCGGGTGATGGTGGCGCGTACGGTGCTGATCGACGCTTCGCCAAAGCAGGTATTTTCGACCATCAATCAGCTCCAAACCTGGCATTTGTGGTTTGGGCCTTTAATGAACGATACTGTAGATACAGTTAATCCTGCATCCGGGAAATTGAAATGGGTTACGGGTGGGAAGGAAAACATTCTTTTGCTGAAAGATACCAGCGCCGGTTTCTCTCATTTTATTTTAACGCGAAAGGGGCAAAACCCGGTGAATATATTTTTTTCTGCCGATTCAATTGAAGTGGTGCGAAGCCTGCAATTGGAAATGCGGGTGGTGCGCGATTTAAAATGGTATCCCTGGGAAAAATTTTCCGGCATGTTGGAAGATCATGTAACCGGCCCGGCCTATGAGGCTACGTTAAAATCGCTCAAAGCGTATATAGAGAAACGTTAGTTATTGCCGGGGAAGCTTATTTTTCCCATTCTCACAGGAAGCAAACCTGTTCCATTGTAAATGGAAGGATCGCCTGCTACACATTCGTTTGCCAGCAACGCAAATATTGCCGCTTCTTTTGCATCCGGATCGATCCCGATGTTCATGGTAGCGTGAACCTCCAGTCCGGCTAATTCCTCTTTGAGGAGCTGGACCAGGAATTGGTTATGGCTGCCACCACCACTGATGAATACCTCGGTGTTGTGAGGGCTTTCCATGGTTTGTTTTACCATATTTGATATACTGATTGCGGTGAGTGCCGTAAGGGTATGAACCTCATCGGCTGCGGGCAATGAAAGGTTCATGCTGTTGATTATGCTTTCCAGCCATTGAAGATTAAACCTTTCCGCACCGGTTGATTTTGGAATGGGAAGAAGGAAGAAATCGTTGGTTAACAATGCATCCAGCAATTGGTTTGAACGTTTTCCCGACCGTGCAATTTCTCCGTTTTCATCGAAGGGCCGGTTAAATTTCGATTGCATGATTTCGTTCATTAAGCAGTTGCCAGGGCCTGTATCGGTGCATAAAATATTTCTTTTTCCGGCGGGGATATAGCTAAGGTTGGCAATGCCTCCAATATTAATTAAAAACCTGTTTTTTACCGGGCTTGCGAATAAGAGCAGATCGCCATAGGGTACAAGTGGCGCACCTTCTCCGTTAGCTGCAATGTGTTGTTGCCGGAAATCGGAAACCGTAATGATGCCTGTATGGGTGGCTATTTCATCGGCGTCCCCAATTTGTAAGGTTGCTGCTTTGTTTGCAGGTGATGAAGGTATGTGATAGGCTGTTTGGCCGTGGCTGGCAATTAAATCAACAGTTTTTGCAGGGATATTGTGTTTCTTTAAGAATTGGCAAACCATTGTTGCATGAAGCAGTCCCGTGTCGCGGTGAAGCAAGGTTAGTTCCGGTAATGAGATGGTTTCTCTGGCAAATATTTTTTTTAGCTGCTCAGTAAACTTTTTATCGTAGGGAAAGGTATCAAATGCAAGGATATCCAGGTTGCTGTTAAATCCTGTTCCGGAAATGTTGCATAAGGCAAGGTCGAGGCCATCCAGTGATGTACCGCTCATCAATCCCAGGATGTTCCGGGTGGGTTTTTGGGAGATGTTGAAAAGATGTTTAACCGGATTTGTCATTGGCCAGGAATTGAAGGTTTCTTTTTATACCACGGAATTTGGATCGCTTAATGGGGGAGTTTTTAAATATTTCCCTGAATTTAATTTCATCAATCCGGTTCCACTCATCAAAACTGAAATGAAGGATTTCCTCCTTTGGGTTGAATTCGGGCATTTCCTGCGGTTTCGAAAAACGGTTCCAGGGGCATACATCCTGGCAAATGTCGCAACCAAAAACCCAGTCATTAAATTTCCCTGAAAATTCATCCGGGATCATCAGGTCTTTTAATTCGATGGTAAGGTAAGAAATGCAACGGTTTGCATCGATGTCTTTTCCGGGAAGAATGGCATCGGTTGGGCAACTGTCGATGCATTTTGTACAGGTGCCGCAGTAATCTTTTACAAAAGGATTGTCGGCAATCAGGTTAAGATCGGTAATAAGGGTTGCGATAAAGAAGAAGGAGCCGTTTTGTTTATTGATCAGGTTTCCGTTTTTACCTACCCATCCCAGCCCGGTTTTTGTGGCCCATGCTCTTTCTAAAACCGGGGCGCTGTCCACAAAGCCCCTGCCGTTTATGTTGCCTGTTTTTTCACGCAGCAGGTATAAAAACTGGTTCAGTTTTTCCCTGATCACATCGTGATAATCTTTTCCGTAAGCGTATTTAGAAATTTTTGGTGAACCCGCATCCTGTGAGGCCGAGGGAAAGTAATTCATCAACAGGGTGATGACTGATTTTGCACCGGGTACCAGTTTGGTGGGGTCAACCCGGAGGTCGAAGTGGTTTTCCATGTAGGCCATACCTGCATGGTGTTCTTTAAGGAGCCAGGTTTCCAGCCTGCGGGCATCTTCATCAAGCCTTTCGGCTTTGGCAATGCCGCAATGTGAAAAGCCAAGCCCGGCAGCGGTTTGTTTTACAAATGCCGTATGCGATTCTATGCCTTGCATTTTCAAAAACTACGAAAAATACGGGTAACTAAAAAACAAAATCGTAACCGAGGGTTGCAATAATTTCGAAGTAGCCGTATGCGTGGCGTACCCGGTTACCTTTCATGGCGCTGGTGTTTGCCAGTGCGTTCAATACTTTCACATAGCCTGCCTTACCTGTTGTTTCAATAAAAAATCTCTTTAAGGGGTAAAGCCTTACACCGGCTTCGGCACCAAAATTATACCCGGCAATATGAAAGTCATTATTAAACTCATCGCCATGATAGGTGAAATCGGTTCGTGGAATATTTATACCGGCGCCAAATTTATATAAAAAAGTAAGTAAATCGCGTTTATTCGCTCCCGTTGTAATCAGGGATTGCTGGGTTACATAATTTATTTGCAGGATGTTTCCACCATCGGTATGTTCTAAGTGCAGGAATTTCTGGCCATCGATTATGCTGTCACCATACACCGGCTGGTTTTTAATGAATCCGATCACCTTTACACTCTGGCCATCGCGGAGAACATACTTGATGTGATCGAAGTTTACTTCCAGCGCGTGGCGGTGTTTTTTATCGAGGTAAAAACCAAGGCGGTAATTGTATTGTGGAATAGAAACTTCCAGAGGTTCTTTATAAATGGCGTCATAATCCGGTTTATCGTGCGCCCTCCCTTTTACAATCTTAAAATCTGAGCCATCACTAAGTTTAAAACGTATGGTGCTGGGGGTATAAAATTCGCGGTTGTAACCCCACTGAAAATACATTCCCTTTATGGAGAATTTATGCTGTTGCGAAAATGCGGGTACAGCGGCAAATGTGGCTGAGAGTAGGATTAAAAAGGTTATTGTCTTTTTCATAATGAGTACAAAATTAGCCGGAAGCAACGGAATGTGCCCGGAAATTTGAGGCTATTGACAGGCCATTTGTTTAAGGTTGAAAATGATGTAAAACAGTCAGGTATAACGGTTTTGGCTGCCAAAATTTCATTAATGTTTATTTGGTTCCTGATTTGTGTGATTTCAGTAAACAAAAAACAAATATGAATCTGAATAATTTTACCATTAAGGCCACAGAAGCCATTCAGCAGGCTCAGCAGTTGGCATTTAATCATAAAAATCCCTCCATTGAAAACGAGCATATTTTAAAGGCGTTGCTTGATATGGAAGATTCGCCTATTGAACACCTGCTGAAAAAAAACAGCGTTACCCTAAACTTAGTGGAAAGCAAGTTGAATGAACTGATTGCCAAACTTCCTACTGTAAGCGGGCAACCGGCGCAATCTGTGGGGCGTGATGCTGAAAACATGACCTTAAGAGCCGGTTCGGTATTGAAAGTTTTTGGGGATGAGTTTATTACCCCTGAACATTTGCTGCTTGCCATTGTGCAGGGGAATGATGCGGTGGCCAAATTGCTGAAAGATGCTGGTCTTACCGAAAAAGGGCTTATTGCTTCCATTAAGGAATTGAGAAAGGGCGAAACCATTACTTCTCAAACCCAGGAAACTCAATTTAATGCTTTAAATAAATATGCAAAGAATCTGAATGAGATGGCCAGGAACGGAAAGCTTGATCCGGTTATTGGCCGCGATGAAGAGATCAGGCGTACCCTGCATATCCTTAGCCGCCGTTCTAAAAACAACCCGATTCTGGTGGGTGAACCCGGGGTGGGTAAAACCGCCATTGCGGAAGGGCTTGCCATGCGTATTGTAAATGGTGATGTTCCCGAAAACCTGCGCAGTAAAGTGATTTATGCTTTAGATATGGGGCAGTTGATTGCCGGTGCAAAGTATAAAGGTGAGTTTGAAGAAAGGTTAAAATCGGTAGTGAAAGAAGTTACTTCAGCCGATGGTGAAATCATTTTGTTTATAGATGAGATTCATACCCTTGTTGGTGCAGGTGCCGGTGAAGGTGCAATGGATGCTGCAAATATTTTAAAGCCGGCGCTGGCCCGCGGCGAACTCCGGGCGGTTGGCGCCACCACACTGGCGGAGTACCAGAAATTTTTTGAAAAAGACAAAGCGCTTGAAAGAAGGTTTCAAAAAGTGATGATTGATGAACCGAATGTGGAAGATGCCATTTCCATTTTGCGGGGTTTGAAGGATCGCTACGAAACTTATCATCATGTACGCATTAAGGATGAAGCGATCATTGCTGCGGTTGAGTTGTCGCATCGTTACATCACCGACCGTTTCCTTCCCGATAAAGCCATTGATCTTATTGATGAAAGCGCAGCAAAGCTCCGCCTCGAAATGAACTCGATGCCCGAAGAGCTTGACAGGCTGGAACGGCAGATCCGCCAATTGGAAATTGAAAGGGAAGCCATTAAAAGAGAACAGGATGAAACTAAACTCCATCAGTTGAATACCGAGATCGCAAACCTTTCGGTGGAACGTGATACTTATAAATCGAAATGGCAGGATGAAAAGGAGCTGGTGGAAAAAATCCAGAATGGTAAAGCGGCAATTGAGCAACTTAAGCTGGAAGCAGAGCAGGCTGAACGGAATGGGGATTATGGTAAAGTGGCTGAGATCCGATATGGTAAAGTGAAAGATCAGGAAACTAAAATTGCAACGTTTACCGAACAACTTGGTGAGCTTTCGGAAAAACGTTTACTGAAAGAAGAAGTGGATGCAGAAGATATTGCAGAAAGTGTGGCAAAGGCAACCGGTATCCCCATTACCAAAATGCTGCAAACGGAAAAGGAAAAACTGCTGAACCTTGAAGACGAGTTGCATAAACGGGTGATAGGCCAGGATGAGGCCATAGAGGCCGTTGCGGATGCCATCCGGCGGAGCCGCGCGGGTTTGCAGGATCCAAAGCGGCCCATCGGATCGTTTATTTTCTTAGGAACAACCGGGGTTGGTAAAACTGAACTCGCAAAAGCTCTTGCCGATTATCTTTTTGATGATGAAAATATGATGACCCGGATTGATATGAGTGAATACCAGGAAAAACATTCCGTAAGCAGGCTGGTGGGAGCGCCTCCGGGATATGTGGGATACGATGAGGGCGGTCAGCTAACAGAAGCGGTTAGACGCAAACCATATTCTGTGGTGCTATTGGATGAAATTGAAAAAGCGCATCCCGATGTGTTTAATGTGCTGCTGCAGGTGCTTGATGATGGCCGCCTTACCGATAATAAGGGCCGGGTGGTGAATTTTAAAAACACCATCGTAATCATGACCAGCAATATGGGCAGCCAGCTTATTCAGGATAATTTTGAGCATGTAACTGAAAAGAATAAGGAACAGGTGGTAGAAGCTACAAAAGCAGAAGTACTAAATATGCTTCGCCAAACCATCAGGCCGGAGTTTTTGAATCGCATTGATGAAATCATTATGTTCCAGCCGCTGATGAAAAAAGAGATCAGGGGAATTATCCGGATACAATTGAATAACCTGAAAAAGCTGGTGGCTCAATCCGGCATTGACCTGGAATTTAGTGAATACACTTACGATTTTCTTGCTGAAAACGGGTACGATGCGCAAATGGGGGCACGTCCGCTAAAACGCCTCATCCAGAAAGAGATCATCAATCAGCTTAGCAAACGCATTCTTGCGGGAGATATCGACAAATCGAAAAAAGTACTCGTAGATGTATTTGATGGTACCGTGGCGTTTCGGAATGAAGGTGCGGTTGCCGGAATTGACGGTTAAACAATAACATTTTGTAAACAGTTCATTTTTAATTACTTATATCAAGATTTGGGAGAATTTGAACAATGGATATATGGCCGATGTTAAAATATACTATCTTCATCGGCATTAGATTAAAAAAAAATCATTAATAAAAGCCGAATAGTATTTGTAACGAGTTGAAGTTCTTGTACTTATAGAAAAAGGAGCGCGAATATGGCATTTAAGAAAGAAATTATTGAAATCATTGAACCAAGAGATGTTTTCGTAGGAAATATCAATGCACCGGTAACCCTTGAAGAGTTTGGAGAATATGAAAGTGAGGCATGTGCTAAAGCCAATGAAATTGTGAAAAAATTATTGCAGGATTATGAAGGAAAGATCCGTTTTAATTTTCGTCATTTTCCCTTAACCACTGTTCATCAGCGCAGCCTTAAAGCCGGTGAAGCTGCAGTAGCCACTGCGCAGGAAGGTAAGTTTTGGGAAATGCACAATATCCTGTTTGCGAATAGAAGGGCATTGGGAACCACAAGCCTTAAACTTCATTCTAAGGAAGCAGGGGTAAAGAACAAACGTTTTCTTGACGACCTGGTTAATTCCACTTATGGATGGCAGGTACAGGGCGATCTTAAAGAAGGAATAGATCGTGGTGTAAAAGATGTACCAACATTTTTTGTGAATGGAGAAAGGGTTGTTGGTAAAGCAACCTATGAGGTAATCAGTAAGTATATTGATAGTGCACTGAAGAAAGCAAAAAAGAAACCTGCTCCAAAAACGAAAACAAAAAAAGCCGCTTAAATTAATTGCCCCGTTTTGGGGCATTTTTTTTGAACTTTAGGTATGGTAAAGTTTAAAACACGGTTAAAGAAATTTGGCGAGATGGGCGAAAAAACGGGGTGGACCTACATCACTGTACCATCCAAAACCGCCTGGCAAATTAACCCGGGTAAAAAAACGAGTTATCGGGTAAAGGGTAAACTGGATGAACTTGCTGTTTCGAAAGCAGCGCTTATTCCATTTGGCGGAGGCGATTTCATTTTGCCGGTTAATGCTTCAATGCGAAAAGGATTAAGAAAAAGAGCAGGGGATGAGGTTGTGGTATTTTTAGAACCGGATGACGAACTGGAAATATCTGCCGATTTGCTTTCCTGTCTTGAAGATGAACCTGTTGCCAAATCGTATTTTACCAGCCTGCCGCTTTCGCATCAGCGGTATTACAGCCGGTGGATTGAATCAGCAAAAACAGCGATTACCAAAACCAAACGCATCAGCCAGGCAATATCTGCATTTTCCCAAAAACTCAGTTATGCAGAAATGATGAGGATGAACAAGGATAAGGGGCGTTAGTTTATTCTTCAGAAACTACATTATAACATAAGATCGGATTTCCGTTTGCCAGAAAGGTAACCGGGTATTCGTCTTCTCTTTTAAACTGGTATTGGAAACTGATTACAGCGCCGTCGTCTGTAAATTTTATTTCCTGCGGCATCCCTGCACGGTTTCCTTCGCCGGTAACAATTTCAAGTTTCTCCACCGGAATTTCTGAAAGATGTGGGAAACTGAATTTTACCGTTCCTGATGGTTTCGTTTTTATTTTTCCCGATTTTGGGTTGGTTTTATATAATCCAATGCTGTTTGCATAAGGATATACAACGGGCATTGCATAAAATTCTGAAAGACTTTTGGGGCCACTGCCCAGCCGCCAGGCTTCATTATCCGGGAAATGATCCAGGTTAAACACTTCGGCTTCGGTAAAGAAATAATTGCTTCCAAACATGGGTGTGAATTTGGTCATCCGTTTATCGAGGTAGCCACTTCCCTTTGCTGCATCTACATAATACCATGCATCGGCGCTCTGGCCAAGCTGCACCACATTCCAGGAGTGGTTAAATTCATCGGCTTTGTTATCAATTTCATCCGAACTGTTCTTCGTGTATCCATCCACCGAAAGGCACCTGATGTCTGCCTGACTGCACATTTCCTGGAAAAGAAGGCTGTATCCAAGTGGAGTGGTATTTCTAAGTTGAATAACATCTTCCGGTTTGGTTTTTTTCTGATCGTTGCTTTTAGTTGCTCTGGGGTTGATGGAAATGTTATGGGTGATCCAGTAAAAAATTGCGCGCGCTTTTTCTTTCTTACCTGCAAAGGGTTGGATAATGGTTGCTGTAATGGTAGCCAGGTTTTCGGTTTCCATAGCGCCCATTGCCGCTACTTTCTCATCTACATTGGAATAGTTTTTTTGCTGACCATTAACCGCAAAGAACATAAAAATAAGTACAGGTGCAATAAGTTTCTTCATGTAATAAAATTACGAATGAAGTTGTAAACACTGTTCCATTTGTTTGCTTCAACAGAGATTTTAATACCGGGTGTTAAAAAAAAGGAGGCTGTCCTTTTGGGGCAGCCTTTCTGTTATCGAAGAAAAAGAATTTCACGGTACTTAGGAAGCAGCCAAAGGCTGTCGTCAACCATCAGTTCCAGTTTATCTATATGATAGCGTATCAGGTTGAAGTATTTTTCTTTTACGTTATCGCAATAAGCGATTGCTTTTTTACGGGTATCTTCCATGTTATTGGCTTTTTTACGTTCCTCAATCATTTGCTCTACATGATCGCTGATAATCTGGATGTGCTCACTGATTTTTTCCAGGATTTGCAACTGGTTGGCATACATTTTCGGGTTTAATCCTGATTCCTTCAAGCCCTTTATATTTTCGCTGATGAGGTTTTGATAACGAAGCGCTGCGGGTATTACAAATGTGCTTGCAAGATCGCCTAACACCCTGGCTTCAATTTGCAGTTTTTTGATGTATTCTTCCAGCATGATTTCGTGGCGGGCTTCAATTTCGGAGGATTTAAAAATCCCATTATCCACAAACAGCTTATGCGTTTTTTTATCGGCGTATGCATCCAGTGCAAGCGGAGTGGATTTTACATTTGGTAATCCGCGCTTTTTTGCTTCTTTTTCCCAATCGCCGCTGTATCCGTCGCCTTCAAACAAAACTGGTTTACTTTCTACAATATACCGTTGTATGGTTTGCAGGATGGCTACTTCTTTTTTTTCACCTTTTTCGATCAGCGCATCTACTTCAATTTTAAATTTCTTCAGGGTTTCTGTTATTACGGTATTCAGCGCTGTCATGGCAATGGCGCAATTTGCCGATGAACCAACTGCCCTGAATTCGAATTTGTTTCCGGTAAAAGCAAATGGTGATGTACGGTTGCGATCCGTATTATCGAGCATCAGTTCGGGGATGCTGCGGTGAATATCTAGTTTAAGGATGGCTTCATCCTGTTCATCAAATTTATCGCCAACCCTTGTTTCAATCTGGTGCAGCACATCCGTAAGGTATTTCCCGATAAAAATAGAGATGATGGCCGGAGGGGCTTCGTTTGCACCCAAACGGTGATCGTTACCCGCACTTGCAATAGATGCGCGGAGCAGTTCTGCATAGTCGTGTACGGCCTTTATGGTATTTACAAAAAAGGTGAGGAACATGAGGTTGGTTTTTGGGGTTTTCCCGGGTGCAAGCAGGTTTAAGCCTGTGTTGGTACTCATGCTCCAGTTGTTGTGTTTCCCGCTGCCGTTTATTCCTGCAAATGGTTTTTCATGAAGCAGCACCATGAGGCCGTGTCTTTTGGCCACCCTCGTCATGATGTCCATGAGTAATGTATTATGGTCAACAGCAAGATTTGCTTCTTCAAAAATTGGGGCGCATTCAAATTGTGCGGGCGCTACTTCGTTGTGCCGGGTGCGTAATGGAATACCCAGTTTATAGGCTTCCTGTTCAAAATCGCGCATATAGGCATAAACCCTTTCGGGGATGGCGCCAAAGTAATGGTCTTCTAATTGCTGGCCTTTTGCAGGTGAATGTCCGGTAAGGGTTCTTCCGGTAAGTACAAGATCGGGACGGGTGCTGGCAAGCCCGGCGTCCACTACAAAAAACTCCTGTTCCCAGCCCAGGGTGGCGTTCACTTTCGAAATATTTTTATCAAAGTACTGACAAACATCCACTGCCGCTTTATCAAGTGCAACCAGCGCTTTAAGTAATGGAGTTTTGGCGTCGAGCGATTCGCCGGTGTAGGAAACAAAGATGGTGGGAATGCACAACGTTTTTCCTTCTCCAATTTCCATGATAAATGCCGGAGAGGAGGGGTCCCAGGCGGTATAGCCTCTGGCTTCAAAAGTTGCACGCAATCCGCCGCTTGGAAATGAAGAGGCATCCGGTTCCTGCTGAATGAGTGCCGCCCCTTCAAAATCTTCAATCGGAGTGCCATCGCTCATGATGGTAAAAAAGGAATCGTGCTTTTCGGCTGAAAGACCATTTAAAGGTTGAAACCAGTGGGTGAAATGCGTAACCCCTTTTTCTTCAGCCCAAATCCTTAAACCGTGGGCAATGCTGTTGCCCATTGTCCGGTCAATTTTCTTGCCTGATTTTACTGAAGCAACAAGGCTTTTGTATGCATCTTCACTCAGGTACGACCTTGCTGTTTGCAGGGTGAATACGTTTTCATTAAATATTTCGGTGATCCGGGAAGATGAACCATTAATTTTCATGGGCAATTTGCTCAACTTTTCAATTGCCTTAAACCGTAAGGATGTCATTTATTTTGAGTTTTAAGGCTCAAATATAAATAGCGAAAATTAGTAATTCAAATATTTAACCAATAAATCTAAAAAAAATACATTTTCAACACAAAATGTAAAATATGTAATTTATTTTAATATATTGAATGATTTTTGAAATTTTACCAGCAATGGAAAGACCAGGAATGGGAGGTAAATGCTTCTGTATCTTACAATTGCCCCCAGGTTATTGACCACATAACCGGTAATTATAAATAGGGAACAACATAATAATATCGCAAAAAGGACTAAGCCAGGATCGGGATTTCCGGTTCTCCATTTTAATAATGCCAACAATACAAGGAACCAGATCATCGTCCATTCGAATGAAAATCCTATTAGCGATAACGGTGATTTCCAGATTACAGGCCGCAAAAAACCATCTTTAAGCGCTACGGGTAAATGTTGTATAAATACCACAGCATTGGCCTTTAATGCCGGCTTATGAATGTCTGACCCACCCGGCGGAAGTTCAGCAAAATCTTCCTGCCTTTCCGCAATAATCCTTAATACCGAAAATTTTGGACCTGCCTGCTGTAGCAATACAAGTGAAATCAGGGCGATCATCACCCCGCTCCCAAAAACCCAGGCAGGATTCCATTTCTTTCTTTTGCTGATGATATACAACGTGGCAAGCGGCAACAGGATTACAGCAAGGTAATTCCTGATCAGAAAAATAAATACAACGCAAAACAGAAGGTACAAATAATGTTTTCTTTTTTCATTCCCTTTACCAATCCTGACCATGCAATAAAAAAACAATCCCAGTAGTGAAAAAATGATCAGGTCTTTATGTATTCCCGAAGAAAAATAAATGGTTGACGGAATTAGGAAAGCGGCAACCTTTGCAGCTTTTTTTGATGCGGGTTGTATTGCCAAAAATCCTCTGTAAAAACACATGCTGCCCAGGAATCCGATATTACTCCACATCACCGCGTTCAGGTAATAATTGCCCCGACTTAAAAAATTGCAGAAACCCAGAAATTTTCCAAGCAGGATATTTTTAAGATCATTCCAATAGGTGCCCACAGCGCCAAATAACCCGGAATAATTTCCATAGTTAGTATGAAAAAGGTCTTTGAAAAAACCTGCCGGGTCGTTAATGAGAAAATGATGCTCATTGATCCCCTGTTCATTAAGCCCCCAGTAATCATTTCCACCCGGGTAAAAATTAAATGAGATCCATCCGATAATAAGTGCTGAAATAATTCTTATAAAGTAGAAAACCACCAGTTGCCCCTGCGGAATACCGGTACGCCTTACAAACGGGAGTTTACTTATGATGAAGTACCCGGCGGCGCTAAATAATAAAAGCAGCAAATAGAACAAGGTAATGCTTTGTGTGGAAGATAGTGAATATTTTGCTTTGTCTGAAACTGTATGTAGCCGTTACCTTTGCAATCATAAGTAAAAGATAATGGAGATTACCGTTCATACTGCAGAACAACTGCGTATAAACCCGGAAGAGTTTGAATTGATCAAACAAAAATTAGGACGCACACCCAATTTTTCGGAATTATGCGCCTTCAGTGGAATGTGGAGCGAGCATTGCAGTTATAAAAATTCCATTAAATGGCTAAAAACCCTTCCCAGGGAAGGAAAGAAAATGCTGGTGAAAGCCGGTGAGGAAAATGCCGGACTGATGGATATAGGCGATGGGTATGGCGTGGTTTTTAAAATTGAATCACATAATCACCCGAGCGCCATTGAACCCTTTCAGGGTGCTGCTACCGGGGTGGGAGGCATCAACCGCGATATCTTTACCATGGGTGCGCGCCCCATTGCTTCTCTTAATTCGTTGCGCTTTGGCAACCTTAACGATTCTAAAACAAAACATCTTCTTGCCGGTGTGGTACATGGCATTGGCCATTATGGAAATTGTTTTGGCGTGCCTACGGTAGGTGGCGAGATCTATTTTGAAAACTGCTATCATACCAACCCGTTAGTAAATGCCATGAGTGTAGGGATTGTGAAAAACGGGGAAACTGTTTCGGCTACCGCAGTGGGAAATGGCAACCCGGTATTTTTTGTGGGAAGCGCTACCGGAAAAGACGGAATTGGAGGCGCATCATTTGCAAGTGCAGAAATTACCGCCGACAGTGCCGAAGACCTTCCTGCAGTGCAGGTAGGAGATCCTTTTCAGGAAAAGAAATTATTGGAGGCCTGCCTCGAGGTGATTAAAACCGGGGCTGTGGTGGGGATGCAGGATATGGGCGCAGCCGGTATCATTTGTTCTACTTCCGAAATGAGTGCAAAAGGGGAATCGGGAATGAACATTCACCTGGATAAGGTTCCAACCCGCCAAAAAAACATGAAACCCTGGGAATTGTTGCTGAGCGAAAGCCAGGAAAGGATGCTACTGGTGGTGGAAAAAGGCAGGGAAGATGAAGTGCTGAAAGTTTTTGAAAAATGGGATTTACCCTGTAGTTGTATTGGCGAAGTAACCAATAACGGGATATTGAATTTCTTTATGAATGGAACCTTAGAAGCCAGTTTGCCCGCATGGGAACTGGTTTTGGGAGGCGGCGCACCGCAGTATGAAAGAGAAATTAAACGTCCGGCATATCTCGATAAGATATCCGCTTTTGAAATTGAATCCATTCCTGTTCCTTCTAACCTGAAAGAAATTGCTGAACAACTTTGCATCAATCCGAATATAGCGAGCAAGCGATGGGTTTATGAACAATACGACAGTATGGTTGGTGCAGGTACTGCTTCTTCCAATTCGCCAAGCGATGCAGCCATTGTTTTGGCGAAGCCAACAAAAAAAGCGCTGGCCTTAACCACCGATTGCAACAGCCGGTATGTTTATGCCGATCCACGTAAGGGCGCTATGATTGCGGTTGCAGAAGCAGCAAGAAACATTGTGTGTTCCGGCGGAACTCCGCTTGGGGTAACCAATTGCCTCAATTTTGGAAACCCTTACGATCCCGAAGTGTATTACCAGTTTGTGGAAGCCATTGCCGGTATGGGTGAGGCCTGCCGAAAATTTGATACTCCGGTTACGGGTGGAAACGTGAGTTTTTATAACCAGTCGCCCGATGGCCCCGTATATCCAACACCCACCATTGGTATGGTTGGTGTATTGAATAATATTGCGGATAAGATGACACTCCATTTTAAAAATGAAGGCGATCTTATTTTTCTTGTTGGCGAAGAAAAAAACTGCATCAGCTCTTCCGAATACCTGCATAAAATATGCCACATCGAATTTTCACCGGCGCCGGCATTTGATCTGGAAGATGAACTAAGGATGCAGAATCTGGTATCCGGATTAATCAAAAATAAGATGCTGAATTCCGTGCACGATGTGAGTGAAGGCGGGTTGTTTATTTCCCTTGTTGAATCAGGGTTTCATCAAAATCTTGGCTTCAGGGTTTCCGGAACCGGAAATAAAATCCGCCCCGATGCCCGCTGGTTTGGTGAAGCACAAAGCAGAGCCGTGGTAACGGTATCGCCTCAGCGAAAAGAATCCTTCCTTAAGTTTGTGAGTGATGCTGATGTTCCTGTGGCTGAATTGGGTGTGGTTACATCGGGTGAAATTCATGTTGACAATGAAAGCTGGGGTAGCATCAGCACATGGAAAAACAGGTATGACCATGCAATTGGTAATTTGCTTTCAGGCAACGAAACCGGATTAAAAAATTAAATACAGCAGGCTATGGATAAAAAAGTAAGAATTGTAGTAACAGGTGCAGCAGGCTTTATTGGTAGCTGTCTTGCCGGCTATCTCAACCAGCTCGGTTATCAAAATCTGATTTTGGTTGATGATTTTTCGCGAACAGACAAATGGCCAAATTTCGAACAAAAACATTTTGCCGAAAAAGTGGAACGCGCTGTTTTTTTTGACTGGCTAAAGAAACAATCCACCCCCGTTGATTTTATGTTTCACCTTGGCGCAAGAACAGATACCACAGAATTTGATTATTCCGTTCACCAGAAACTGAATGTGGATTATTCTGAAAAAATATGGAATTATTGTTCAGAAAAGCATATTCCTCTTGTTTACGCTTCATCTGCAGCAACCTATGGTGCAGGTGAACTTGGATATAACGACAGCCATGAAGTAGTGGAAAGCCTGAAACCGCTGAACCCATACGGTTTATCTAAAAATGAATTTGATAAATGGGTATTGAAACAGGAAAATCATCCGCCATTTTGGGCAGGGCTTAAGTTTTTTAATGTGTACGGCCCAAACGAATACCACAAAGGAAGAATGGCCAGCGTGATCTTTCATTCCTTTAATCAGATAAAACAAAACGGATACGTAAAACTTTTTAAATCGCATAAGTCAGGGTTTAAAGATGGCGAACAACTTCGCGATTTTATTTACGTGAAAGACATTCTGAAAGTGTGTGTATGGCTGATGAATACTTCAGAAGTTCCATCTGCAATATATAACCTCGGAACCGGCAGGGCACGTACTTTTATCGATTTGGTGAACAGCACTTATGCAGCCATCGATACCCCACCCGATATCCGGTTTATTGATATGCCTGCCGACCTAAGGGATACTTATCAATACTTCACGGAAGCCAATATGGAGAAATTACATAAAGCAGGGTATGATGAAAAGTTTTATTCGCTTGAAGAAGGGGTGGACGATTATGTGAGAAATTATTTATCTCAACAGAAATATTATTGATGAGGATTGCAATTATTGGCGGTGGTAACCTGGGGAAGTCGATCGCGGAAGGATTGATCAGCAGTGGATTTTCTCAACCCGCTGACCTGTTCATTACCAGGAGGAACAAAACCCAGCTTGCTTCATTTGCCGAAATGGGTGTGCAGACAGGTAGCGATAACAGACTGGCGGTGAAAAACGCCGATGTGGTAATACTTGCGGTTAAGCCTTACCAGGTAAAGGAAGTGGTAGAAAGTTTTAATGACAACCTAACGGAAAAGCATATCCTGATTTCTGTGGTTACCGGGGTGATGATACAGGAATTGCGCTCAATGCTTCATCGGCAGATACCTGTTTTCAGGGCAATGCCAAATACTGCAATAGCCATCAGGGAAAGCATCACCTGTATTTCATATTCTAATGCACAGCTCAGTGAAATTGAATATGTAAAGGAGATGTTTAATAAATTGGGTAAAGTGGTGGTGATTAATGAAGGGCTGATGGATGCAGCCACCGTACTTGGGGCTTGTGGCACAGCTTACGCAATGCGGTTCATCAGGGCAAATATCCAGGGAGGAATAGAAATTGGTTTTGATGCGGCTACGGCCAACCTGATAGCCGCACAAACCGTAAAAGGTGCGGCACAGATGCTGCTGGAAAAAAATACCCATCCCGAACAGGAAATTGATAAAGTAACCACGCCCAAAGGATGTACCATTGCGGGGCTTAACGAAATGGAACACCAGGGCTTCAGTTCATCGTTAATAAAGGGAATTGCGGCCAGTTACCGGAAAATAACACAGGGCTGATGCAGATGGTTTATATAATTGTTGGTTTAATATGCGGGTTCCTTCCTGAGTTAACATTTTTCTCCCGAATTGCCGGTTTAACGGTAAAAAAATGAAAAAATTGGAGAAATTTTAAAAATGACAGATTATTAATTTTTGCTCAGGAAATAAAATTTTTATCTTTGCATGACCTCCCGGATATTTTCCTTCCGCCGGTCGAATTTTTTCAAAAGTATTTAGACGATAATTTCCTCACAGCACCTGATGTGTTGATGTGGATTATTTGTTTTATACAAATAACGTACAGATATGGCCAAGTATATTTTTGTAACGGGTGGTGTTACTTCATCTCTGGGTAAAGGAATCATTTCAGCATCCCTTGCAAAGTTGCTTCAAAGCAGGGGTTTAAAGGTTACCATTCAAAAATTTGATCCTTATATTAATGTGGATCCGGGAACTTTGAATCCTTACGAGCATGGCGAATGTTTTGTTACCGATGATGGTGCGGAAACCGATCTCGACCTTGGTCATTATGAAAGATTTCTGAATACCCCAACTTCTCAGTCCAACAATGTTACTACCGGCCGTATATACCAAACGGTGATCAATAAAGAGCGGGAAGGTGAATACCTGGGGAAAACGGTTCAGGTGGTTCCGCATATTACCGATGAAATTAAAAGGCGGATGTTGTTGCTTGGCGAATCGGGCGATTATGATATTGTGATTACTGAAATTGGCGGAACGGTGGGCGATATCGAAAGCCTTCCTTTTGTGGAAGCCGTGCGGCAATTGCAATGGGAAATGCCGGAAGAAGACTGCTTAGTGGTACATCTAACTTTAATTCCTTATTTAAAAGCTGCTAAGGAACTCAAAACCAAACCTACCCAGCATAGTGTGAGAATGCTTAGCCAGGAAGGTGTTCAGCCGGATGTAATTGTTTGCCGTACCGAGCATCACCTCACTCCGGAGCTTCGGAAAAAAATCGGGTTGTTTTGTAATGTAAAACCTAATTCGGTTATTGAAGCCATGGATGCGTCATCCATTTATGAAGTGCCGTTAAAGATGCTGGAAGAAGGGCTGGATGTGATTGTGCTAAAAAAACTGCACATTAACGGGTATGCAGCACCCGATCTGGTAAGGTGGAGAGAATTTTTGGATAAACTGAAACATCCGAAAAAGAAAATAAAAATCGGACTGATTGGAAAGTACATTGAATTGCAGGATGCCTATAAATCCATACTTGAAGCTTTTGTTCATGCAGGTGCGGTAAACCAATGCAAGGTTGAAGTCAAAAACATACATTCAGAATTTCTTACTACTGAGAATATTGCAGAAACCCTTCGGGATGTGGATGGAATATTGGTGGCTCCCGGATTTGGAGCAAGAGGAGTGGAAGGAAAAATTGAAGCGGTTAAGTATGCGCGTGAAAATAAGCTTCCTTATTTCGGTATATGTCTTGGCATGCAAATGTCGGTGATTGAATTTGCCCGGAATGTGATTGGCTGGACTGATGCCCATTCTACGGAAATGGATGCAAAAACACCGCACCCGGTAATTGCCCTTATGGAAGAACAAAAGAAAATTAAGAAGAAGGGTGGAACCATGCGGCTGGGAGCTTATCCCTGCGATTTGTTGCCGGGGAGCCTCGCTTCAAAAATTTACCATAATGTATCCCGGATTTCGGAACGCCATCGTCATCGCTGGGAATTCAACAATACTTATCTGAACGATTTTCAACATACGGGAATGATTGCCAGTGGTCGCAACCCTGAATCGGGGCTTGTGGAAATTATCGAACTGGTCAATCATCCTTTCTTTATTGGTGTGCAGTTTCATCCGGAATTAAAAAGTACGGTTGAAAACCCACATCCCTTATTTGTTCAGTTTATTGCAGCAGCAGGCATGTTTTCCGATCAGAAAGAAGGCGCCAAAAAATCCACTCACCACGAACAACCTGCCTAACAACCTATTTTTACAGGATGGAAAAATTGAGTATGCAGGAACTGAACCGGAAAACCATTGAGGAATTCCGGAAGGCAGAAAAATTACCTGTTATAGCCGTGTTGGAAAATGTAAGGAGCGCCTATAATGTAGGGAGCCTTTTTCGTACTGCTGATGCTTTCCTTCTTCAATCGGTTTATATAACGGGCTATACAGCATATCCTCCCCATAAAGAAATACATAAAACGGCATTGGGTGCAGAAGACAGCGTGAGTTGGAAATATTTTAAAACAGCCGCTGAAGCCATTCAGGAACTGAAGCGCCTGGGCTATATTGTTTTTGCAGTAGAGCAGGTGCGAAACGCCAATATGTTGCAGCAGGCAGATTTTAGCAGCCTGGAGAAGGTTGCCGTTGTTTTTGGAAATGAAGTAAATGGAGTAGAACAGCCAACAATCGATCTCTGTGATGGCGCTATTGAAATACCCCAATTGGGAATGAAACATTCCTTAAACATTGCTACTGCCGCAGGCGTTGTACTTTGGGAAATTGTTCGTACCCATTTAAAAAAAGTGGAGGATATCAAATGACCACCGTTAAAAAATATCTTTCGCTCGTTAAGTTTTCGCATACCATTTTTGCCATGCCTTTCGCTTTAATTGGTTTTTTCCTGGGCTGGCAGGCATGGAGCTTAATGGAGCCTCAATTGGCAAATTCAGGGTTTTATGGGTTTGTAACTGAAAACGGACTGTGGTTAAAATTTATCCTGGTAATCCTGTGCATGGTGTTTGCCAGAAGTGCGGCGATGGGCTTTAACCGCTATCTCGACAGGCATTTTGATGCCCTGAATCCAAGAACCGCCATTCGTGAAATACCTTCAGGAATCATTCGGGCAAACAGCGCCCTGATTTTTGTGATCATTAATTCAATTGCATTTGTGGTTACCTGTTGGTTTATTAATCCGCTTTGTTTTATGCTGAGTTTTGCAGCACTGTTTGTAGTGTTGTTTTATAGTTATACAAAACGATTTACTGCGCTTTGCCATCTGGTGTTGGGGCTTGGTTTAAGCCTTGCACCAATTGGTGCTTACCTTGCGGTAACGGGCCGGTTTAATTTGCTCCCGCTGTTATTTTCATTTTCGGTGATCTGCTGGGTGAGCGGCTTTGATATCATTTATGCCCTTCAGGATGCCGGGTTCGATAAAGAAAATAAACTTCATTCCATTCCTGCATGGCTGGGTGCAAAAAAAGCATTGCGCGTTTCCGAATGGCTGCATATTCTATCTGCTGTCTTTGTAATTTTCGCCGGGTTTTATGGAAAATTCGGAATCTTTTACTGGATTGGTATTTGTGTTTTTGCAGGGATGCTTATTTACCAGCACAGTGTGGTTAAATACAACGATCTCAGGAGGGTGAACCTCGCTTTTATGACGGCAAACGGAATTGCATCCGTTGTTTTTGCAATTTTTGTACTTACCGATATTTTTATTTGATATGGCAAGAATTATGGCAATAGATTTTGGCGGAAAACGAACCGGCATTGCCGTTACTGATCCATTTCAGATAATAGCTACCGGATTAACTACCATTTCTTCGCATGAACTAATTGCTTTCCTTACCCGGTATTTCGCATCCGAACCGGTGGAGCGAATAATTATCGGGATGCCCAAAAACTGGGATGAATCCGATACCCACGCCACTCAATTGGTGAGGGAAGCCGTAAAAAAGATAAATAAAGCCTTTCCCGCTATTCCGGTTACGGAGGTGGATGAACGTTTTACTTCTGTAATGGCAAAGGATGCCATGATAGAAATGGGGCTGAAGAAGAAAGACAGGCGTAATAAAAAAATTGTGGATGAAATTGCAGCAACCATCATGCTTCGCGATTATCTTCAAAACACAAGCCTCTCTTAATCGTGTTGAAACCCATTTTATCCGCTAATTTTGCAATAAATATGCTGGTATGATTCTTCCTATTGTGGCTTATGGCTCCCCGGTTTTAAGAAAGGTATCGCAGGATATCGGCTCCGATTATCCTGAACTGGAAAAATTGATCGCTGATATGTGGGAAACCATGTATAACAGCAATGGGGTTGGTTTGGCAGCTCCTCAAATAAACAGGGATATCCGGTTATTTGTGATGGACAGTGCACAGATTTTCGAAAACCAGGATGATGATGAAAAAGATATGTATCCTGATGGGCCGGGGTTTAAAGGTGTATTTATAAATGCTCATGTAATTTCGGAAGAAGGCAAAAAATGGAGTTATAATGAGGGCTGCCTCAGCATTCCGAGAATCAGGGAAGATATCGACAGGCACGAAACCGTAACCCTTAAATATGTGGATGAGCATTTTCAGCCGCACCAGCGAAGTTTTAACGGCCTTACCGCAAGAATTATCCTTCACGAATACGATCACATTGATGGTATATTGTTTATCGATTACCTGAAACCCCTGAAGCGCACATTATTAAAGCGTAAGCTTGATGACATCAGCAAAGGGAAAGTAAAGGTTGATTACCGGATGATGTTTGCAAAATAAAGGGCTTCTCATGAAGCGGATTATCCTTACCCTGGTTGCTTTTTTGAATTTAACCGCATTTGCTTATGCACAGGAAAAAGATTCTTCTGTTGCAGTGGGCAAAAACATCATCACCCTTTCTGAAGTAATTGCAGATAAAAAACTGGATGTGGCCCGGTTTATAGAAAGGGTTAAAAACGACAGCAGTTTTTACAAAGCATTTAAAAACCTGAGGATACTTGGTTATACTTCACTTAACGACATCCGAATGCTAAATAAAAGCGGGAAGGCAATTGCAACCTTAAACAGTAAAACAAAGCAGATCCGCAGCAATGGTTGCAGGCGTATGGAAGTTATTGAAGAAACGCATACAGGAAATATGTATGATAAAGACCATCAGTTCAATTATTATACAGCCGGCATGTATGCGTCACTGTTTTTTACTGAAGGCATTGTTTGTGGTGAAACAAATATTGTAGGTAGCCAGCCGCTTAACCCGGCGGGGAAAACCGGAATGGAAAAAAGGAAGGAGCAACTAAAGATGCTTTTTTTTAATCCCGGCAGGAGAATAAAAGGCCTTCCTTTTATGAGCAGTAAAACTGAAATTTTTGATGAGGACATGGCTTCGGCTTACAATATGGAAATCGACTATGGCAGCAGAGGAGGCGTGAATTGTTTCATCTTTAAACAATCGGTAAAGCCGGGCCACGAAGATGATGTGGTGATAGATGAAATGACCACCTGGTTTGATGATAAAACTTATGAGGTTCGGGCAAGGGATTATCACCTGAGTTACGATGCATTGCTTTACGATTTTGATGTTACTATGGAAGTGGAGATGGGATCCATTAACGGGCTACTGGTACCGGTATTGTTGCGTTATAACGGCAACTGGAAAGCCATCACCAAAAAACGTGAACGTGGTATATTTACGGCTACGCTGTTTGATTTTAATGTTGGGAACTGACACGCCTGTTGCCTAAATGAAAAGATTAGGGCGGATGTTATTGAAGTTGAAATTTCGGGTGGTATGAACAGGTGCTGTGAAGGTAACCGAAATCAAAATCAAAAAAGATGCCCGCGAAAAGCGGGCATCTTTTAATGATAAATAATATCCGTAATTAGTTATGTATTGGTAAAAGTGAATATTGCTTTCCATACTCCATCATCTGCTGATAGAAGCTGGTGGGATATTCAATTTTTACATCGGTGATCTTGTCGCCATTCATTACCGGCACCAGTTTGGGTTGAACAAATCCTTTATAGGGTTTTATGTTCAGTTTTGCGAAGCGGCTTAACACTTCGGCGTGTAGTGCGGGATCAACTTTTACCCCGTAAGTTTCAACGAGGTTCTTCCCTGCGTTATAATCTCCTTCCGATTTTATGCGTTGTATTTCGCGGAGCAATTCTCCAAACAGGGTTCTTAATTTATTATAATCGTTAATTTGTACATAGGTTTTACCGTTTATCTTCACCATTTCCACTACATTATCCGGCTTACCCTTTTCATAAACCCATTTTGCCACCAACTGACGGTTACGCATGTGTGCTTCTTCCAGTTGTTCACCCGGTTTTAACCTGGTAAGCTGGGTCATCAGCCCGTTCATCAGGTAGCTGTCGTATTCTGCTTTTCCAACTTCGGCCGAGGGCATCAGGCCAATTTCAATCAGTTTATTATCCATTGCATAATATAATGCCACAAGATCTGCTCTTGCTTCTTCGAGGCAGGAGGCGTAATTTTTAAGGGTTTTATCTGTAGTGGCAACACCGGGGTTAATCTGCCCGCTTGCGTGGCCGATACATTCGTGCATATCCACATGGAGGTCGTTGGCGAGTGCGCCATAAGTGCGGATCCGCTGCTTAACGCTGTCGTTTAAACCGAATTCATCCAGCAAACCACCTTTAGCCCCTGCTACATTATATGCGTGTATGATGTTGCTGAGAGAAACTGATTTAGAACCATGTTCTTTTCTTATCCAGTCGGCATTAGGGAGGTTGATGCCGATTGGGGTATTGGGAGCAGCATCTCCACATTCTCCAATTACGGTGATGGCTTTAGCCGTGATGCCTTTTACATTTTTCTTTTTATGTTCGGGCATGAGGGGAGAATTATCTTCAAACCACTGAGCCTGTGCGGCAAGTTTTTCAATACGTTTTGTGGCTTCCAAATCTTTTAAAGAAACTATGCTTTCAAAGCTGCCTTTTTTCCCGATAGGATCGAGATAAACTTCGGTAAACCCGTTTACCACATCAATGCGGCTTGCGGTATCGGCCACCCAGGCAATGGAATAATCATCGTAGGTTTTCAGGTTGCCGGTTTTATAATATTGAATCAGCAGTTCCAGCGCTTTTTTCTGTTGCGGATTTTCTGCTACCGTGGTGGCTTTATCTAACCAGTAAACAATTTTTTCAATGGCAGGGCTGTACATGCCGCCTGTTTTCCATGTTTTTTCTACTACCTGTCCATTTTCTTTAACCACCTTACTGTTTAACCCCCATGAAGGCGCATCACCTTTAGTGTCGTATTTAGAATAAAAATTTTCTACTTCAGGCATGGTTACCCCTTCGTAAAAATTTACTGCAGAATTGGCAATATTATCAATATTGGGACGCAGGTCCACCAGTTTTGGCCTGTACTTAGCATCGGAAACGATGGGTTTAATGCGGGCAAGGAATGCATCAACCGATTCGCCGGGTTCTTTAGGAAGGCTGGCTGTATCGCTTGCTTTCGCTATACTGATGAAATAATCGTAGCTGCATGCCGGAACAAATTTTTCGTTGGCATAATGATGGTAGTTTCCATTGCTGAACCACACACGTCCACAGTATTCTTTGAATTTATTCCAGTCATCGGTGGTTTTATCTCCATTATAAGTTCCGTACAAAACTTCCAGGGTTTTTCTGAGCATCAGTCCGTCTTTACTTTTCTGGTCGTAAATGATGTCTCTTCCCGAAAGCCCGGCTTCATATAAATAATAAGCAAGTTGTTTTTGTGCAAGTGGGAGGGAGTTAAATCCGGGAACCTGGTATCGCAGCACCTGCAAATCTGCAAAAGATTCTGCTTCAACATTAAAGCTGCTGTCGTAGGTATCATTTGCTACCTGGCTGCTGTCGCTGGCGGGAGGTTCCTGGGAGTTTTTCTTTTCCTGGCAGGAAATCATTGCTCCGGAAATAATAAGCGGAGCAAAAATCATCGTAAGTACACGTTTGTAAGTGGTCATTGGAAATATTATTTGAATAAAAGTAAGGAAAATGAGGACTTTGTTTGGATGTTTTTTATGAATGAAATTTTTTGATGTGCCTGCAAAAATACCCGGTTTTAATTGAATAACAGGGGGGTAGGCAAAGCGTTTTGAACCAGCATAAGGATTGATATTAAGCGTAGGATTGTTCAGCGCCAATATTTTTGCATTAGCGTTGGGTTTTATGCCGGATAAATTTTCCTGTACTTTAAATTTTAGCAGGGCAGTTTTGGTATGGGTGATATTGGGAAGAGATGATGGAAATTGAGGATTACAAGAGTTGAAGATTTTTTTTGTGTTATTATTCAAATTAAAAATACGCACAGCAGGTATTTCCTTATCTCATTAGCAGATAAGGTTAAAGATGCAGAAACATAAAGATTTATTCTTGCTCTATAGGTAGCCCTGCTTCCTTCCAGGCGTTGAGGCCTCCATTTATATGCGCTACATTTTTATAACCCATTTCTTTCAGTGTTTTTGCTGCCAAAGCTGACCGGCCACTGGATGCACAGTATAAAATAATCCTGTTTTCTTTATTAAATTCCTGTTTATGGGATGGCAGGGAGGCATCTGCATAAAATTCCAGCATACCCCGAGGTGCATTCACCGAACCGGCAATTTTTCCATTTTGTTTAATTTCAGCCGGTTCACGAATGTCGATAACGGTTACATTGCCTTTGGCAATTTCTGCCTGGGCTTCCTGTGGCGACAGGTTTTCGATTTCCTGTTTGGCTGCTTTAACCATTTCCCCGGCTGATTTTTGTGCCATCATATTTTTTGCACTTAAGATGAAGGTGAAAAAGATGATGGTGAGTTTGAAGGCAGAAGTCAATCGTTTCATGGTGATTGGTTTAATTGTGATATAAAATGAAGCGGGAAATAATTTGCATTAAAGTGCAAATGTTGTCCCCTTATTTTTTGCTAATCCTTCAGGAAAAATATTTGTTGATAAAATTCCTTCTATAAAAATACATAGATTTATTTTATTGCAATGTGTTTTAATAGATTGCGGTATTGTTTTATAAAATATCCTTCTCGCCGGTTAGGAAAGTTAAGAGTTAAATAGCAAATTCTCAATGTTTTGTGTTCTCATTTTGGATTGGTTTTGCTTTATTTCATATTTCGGAAGAATGATTTTGATTTTTTATGTTGCTATAAAGCAATGCGTTGATAGACTATGAAGATGTGGAAGGTGAGAGGAGTTTAGTTGTGCTGAATAAATCTAAAGTCGAACTGAATATTCTTCAGCGTAAATTTTTGGTTCGGATTTTTAAAAACCATATTTTGTACCTGGGGGTAAGGGGTGATAACCCCGGGAGAAATTCATCTGAAACTGAATAAATATTAAGCCTCACTGAATATTCTTCAGCGTAAATTTTTGGTTCGGATTTTTAAAAACCATATTTTGTACCTGGGGGTAAGGGGTGATAACCCCGGGAGAAATTCATCTGAAACTGAATAAATATTAATCCTCACTGAATATTCTTCAGCGTAAATTTTTGGTTCGGATTTTTAAAAACCATATTTTGTACCTGGGGGTAAGGGGTGATAACCCCGGGAGAAATTCATCTGAAACTGAATAAATCTAAAGTCGAACTGAATATTCTTCAGCGTAAATTTTTGGTTTGAAATTTTTTACTCCATATTTTGTACATGGGGGAGGGGGATATCCCCGGGTAGAAGAGAGGATGGAGGGAAGAATAACAGAATTGTGAGAAGATTGCAGAATATATATTTGCCCCGAATAAACATGCTTCTTTTGAAAATTTGATTTCTCAATTATTTAGTCCGCCATTTTAACTCTCGAGCAGATTCTGCGCTTATCTGGTTTACCATTCTTTTTGTATGCCGCAAATTGTTGTCATAATTTTGTTCTGCATGGGAAAAATATTCTTTTTTGTTTGATGTTATTTATCATGTTCAGAACAATTCAGCTATGGTATATGGTATCATTAAGTTTAAGTTGTGTCCTCACATATAAAGAACAGTGCCATTTTATCTGCCAATTCAATTTTACAGGAAAAATGCAGTATTAAGGGGAGAATACCCTCCCCCGATCCCTTTCTTAACCCAAATCCTTCTTCGCATTTACATATCGCCTCCATTTTTCAACAACTTCCGCTATATCGTTTGGCAGTTCAGAGTTAAATAACATTTGCTTTCGGGTAACGGGATGAATAAACCCAAGCTCCTTTGCATGTAAAGCCTGCCTCGGGCAAATGGCAAAACAATTTTCTACAAATTGTTTGTATTTGGTATATACCGTCCCTTTTACAATGTGGTCGCCCCCGTAAAAATCATCGTTGAATAAAGGGTGGCCAATATGCTGCATGTGTACCCTGATCTGGTGTGTGCGACCTGTTTCCAGGCGACATTCAACAAGAGTAACATAATTAAATCGCTCTAACACACGGTAATGGGTAATCGCATCTTTTCCATGATCGCCATCGGGGTACGAAGTGAATAATTTTCTAAAACGAAGGTGCCTTCCCACATGCGCAATAATTGTTCCGCTGTCTTCTTCAGGATCGCCCCAAACCAATGCAACATACCTCCTGTGTACCGTATGATCAAAAAACTGTTTTGCCAGGTCGCTCATGGCTTTTTGTGTTTTTGCGAGTACAAGAAGCCCACTGGTGTTTTTATCGATCCTGTGAACCAGTCCGTACCTGGGGAGTTCATTTTCATCAATACCCGGCGTATTTTGCCTGAGGTGCCAGGCAATTCCGTTTATCAGGGTATGGTCGGGGTTTCCGCTTCCGGGATGCACCACCATATTTACCGGCTTATTCACTACAATAATGTGATCGTCTTCATACACAATGTCCAGGTTTATTTCCTGCGGAACTATTTCAGAACTTTCAGGCGATGAGTTGTCGTAAATCACCAGTTTGTCTAACGGCCTTATTTTATAATTGCTCTTTACAGGTTTATCATTCACCAGCACCATTTCCTGCTCAATGGCCTGTTGAATTTTATTTCTGGTGGCGCCTTCAATTCTTTGCATTAAAAATTTATCGATGCGCAGAGGTTCCTGCCCCTTCGCAATTACGATAACATGCTTTTCGTAAAGTTCTTCCGATTCGGGAAGACTGATGTCTGCTTCTTCTTCGTTTTCCATTTTGGATGCCACAAATTACAGTTTTGCTAACTTTGCAAATTAAATCATTGTATGGAAGTGCAGCAGGTGCAATTGCAGGATCTTGGAAATATTCATTATCGCGAAGCCTGGGATTACCAGGAAAAACTGTTAAATCAAAACCTGGAATTGAAAGCGCAGGCAAGGTTGGCAAATATTCCTCCACATAATGTGCGCACCAAAAATTATTTTCTGCTGTGCGAACATCCACCGGTTTTCACGCTGGGCAAATCGGGAGATCCGGCACATGTGTTGCTAAACGATGCGAAACGGGAAGAGCTGGGCATTGAATATTTTCATACCAACAGGGGAGGCGACATTACTTTTCACGGGCTGCAGCAGATTGTGGGTTATCCCATCCTCGACCTTGAAAAATTTTATACGGATATAGGTAAATATCTCCGGAACCTGGAGGAAGTAATTATTAAAGCGATAGCTGAGTATGGAATTAAAGGAGAACGGTCGCCGGGTGAAACGGGGGTTTGGATCGATCCGAAAATTCCGGGAAGGGAAAGAAAAATTGCTGCAATAGGCGTGCGCTGCAGCCGTTGGATCACCATGCATGGTTTTGCGCTTAATGTGAATACCGATCTTTCCTATTTTAACCACATCATCCCCTGTGGCATTCAGCATAAACAGGTAACTTCTGTTGAAAAAGAATTGGGGGAGAAAGTTGACTTTGCAGAGGCAAAAAGAATCATCTGTAAGAAATTTGAAGAAGTTTACCAGGTTGAATTACTTGAATCAGCGATTGTTTAACCTCGGTATGCTTATGTTTGTTTTAGGGTCTTTCCCCAGATAGAATTTATTTTTTTCTATCAGTTTTTCATTATCGTATAATTCGAAATGGTACCATCCTGATCTCATGAAATTGTATTTTTCAATAATCAGGTATTCTTCTTTTAGTTTATTCAGTTCAAGTACCATATTATCTGCATCGTCATAAAATTTTACATGGTACTTCCTGTTTGGGGCATCAGTTAAAAACAATACCACCCCCGATTCCTTAAAGCTGTAAATTCTTTTGCTTGGATAGGTTATTATTTCCGGTGCAGGCTTATTGGGAATGATAATGGAATCGGGTACAGCCACAGTTGGTTTCTCCGGAATGCTTACTATGCCTGAACCATCATTGCCTGGCTCCGGTTCAGGATCCAGTTGCCAGAAATACCGGATGCCATAATAATTTTCTGGTGAACCATCGTTTGTGATCATTGCAGGTTCCGGTTTCCGGATTTTACTAAATTCATATTTGCCGCCATCAAAGCTGATGAAAAGCCGGTAATACATCCTGTTGAAGGGGGCTTTATCATCTGCAAATCCATTCTCCAGGTTTTGGGGATTCAATACGGTTCCAATGGTTGTGTAATTTTTTAAACTATCGAAAGAGCGCTGTATGCTGATGTTGCTGATTGCCCTGGCCTCGTTGTTTTTCCAGCTAACTACAATTTTACCGTTATAATCTTTCACGGTAATATCCGGTAGTATTGCCTGACCTTTGCCGGTAATCCCTGCAAAGGCAAATAAAATGATGAAAAGGAATGAATTTTTCTTTCTACTCATGGTTTCGGCAAAGCAAAAATAACCTCCCTTCAATCATTTTCACAACCTAAGTTTAATTTTCCTGTTAACAGGATTAAAAAATAAGTGTTCCCGGCTTTAACGAACGGTTTCCCTGCAGGCCTCCGCTATGAATGCAGAGGATTTCTGAACCTGCCGGAAAATATCCTTTCTCTAACAAATCATCCAAAGCAAAAAATAATTTGCCGGTATAAACAAAATCGGAAGGAATATGAAACCGGCTGTACCAGTTGTTCATAAAAGTGATGAGTTGTTCCCCATATTTTGCATATCCGCCAAAATGATAATCTTGCAACAGGTTCAGCTTTTTTAATTCTGAGTTTTTGGATAATGCAAGAATATCTTCTTTTAGGTTATGATGCCCTTTTAAAACAGATACCCCTGTTATTTCCTGGTTATTATTCGCTTTGTTGAGTATCCCTGCAAGGGTAGTGCCGGTTCCACATGCACCAATAATATGAGAATACCGGCTTCCATTAAGATCATCATAAATCTGTTCGGCGCCCATCATTCCTTCCACACCAAATCCCCCTTCGGGAATAATGATCGCATCCTGAATTTTTAATTTGTGTTGAAGTGCAAGGTTATTTTGTATGCGGTATTCTTCCCTGCTCAGAAACCTGAGTGTCATTCCGTTTTCTTTACAATCGGTAAGTGTGGGCGATAATTTCTTAGGTTCTTCTCCTCTAATCATTGCTTCCGATTTTATTCCCAGTTTCTTTGCAACACAGGCCAATGCATGCAGGTGGTTTGAATAGGCTCCGCCAAAACTGATTACCCGGGATGCATTAAATTTTATGGCAGCATTTAGGAATAAAGTAAGTTTATAATATTTATTTCCTGATATAAAAGGATGCACCGCATCAAGCCTGGCAACATTTAATACAATTTTCAGGCTTTTTAAGCGTTTATCCCGCAAAGGCTCAGTGTGGGGTGCTTTAATGTTCAACAGGTTTTTCATGCTGTTATATTAATTTTGCCCTGCAAAAAAATGGAATAAAACCCACTAAACCCGAATTAATGAAACCAACGCTTTTGATTTTAGCTGCCGGTATGGCCAGCAGGTATGGAAGCATGAAACAAACTGAAGGATTTGGTCCTTCCGGCGAAACGATTATGGATTATTCCATTTATGATGCCATCAGAGCAGGTTTTAAGAAGGTAGTGTTTATCATCAGGAAAGATTTTGCAGAAAATTTTAAGGCAAATTTTGAAGAAAAGCTAAAAGGTAAAATTGAAACCGGATACGTATATCAGGAACTGACCAGCTATGTTCCTGATGGGGATGTTCCTGAGTTGCGAACCAAACCCTGGGGAACAGGTCATGCAGTTTTGTGTGCAGCTGATGTAGTAAACGAACCTTTTGCGGTGATTAATGCGGATGATTATTACGGTCCTGATGCTTTTAAAAAAGCAGCTGATTTTTTAAAGAATGGCTGTACTGAAAATACCTGGGCGTTAATAGGCTATCAGCTCAATAAAACGCTGAGTACTTTTGGAACGGTAAGCCGTGGTGTTTGTAAAGTTGATGATGGTTTAAACCTGGTAGAGATCAATGAACGTACCAGTATTTATAATGATAACGGCAGGGTTTTGTATGAAGAAGAGGGTGAAAAAATTGAAGTGCCTGCCGATTCAAGTGTTTCTATGAATTTCTGGTGTTTTCATCCTTCCATATTTAAAGCTGCGAAGTTGCAGTTTGAAGCATTTGTAAAAGCAAACCGGGAGCAGGTTAAAGCCGAATTTTTTATTCCGCTGATTGCAGATGAATTTATTCAACACAAAGGAAATAATATTAAAGTAATTCCAACTTCCGCACAATGGTTTGGGGTTACTTATAAAGAGGATGCACCGCAGGTAAAGGCAAGTGTTACCAGCCTGGTAAATGATGGCGTTTATCCTTCCTCACTCTGGGGGTGATTTTGTTGAATGTTTGTCAAATTCATTAATAGTTTCTCCTCAATGTTTCGTTCGGAAAACGTTGAGGTTTTTTTTCAACCTTGATATATTGAGTAACGGATGTAATGGAAAAGGATGATGTGGAGTTTGAACAGCAAAAGATTTGGTTTACCAAAACGCAACGTTCCGTTCGGAAGAGTTACGTGGAAAGTAACCAATAAAAAAGGCTGTACCTTTTTAAGAATACAGCCTTTTGCTCAATTTATGTATGGGTTAGTGTTAATTGCCTTTTACCATAAAAACATAATCGCGAACCCGCTTAATCTGGGTGATCCGGTCAACACCTCTTAGAGAAGGTTGCGAATTTATCCGGATGTCATCATAATCTTTCATTTTCTTCACGTTTTCAATGGCCTTGTAAATATTGGATGATTTGGTTGCAAACACAACGCCATCAGCATTGTTTTCCATGCTGGTGATGATGCCCAGCAATTCTCCGTTTTTATTGATAACAGGCGAACCGCTGCTGCCTTCATTAACCGATGTGGAAAGCTGGCAATAAATGGTATCTAACTGGTAACCATTTTTTGCTGATACATATCCTTCTCCATAAACAATTTCCTGTTTAGGAAAGCCCAGCATAAACACCTGTTCTCCCAATTCGGGATTTGATTTGCGGATGTTATAGGGAAGTGGCGGAAGTTTATTAAAGGTTTCGTCTTTTACTTTTAAGATAGCGAGGTCGGAACCGGGATCAACATATATGGCCTCAGCAACATACTGTTCGCCTTTGCTGTTTTCAACAATCAGTTTGTGCAGCGCTTCTTTTACCACATGGGCATTGGTAACGATGTAGTTGTTGTTGGCATCTATCATAAAGCCGGTGGCCCTGAACCTTGCATCAATACGGGGTGGAGTTGCGGCAATGTGGTTGTGATCCTGTTTAGCAGCAATCTGATCGGTTTTACGATCAATATCCAGTATTTGCTGCCCCTGTTTATTGATTTTACTTACCAGCAGGCTGATCTTATTATCTTTCTGTGTGCTTATCGACGACATGATAACCGTGCTGATGATGGATATAATGCCTGCAATTGAGGCGGCAACCGCAATGGTTCTTTTATATTTTTTCCATAGGAAAACCACTTTCGATTTGCCGTGGAGTGGCGATTTGGCTATTACACCTTCACCGGCAAGTTTATTTTCTGTTTCCTGGAAAATGTGTCGGATTTTCCTGGTTTTACCATACTCTTCCACTTCATTAAGGAAAAAGAGGTATTCAACTACGGTTTGGTCTAATTCAGGATTATTTTTCCTCAGTTCCTCAAAATATTTTTTTTCTTCGGCCGACATTTCGCCCCTGGCAAAACGTTCTGCAGCATCTATCAGTAAAGTGTCTTCCATTTATTCTGTGTGTTTATATTGAGCAAAAAACAATTTTTTTAGCCTTACCAGGCATTTATATTTTTGGGTTTTTGCATTATCGGCATTGGTATATCCAAAATCTCTGGCAATTTCCTGCATGGGCTTTTTCTGAATATAATATGCCTCAAGAAGCGATTTACAGGGTTCTCCGATTTTTGCCATAGCAGCATCCATCAGGTTGAAATCCTGTTGTTTCTTTTCATGCATCTCCAGGTCATCATCAACTGCAATCGTTTCCATAGTGGCTTCTGAAGTTATACCAAACCGCTTCATCTGCTGAAGCCTTTTTAGCCAAAGACGTCTTGCTACAGAGTATAAGTATGTCTTTATCAGGCAGTTAAGTTCAAAATCCCGGGTTTTTGCCTTCTCAAAAAGAACAATCATGGATTCCTGAAAAATATCAGCAGCATCGTCAACAGTGCCGTTATTATTGATGATCATCGACTGGATCATGGGGTAGTTCTCCCTGTAAATCTGCTCTACTACATTCCGGTCTTCCCCTGCCAGTCCTTCCAATAAATGCTTCTCCTGATGTGCTGTACTCACTGAATCCGTTGATTTTAATACGTTTTTACGGGTTTGGTAACCCAATCCAAAGAAAATAAAACTTTTTTTATTTCCAGTGGGTTACCTTTTTTAAAATTCTGTATTAATCCTCAAATTAAAATTTTAATTAAACAACAAAATCAAATGAAAAAGTTCTTTGCAATTGCAATCCTCGCTGTTGCTTTCGCAGCATGTAACACTCCTGAAAACAAAGAAGAAACTGCTCCTGCAACTCCGGAAGCTACTGAAACTGTAACTCCTTCAGCTGTAGTTGACAGCGCTGCTTCTGCTGTTTCTAACGCTGTTGATACAGCCGCTGCTGCTGTTTCAAATGCAGTTGATTCTCTTAAAAAATAAGAAAATTCTCCTTTCTTCTCCCTTTTGGGGAAAAGGTTAGGATTTGAGTTTATTTTAGACAAGCAATAGATTAGCCATCCTTTTCAGGGTGGCTTTTCTTATTTTTTTAATAACCTGCTTCCGGGTTTCAAGTAAGTATTGTCCGGTAAAAAACATACTATATGCCGGCCTTGGAAAAATGGGGTTAAGAAAATTGGCATTAACGGCGTTAAAAGAAAAACACCATATTTAAGTGTTAGGTAGTGCATTTAGCTTAGATGTTGTATCACTGCCGGATTTGATCTAATGCCGGAACTCGTTTTTATTAGCCGGGAAAGACAATTTTTAGCCATTTTTCCGAAGCCTTTATTTTTTGCTCTACTTTTTTATCAGGAAAAAAGTGGAAATAACAGGAGCAGGTGGGGGATACCGTGAATTTTAATGAAGTTTATTACAGTAATGAATTGGGGCTTTTCGGTTAACACTTTAACCGGTGGTATAATTACCTGATACAATCGGGGTGTATTAGTGTGTCACAAATGATCCCGCTTTGCGGGAACACTTGCGCCAGAGAAATTCAACTGAAACTGAATAAATATAAAGCCACACTAAATTTTCTTCAGCGCAAATTTTTGGTTCGAATTTTTTAATTCCATATTTTGTACCTGGGGGTAAGGGGTGATAACCCCGGGAGAAATTCGACTGAAACTGAATAAATATAAAGCCTCACTAAACTTTCTTCAGCGCAAATTTTTGGTTCGGATTTTTAAAATCCATATTTTAAAGTTGGGGGTAAGGGGCGGCAGCCCCGGGGGAAATTCAACTGAAACTGAATAAATATAAAGCCTCACTAAATTTTCTTCAGCGCAAATTTTTGGTTCGAAACTAGTATTGTCTGGTAAAATCATAATATAAACCGGCCTTGGAAAAATGGGGTCAAGAAAATTGGCCTGAACGGCGTGAAAATAAAAACGCCATATTCAACTGTTGGGTAATGCAATTAGCTCAAAAGTTGTACCACTGCGGGGTTTTACCTAATGCCGGAACTCGTTTTTCTTATACTAAACGGAATTATTTCGGATACCAAAGTTTAATCGTATAATGCCGATGTGATAGTCGTTTAGATCA